>Ga0129333_10001511_pt1 | contig 21103 bp, 23 predicted proteins | sample CPB6_08_DNA_FD_94474 | JGI IMG/M metagenome (GOLD analysis project Ga0129333, IMG submission 94474) | Freshwater to marine salinity gradient microbial communities from Chesapeake Bay, USA - CPBay_Sum_0.6_0.8_DNA | ecosystem: Environmental > Aquatic > Marine > Coastal | place: USA: Chesapeake... | reverse complement strand
TGCTTGGCTCGGTATTGCCATTTTACAGGTTTCACCGAATTTGAGGAATTACACTCATAAGGTTTCCCAAATGAGGCTCAATTTTCATAAGTCTGGTGTGTCTACCGATTCCACCATACTCGCATAAAAAACTTACGCTTTGTAAGTTACATCATTATACTTCAGATACTCAAAGAATGTCAAGCGCATCTCTTTAATACTCATTCCACAGTGCTTTGCTGCTTTAGGAAGATTCCACTTTGCAGAAAAGAGTGCCTCATTTGCCTCTTTTACATTTTCAGGAGTGGTTTTAACAGTCTCTTCTTTAAGGTCTTTGTATGAGATTTTGTAAACCATAGTTTTCAAAAAAGTAATAGAGGCAATTTTTACCGGGAATTTTTTTGGACCTAAAATGGAATTAAAAGTCCATTTTGGTTTCAGAGAGGACTTGCATAAGAAAGTGTCTCTTCATCCACTGTAGCACGAACGAACTTTAGCACATTCATAAACTCATCTACTGTATCACAGGTCACTTGCTTTTCTGAACCTTCATTAGAATACAGATACACTGTACGCTTGATGGGGTCCACAACGCAGCGTGAGAGGTACTCGTCTTGCATTCGGTCGTCCTTTGATTACCCAATTATCATAACACGATCAGAGGTCAGTGTCAAGCGTTTCAGGGCGAGGCAGGTCACGTCTTTCGGCAAACACCAAATAGTAACAATTTGCTGGCATACCATTAGTGCTTAGATATACCTTAAGGTCTTCAATCCTCTTTACAACGAGTGCTTGATCTGCACCAACTTGTGTTAGGTGGACAGTAATCGTTGATGGATTGATTAAACCTTCCCATTCTGGGGGAAGTTGAATATATTTTCCACTAGAAATACGACCTTGAGTGAATACAAGGTGCTTATTTGTCAGTGGATGTTCATAATGAAGAGTTTTGGACTTGTCTATTGGATGTTGAAATTTCATAAGATTACATTAGTTATTGTAGATACACCAAGATAGTTGAGTGCTTTTTCGTAGTTAATAATATCAGCGCGATATGATGCGATTTGTTGTCTCAATCCCCAAATTTCGGATTGGAACTCTTTTCTTTGCTCTCTAAAGGTATTTGCAACGTCTATTTTATAATTAAGTGTGCTAATACCAGAGGTTATATCAGACTTCGCAGTATTTAGGGCATTAATTGCATTAGTCAAGTTTGTCTCTTGAGTAGGACAAGCAGAAGTTGCTGAAAGAATACCACTAAATTGAGTTGCATCAACAGTAGTAACAAAACCAACAGCAACCCTTTGTCCACTTAAAGTAACTGGGTAAGAAGAAAATCCAACTTTTAGATAATACGTACCTGCACCAACATTAGGTTCAAAAGTATTTGGATCTTCTGGATCAACAAGGTATGGATTCCAGGAAATTGGATTGGAAAGATATCCAGAGTTATCATATTTGATTGATACACCAATACCAATATCACCAGTCGTCATAATACCAATGGTTTGTGGAATAAATGGATCACTTTCTGCAAATATCTCATAATCATCATACGTAAATTGTGTTGTTGATTTTGAAATAGTAAAGGACACATAAGATCCATCAGATTCTGGTGCTGATGCAGTTCCAGTTGCTGTAGTATCTAATGTCAAAATAGTGACTGGAGATTCTGTAGATATTCCCAGAATAGATTGAGACAATGTAGTTGTCCCAATACCTACAATATTACTTGAAGAGGGAAGAACACCAGATTTTGATGAGGTAACTAACTGTCCTGTGGTGATACCAAGAGTTGAAGAAGAACCTACAACAGATAAAGCAATGAGTTTATTGGAACCTGTAGAAATTGTTCCAATAAAACTAGTGACAAAAGTATCTTCAAAATCTTCTGTTACTGGTTCATTATAATACTTAACTCCATATGCACTTTCTGTACTAAAACCAAAAGTACTGTAGTTGCTATAAGTTACAAACCCAACGCCATTAAAATATTCAACACTAGGAAGAGTTCCTGCATAACCAGCAAGAGAAAGTTGAGTTGCTACTAAAGTATAAGTTGTTCCTGCAGTCCCAGTCAGTCTCCAAAATACATCAGTTCTACAACCAACATTGATCCTATCTTGGTATGCACTAGCAACATCAATGATGTTTGAGTTTACACCTTGAATCTCATTGAAAATATCCACATCCAATGAGTTTATAATATCATCATATGCTCCTTTTGTTGCATCCGTTTCAATAATTCTTTCAGTAGAATCTTCAATACTTGCAAGAGAATCATCCAACTTGGATTTTAAATCGTCATTAACAACCGAATAATATCTAGGGTCCATAATTTACTTTCCTACTGTGCTCCATTCTTTTGGTTCATTTCCTTCATATTCAACAACTAAATCTGCAACATCTTTTCTCTTTGCAAATACTGTGTAACTACAATCAATAAGTCCACCAGAATTATTTAACACATTAATTTTAGTGCCCCATTCAATATTCTTTACATATAACTCCTGATATGAACCGTGAGGAGTTAATGTGACTGTGATTGTTTCTGGATCTACCAGTCCTCTCCAATAATCAGGAAGATTAATTACATTGGAGTTTGTAAGTCTTCCTCTATAATAAACTCCATTTTCTGGACCTTCAATGCAAGAATGTGCTAATCGATGATTCTCTTTGGTTGGGTGTGGAATATCAAACTTTTTCGTAGTGCCGACGATTGAACGTTCAAACTTAAGAAAACCTTTAATATTGCATAAACCGTTAACCGTCAAAGGTCCATTAATTGTTGTTGGTCCATTAATAACTTTCCTACCAGTCGTAACACTACGACCTCTAAAAATAGTATTTCCTTTAACATCTATTTTCCCAGACCATTCTAGTATACCTAACGCAGTTGTTTTGGGGCAAGTATAAGTTGTTTTGCCAAGAACAGTAACAGTAACTTTAGGGGCAAGAGTAGCAGTAAGTCCAACTGGTCCTGATGGATCTCCAATCAAAAGATCTGTTGGAGTGGGTGCAGATGCTCTACTACTTACCATTAAAATAGGCAAAGCACTTGTTTCTGGCGCTAGGTAGTTTTTACTTCTACCTAGCATCATAGTAGCAAGAGGTCTTGGAGAAGGATATGTAAGAGGTGAACCAATTAAAGCAGGACCTTCAATCCAAGCACTACCATTTACTGGAGGACCAGCAGCACTACCTCCTAATGCTGTTGCAGGTGGTCCAGGAACTCCTTTAGGAAGACCTGCAGTAACTTGAAACTGACCACCGACTAAGAGATTTCCAAAACCAGCCATATTAACCTCCGATACTACCTATCATTTTTTTAAGACCATCCAAAAATTGCAATGCCCCAGTTACTCCAACAATAGGTCCAAAGCAAAAATCAACAGGTTCAAGCCAATCACCTGGACCTCTAATCTTAATATTTCCAGGAGATGTAACTTGAACTTGTCTCTCTGCAGCAATAGTAAGATTTGTCTTTGATTGTATATTGATTGACGAACTAGCCTGAAGTTCTATTCCCTGGTTAGTTACAATATTTACATATCCAGTTTTAGTATCAGTTCCAGTTGCAATAAGATCTATGTCCTTAGCATAAAGTCTCAATCTGCCACCGGGAGCACCGATGATTACATCTCCGTTCTCTGCATAAGTAACAAAAGCAACACCATCAACAGGAGTAGTTCCACAGATAATCTGATAAGCTCCAGGACATTGATTCCAAGTTGAACCAGCAAATTTACCAGAACTACCATATGCCATAAAATGGTCTGATGGCTTTGCTGGATTTGAATTACGAATTAATGCGGCAAGCTTAGTGCCATTAAGCATTACATCACCAAATCTCAATTCACCTTGAGTTGTACCAATGCGGGAATAGTCCCAACTCGTTTCTAATCTTTTACTCATCCAGGTTTACCTACACAATCTACAACGTTTATAATTGTATCTACTGCACCAAGTCTTGTAATCAATCCATCGCCCTTTAGAACTTTAAAGACTGGTTTGATAACCGCATTATGACCTGTACTACTATCTATACCTATTTCAGGGAGTTCAGTAAATCCTATTCCAGTTTTTACCATAGTAATGCCAGTGAGTTGTCCGTTGTATCCAAACTGCGGGGTCATCTGGGTTCCATTACTTGGATTAATCACTATAGTATCACCAGAAGTATAACCAAATCCAGGATTAGTGATTTCGGTATCAACTATTTCAATGATTACTGGATAAGATCCATCAGGAATTGTTGGTCCAGTAATTGGAATGTCTTCTGGCGGACACTGCGGAGCAGTGACACTTTCCTCATTAATAGAAACGAATGGAGATTCTCCTGCAAGTTGAACGTAATCTCCAACTTTAATATTCATAATCTCCCCAGGATTATAAGGATATTCCCAGTTGCCATCTGCTCTTCTTATTGTTGATTGGCACCTTGTAGCCCACGTTCTTTCATCACCACCTTTACTGCCATCAGGTCTTGGTAGATACTCGGTTCCATTATCAATCATAACAATTTTCGTTATTCCCTTTACAATGTCTCCTGGTTTTGGTGTGGTTCCTGTTGGTCCTGTTCCAGTTGTCCCAACAGTTCCTGTTCCAGTTGTCCCAACAGTTCCTACATCAGTATCTCCTGAAGGTGGTACATAAGGAACATCACCAATCACGGCAACTGCGGTAGCACCCTTTCCTCTTCCACAAGAGTCTTCAATGTTTACAAACGGTGCTTTGGTGTAACCAAATCCGGGAGAAATAATATCAATACCCAGAATGTCACCTGCAGCACTAACAATTGCATTGCCTGTAGCGCCTTGTCCGCCACCACCCCAGAAAGAAATTTTAGGTGGACCACAAAGAATAGGCCCAACATTACAAGCATCACCTACACCAACAATCATTGAGTTGATGTCAAGATTAAACTTAAAGTTATTTGGATCAACGATGGATTTTGCTGAAGATATAATTGACTTGGCAGAATTAAAAATAGCATTTACATCTAAAGCCACGCTAGATGGTTTACCACCTTCAAGGAAATTCCATTCCTTTACATCCGGACACTGTGCCTTTACATCGCAAGATAAAAAGTCCAATAAAGAAACAATAGCGTTTAAAACAGAATCAACAAGACCTTTGATACCAGCAATAGTTCCCAGTACTGCGCCAAGTATTCCATTAACTGCTGCTAAAATTTGCCCTAGAATTTGGCCTACTAATTCAGTTAAGAATTTTTCAATGGCACAAACTGCCATATTAACATAACGATCAATAATTTGGTTTAAAAATTGCTCTATCAAAGAACTCAAGTTATCTAATATCTTATTGAATAAACAAGCAATCAAGTCCAAGGCAGTTGTTTTCTTTTCTTGCAAAGGAACTCTTTGATTTAAATATAATGCTGCTTTTGCTTTATTGACAGTCCAGTTAACACCTCTTTCTACTCTAAGTTTTATTTCATCAATTAACCATTTAATCCAACCAGTAATCTTATCTGCATATGAACTTACTTTTTGTTGTGCTTCAGATAGAAACTTTTCTGCATTGGAAAGAGTACTATTTGGACCATTAATTTTATTTCTTAAACCTTCAATATCTTTTTTGAGATTGATTAAATCGCGATTAATCGCATTAGAATCTACGGGAGTACAAGCGGATGGTGCAACAATATGTTTGTTTAAATCTTGCTGTTGCTTATCTGCTGCGGAAATAGTACAATCGGCACCAGCACCATTTTCATTGACTACTTTTCCACCATCAGTATTTGTATCTGGTACAGTAAATCCACCAATCCCTGCACCAAAACCAGACCTTGGAGCACAACCTTGCTTGGGATCTTTATTATCACTAAAAGAACATAATGAACTACCAATTACACTTGATATAATGTATTGCCTATTCAGTCTGTTTTTATGAATATTAACAAAAGTATTTGGTGCTAGTGGAACATAAATCTGCAATCCAGCATGTCCTGATGGAAAGGACATATGACGAGTTGCATCAATCAAATCTTCATCCTTTGTTTCATTTGAATTCCTAAAACAAAGTCTTACTTTATATCTTTCTCCCCAACCTTTTGCATCTTCACCTTTTGTGTCTCCTTTATTAGGAACACAAAAAAGTTTATAGGTTTTTGGATCGACAATTTGACCTATACCTATAAATTCATATTCCTTATCTTGATCATAAACATAGGGTTGATACAAGTTTAAGGTCATTTTTAATCTTCGTAAATTCTACATTCAAGAGCATCTGGGTGTCCGTCACAGTAAAGTTCTAATGATGTTGGATCGTGATCATCATCCGGATGATTTGCCTGATATTTTTCAAGAGAATCAAGTTCGTCTTCCAAATGACGGCGGCGTTGACCGCTTGTATTTGGATTATCTATCTCATCACGATCATCGTTAATGTGTTGCTGAAGTGACTTTTCCATAAGTTTCTTAAATTAATTTTTTATACCGTAAGAGTCTCTAACCAGAACTAATCCAGTATAAAAAGAGGAATCTGTTCCGGCACTCATTGCACTAGGTGAAATGAAATGACATAACTCCAATATCATATATATACCACTATCAATAGCATTCGGTTCTGGAGTTTTTGAACTAGACAAAGGTGGCAAATCACAACGAATCAAATCGCCCGCCTGTAAACTAAAGTCTGCATCTATTACAACCTCAATCATATAGTTTAACCTTTGGCGATAGTTCTGGACTGCTTGCGCGATTGTCTCAACACTAAAGTTTTCTTTTTTTGATTTATCAAGTTGCAAATCAATAGAATCACCAGTCATGTATGCCATACCAATAGCTTCAGGTATTGCCAAATACTTGGTTGGTTTTTTAAAATAATCACCATATTTTGGAAGTTCTTTTCCAGATAAAACTTTTCCTGCCTCCTGTGCTAATAATGGAGCGTTTTTATTGACCTCTAGAGAATAAAAATCAAATGTTTCAGTTACTGTACCATAAGCACCATGGTCCATTTGTCTTTCAACATCAACGCTCCTATTCACATAGAGTTGTTTAATTTTATCAGTATATCCATCAGGCACTTCTCTATCAACAGCAAAATTATAAATGTATTTCTTTATTGGTTTTGAATTAAAAATCTCATCAGGAGACTTAAAATAAAATCCCTTTGAAGTTTGCCAAAAGAAAAATCCAGCAGTTTTATTTTCAGATTTTTTAAAAGCAGGAATTGCCAATTGTTGTAACTCAAGAATGACTTCAAATGGTGGTTTTCTTAATCCAAAATCATTACAATCTTTTAATGTTGGACTAATAAAAAGATCCTTATCGGTTTTAAGATCTTCTTTTAAAATCTTATTCACAGAGTCAGATATTTTACCAGTATATTTTCTAAGAACTGCTCTTTCTAGTTCTTTATTATCAAAAAATTCTTTTGAAACCATCTGTAGAATATAAGATGTACTCTTCAGTGTTTTATATTCATGAACTCTGTTTGATACTCTTAAAGAAGTATCCTTACTAAGATCCAAAATATTTCCCCTTTTATCACTGCATTTAAATAGTACTTTTTCTGCACCTTGTATGTTAAGTGATTCTAACGCACTGATTGTTTTAGATCCATCATTAGCACTATCTCCACCTTCAATAAAATATGAAGTCAAACGAATAGTATTATCTATCATACTCTCACGATATTCAATCCTTGGACTACCTGCATCTACACTAACAGATTTTCCAGAAGTGTGTGAATAAATTTCAAATTTTTGTATTGTTGATGTTTGAGTATTTACTGACATTTTTACTTCTTACTATGATACTATTTAAGCTATGATTGCTTGATATTGAGTTTCTTTGATTTCAAGAATAACCATACCCGTATTTTCATTTAAAATGCCAGAATTTACAGAAGAAACCGAAGTAGAAGGTGGTTGAATTGGCGCTAAAGATATTTTCACCCCACCTTTTTGCATAAGATCAAACAATCCGCCTTTCAATGGATCATATTTACCTTTTGTTGTTTCTTCAGTACCCATTGGTTTTGAAAGTTGTTCTAAATGTATATGGGGTCCTCCAGACCTTCCAGATCCTGGTTTTCCTTCTTCTCCACCAGAGTAAGATATTATTTGGTTCGCCCTAAACTTACTTCCTTTTTTAATAGATGAAGGTATATTACTTAAGTGAGCTATTCTAGCAATCCTACCATCAGCAAACTTAACATCCATATATGTGCCATAACCACCATTTGCCTCTCTTGCTCCACTATTAGTTCTCCAAACACCAAGAACTTCTCCACCCATACCAAAAGAAATTGGTGTTCCTTGAGGAGCGGCAATATCCATACCTTCGTGAGGTTTAGAACGAAAAGACTCTTGTTGCCTAAAGAAACTTGTTATATCAGATCTACTAAATTTTTTAACTCCTTTTGCACTTAAACTTGGACCACCCGTGCTACCGTATTTTTCAATTGCTTTTGCATAATTCTCTTTGAATTTCTTTTCTGTCGTATTTTGCTGAGAACCGCCAGGTAAAGAAGGCCATACTCCATTCAATTTTCTAACTGCAATCATTGGATCTTTTTGAAGATCTTTAAGTAGTTTTGCTTCTCCCCCATATACACTTGCTAAATATGCTCTAGAAATTTTTGTTTGATTTTCTGGAGAAAATTTATCTTTTTCATAATTAAGACCCGCAAGTTCAGTCCTCTCTTTTAATGTATTCACTCCATTTATGATTGGCATCTGTTGCCATTTGCCCAAAGCACCGCTGCCTCTACCTTCTCTCCTAATTCTCATTCCAGTTTCTCTAGCTTGAGCAATGGTCATATCTGTAAGACCTGCTATCGTCAGTCCACTGTTTACGGAATTCCATCCACCTTCACCGGAAGATATTGCTTCAAGTAAAGCTTTTATTTCTGGAGGAGCATCGCCAGGTAAAGTTCCTCCTCCTCCACCACCGCCACCGCCACCGCCGCCATCACCGCCAGTGCCACCATTACCATCGCCACCAGGAGATCCACCTTCCAAATTCATCTCTCTATTCAAGTTCTGAAGTATCTTTGATGCAGAATTCTCAATAGAAATCGCAAGAGCATTGGAAATAAACTTCCCTATTCTTTCACCAATACTCAGCCCGCTTCCAATCTCTCTTGTAGGAACTACTCCACCATTTGCCATCGCAATTGTTTTAGAAATATCACCAAAAGAACTACTAAGTTCTGCGTTTACTGCATTCTGGACTACTGAACCAAATACATCACCAATTGATTTCGCAAGTTTTTTATCTGGTTTTTGTCCGAGTGTCATATCAATACCAGCACCAAACATCGCACCAGTGAGTCCATTAATAGAACTCATCTTTTTCACATCTTCAGAACTTTTCTTCAGTGCTCTTAATGCACTTCTCTTTCCAGGTTCTTCTTTGCCATAAAGTTCCTCTAGTTTTAACTTACCACCAACATCTTTTCCTGGTTGCGTTTTTTGTGGTTGAATCTTTGGTGCAGTCTTCTTTGGTCCAGTTTTAAGTTTTCTTGATGGCGCAGCAGTAGATTGTCCACCTCTAGTAACAGTTCCCCCTCCTGCTTTTGCTTTAACAGGTTCTGGTCTACTTCCAACCAAAGTATCATACATTGCTCCACCAACAATGTCACCAAGAATACCCCCAAGAATAGTACCAGCAAATGGAACTGGGATAAAAGTTCCTAATGCAGAACCAACAGTGGCACCTACTGCTTTTGCTGCTGCTCTACCCGGATTTTCCCCCATAGCAAGAGAGAATGCAAAATCAATCAGTCCACCAACAATAGGAACTCTACCAAAAACACCTTTTGCAATTCTAGTACCAGTCTTACCTAGAACCTTTAGAGCAGCTCTATTTGCAGACTTTCCTAAACCACGAGAAAATACTCCACCTCTTCCAGCACCTCCGCCAAGACCTCTTTGTGGTCCTTCAAATTTCTCAAATCTCTTAAGAACATCAGCACGAGCACGTTTTGTAGATGCTCCTTGCGCCTTTCTTGCCTCATACATTCTTGCGGCATCATTACCATATCTTCTTTCAATCAGTTTAGTTTGAGGATCTCTCCCCAAATAACTAGAAAGTTTTGTATTCTTTGGAATAATTGATGGTTTTCCTCCTGGCATTTTTCCAGGTCTTCCTGGTTTTTTTGGTGAGGTACTTGCAATCAACATTGCAGCACCAATCGCACCATTCAATAAAAGATTTAAGTTCTTTGAAAAATCATCAAAGGTTTTTTCTGCTCCCTCTCCACCAACTTGTTTAACAAAGTCTCTTGTTTGATCGTATGCTTTATAACCAAACTCAACAAAATCAACTACACCCTTTAATATATTTTTAGAAAATCCTTCAACAAACTTACCAACTGGTTCAAGAACTTTTCCAAACTCCATAAGTTTGGGAAGTAGTTCTCCATACTGATTAAACAAATAACCAAGTAAGGTAAATCCAATGAAACGATTAATCTTATCTAAAATACTCTGCCCTGGAATTGATCCTATCAGGTCTGGTTTAATATTATTTTTCTTAACTTTTTTCTCTAAATCTTTTTCTTTCCTTTCTCTTTTAGATTTTTCTTCTTCTTTTCTTTTTGTAGATGCTTCCCTTTGATCAAGTAAAAGATTGTTGTTTATTATCTTACTTAAACTTACAACCTTCTTTTTAACTACAACTAAACTTCCGGGTTCATCAGTTCCTGTTTTATCTACAGGTTTTAGATCAGGACCTGTTATTTCTTTTGCGGAAATACTTTTAGCAGGCACAAGAAACATTGGTTTCTCTATTGCACTGCTTTCTTTACTTGGAGGTAAAAGTTTTCTGGAATCTATAGTTGCCATTTTATACTCCTACTAAATCTCTAATACCAAGGCTAATTGCAATATTAGAACGAGAATCACTATTAGCAGATATATTAAAAGAAGGAAGTTCAGATGTTTTAGGAACAGATTGAGATTTACTTGGCACTTTAATTGGAGGAAGGACAGTAAAAGTTGTTTTTGATATAATGGTTGGTGGTCCTGGAGGCATTGCTTTGGATTGTGGTCCCATAGGGAATCCCATTCTTCTTGCATCATCTAACGTTGGATTAAATGCAGGTTCTGGGAAAGCCATGTCCATAAGAATACTACCAACTCCACCACCAATACCTTTTAAAACTTTAGGAGCAGAAGAGAAAGATCTTAATGGTCTTTCAACTGCTTGGCGAATTGCTGGAGTTGGTCCCGTCTTTACCATATTAGGAGTAAATGCTTTGAATGGATTCCACCCACTATAACCAGTCGCACCAGATTGAAATGCTTTATTACCTCTAGTTATCTGCAATGCATCATCTCCAAATAAAGTTTTTGGATTTGGATTTTTCTTAATGTATTGTTTAAGTCCACCAAACTTTGCAGTATTTTCATTTGGAACTCTAACATTTCTTCCGCGATTCCACCAATTCATAAACCCACGCATAGGATTAAATCCACTTCCACCACCCGATGTAGATGGAATAGAACTTCTATTGCCACCAACCATTCCACCACCTTGGAATGACTTTATAGTTCTCTTAATTAATCCACCACCAGCAGCAAGTTGAATATTATTTGCTATCTTTGGAATATTAGTTCCACCTGCTTTTTTGTTTAAATCTAAGAAGAAGTTTGCTCCATACTTATCAACTGCTTTCTTAGACATTACTACTTCACCAGGAGCGGCAGCAATCAACTGAGTATCAGGTCCAGCACCTTTAATTCTTACTCCACTACTATCATCAACACCACCGCCCTCAGCAAATGCGATTTGATTTATATCAAGTTCTTTCTGTATTTCTCCACCACCAAAGAATGACTTTCTTCTGACTAAACCACCGGTATTAAACATACCTAAAGGTCCAATCTTTGAAAAAGTCTCCCCAATCATTCCGAGGGGAGAACTCTTTGCTTCAGTAACTTCTCTCTGAACAACTTCTGGTTTTACGTTACGTTTTTGCGATTCCTTTTCTATTTGTCCTTTTTCTTTTTGCTGTCTCCACATTTCAGCGCCACCAACAGCAAGAGCAGCAGTAACTCCAGCAAATGCAAATGGATGTTTGGCAATAAACTTAACCATCTGGGGAATAAGTCCCCTCAACAGTTTTAAAGTAACTCGAATAAACTTACCAAATGGAGTAGCAAATAGAACATATGCAGATAGTAATGCAGGCCACCAGTCTGACAAGAATCTACCAAGAACCTTTACCTTATCTGCATTCTTAGGATCACTAAACCATTTTACAAGTTGATTGAACGCATATCCCAATAAAGTAAACTTGATAAACCTAAAGATGCGATTAAGTATTCCCTGTGCGGGCGCAATGATTTTTTTTGCTAGTGCTTTTAATTGCGACAGTGGTTTTTCTAAATCACCTTCTTTCTGTCTTCTTTTACGGTCTTCTGATTTTTTTCTTTCTTCGTCTGCTCTTTTTTTCTTTTCTTTATTTTGTAATGTTAAACTTTTTAGAATATCATCAAGTGCTTTTTCAATATCAGTTATATCTTTAGAGGACTCTTGTATTGAAGTAGGAGTCGTTGGAACGATTGCTCTACTTGTGACAAAAAACTTATCTCTTGAAATCTGTATAGGACCAGTTGTACCAATACTTTCTGCAGTTATTTTTTTCTTCTTTAGTTTAAATTTTCCTACTTTACCTTTTATTCTTTTAAATTCATCTTGAAGGAGGATTGCTCTGTCAACAGATTTTTCTTCTCCCCTATCTATTTTTTGAAGTTCAGTAAAAAGAAGTTGTTTATATTCGCCATATGTGAAGTCATAAACTTCTTCTAATCCAAGTATCTCTAATATTCTCTCATCAATCTCTTCATCAACTAAGTCGGTCTCTCTAACACCTTCATACAAAGGAGGGGCAGAATCTTTTTTAGACTCTACCTTTACGCTTTCGTTCTTTTTTTCCTTATCACCATCTGATTTGTATTCTGTTGACGCAGATTTTAAATAAGTATCGACTAACCAGTTCTCATATGTCTCTAAATTATCTCCAGATTCATCAGTTAATACTGGATAACGACCAGACTTTTTAATATTTTCTATTAATTTATCAGCGTCACTTTCTGATATGTTTACGTGAGAAAAATAATTTCCAAACTGACTTTTTATCCCAGTAAGTTTCGCCTTTAATTTGCCCCATGTTGACACACCAATTTGGTCTACGGTAAACCACGTTATTGGTAATTTAGATGGGGCATTAGTTTCCATTTTGTTGCTGCTTTGATTTTTCTTCTTCCAAATAATTCTTCAACATTGCAACATACACATCCCTTTCCCAGGGCATCATATTTTCAATCTCCCATAGTGAATATTTATGGTACTGCATCAAAGCAAAGTTCAACTTATAGAAATTTTCTAGGTCCATATGGACCATACCTATGCGAAAAAACTGGATAACCCTTCCAATACAACTTCACTTTCAACTTCAGTTTTTGGATTCTTAACCTTTACCGAATGAGAAAGTTTAGGCATAGTTTCAAAGAACTTTTCAATTTGTTTAAATTGTGCCGAGTTCATTTGCTCTAGGAAATCAATGAGTTCCTTTTTAGTTACATCACCTGAAGTCCAAACTTCTTCATCATTGAAAATCTTATCAATACAACTAGCGACCAGATCAAAGGACTGATCCATATTTGTGTCGCCAGAGAAATCAAAGTTGTTTTTAATGAACTGATCCAATGAAGGATACTTCATTTGCATAACAATATTATCATCTACTTGAATTTTATTAGTATGCTCTTCATTCTTTTGAACTTGAATTTCGTCAATATTAATTTTCACAGGAACATAAGTCTCTCCGTCATCAGGACAGATGACATTAACTTCAATTTCTTCTCCAACAGACTTACCACGAATATTCAAAAAGAGATATTCAATATCAAAAGTAGGAAGAGATTCAACTTTAATATTTTTTGTTTGAATACAACTCTTGATTACGTTCTTAATCGCTGTCGTAATTTCTTTTGTATTCTCACTTTCTAATGCAAGGACAAGAAGTTTTTCTTCTTTTACAAGAAATGGTCTATATTGAATTTCTTGTCCTGTAGAGGGAAGTTCCAACTCATATGTTGGCGTAGAGATTTTTGGTAAAGGCATAATGACCTATAGAAATTTCAGTATAATTATTTATTGACGTGAGAAAAGACCAGGAAATCTTTGCTGCAATTGATCCGGAGTAAATACTGCAGAGGACGCTCTTAATGCGGGCGGTAATGAATTTATAATATCATCAACTCCACCCTGAAGAAAAGTTGTTCCCTGAGGTAAATTATTGCGAAGTTCTTCTTCTGATCTTAGTTGAATATCGACTAATGAATTAACATTAGATTTTAAGTTATTCATAAAATATCTAATGTAACTAAAAGATACAGTACACTTTAGAAGTTGAGAAGAGTCATATGAAATAGGCATTGAAGCAATTGATATTGGATATGCTCCTATAAAAGTATATTCAGAATAGTTAGTATAATCTTTTTCAAACTTTTGAACGAAAATATTGCATCTATAACCTTTTGGAAACCTAACTCTATATGAATAATTTAAATTTGATTGCTCCGTGAGTTGGGTTTCTCCAACAGCCCAAGACATCCAAGTTTCAAAAAACTTTATAACTTTATGATCGTGATCTACATAAAAAGTAAAATCTATTCTATCATCATATTGTCTTCTATATACGTGCCTTTCTGTTACGCCAGTAAAGTCATTATTGATTTCATGTGTAGCCAATGAAGATCCAGGTAAAGACGCTTCAGAACAAGAAAGAGCCAAAATTTCTTCTTCAATATTTGCTTGTCTACTATCAAAAAAGTTTCTTATACCTTCCTTACTTTTTTCATTTTCACTTAAAAGTTCGGCAGTATTTAAATAAACATTATAATGAGAAGTTAATGCTGGGCGCATTATCTTTGACACAAGTTCAGAAGTTGGATTGAATCTAGGCGACTTATTAGATGAACTAGGAGATGCCATCTATCTATAAATACTCTTATTGATATATTATGTATATGAAAAAGATAAAAACACATTCGTATATTTGGGATACAACTAAATTGTGCGAAACATTCAATGTTGATGGAGCAACCATTGTATCAGAAACTTATGAAGGCATAATAACTGGAGTTCATTTTCCAGGAATGAAAGGACAAAAACACTCCGAAGAAACAAAAAAGAAAATGAGTGAAATTGCAAAGGGAAGGGATATGAGTAAAGCAATAGAAACATCTTCTAAAAAAAGAAAAGGAAAACCAGCACTTAATAAAGGATGCGAATATCCACAATTCCAAAAGGGAGGAAAAATAATTTCAAAAGAAGGTGAAATAATTGAATTTGATTGTATATCCCACATATGCAAAAAATTGAATTTAAATCCCACACATCTAGGTCAGGTCTTATCTGGAAAAAGAAAATCTCACAGGGGTTGGAAAAATGCCTCGTGACTCTAAGTATCATCAGGGATATTTTCATCCAAAAAATCCAGAAAAATATATTGGAAACTCCCAAAATATAGTGTATAGAAGTAGTTGGGAACTAAAATTTATGCAGTGGTGTGATCGCACACCTAATGTGTTAAAGTATGGATCAGAAGAATTTTGTATTCCATATTATAATCCAGTAAAACAAAAAGTATGTAGATACTTTCCGGATTTTATTATTGAAGTTCTTGAAAATAATGGAAAAACCCAAAAATATGTGATAGAAATAAAACCAAAAAAACAAACAGTTCCTCCAGTTCAAGGAAAAAAGAAAAATAAAACCTATATTAATGAAGTAAATACTTATGCAGTTAATCAATCAAAATGGAGATCTATTAAAGAATGGTGTGATGATCGTATGATTGAATTCAAGATTATAACAGAAGACAACCTAGGCATAAAGTAATGGCACAAGGATTCGGTCAATATGTCGATTCAGGTTCTAAAAGAGTTAATGAACTAAAAGCGAAACTAAAGAAATACAAATATACAAAACCTGATGATATTATGATGACTATTATGGAAGTTTTCCGTAAAGGAGACTTTGTTCCTGATGTTGGAAAATATTATACTTTTATATACTCAGCAAAAACAAAAGGGTTAAGATATGATGAGTTCCCTTTAATCGCAGCACTTTCAATAGAAAAATGGGGGTTTACTGGACTTAATTTTCATTGGGGAACAGTGAGAAATTATACCTGGTTTGAAGTTAATAGTTTACTACTAGAAGTTAAAAAGAATGAGATTGATTATCTTCGTTCTCTTCGATATGGAAAATTTAGAACTAAATAAATAAAAAACATCTATAAATGTCTCATACTCTACAAAAAATTGAGATGACTAATTCTCTTGTGGTTGGAGAAAAGTTCTGATGGCAACTGCAACTAGTGGGGAAAAGCTAATTACAATAGAAGGTAAAAAATATTTTGTTAGAACTCAAGTAATCTATCAGGATGGATTGGGTGTTAGGGGAACCTTAAGTACATCTGCGCCAATTAGGTATATCGTTCAGTATAAACCAGAACGAGGAGATATTTTAAACCCACTTCCGGATTGGTCTAATTTAGGTGAAAGGGATGTAAATTCAAAAAATAATTGGACATTTACGCCCGTGGCAGGAGCAGGATTTAAAAAAGCACTAATATCTAATGGTCCAACAAGTTTAACAACTTCTTTAGATGAATCCACAGCTAATGCACTAAGTAAATCTTCTGGAACTACAGTTCAGCAAGCAAAAAATATTTTACAAACTGCACCAAATGCAGCACCAATAGTTACTGATCCAAATAAACCGGACCTAGATCAACAACCAGCAACAACACCATTAACATCTACTAATGAAAGGGTAAGTGATCTGACAAAATCTATTGAAAGTGATAAAAGAGAATCAACAGTAAAAGATAGATTATCTGCAATATCTGTAAGATACCCAGAAGATATAAGTACTAAACAAGATACTATTTTATTCAGATTAAAAGAAATAATTGGAAGAGATTTTGACCCACTTAAAGGCATTAGAGCAAAAGATGCAAATTTTACTTTTGGAACAAAATCTCTTTCTCAACCTTTTGGATCAGTGGTATTACCAATACAACCATCAATATCGGATAGTAATGGCGTTGATTGGGGAAATCCTACTTTAGATCCTCTTTCAGCTTTTGCGGGAAGAGCATCTCTAGCAATGCAAACAAGTGATCAGATTATACAAGAAGCGAGAAATCAAGCAGAAATTGCTGCTAAGGAATTTAAAACCAATTATGGATCATATGCCAGCGCATTACATCTGTTTTTGGCTCAAGAAGCAATTGGAGCACAAGGATTATTTTCAAGAGGAACCGGAGCGGTTTTAAACCCAAACTTAGAACTACTATTTAATGGACCATCACTAAGACCATTTAACTTCACATTCAGATTATCTCCAAGAAGTGAAAGTGAAGCAAAAATTGTAAAACAAATTATATACTTTTTTAAAGCTGGGATGGCAACAAGAAGAGCAAATACTGCGGTATTCTTAAAAGCTCCTTATGTATTTTCCATTCAATATCAAACTGGAACTTCAGACAAAGGATTGGAACCACACAAATCATTAAATAGAATAAAAGATTGTGCCCTTCTTAGTTGTGATGTGGATTATACTCCAGATGGAACTTATATGACTTTTAATGATGAAGAAAAAACTATAACATCATATCAATTAACCTTAAGATTTAGTGAACTTGATCCTGTTTATAATACAGATTACGTAGATAGTCATCCAATAGGTTACTAATATGCCAAGCTATTTTCGACAAGTTCCAGACTTCCAATATGTCAATAGAACTCCAGATGCACAAAGTATCTCTGACTATCAGACTGTCAAAAATCTTTTTAAGAGAGGGAAGTTAAGAGAAGACATTTTTGGCAACTTAAATTTCTTCACAAAGTATAAGATCGTTGGAGATGAAAGACCAGATAATGTTGCATATAATGTGTATGAAGATGAAAGCTTGGACTGGGTTGTTTTACTTGCTAATAATATTTTGAACGTTCAGACAGAATGGCCCTTACCCCAATCTGGTTTTGATAATTTCTTATTAGAAAAGTATGGATCATATCAAAATATGAATGCAGTTCGTCACTATGAAACAACAGAAGTAGTAAACTCAAATGGCATTACTATTATTCCTGCTGGGTTAGTAGTTCCATCAAACTTTTCAACAAGTTACTATGATGATGGTTTAGGAAGAAAAGTAACAATAAGAAACTTTACAGTACCAATCACAAACTATCAATACGAAAAAAAAATTGAAGATGATAAAAGAAACATCTTTATTCTTAAAGCAAGATACTTAAATCTAATCTTTAATGATATGAACGAATTGATGACATATAAAAAAGGTGCCGCTCAATATGTAAGCGACACCCTAAAGAAAGGAGATAATATTAGACTCTATTCTTAATCAATCTTCAGCAAGACGCTGGAAGTAAGAAAGTGCATCATCCTCATCATCGTCTTGAGAGATTTGGGGAAGTGAAGGGGACTTAGAACGAGCATAAGACTGTTCCAGTTCTTCCACAACACGATCTTGGACTGTAGGAGTTTGTGTAAACTCTTCGAGATCATCTTCTTGTTCGACTACTGCACGGGAACGAGCAGGAGAAGAGTTCTTAAGACCCAGAACCATATTCATACGACGCTCAAGATCTTCATAGGACTTGAACTGATCTGGAGCAGTGATTGCAGTCAGAGAATACTCTTTCTTCCAGAGGGCTTCCAGAGCATCGTCATCATCCAGTAGTGGTTCAACAGAACCAAATTCAGATTTGTCGTAGTTCCAATACCCATCTTTCTTTACGATTTTGAGTTTGAAATTAGCACCTTGCCAGAAGTCAAAAGGATTGATAGGAGTTTCATCCTCAAACTCAGGTTGCATTGCTTCCATAATCTTATCAAAGATCTTCTTGCCATATTTAAAGAGGAAGACCTTACCTTCGTTCTGAGGATTAACGGGATCCTTTACAACGTAGATGTTGCTGTAATAAGACAGTTTACGCTTTTGTTTACGAACAGTTTCTTTGTTAGATTCAATACCACTGTTCCACAGTTCGCGGTTATGTTCACCAAGAGGATCTTTTTGTCCGATGGTAGTCAGAGAGTTTTCAATGTACCAACCACCAGGACCTTGGAAAGCGTGGGAATACATCTTTGCCCAAGGAAGTTCTTCACCTTCAGGGGCAGGGAGGAAACGGATAACTGCGAAACCGTTACCAGTTTTATCCATTTCAGGTTTCCAGAGACGCTCATCAGCACCGCCAGAAGTTGTACTCATCTTCTCAACTTCCTTCACCAGTTTAGAAGTGAGAGAACCCAGTTTGGATTGTTTTTTGAGATTTTCGAATGACATTAGATTTCTCCGTATTAGTAGGATTTGGCTTTTGTGTACTTCGTTATTCTACAGGTCTGAACCTGTTTTGTCAATCTGTTTCCTCATGACATCAAGCATCTGAGACATATTATTAAGGATGATGTTCATATCAGTGCCAGGAGGCATACCCATCATAATAGCAGAATTGATAACACGTTCCTTCATCTCTTTTGCTTCAGGATCATCAGACAAACTCATTCTTGTGTAAAGAACTTTTTGTTTATCTAAGAGAGTTTCAAGAAATCCAACATGCTCAAGTTTTTCTTCTTTGGACATTGTAGGAAACTTAAAAATGTTTCCATAGATTTGTTCTTGAAGTTGTGCAATTTCAGTCATCTCAGCACGGACGACTTCGGAGTTAAAGAAACTCATTGACCCTCCAGAATAATTTCTTTCAAGATTTTGCGAAAACGAAATACATCAATATTTAGAAATGGATTGTATTTTTTAATCCGACGACTGACGGTTTGCCACACCGGGTCTTGAAGTTTGCTATCAAACTTGTTCCCGAACAGGAATATTCTATCGTATATCACCATAGTTTCTAGGCTAATATTCCCGCTCAGGAACTTCTTTAGAAGAGGCGGATGTCCCTTCGAACACTTAAAAACCTCTTCAAACTTATTTTCTCCAAACAAAGATTGACTTTCTTCTTTAAAGATATAAGAAAGAGATTGAACTTTCTTCTGCCAGTTCTGATATCTTTCTTCACCTTCTTTAATCATCTCACCAATCCAAAGTGTTTCTGGGTCAGGGCAAGATGCAAAGTTGGCAACAAAAAAATCAACGACTTCTTTATCTGATTTTTGCCTAGAAATCTTTTCAAACCACATTCTATCCTTCCTCTTATAGAAGGATTGAACTGTTGCTCTTACTTTTTTATTATACTTAAAATAATCGTAACTATCTTTTGTAAAATGATTTTTTAGAGCAAGGTATTCACGGTACGCATCGTATGGCATCATTAAAAAATTAATTTAGCACGGGAAGTTTTCTTTAGAAAATTCAGTTCCATCGCCTCATACTTAATCTTTTCTTTCAAAGGTTTTGAGATGAGTTTTGGAACTGATTCCAAATCAATGTTGTTTTGTTCACAGAAATAGATAATCGCATCAATATAATTCATCTCAACGTTTACTTGAACGAGATTCTCAATCTCTTGAGCAAAACGTGATGGACAAAAGAACTTACTCTCTAATGCTTTCTCTAATTCATTCTCCATCTGACCTAGTATTGTGATGTACAAATTCTTTGATATAACGAACTAATAGTTTAATATAGTCCCCCTTGTTCCTTTTGTCAAATACTTTAACTTCGCCGCCAGGAGTTACCATTAGTGTGATGAGTTTTTTAACAACTTGACCAGTGAGTTCGTAATATGCAGCGGCGTAGAATGTCTCTTGAACGAAGTAATTTTCAATCCATTCTTCTGGTTTGATCTTGTCTGAAGTTTTGAAGTCAATAACTGCCAATTCTCCTTCATATTCTGCGATACAATCAACTCGTCCAGCAAGTCCAAGGTATTCGGAATAGAGAGTCCTTTCAATGGCGTGAATATTATTTATCTTATCCAGATAAGGCTTTGCATGAATATACATGAACTTTGTCATGGGTTGATAATCATCCCAAACAAGTTCTTTATTTTCCAAGTAGTCCTGACAGACTTGGTGAAAATCAGTTCCTCTTGCAGTTGCTTTTCTTGTAATTGCATTTGCTTTTTCTTCACCAATCCTCT
>Ga0129333_10001510_pt1 | contig 21109 bp, 19 predicted proteins | sample CPB6_08_DNA_FD_94474 | JGI IMG/M metagenome (GOLD analysis project Ga0129333, IMG submission 94474) | Freshwater to marine salinity gradient microbial communities from Chesapeake Bay, USA - CPBay_Sum_0.6_0.8_DNA | ecosystem: Environmental > Aquatic > Marine > Coastal | place: USA: Chesapeake... | reverse complement strand
TGCATGACCAAGCACGCGGTGGAGGGGTTGACCAAGGCGCTGGCGCTGGAGCTGGCACCCCAGGGCATCCGCGTGAACAGCGTCGCGCCAACCTTCGTTGACACGCCTTTGGTGCGCCGGATCGTGAACACGCCAGAAAAGCGTGACTTTGTGCTCTCGCGCATCCCGATGGGACATCTCGCCAGCATCGACGACATTGCGGCGGCCGTGTTGTACCTGGCCTCGCCGGCGGCTGCGATGGTCACCGGCACTTGCCTCAAGGTGGATGGCGGATGGACTGCACAGTAGACCCGGTCAACGGATCACACAAGGAACGTACCCGATGCTGATGAAAGACCAGATCGCCATCGTCACTGGCGCCGCTTCGCCCTTGGGGATCGGATTTGCCACGGCACAGCGCATGGCCGAGGAAGGTGCACGCGTTGCACTGATTGACCTGGATGCTGCCGCGGCCGAAGCTGCTGCAGCGCGCGTGGGCCCGGCGCACCGGGGCTATGCCTGTGACGTGCGCGACGAAGGCGCCTGCCGGGCAGCGGTAGCCCGCATCCTGGCTGAATTCGGGAGGGTTGATGTGCTCGTCAACAACGCTGGCGTGAGCCAGTCGCATCGCATCATGGACAGCACCCAGGTCGACTACGACATCGTGATGGACTCGAGCGTACGCGGTTGCTACAACATGTCCCGCGCGGTGGTGCCTGCCTTGCGGGCACAGCGAAGCGGTTCCATCGTCTGCATGGGTTCCGTGGCTGCGCAGCGTGGCGGGGGCATTCTGGGTGGCCCGCATTACTCGGCGGCCAAGGGCGCAGTGCAGTCGATGGCCAAGGCCATGGCCAGGGAGCTGGCGCCCGACGGCATCCGCGTCAACGCCATCGCGCCCGGCATGGTTGACACGCAACTGCTCATCGGCAAGATCGACGACGCCGGCAAGCAGCGGGTGGCGGAGTCCACGCCACTGGGTCGCCTGGCGCGGCCGCTTGACATTGCCAACGCCTGCCTGTTCCTTGCAAGCAGCCTCTCGGCGTATGTGACGGGCGTGGTGCTGGACGTCAACGGCGGCTTGCACATCCACTGATCCTTGCTTGAACCGGAGACAACATGGCTGCGCAAAAAGGCTACATCTACGCTGAGCTCGACATCACCGACGAGCGGCACTTTTTTGATGAGTACATGCCACGCGTGCGGCCGGTGCTCGAGCAGTACGGCGCACGGTTCCTGGTGGCGACTGACCGCCCCGAGGTGATCGAGGGGGGCCGCGTGGTCAGGCGCATCGTCTTCATCGAATTTGACAGTCCGGCCGTCGCGCGCGAGTTCTACCACTCGAAGGCTTACCAGGATGTGATCGGCTATCGTTTCGATTCAGCACGGGCACATCTGTATATGCTCGACGGTGTGGAGGCGGCTGCTTGATGCTTGCAGCCGCTGCTGGCCGAGGCAGACGCCCCTCAAGCAGCAGCACATTGCCTTGGGGCGCAGGAGACTTGCAGCGTGGACGCCATCTTTGACCATGTGATCGTGGGCGCCGGCTCGGCAGGCTGCGTGCTTGCCAACCGGCTGAGCAGTGATCCGTCGGTGAGGGTGCTGCTGATCGAGGCGGGCCCACCCGACCGCAACTTCTGGCTCAAGGTGCCAGCCGGCGTGCCGCGGGTGGTGAACGATCCGCAGATCACCTGGGGCTACATGACTGACCCCGAGCCTGGGCTCAACGGGCGCCGCCTGCAGTGGCCGCGCGGCCGCACGCTGGGCGGCAGCAGTTCGATCAATGGTCATGTGTACATGCGGGGCACGCGACACGACTACGATGCCTGGCGCGACCTCGGCAATCCCGGGTGGGGCTGGGAGGATGTGCTGCCGTATTTCAAGAGCACCGAGGGCCACCACGCCGGTGAAAGCCCGCTGCACGGGGCCGCGGGGGAGCTCGGAGTGTCGCCGGTCAGCGACCCGCATCCGGCATCCGAGGCGTTCATTGAAGCAGCCCGCGCCAACGGCATCCCGCGTACCGATGATTTCAATGGCGCCAGCCAGGAAGGCGTGGGCTACCTTGAGCTGATGATCCGTGACGGCGTCCGCTCGTCCACTGCCACCGGCTTTCTAAGGCCTGCCATGGGTCGCCCCAACCTGACCGTGCAGACCGATGCGCTGGTCGAACGGGTGCTCTTGGAGGGGCGACGTGCGGTGGGCGTACGGTTCCGGGCGGGCGGGCGGCTGCGCGAGGTGCGGGGTGGCGAAGTCATCCTGTGTGGTGGAGCGATCAATTCCCCCCAGTTGCTGATGCTGTCAGGCATTGGCCCGGCGGAGCATTTGCGCTCGCTGGGCATCGAGGTGGCCCATGCGCTGCCGGGGGTAGGGCAGAACCTGCATGACCATGTCTATGTGCATTGCCTGGCCCGGGTCGCGCCTCAGTACTCGCTGAACCATGTGATTTCGAGCCACCTTCGCATGATCCCCGACGTGCTGCGGTACGTGTTCTTGCGCAAGGGACTGCTGACCTCGGCTGCCGCACAGGTTGGGCTGTTCATGCGCACGCGTGATGACCTTGTCACACCGGACCTGCAACTGCAGATGCGGCCTTTCAGCATGATTAGCCGCAACGGCATGTATTCGGCAGAGCCTGCTCCGGCCATCACGGCTTCATGCGCCATCCTGCAGCCTCGTTCGCGCGGTGCGCTGTCGCTGAAGTCGGCAGACCCGCATGAGGCCCCCCGCATGGTGGCCAACTACCTCACCGATCCACGCGACCTGCCGACCTTGTTGGCCGGCATCCGCCTGATTCGTCGCATTTTTGCGACCGAGCCCTTTGTCTCGTTCTTTACCGGTGAGGACATGCCAGGTGAAGCGGTGCAAAGCGACGATCAGCTGATCGAGTACCTGCGCAACAACGCGCAGTCGATGTATCACCCGGTAGGCACCTGCCGCATGGGGCCCGCGCAAGACCCGCTGTCGGTCGTGGATGCGCGGTTGCGCGTACACGGCGTGGAGGGGCTGCGCGTGGTGGACTGCTCCATCATGCCGGTGGTACCGTCAGGCAACACCAACGCACCTGCGGTGATGGTGGCTGCCAAGGCCGCTGACATGATCCGCCAGGATGCGAGCCAGCAGGCGGCGGCCACGCTGGCGTGAGGTCACATCAGAAACACGCCCTTGCCGTCGCTTTGTGCATCGAAGATGCGGTAGGCCTCTACGGCCTCGTCCAGCGACCAGCGGTGGGTGAAAAGGGCTTCCACATCCACGCCGCGCTCGGCCACAAAATCAGCGCACTCCTTCTGCCCGATGGTCGAGAAGGTCCATGAACCCATCAGTGTGACCTGGCGACGCAGCAGGTCAGGGCTGACGTCGAAGGTGGCCTGGCCGCCCTCGCCGACAAAGCACACCTTGCCCCACGACCGAACGCACTGCACGGCCTGGCGCCGCGCGTCCGGTGCTGAGGAAGCGTCAATCGCCGCGTGTGCGCCCAGCCCGGCGGTCAGGGCACGGATCGCGGCGACGGGCTCTTCATGTCGCGGGTTGATGGTGGCATGTGCGCCGAGGTCGCGTGCGCGGGCCAGGCGGGCGTCGCTCACGTCCAGCGCAATCACGCGTGCGCCCATGGCGTGCGCCAGCTGTGTTGCGGACAGACCCACCGGGCCCTGACCAAACACGGCCACCGTCTGGTCCCCCGCAAGCGCCAGCCGGTGCAGCGCGCCCCACGCGGTGCCTGTGCCGCACGAGATGGCCGCCCCGGTGGAAAAAGCCAGGTCATCGCGCAGCGTCACCAGGGTATTGGCAGGGCACTTCATGAATCGTGCATGTGCACCGTGCCCGGTGACGCCGTAGACCTCGGCCACGCCGTCCACACACATCTGCTGCCAGCCCGTGGCGCAGTGTGGGCACACGCCGCATCCGCGGTAATGGTGCACCATCGCGCGCTGCCCCACCCACGCCTGGCGCGGGTTCACGCCTGCCCCGACGGCCACCACCACGCCGCACGGCTCGTGCCCCGCAATCGGGAGCTGGTCCGCCTTGAAGCCGAGCGCCTTGAGCGCCTCGCCTGCAGGCGCGCGATAGAACTTCAGGTCGCTGCCGCACATGCCCGAAGCCTTGATCTCCAGCACCACCTCCCCCGGACCCGGGGTGGGGTCTGCAAAGTCGCGGTACTCGATCTGCCGGTTGCCGGCGAAGACGACACCTTTCATTCCAGTGCTCCTGTCAGCGGATGATGAATGGATTGGACGGCGCGCCCTTGGCGTAAGAGATCCACGTGCTCTTGGTTTCCAGGTATTGGTCAATCGCCGCGATGCCGCTCTCGCGGCCGATGCCTGAGTGCTTCATGCCGCCAAACGGCATCATGTAGCTGACGGCGCGATAGGTGTTCACCCACACGGTACCCGCCTTCAGCGCCTTGCTCATGCGCATGGCACGGCCAATGTCCTGGGTCCAGACCCCGGCGGCCAAGCCGTAGATCGTGTCGTTTGCCATGCGCACTGCATCGGCCTCGTCCGCAAACCCCATGACCGACAGCACCGGGCCAAACACCTCTTCGCGTGCGATGCGCATTTGAGGCGTCACATCGACAAAGATGGTCGGCTCGACAAACTGTCCGCCAGGCAGGCTGGCATCACCGGCCGGCCCTCCGCCAAGCACGCAGCGCGCCCCTTCGTCCTTGGCGATGCGCATGTAGTCGAGGATCTTCTGGTACTGGGCGGGCGTGGTGACAGGGCCGATGTTGGTGGTGGGCTGCATCGGATCACCCTTGCGCGCGCTCGCGCCGATTTCAGTGACACGCTGCACGAATCGTTCGCGGATCGAGTTTTGCACCAGCAGGCGCGAGCCTGCGATGCAGGTCTGCCCGGTGGCAGCAAAGATGCCCGACACCACACCTGCTGCCGCCTGATCAAGGTCGGCATCTTCGAACACGATGTTGGGCGACTTGCCGCCAAGTTCCAGCGTCACGCGCTTCATGGTGCGTGCGGCCTGGGCGTAGATTTTTGCGCCGGTGACATCCGACCCGGTGAAGGTGATCTTGGCCACGTCCGGATGGTCGACCAGTGCCGAACCTGCCTCGTTGCCGAAACCCGCCACCACGTTGAACACGCCATCGGGGAAGCCCGCCTCCTTGGTCAGCGCTGCGTACTCCAGTGTCGAGGCCGACGTGAACTCGGATGGCTTGATGACCACCGCGCATCCGGCAGCAATGGCGGCTGCACACTTCCAGGCGATGAAGAGAAGCGGCGAATTCCACGCGGTGAGTGCCCCCACCACGCCAATCGGCTCCTGCCGCGAAAAGGCAAACACGTCGGGCTTGTCGATCGGCATCACCCGTCCCTCGAGCTTGTCGCACAGGCCGCCGTAGTAGCGCCACCACTCCGGGTGGTAATTGACCTGGGCGCGCATCTCGGCCAGGAGCTTGCCGTTGTCGCGTACCTCCAGCTCCGCCAGCCGGTCTGCGTTGTGCGCGACGAGGTCAGCCAGACGCAGCATCAGCTTGCCGCGCTGGGTGGCCGTCATGGCAGCCCATGGGCCCTCGCGCATCGCATGCGAGGCGGCCGCCACTGCACGGTCCACGTCTTTTGCGCATCCGCGCGGAATGCGCGCCCACGTCTCGCCGCGGTAGGGGTCGACCGTGTCGAACCACTGGCCACCGATCGGGTCGACGTACTGGCCATTGATGTAGTGCTGGTAGTGTTTCAAGAGGCTCTCCTTGAATGTTCTGGCCGCCTGCTGGGGTTCGGCATGTTCGTTCAGACGCCCCGCGCGCCACTGGCCATGAAGCCGCCGTCCACCGGCAGCGCCACGCCATTGATGTAGGCCGCCTCTTCCGAGGCAAGGAACGCCACGGCGCCCGCAATTTCCTGCGTGAGGCCATAGCGGCCGGCAGGAATGGCGGCGGTGTACTGCTGACGGAAGGCCTGTGAATGCAGCACCTGCGTCATCGGCGTGTCGACCGGCCCGGGCGCCACCGCATTGGCGGTGATACCGAACTCGATCAGCTCGGCGGCCATCTGGCGGGTCAGGCCGATCACTGCGGCCTTGGACGTGCCGTAGGCGGTACGGCCCTTGCCCACCGCACGCATGCCCGCCACCGAGGCGATGGACACGATGCGGCCCCACCGGTGGCGGGCCATCAGCCGGCCTGCGTGCTGGCTGCACAGCAGGGTGCCCGTCACGTTGATGTTCATCGTTGCCAGCCAGTTGTCCAGGGGGAATTCGAGGAACGGAAAGGTCTTGGCAATGCCCGCGTTGTTGACCAGCACGTCGCAGCGCCCGTGCCTGGCATCGAGCTGGGCAAAGGCGGCTGTAATGGACTCGGGCTTGCCGATGTCGATGGCCAGCGCTTCGGCAGAGCCGCCGCTGCTGCGAATGCGCTGCGCGGTGGATTCGGCCTGGGTGACATCCAGATCGGCCACGATCACATGCAGGCCGCCTGAGGCCAGGCGCTCGCAGCAGGCTGCACCGATGCCGACAGCGCCTCCGGTCACGAGGGCAACGCGGGAAGGATTCATGTATTCGGTCCTTGTTCTGTGGAAAGGTTTGACGGCCCTGTATTGCACATCCTGGGCGGTCAGGCAAGAAATTCGAGCAGTGCTTTGCAGGTGTGGTCAGTCCGACCGTAGGTGCGCATGTATTCGTTCACATCCTCGTCGGTGATGGCACCGGGTACCTGGCCGTCGTATTCATAAAACCATCGGCAGTAGATGCGCTCGCGCCCGGCGATCAGTTCCTCAGGCAGGTCCAGCGTCTGGTGAAATGCGTGGTGCCAGCGTCGCCCATTTTGCGAAAACGTGCCGTTGCCGTCACCGGGAACCGCGGTGTCGAGCATGGCGAGGCGCGTGACGCGCCCGGGATGAAATGCCGCAAGCGCAAAGGCCACCGGCCCGCCCCAGTCGTGGCCCAGCGCTGGAGTCAGCTTGCGCCACGCGTACCAGGTCTGTGGCCACCCGTGCAGAAGCACCAGCGGCTGGCCCTCGCCCGCTGTCACGCAGTGCAGATGGCCATCGGGCATTGCATGAAAGCTGTGCTGCACGTTCATCGTTCAGTTCAGCGCCCGCGGCAGCCACAACGCGATGGCAGGGAACAGGATCAGCAACAGCAAAAAGATGACCTGGATCACCATGAACTGGCCCATGCCGGCGTAGATGGTCTTCAGGTCCCAACGGGGAACGACGTTCTTCAGGAAGTAGGCCGACATGGCCACCGGCGGGCTGAGGAACGCCGTTTGCAGGTTGACCGCCAGCAGGGCGCCAAACCACAGCAGCAGTTCGGCCCGGTCCAGGCCAAGTTGCAGCGACTCGACCACGGGCAGGAAGATCGGAACAAACACCAGGATGATCGCCGGCCACTCGAAAGGCCAGCCGAGCAGGAAGATCACGCCCATGATGACGATCAGCTTCCCGGTATCAGGCAGGGGGATGTGGGTGAGGGTATCCGTGATGATGGCCGCAGATCCGAGCCGGGTGAAGATCGCGCCAAAGACGCTGGAGGCCACGGCCAGAACCAGCACCATGCTTGACGTGACGATGGTGGCAATGACCGCTTTTTTCAGCGTCTCGCGGGTGAGCTTACGGTAGGCCAGCGCCAGCAGTGTGGCGCCGAGTGCGCCGCATGAAGCGGCTTCGGTGGCTGTGGCAAGGCCGCCAAGGATGGTACCCAGCGTCACTGCAATCAGGACAGCCAGCGGTACCACGCCGATGACGAATTCGCGTGCGAGCAGCCGCTTGTCGGTGATGCGTTCCTCAAGCGGCAACGGCGGCCCCAGCTTGGGGTTGATGAAGCTGCGGACCAGGCAATACAGCATGTAGACGCCGGCGAGCAGGAAGCCCGGGCCCATGCAGGCGGCGTACAGGGCATTGACCGGCACCCCCATCACTGGCCCCATCACCACCAACATCACGCTTGGCGGAATCAGGATGCCCAGCGTTCCGCCGGCTGCGATGGCTCCGGCTGAAAGGCGGTCGTCATAGCCTGCCTTGAGGATCATCGGCGCGGCCATGATGCCCAACACCGTGACCGATGCGCCGACGATGCCGGTGGCCATGGCAAAGATCGTTGCCGTGACCAGCACGGCGATGTACAGAGACCCGCGGATAGGGGCCAGCAGGTGGCGCACCGCCTCGAACAGCCGGCTCATCAGTCCCGCCTGCTCCACCATAAACCCCATGAAGATGAACAGCGGCACCGCGGGCATGATGTCATCCTTCATGAAGCCCCAGATCTGCAGATAGGCCAAATTGAAGGTGGGGTCCATGCCCAGACCGATCGATCCGAAGACCAGGGCGATGAACAGCAGGGTGAACGAGATCGGAAAGCCGACGAAGATGATGCTGACCATGCAAGCCAGCATCAGGAGACCGAGAATTTGATTGGGTGTCATGGCCGTCTTTCAGATGTCAACTTTTTCGCGGCGTACCAGCTCCTGCCCGGTGCGTACGGCGTACAGCGACTTGAGCAGTTCGGAAATGCCTTGCAGGAAGAGCAGCGCGGCTGACAGCGGAATCACTGCACGAAAGGGCCATGTGATGGGCTGCCACAAGCTGAGGTTGGAGCGCTCACCAATGGAATACGCATACAGGAAGTCGTCGATCGAGATGGCGAACAAGACCGCCATCACAGGCAAAAACAACAGCAGGTAAGACGTGGTGTCGATCAGGCCCTTGGTGCGGTCGGAAAACTTGTCCCAGAACATGTCGGTACGCACGTGGGCGCCTTCTCGAAGGGTGTAGGCGGCACCGAGCATGAACAGCGAGCCGTAGGCCATCACGGTCGTGTCGGCGGCCCAGGCGGTCGGCTGTTCAAAGATGTATCGCATGACGACTTCAATGACGTTGGCCAGAACCAACGGGATCACCAGCAGCATCACCGGATAGATGCACGCGCCGGTGAACTTGTCGATGGCGCGGATGATGCGCAGGGCGAAGTCTGGAAACATCGGGTCCTTCCTTGCCCGTGGGCGGGCTCAAAAGCCCTGCGCCGGGCGATCGGTCCCGGCGCAGGTGGCTTGCTTGCTTTGAGGCGTATTACTTCTTCGGCGGGAAGTAATAGTCGGCGGTGGCGTTGTAGGGCACCGTGATCGTGCGCCGTGTCGGCACCACCATCGCGGCGTAGGCACGCTGCGAGTCCTGGACCTTCTTGAAGAACGGGTTCTTGGCGGCTTCAGCGGCGGCGATCTCGTCCCACGTGGCCAGCACCTTCTTCACGATGTCGTCCGGCGTCTTGTGCATCGTGACGCCGTTCTTGCTGAACTCGGCCAGCGCGGCGGCATCCTGGCGGTGGCGCAGTGCAACCGAGCGCATCGTGGCCTCGATCGTGGCCGCCTGGACGATGGCCTGCAGATCCGGCGCAAGGCTCTTCCAGACGTCGCCGTTGATCAGCAGTTCCACGACCGTCGCGGGTTCGTGCGTCGACTGCGGGTAGAAGTTCTTCCAGATCGTGTGGAAGCCGATGGCGATGTCCACGCCAGCGCCGACGAATTCGGCGCACTCGATCACGCCGCGCTGCCCTGAGGGCACGATCTCGCCGCCCGGCAGGTTGACGGTCGCCATGCCGGACTTGGCAAAGACCTCGGCGGTGATGCCGGTCTGGCGGCACTTGCGGCCCTTGAGGTCGTTCCAGTCCTTCACCGGACGCTTGAACCAGCCCAAGGCCTGGCGGTCAACGGCGGTCAGCGGGAACACCACCACGTTCTGCTTGAGCTGCTCCTGATAGAACTCGCGGTACAGCGCCAGGCCGCGGTCGTCGTAGATCCAGCCCAGGTAGTCGAGCAGGTCCATGCCGAATGGGCCGCCAGGCGACGGGCCAAACAGCGTTGCCGCCTTGTTCTTGCCGACCCAGTAGGCCGGCGCCGAGTAGCCGCCGTCGACCACTTTCTTGTGGACGGCGTCCAGCGTCTCGAAAGGCGGTACCACCGCACCTGCCGGCAACAGTTCGATCTTCAGGCGTCCACCCGACAGCGCTGCAACACGTTCGGCAAACACCTCTGCACCTTGCTGGAACAAGCCCTGGGCAGGGAAGGTCGACTGAATCCGCAGCGTGGTCTGCGCATGCGCGACACTGGTCAGCAGGCTGCCGACGGTCAGCAGCGCGGCACTTGCCACCGCCAGCCATGATCTCTTTAGCTTCATCTCACACCTCGTTAAAGTTCGGCCGACTGCATGAGCCGTCCAGTTGGTAATCGGACCGCCAGTGCCGCGTCGCCACGAGGCTTCGCTGAAACCGGCAGGCCCGCATCGGAAGCGCTGCTTCCCATGTTTCCTCGTTCTTGTCGCAGGTGGATGGACACCCAGTCGGCGGGTTGGCGCCATTCCGCAAGCGCCGGGTCACGGCAGGGGGCCATCGAAATGCGGCAGACCATGTGAACTTCTTTCCTGTCTGCTTTTCATCCTAGGAAGATGAGTCGACGCGGGCAATCGAATTCATTTCCTCAGCGCGTGAGGAAAACTCACGCCGTGCTGCCTGCGTCGGCAGTCCGCCCGGCCATCAGCGCCGCGCGCTCGCGGATCAGCCGGGCCTGCTTGGCGTGGGCAAGGTCGACCAGTACGCCGCCATCGCCCACGGCTCCGTCACCACGCGCATCGGCATCGGCCAGCAGCCGCAGCACGCGGTCTGCCCAGGCCAGTTCAGCGGGGTCCGGCGCAAACAGCTCGTTGGCCATCTCGATCTGGCTTGGATGAATGGCCCATTTGCCCTCATATCCCAAGGCGCTGGCGCGCGATGCCGCGGCGCGGTACGCCTGCGGGTCGCCGAAGTCGGTGAAGGGGCCATCGATCGCGCGCAGGCCGTTGGCACGGCAGGCGTTGGCGATGCGCGCCAGCGCGAAGTGCCACTGGTCGTTCCAGTGCCGGCTGCGCTGGCCATGCGCGTCGGCGTGGGTCAGGATGGCGTAGCGCTCGCTGGGCGTGCCGAAGACATGGTCGTTCGTGCGCATGTCGACGGTGTAGTCGCCCACACCGAACACCATTGCCTCCAGGCGCGGGCTGGCAGCAGCAATCTCCTCGGCATGCGCGAGGCCCTGGGCAGTCTCGATCAACAGCTCGATGCCAACCGGTTCCGTGCGCTTGTGGCGACGCTCGGTCAGCTCGAGCACATGGGCAACGAACTGCACATCGAATGCGTTGCCGGCCTTGGGCAGCAGGATCATGTCCAGACGCGGACAGTGGCTGGCCACGGCGACGATGTCCTCGAGCGCCCAGGGCGTGTCCAGGCCATTGATGCGTACCGAAAGCGTCTTGCGGCCCCAGTCACCCTTCAAAGCTTCGACGGCGCGCTGCCTTGCTTCGTCCTTCAGGCGGACCGAGACGGCGTCCTCCAGGTCCAGGAAGACATGGTCGGCATCGCCTGAACGGGCCTTCTGGATGAAGCGGTCGGAGGTGGCTGGAACGGCCAGGGTCGAGCGCTGGAGGCGCTGTCGGCGCACGGGCACCGGGGTTGCGGACATGCGAGGGGTCTCCTGAAGGCTGTACTGACCAGACAACAGCCGTGTGGCGTTGCCGTGCAGGGCAGTCTAGGAATCCCCGGCCTGCGATTGACCGGAATTTCAGGACGATTGTTCAAGGCCGCGTCTGTGGACCGCAGCCCGAAATGCAAAAGGGCCCGGTGGTGAGCCGGGCCCTCGGAGCAGATTGGTGGTGGAGAGGAGGAGGATCGAACTCCCGACCTTCGCATTGCGAACGCGACGCTCTCCCAGCTGAGCTACCCCCCCACGCAATGCCTGAATTTTAACCGGCGGCGAAGCGCCCGTTCAGGCGGGCGGCAGCGCGCAGGGTGGCGCTGTTGTCGCCGGGGTCTATGATGTGAGGCAAGCGGACCGAGCAGCACCTCCGCCCCAGGTGTGCCCATGTCCTCCAACCTCTCTTCATCCTCATCCAGCCACCCGCACCGGGTGCTGATCGTCGGCGGCGGCGCCGGCGGCCTGGAGCTGGCCACGCGCCTGGGCGATACGCTGGGCCGCAAGGGCCGCGTGCAGGTGACGCTGGTCGACAAGAACCGCACCCACATCTGGAAGCCCAAGCTGCACGAGATTGCCGCCGGCAGCATGGACCTGGGCCTGCACGCGGTGGACTACCTCGCGCAGGCGCACTGGCACGGCTTTCACTTCCGGCTGGGCGAGCTGCACGGCCTGGACCGCGAGCGCCGTGTGGTGCAGCTGCGCGCCTACCGCGACGAGCGCGGCATCGAGGTGACGCCTGCCTCGGAGGTGCCGTACGACACGCTGGTGCTGTCCATCGGCAGCCTGAGCAACGACTTCGGCACCCCTGGCGTGCGCGAGCACGCCATGCGGCTGGAGTCGCAGGGCGATGCCAAGGCCTTTCATTCGCGGCTGATCAACGCCTGCCTGCGCGCACAAATGCAGTCGGGCCCGGTGCAGACCGGCCAGCTGCATGTGGCCATCATCGGCGCCGGCGCCACCGGCGTGGAGCTGGCGGCCGAGCTCCACCGCTCGGTGCGCGAGGTGGTGTCCTACGGGCTGGACCGCATCGACCCGCAGCGCGACCTGAAGGTGATGCTGATCGAGGCGGCCGAGCGCATCCTGCCGGTACTGCCCGAGCGGCTGTCGATGGCCACGACGAACCTGTTGCGCGGCATGGGCGTGGAGGTGCTGACCAGTGCACGCGTCGCCGAGGTGATGCCCGAGGGCGTGCGCCTGGCCGATGGCCGCGTGCTGCCGGCCGAGCTGGTGGTGTGGGCGGCCGGCGTGAAGGCGCCCGACTTTTTGCGCGACTTCGGCGGACTCGAGACGAACCGACTGAACCAGCTGGTGGTGCACCCCAGCTTGCAGACCACGCGCGACGAGAACGTGTTTGCGCTCGGCGATTGCGCTGCCTGTCCGTGGCCTGAAGCCGGCCCGGGGCGACCGCCCATCGTGCCGCCGCGCGCGCAGGCGGCGCACCAGCAAGCAAGTCACATGCTCAGCCAGATCCGCCTGCGGCTGGCCGGTCGGCCGCTCAAGCCGTACCGCTACCGCGACTTTGGCTCGCTGGTGTCACTGGGCAAGTACAGCACCGTGGGCAGCATGATGGGTGGCCTGATCGGCGGCAGCATGATGATCGAAGGCGCCTTCGCCAAGCTGATGTACCTGTCGCTATACAAGATGCACGAACTGGCGCTGCACGGCTGGGCCAAGGTGGCGCTGGACACCCTGGCCCGCCTGATCACGCGGCGCACCGAGCCGCATGTGAAGCTGCACTAGCGAAGCCCTGCGCGAGGGCCCTCAGGCCGCGAACTCGGTCAGCAGTTCGCCTGCCAGGGGTGCGTCGTCCCTGAGGCCTTGCGCGTCAGCCACCTGGCGCCCGTTGACCCAGACACCATGCACGCCCAGCGCGTCGGTGTGCAGCCGCGGCGCGCCGCCGGGCAGGTCGAACACGCGGCGTTTCGGGCCGCGGCCCACCGTGGCCGGATCGAACAGCAGCAGGTCGGCGGCAAAGCCTTCGCGGATCTGGCCGCGGCCCTGCAGGCCCAGGATGCCGGCCGGCTGCGAGGTCAGGCGTCGCACTGCCTCGGCCATCGGCATCGCGCCCACCGTGCGCGACCAGTGGCCCATGAGGTGCAGGCCAAAGCCGGCGTCGGTGAAGAAGGTCAGGTGCGCGCCGGCATCGCTCAGGCTGACGACGCTGTGCGGATGGTTGAGCATGCGGCCCACCGCCTCCTCGTCGCTGTTGAGCAGCTGCGCGGTGAAGATGGTCTGCAAGTCTTCGGCAATCGCCAGGTCGAGCATCACGTCGAGCACGTCGCGGCCCTCGGCGCGCGCGATGTCGGCGATGCTGCGCTGCTCGTAGTGCGCGTGCGCCGCATCCGCGACCTCGACCACATGCACCTTGTCCCATTCGGCGTTGAAGAGCCGGAACACCGCTGGCTGCGACAGCTCGGCGCGCACGGCGTCGCGAAAGTCGCGCCGCGCCAGCACCGCCTTGAGCGCGTCACCGCTCAGGCCCAGCGCCGGCTTCCATGACTGCAGGCCCTCGACCGGGTAGGGCGAGGCGAGGGTGAAGTCCATCGTCAGCGGGCAGCACGACACCTGGCCAATCAGCTTGCGGCCGCGCTCGTTGGCCGCCGTGATCGCATCGAGGTCCTTGAAGACCGCCGTCGGGTTGGTGCTGTTGTGCAGCAGCGCGGCAATCATCACCGGCCGCCGCGAACGCGCCGACATTTCCTCGAGGAAAGGCACCGGCATCTGCCCGCCCTTGGTCACCATGTAGACGCCGCGGCCGGCTTCGCCCATCGCCTCGATCAGCGCCATCTGCTCGCCGTCAGACGCCAGGCGCGACGGCATCGGCAGGCCGCCTTCTCCGTTGTGTGCGGGGCTGGTGCTGCTGGCAAAGCCCACGGCGCCGTGCTGCATCGCCTCGCGCACCAGCTGCGCCATCTGTGCGATTTCAGCTTCGGTGGCGGCGCGCCGGTTGGCCTCGGCGCCCATCACCCAGGTGCGTACCGACGAGTGGCCCACGTAGGCCGCCACGTTGACCGCGCTGCCCTTGCGGCGCAGCTGCGCCAGATACTGCGGAAAGGTCTCGAAGCCCCAGTCGATGCCCTGGCGCAGCACGTCCAGCGACATGCCCTCGACCTGCGTCAGGTTGCGCATGGTGGTCTCGCGGTCCTGCGGCTTGCACGGCGCGATGGTGAAGCCGCAGTTGCCGATGACGGCCGTGGTCACGCCCAGCGCAGGGGAGGGCCGCACGAACGGGTCCCAGGTGATCTGGGCATCGAAGTGGGTGTGGCTGTCGATGATGCCCGGCATCAGCGACAGGCCCTGCGCGTCCACCACCTTCGCGGCATCGGCTTTCAGGTGTGCGCCCACCGCGCGGATACGGCCATCTTTCACGGCCACATCGGCAGGGAAGGGGGCGGCACCGGTGCCATCAAACACCTGCGCGCCACGGATCAGCAAGTCGTCCATATCGTCCGTCGTTCGTGTCACTTCATTGCATTGCGGCGGGCCAGTTCGACGAACAGGCCCGAGTGGTCGAGGTCGCTCAGGCCGTGTTCGATGCCGCTGGCGTACAGCGCCTCGAAGGCGGCGGTGATCGGCGCCTGAAAGCCCAGCTCGTCGGCGGTGGCCAGGGCGTTGCGCATGTCCTTGAGCTGCACCGTCATGCGGGCGCGCGGCGCGAAGTCGCGATCGACCATGCGCTGGCCGTGCACCTGCAGGATGCGGCTGTCGGCAAAGCCGCCGCTGATGGCCTCGCGCACCTTGGCCGGATCGGCGCCGCCTTTCTCGCACAGCAGCAGCGATTCGGCCACCGCGCCGATGGTGATGCCGACGATCATCTGGTTGGCGAGCTTGGCCAGCTGCCCCGCACCGTGCGGGCCCACATGGGTGGCGCGTCCGAACACCTTGAACACCTCGGCGGCGCGCGCAAAGTCTTCCGCGTCACCGCCGGCCATGATGGCCAGCGTGCCGGCTTCGGCGCCCACCGTGCCGCCAGACACCGGCGCATCCAGATGCGCGATGCCCAGGGCCTGCAGACGCTGCGCATGCTCGCGCGCCTCGCGCGGCTTGATCGAGGCCATGTCGATGACCAGCGATCCGCGCTTCATGGCCTGCGCGGTGCCCTGATCGAACAGCACCTGGCCCACGACGGCGCCGTTTTCCAGCATGCTCACAACGATGTCGGCTGCCGCAGCGGCAGCGGCGGGTGTGTCGTGCACCGTGGCGCCGAAGGCGGCCACGCGCTCGGCCTTGTCGCGCGAGCGGTTCCACACATGAACTTCGTGGCCTGCTTCGCACAGGCGGCGGCTCATGGGAAAGCCCATGAAGCCGATTCCAAGAACGGCGATCTTCATCTGTGCGCGCTCACGCCACCTTGCGCACCGGCGCCTGATGCAGCGCCTCGAGTTCCTTGCGGATCGCGTAGGCGCGGGTGCTGGTGTCGATGGCCACATCCGCCCAGCTGAGCGACTGGCCCTTCTTCACCGGGCGCACCACCTTGATGTCGTGCGCCAGCCCAAGCGGCAGGCCGCCCATACGCATGGAGGTGTCGGCCGGCAGCAGCTTGCCCCACACGGTGTAGCCGCCTTCGCCGTCGAGCATCTCGCCGGGCTGCAGGTCGCGCTTGGCGGTGGCCACCACGTCGGCATTCCAGCCGATGGCCACACCGGTGGGCTCGCGGCGCAGCGCGACGCTGGCCACGCTCATGCCCACTTCCAGGCCGATCAGGTGCCAGCGCTTGTACAGCGTGAAGTAGCGGCCCGACGGGTCGGTGTGCGCGTTGTATTCCTCAAAGCAGTTCTTGATGTATTCGGTCTCGGCCTCGACCGTGACCCACACGCCCATGCGGATGTCGTAGGGGATCTTGCGGCCGTCGGCTTCCAGCGACGAGATCACCTCGACCATGCCCTTTTTCTCGAGCACGCCGCCTTCGCTCTTGGGGCGGGTGACGTAGGGAATGTCTTCCACGCTGGCCGGCGGGTACAGCAGGCCGTTGCTCGGCACCGCCAGCCCGGTGGCGTTGGAGACCGCGGTGCTTTCGATCGAGGGCTTGGAGCCATCGAGAAAGCTGTTGAACATCTTCGGATTGAGGCCACCGCGCGCGGCCTGCTCGGGGGTGAGGCCATAGTTGCCCCACACCGTCTCGGGCGTGCTCTCGCAGAAGTGCGGTAGCCACTTGTGGCCGCGGCCCGCCGCCACCACCGGGAAGCCGCAGGTGCGCGCCCAGTCCACCAGGTCGCAGATCATGGCGGGCTGGTCGCCATAGGCCAGCGAATACACCACGCCGGCTTCGGCGGCCCGTTTCGCGAGGAGCGGGCCACAAAACGCGTCGGCCTCCACCGTCACGTTCACCACATGCTTGCCGTGGGCAAAGGCCTCCAGGCAGTGGTCCACCGCGGCAATCGGGTGGCCGGTGCATTCCACGATCACATCGATGGCCGGGTGCTTGACCAGCGCGCGCCAGTTATCGCCCACATGGGTGTGCCCCTTCTTGAGAGCGTCTTCCAGCGAGGTGGCGGTGGTCTGCTCGGGCTTCCAGCCCACGCGCGCAAGGTTGGTGCGTGCCGCGGCCGGGTTCAGGTCGGCAATGCCCACGAGGTGGATGCCCGGCGTGGTGGGTACCTGCGACAGGTACATCGAGCCGAACTTGCCGGCACCGATCAGGCCGACGCGGATCGGCTTGCCTTCGGCGGCGCGCTTGAGCAGTTGCTGGTGCAGGCTCATCGCTCAGGCCGCTTTCTTGGCAAAGTCGATCGGGTCGGGCGAGGTGGCCAGCGCGCTGCCGGGCATGCCGTCCTTCCACGGCAGGTCGACCGGGTAGTCCTTCAGCAGGCAGTCGTCGGGCAGGGCTTCGATCGGCGTGAAGTCGCGGTGTGCGATGTACTCGGGGCGCTTGTGGCGGCGGATGTGGTTGGACACTGCGCACAGGCTCAGGTACACGCTCACGCGGTTCCACGGCGACAGGTTGCTGCTGGACGCATGCAGCAGGCAGCTGTGGAACATCAGCATCGAGCCAGCGGGGCCCTTGGGGCTGACGATTCCGCCTTCCTTGCCGCCGGCGCGCTCCACCAGCGTGCGGATCAGGTCGTTGTCCACCGTCCACAGCGGGTAGCTGGTGGTGGTGAGGTCGTGCTTGGCCTCGACCACGCCCTTCTTGTGGCTGCCGGGAATGAACATCAGCGGGCCGTTGAACTCGTTGACGTCGTCCAGGAAGATGGCGATGTTCATCGCGCGCTCGGTGGGCATCATGTCGTCGTTGAGCCAGGTGCCGTAGTCCTGGTGCCACTGCCACACGTCGCCCTCGAAGGCCATCTTGCCGTTGATCTTGAACTGGTGCATGTACAGCTTCTCGCCGAACACGTCTTCCACCGGGCCGATCATGCGCGGATGGCGTGCCAGCGTGGCGAACGGCTTGCTGTACATGTGCGCCGCAAAGTTGGTGCGCACGGCGTCGCTGCCTTTTTCGCGCACGTTGTAGGCCTCGCGGCGGCTGTAGAGCTCGGGCACCGCTTCGGTCAGCGTCTTCGTCTCTTCGCGGCTGAAGTGGCCGGGGAAGAACAGGTAGCCGTCGCGGTCGAACTGTTCGATTTGTTCAGGGGTGAGTTTCATCGGTATCTCCTCGGACAAAAGTGAAGGGGGTGGGTGTGTCGGGTTGTGTGTTCACGGGCGTGACGCCAGCACCTCGCCCAGCTCGCGCGCCAGGTTGATGCCCGCATGCTTGCTGTGCTGCTCGATCATTTGCACCGCACGCGCTTCGTCGCCGGCGGCAATCGCATCGGCAATCGCCTGATGCTCGTCCCACACCGAATCGCGCTGCTGCGACTGCTGCAGCACCGCGCCCATCACCCGGCGCAGGTGGCGCCAGTGCTGGTGCGCGGTCTGCGCGATCAGCGGGTTGCCCGATGCGGCGTAGATCGCATCATGAAACGCAATGTCGGCATCGATCATCGCCTTGACATTGCGCCCGCGCGCGGCCTTGCGCCCCTGCTCGATCAGGCGCGGCTCGATACGGGTGCGCTGCTGCGCGGCCAGCCGTGCGGCCAGCGCATCGAGTGCACCGCGCACCTGGTAGACCTTGAGCATCCACGCCACGTCCAGCGGTGCCACCTGCACGCCGCGGCCCGGTGCATCAAGCACGAAGCCGTCCTTCTTGAGCAGGCGCAGCGCCTGCAGCACCGGCTGGCGCGACACCGACAGCTGCTCGGCAACCTCTTCCTGCGTGAGCCGCTGCCCCGGCGCAAGCGAACCCTCGCTGATCGCATCGAGCAGCGCGCGGTACACCTGATCCACCAGATCAGGCGCGGTTTCAAGCTTGACGAGCTGGCCGCTCATGTGAAGGTGCACGGCAGGAAGGTTTGTGTTCTGTATACAGAATACATAAAACCAGGCGACCGGTCATGCGGGTTAACCCTTGGTCTGCGGCGGGTGGCCCAGGGAGCCACGCCCAGACGCTGATTCGGCCCGGCGGCACGCGGGCATTCGCCGCGCGGCCGCCGGATCGTGCCAAGATCGGCGGCTTCCTTCCCACCCCGAACCGCGAGGAGCTCCGATGCCGACCTGGGACCCGCAATGGCTGGACCGCATGTACAACAACCGCGACCTGGTGCCCGACCATGCGGTGCACTTCGCGCGCTGGCGCGAGGCCTCGGGCCATGCCTGCGAGGCGCTGGATGCGCGGCTGGATGTGGCCTACGGCAGCGGCCCCAACGAGACGCTGGACCTGTTCGTGCCGCGTCGCCGCGAGGGTGCCGCGCGCGCCGGCACGCCGGTGGTGGTGTTCATCCACGGCGGCTACTGGCGATCGCTCGACAAGGCCGACCACTCGTTCCTGGCTTCGCCCTTCGTCGATCAGGGCGCGCTGTTCGTGGTGCCCAACTACGCGCTGTGCCCGGCGGTCACCATCCCCGAGATCACGATGCAGATGGTGCGCGCGCTGGCCTGGGTGTGGCAGCACGCGGCCGACTACGGCGGCGACCCGTCGCGCATCAGCGTGTGGGGGCACTCGGCCGGCGGGCACCTCGCGGCGATGATGCTGTCGTGCGACTGGCCCGCGTACCGCGGCGAGCTGCCGGTGGATCTGGTGAAGAACGCGCTGTCGATCTCGGGCCTGTACGACCTGGAGCCGCTGGCCTACACACCCTTCCTGCGCGATTCGCTGCGCCTGACCCCGGGCGATGCCCTGCGCGCCAGCCCGGCACGCATGCCGGCGCCCGCCACCGGCGTGCTCTACACCGTGGCCGGTGCGCTGGAAAGCCCGGAGTTCATCCGCCACAACCAGCTGATTCGCGACAGCTGGGGCGCCGGCGCGGTGCCGGTGTGCGAGGCCCTGTCGGGCCTGAACCACTTCAGCGTGCTGGAGGCGCTGGTGCAGCCCGGGCACCGGCTGTACGAACTGGGCCGCGAGCTGATCCGCGCGGTGTGACGGCGCGGCGCGCCGGCGTCACATCAGCAGGTGCTCGCCTGCGTTGTCGCCGCCCAGGATCACGTAGTTGACCTTGCGGATGTCCATCAGCTTCTTGCCGCCGGCATAGCTGATGGACGACTGCACGTCCTCTTCCATCTCGCGCAGGGTGTCGGCCAGCTTGCCCTTGATCGGCTCGAGGATGCGCTTGCCCTCGACGTGCTTGTACTCGCCCTTGTTGAAGTCCGACGCGGAGCCGTAGTACTCCTTGTAGAGCTTGCCGTCCACCTCGACCGTCTGGCCCGGTGACTCTTCGTGGCCGGCCAGCATCGAGCCGATCATCACCATGGTGGCGCCAAAGCGGATGCTCTTGGCGATGTCGCCATGCTCGCGGATGCCGCCGTCGGCAATGATGGGCTTGGTGGCCACGCGTGCGCACCACTTCAGCGCGCTCAACTGCCAGCCGCCGGTGCCAAAGCCGGTCTTCATCTTGGTGATGCAGACCTTGCCCGGGCCGATGCCCACCTTGGTGGCGTCGGCACCCCAGTTCTCCAGGTCGATGATCGCCTCGGGCGTGCCCACATTGCCGGCGATCACGAAGGACGCGGGCAGCTTCTGCTTGAGGTGGGCAATCATGTTCTTCACGCTGTCGGCATGGCCGTGCGCGATGTCGATGGTGATGTACTCGGGTACCAGGCCCTCGGCGGCCAGGCGGTCCACCGTGTCGTAGTCGGGCTTCTTCACGCCCAGCGAGATGGATGCGTACACGCCGATCTCGCGCATGCGGCGCACGAACGCCACGTTGTCCAGATCGAAGCGGTGCATCACATAGAAGTACCCCGCCTTGGCCATCCACACGCAGATCGACTCGTCGACCACCGTCTTCATGTTCGCCGGCACCACCGGCAGGCGAAAGCGCCGACCGCCTAGCTCCACGCCCGCGTCGCATTCGGAGCGGCTCTCCACGCGGCACTTGCGCGGCAGCAGCAGGATGTTGTCGTAGTCGAAGATTTCCATGATCCGGGCCAAAAAAAACCGGTCCGCAGGACATCTGCGGGCCGGTGCTTGATTGTACGCGGGTCGCCTCAGCGGCTGCGCGGGCAGGCGCTGCGCGCCATCGTGCCGACGCGGCCCTGCGCGTCCTCGGCCCAGGCGGTCAGGCGCAGCCGCTCGGGGTTGATGCCCTCGGGCAGCTGCATCACCCGGCGCTCGCGCCAGGGCGCAGGCGTGGCAGCCACACCCGGGGCGGCGCGTGCCGACCAGTCCAGCCGCAGGCTGCCGCGCACCAGATCGCGTGCCACCGGCGTGCCGTCGGT
>Ga0129333_10001509_pt1 | contig 21120 bp, 23 predicted proteins | sample CPB6_08_DNA_FD_94474 | JGI IMG/M metagenome (GOLD analysis project Ga0129333, IMG submission 94474) | Freshwater to marine salinity gradient microbial communities from Chesapeake Bay, USA - CPBay_Sum_0.6_0.8_DNA | ecosystem: Environmental > Aquatic > Marine > Coastal | place: USA: Chesapeake... | reverse complement strand
GCGTCGCGTACGTCAAAGCGTACGTTGAGGTCGTACTGCGTATGGATGTCGGACATGCCCTGCTTCAGCGGGGTGCCGGTGATGCGGACGATTTCCTCCTCTGGCATGAACTGAAGGCAGAGCGTGAACATCTGTGAGAACGCGCGCGTCCAGAACATCATCCAGTTGTCGACGTGCAGCTGTTTCATCATCTGGATTCGGACAGGGTCGATCGGTTTCTCTCCGATCTGGAAGCCGAAATAATTGCCGAGGTTCTTTTCGACCTGCTCGATGACCATGAACGCGTATTCGGCGCGTCCCGCCGGGGGTTCAAGGTAGGTGTAATCGTCCTTTGTGGACACGGGCAAGATTTGACCGGGGGCGATGCGGTTCAGGGCGCCAATGCGCTTGGCGACCTTGATGGGCGGCATGACCTCGAGAGCCGTGCGGTCGCGGAAGGCGTCATGCTGAGCCTTGACCTCGTCCTGCTCGGTCTTGCAGAGCTCAGGAATGCCGCGGGACTCCGTGACCTGCCGGCGCATGGTCTCCATGCGGAGCTCGACGAATGGATACTGGTTGTGGGCGTAATTAAGGAGCTCCTGCATGCCGTAGAGCTCCGAGCCGACCTGCGGGCAGAACACGCAGTAATAGATCGCAGGGACGTCATCTTTGTCCAGCTGGCGGTAATATGCCCAGACGAGCTCTACCAAGTTGTCCCCGCGCTGAATGTTGGTGTTCAGCATGGTGGTGGTCGGAACCAGATTCGGGTCGTTGAAGTAGTAATGGTTGCCCATGGTCCGGGCAGCGGACTCGACGAACTCCTTGTTCCAGTTGCCGACGGAAGCCATGGACCTGAGTTCGACTTCCGTGACGTACTGGCGGCGGAAGATCACTCGGGCCTTCTGAAGGTCCGATGTTTCCGGAGGGAAGCAGACCTCGTCGTAGGGCTTGAGCGCCGTGATAGAAGGAAGGTTCTTGGCGATGAAAGGCTGGGTGATGGTTCCCTCCCCCTTTTCCCGCAGGTCCCGGACAAGCTTGCGAGCGTCGACGGCCTCGATGTCAGGCATCATGTCCGTGATGAGCTGGACCGCATAGTCCTCCTTCTGGGGATTGGTGATTGCGTCGATCGAGGTCTTCCCGCGGTCGTCTCCGGTCATGGCGTCCATCTGCATGCCGGTCTGCGCGATCTCGTCGAGGGTGACCGGGATGATGCGCTTCCCGATTTCCCGTTCCCATCCGATCTGGACCACGGACCAGCCGTAATGGAGCATGTAATCCGCGTGCAGCTCTGCTTCCTTCTGGAGCTCGAGCTTGAGCTTGGTGTCGATCAGCCAGCGCATCAGAGTCGTGGCGGAAGCGGCCGACATGGTGTCGTTGATCTCCGTGCCGCCGACCTTGAGGGTGCAGGCCTTGAAGGAGTGCATCAAAAGAGCCTTCTGGTCCCTGATGAGCCGGTCCACCAGACGGATGCGGACGTCAGACGCACCCTCGAACGGGAACGCAGGGTCGCCGTTAGGGCGGGCGTAGCTGTGCTTCTTGCCGTCGTCGGTCTGGCCGGGCCAGCGCGCAAGGCGGATGTCGTCGGCGTAGTTCATCTTCGACACCATCGTGCCGAAGAAGGCGGAGCGCTGATACTCGTTCAGCAGGAACTGGACGTCCGGCTTCCTGCTGTGGAAGGCCAGCTGGTCACGCTGATTCGGATGGTCCTTGTACTTGATGGTTGCCATTGGTGTTCTTGGAAATGAGGTCCACGAGGTCGTCGCGGTAGAACATGAACTGGCCCCCGGACGTCTTGTAGGTCCGGACGGTGCCGGATCGACGCATGCGTAGGAGGGTCGACTTGCTCAGGTTGAAATGCAGGCTGGCCTCGTTGAGGCGAAGCAGGGGAGGAGTTCCGGGAGGTAGGTTTATCATGTTCAGTAAGAGCCGCCAAACTTCGCCTTGTACCCGGCCTCGGCGTGGGGCTCGGGATTCATGACGGCCAGATAGCGCAGGGAGTCTATCGGGTCCTTGCTGGCCCCCTTCTCCCCGTCCAGACCGGTCCATTCGCGCAGGCACCAGATGGTGTTCACGCAGCTCTCGGCGATGTAGAGCTTTGGCTTGTTGATCTCGCAGATCGGCAGGTTCTGGTCGTAGGAGAACCAGTCGTTCAGGATGCCGATGCCCTCCTCCAGCCGTAGTGCGGCGGCGGGCGTGAAATACATGGGGTCGTCCCCCTCCTCCATCATCTGGATGAGGGTCGTTCCCCCGTCCTTGTTGATGGTCGTGGCGTTGCCGGCCCGCGGGTCGATGTACCGGTCGAACATCTGTTCGTCGCCTTCGAGCTCACGGATCATAGCTCGGATCTCGTCGAGGCCCATTCCGGCGCCCTGACGCTGGGCCGGTCCCGGCTTGCCGTCAGGCTTGTCGGACACGAGCGCCCACTCGCCCATGCTGATGGACGGCCACTCGCGGTAGACGTACATGTTTCCCTCCTTGTCGACGCGCATCCAATGCATGAACCAGTTGCGCGCGCCGGCCGGGTCTGCCGACATGTAGTTAGTCCCTTCTTTGGGGATCTTCTCGTCCGGAATGATGTTGGGCTCCCCGAACCGCGGGAACTGCGACCCGGACAGGGACTCCGCCCATCCGTATGCGCGGATCTTCACCTCGTACGGACCGCGCCCGCGCAGGGCCAGCTTGATCTGCTCGAACGGAGAATAAGGGTTCAGGATTGAATGGAACCAGATCACGCTTGCCGCGCCCTTGAGGCACGTGGCCGTGTAAGGCATCGTTCCCTTCGGTATGTTCGGCACGTTTTGGGTGTCCGGAAGGAGGTCAGCAGAAAGGGTCTTTTTAATGCGGCAGCCGGCGACGTACTCCTTGACGACCGGCGTGAAGCCCGTGATCGGCGTGAACGTAAGGATCATCTTGCCCGAGCGCGTCACAAGACGGTAGCGGAGTGTCTCAACCCAGTCCGGCGGAACAAGCTCGTCGCACCAGATCAGGTCCGGCTCGCCGCCTTCGATCACCTTCTTCTCCTGACCGTAATTCATGAAGAAGCATTGGCTTCTGTTCGGCAGGACAAAGGTCGCGTCCGTGAATCCGTTTTTCTGCGAATACTGGATGTTCGTCACCTTCGTCTTCTTGGCCATCTTGAACTCCGGCGGCATGTACTTCCAGATCACCGACTGCTGCATCTGGATGGAAGTCTGGCTGGTCGTGTGCAGGCACCATACGCGCGAGTTCGGGCGCGAGCTCAGCAGCTGCATCACGCGCTTTGCGGCGTACTCGGTCTTGCCTGCGCGATTGCCGCCCATGATCAGCAGCTCATTCCCGGACATCAGCAGGCCGTCTGCCTCGCGCCAATGGTCAGGCTCGAAGCCGTGGCGGTATGGGTCGAGCTCCTCGGCCTTGATCTTCTCCTCGCGCTTCTTGAGGATCTCGACGACGGCGTCAGGTCCGAGCTCCCTAGTCAGTTCGATCAGGTCATCTTTCGTCGGGGTGTGGATCACCGGGTGCTTGGTGATCATGAGCGGCTCGGCCCTGCTCCCTACGTTGACCTGTTCAAAGCTCATCTGGCCTGCTTGTTTCTCACGAACCCCATGAACGCCGTGGACCTCAGATTTATCTGCGGTGACACACCCATGAATTTCATCGGTTCAACCCTCATCGGCCCCAACTTCAACTGGTCCAACTGGCCGGGGAAGAAATCGGGCACCTTATGTTCTCTGGCGGCCGAAAGGCCGCCCATGTTTTTTTTCTTCGCAGGAGCGGCAGGGTTCCGGATCTGGAACGAGGGGGTGTTTTTGTTTGGCGCGGCCGGCGCCATTTCCGGAAGCGGATCGATGAAGTTCACCTGAGCCGGTTCGGGGGCCTTGCGCGTGAAGGCCTGAGGCATGGAAAAAACAGGCGACCCACCTCCGGGCACGTAGGCGGGAGATGGGCCGCGAGAATCTTGGATCAGGTTGTTGAACCTGATCTGAGGATCGGGTTCTTTCCGATCCCCCTGCATTTAGCAGCCCTTGTAACCCTTCCAGCCGCTGCCGGTTCCGTTACCCTTGGATTTTCCTTTGTTCTTCATGTTTGCGCCTGATGGCGGAGAAAAGCTTGTGGTGGCTGTCAGGGCGTTGCGAGCAGATTAGCTGGCCGCCCTTGCGGTCGATCTTCACCTCGGCCCCCGGGTAGAACATCTTGGAATCGTGGACGACGACCCGGCAGGTCTTTCCGTCGATGAGGACGTCCATGATGCGCCGGTTGGGGTAGTCGGTCCGGGTGACGGTGGCCTGCTTGGGCCAGACGTCGGCCGGGGCCGGCGCGTCGATCTGGATGCCGAACTTGGAGATGACCTTGGTCATGCCCTCCTCGGTGAACATGACGGGGCACATCTGGGCGGGCTTGTCGCCGGTCCTGACGCGGACCCAGTCGGCGCCTTCCCGCAGGGTCTTCCGGAACGCGATCATCTCGTCCCGAGGCAGTCCGAACCGGGAGATGATCTCCTTCTCAGTCTGTGAATGACTCATAGGTCAGCTTGATGAATTCCTCGTCGATGAGCTTGGTCTCGTTGACCCGTACTCCGATGAACGGGGTGGCGGTACGGACCTTCATGACGGTGCCGATGACCACCTGCCCGTCGTCATGCCAGAACCCCTCGCGGGTGAGGATGTCGCAAACGGTCTTCGGAAGGTTGTCCCAGTCGGGGCGCGCGGCGTGGGCCGTGCCCTTGCCCTTGTCGGCTTTGTTCAGCGGGAAACCGAACACCAACTGCAGCCACAGGGGCCCCTCAAGCGGACGGTCCGGCTTGTGCCGGCGCACCATCAGCGCGAACGTCTCGCCCCACTTCTTCACCTTGGATTTGCTCATCTTGCCGATAAACTGACGTCCGTCCTTGGTGCGCAGGATCCGCAGGTCGGTCTGGTGGGTCGTCCGGATCGGCTCGAGGCCGATGGCGAAGTTCACCCCAAGGGGATGTTTCACGCCCACCAGCTCACGCTCGATTGACATGCGCGTAATGGTCGAGACACTACGAAGGCATGTCAAACGAGAACGAGCGTCTGGACACGAACCCGAGCTCCGGCCACAACGCCAACAACATCGAGCCCGAGCGCAAGGAGGCCGTCATGGAGCTCCTGCGTCAGGGTACGCCCATCCTGCAGATCGCCGCGCAGCTGAAGATGTCCCCGAACAACGTGACCGCCATCAAACGCTCGATGCCCGAGTCCACCGGCCTCCGGGACGAGTTCAAGGCCACCACCGTCCGCAACCTCAAGGCCTTCGTCCAGTCCGCGTCCCAGAAGCTCGTCGACGAGCTCGACAACCTCCACGTCTCCCAGATCCCCATCGCCATGGGCATCGCAATCGACAAGATTCAGGCCCTTCAGGACCAGCCACAGGCGGTCGTTGAGCACAGATTTTCAATCGACCACAAATCCCTTGACCAGCTCCTGAAAAGTCGTGGCAAAGACCTTGTCCGGGGCAAGGAGACCATAATTGACGCGGAAACGACCACCTCCCGGCCAGAGGAGACTCAAAAGTTCCTGTCTTGGGCCAAAGATCCGAAGGAATCCTTTTTGGGTAAGGACTCTACGTCTCCTGACCCGTCGACATCGGCCATCGACGACGTCGATCGACCCCCCCCGCCCCCTTAAGCGCGGGCTAATCGATCGAATCGATTGTCGCACAACATTCATTATGTCTAGTCGACCACGATTCGATCATAAAATCGGTCAGACCGGACCAGACCGGCGCGCATGAAAGATAGCCACTTGACATGGGGGAGCTTGATTTAAGAGTTACCAAGGGGGTCGCACGCGTCGATTGATAACCGGGATCAAGTCGAATCGTGGTCTGAGGGTCGGAAACTGGGGTCGATCGGTAATCGGGTTGCGATGCGGATTAGGGACGCGGGAATGGCCGCCATGGGCTCGATGGCCTTGGGGTCCGAGGGTCGGTCCGATCGGCCTCCTTGGACGACCTCTGGAGGCCGGCCAGACACCTTGACGTAGTGTATGAGCTTGGTGTCATGGGCGTAGATGGCGATGAAGGCTGGACAGTTGGTGGTCTCTGAGAGTGAGGCAAGGTAGACCCACTTGGTGAGTGATACCCAGAATGGCAGGTGCAGGGTCGATCGGCATTTGATCTCGAGATAGGCGGCCGCGTAGAGCTTGGCATCGCGCGCGTCGTATCGGCATAGTGCGTAGTCATGCTGGGCTAGGGGTGCGGCGATGACCGGAGTGGACTTCCAAATTATGCCCAGCGCATGGGCTACCTCGTGCTGCATGAGCCGGTCATGATCGGACTCATAGATAGGGGTGGACATGTGAGTGCGATCTGGATTGGGTTGAGCCGATATGAAACGCAAACCAACCAAGGGCAAGAACAAGAAGAAGAACAATGGCACGGTGAGACTGGGGACAGGGCCGGCAGAGCCGGAGAAGCGTCTGGATGGCAGGCGCACGTTCATCGACGAGATGATCGACGAGCATGAGGACCTGCATGGGGCCATCATGCTTGAGCCGCGCGAAGAGCTCGACCACGCGGTGATCGGCGTGAGCATGGACATGCAGAACGTGATCTACTCGTATGAGGGCTTGGTCGAGTGCTACGAGAGGATGTTCGATGATGCCGATGATGCGCTAGAGTCGGCCATCGAATGGGTGGACTACAACGTGGTCAGGGGCGTGGATTACATGGGTGAAAGGCGTCCGATTATCATCAGGACGCCAACAATATGACGTTGTAAGTCAGCGAGTTGCGAAATATCGGTACAAACTGCTTGCACCGGTCAATGAGTTAGACAGAACTGTCGGTAGTTCATACACAGCATGTACCGCTGACGAAAGAAGGCGGCATTGATAATAGCGGGCCCCGGAGGGGCAGCGCGCGACAAGCACGGCCCGTTGACTGGGCGTCAGTAGCCAAACGAGGGTATGACCTCGGGAGTCGCCAATTTCTGCAGTCTCCCAGCTGCTACATGCGAACCAATTTCCCTATGACCATGATCAGAAATCCGAGAGCAGAAGAGACGCCCGAAAAGTGGGCTGAGTACGTCGCATGGCAGCAGGCCTGCATCGACAAGATCGACGACAAAGGCGTCTGGGTGCTGCCCAACGCCGGCATCTTCGTCGACATAGACAAGGCCAACAAGGCCTATGACGTCACGTTCATCGACATGGACAGGACGGCGCCTCTCGGCATACCGGACAGCGTGTGGCCCAAGATGAAGCGCACCGTGACCATGAAGCGCAAGCAGGTCACGCCGACCATGATCGCGGTGTTCACGGACATGGGCTGGTCTCCGAACATCTTCCATCTGGACAAGGCCATGTTCAAGGTCGTCGAGAGCGCCCTGCGCTTGGACTCGGGCCGGCTCGAGGTCGGTGGCATCGTGAAGATCCGCCGGCAGAAGGGCGACGAGAACCTCTACATGTGGCAGACCGTGTTCGCGGGCCTCATGAAGCACATGGGCACGGCCGCTGACCTGTTCAAGACGACGTACGGCGACGACGCCAAACTGATCAAATTCTGATTTCCCACCATGATCGACCACGACCAGAACATACGGGACGAGCGGAAGTTCGCTGAGAACTGCTCCGTCGACGTCCTCGCAACCACACGCATCCCGCACGAGGAGTACCGAAAGCATCCGGGCCTCAACCAGAGTTACCTGCGCAAGGTGCTCGAGTTGGGCCTTGAGCGAGCGACGTTCGAGCGCGACAACCCGGACGAGCCCACGGACGACATGATCCTCGGTTCAGTCCATCACGCCTACCTCAGCAGGCACCCGGAGATCATGCGCTCCTATGAGCGCGCTCCCAAGGTCGACCGCAGGACCAAGGAGGGCAAGGCCGTCTGGCAGGCCCTCTTGGACGGCCTTCAGCCCGGCGCCACGCTCGTGCGTGACGAGATCTGGGACAAGGCCCATCTGCTGGCCGACAGGGCCGCCGAGGTGCGCGAGCAGGTGCTCGGCATCAAGGATTACACGCCGGACATGACCGAGGTCAGCTTGGTCGCGCGCGTCCGGTTCAAGACCGAGGAACTCACGCTGGACTGCGACATCAAGGGCCAGTTGGACCTCGTGTACCAGAAGGACAAGGACTCGCCCGTGCTCGTGGTCGACTACAAGACCTCGAGTTCATGCGCCGAGATCCCGGTGCTGCGCAAGTCGCGCGACAGCATGTGGGCCCTGCAGGCCTACACCTACTGCACCCTCGCGGCGGCCCATTACAAGGCCCCTGCTAGCGCCTACTACGTCGTGTCCAGCAAGGACCATGACAACGCGCGCGCCTACTCGTTCGGTCAGAACTCCATGATCACCGGCAGGCATGCCTTGGCCTCTGCGGTCTACCGCAAGATGACCCAGAAGGGCACGGACGCCGAGTACACCGGAATTACCCTCCTGTGACCAAGCTTCCCTTCCGGGGCATCTGGCTGCCCGGAGAGGTGTTCATGGACGAACGCCTCAGCCAGTCCGCGAAGCTCCTGTGGGGCGTCGTGCACATCCTCTCGAACGAGAAGGGGTGCTACGCTTCGAGGGCCACGCTTGCCGAGTACCTGTCATGCTCCGAGAGGAACGTGCAGCACCTGATCGAGGAACTGATCAGCCATGGCTTCATCCGCAGGGATGGCACCGGCGTCCTGTGGGACCTGTGGCTCGACAAGGGGGTGAAAGAAATTTCGCAGGGGGGTGAAAAAAATTTCATCCCGGGGGTGAAAGAAACTTCACCCAATAGACATAAGAGTATAGACATGAGTAGAAGTAAGGCGCAAGAGATCCAAGAATTGGTCAATGGCCTTGACCCAGAGGTCGGAGCCAAGCTAATCGAGTACATGGACCTAAGGCGCCTGCGCAAATGGACCAACAGCCCTAGGTGGGTGGCCAAGATCGCCAAGTACCTGCAGGGCTACCCCAAGTCATGGGTGCTCGACGCGCTGGACGCGTCCATACGCAACGAGTGGCAGTCCGTCCACGTCAAGGGCGCGCTGTTCCGTCCTCCCACGCAGATCAACGACCACTCCAAAGGATTCTGACCATGAAACGCATCGATCCCAACCACAACTACTTCGTCTCCGAGTCCGGTGACGTCGTCCGGCCGCTCAAGCCCCGCGTCAAAGGCGGGGTCAAGTACTGGAACCTCGTAATCGACGGGCGCCTCAAGGCGTTCAGCGAGAAGACCCTCAAGATCATGAACCTCCTTCCCCATGGGCCAGAAGAAAAGCAAGGGTAAGAACCACGTGGCCAAGACCACGTCTGAGAGGCCCATCTTCGGCGTCACGCGCGAACTTGCCAATCTGGTGGCCGGCTACTTCGAGGACATCGACTGGGCCCAGCATGAGTTCGAGGCCGGCATGACCACGCTCTCCCGGGAGCTCGTCAAGGCGGCGTCGGCCAAGTTCATCAAGGACGTGACCGAACTGGTGCCGCATCATCAGAAGGTCGAGACGGTCAATGGCGTCGAGCTGGGCCGCATAGTCACCAAGATCGACTTCAAGAGCGAGGGCTGCTCGATAGAGTTGGAGCGCAAGGCCCGGAGTCTCAAGTTTCCGGAGGGCAGGGAACCTTCATGAACGCAGAAACAATAGGCGCCATTACTGCCGTCATCTTCATGTTCATGATCCTGAACGACAATTAATTCACAATGAGCCATTGCGTCAATTGCGGCGGTGCCGTGCGCACCGTGTCATTCCAGACCGCAGGAGGCGTCGTCACGCTTCCGCCGGCCAAGTACTGCTCCAAGGACGAGTGCGTTATGGCCGCCGAGGAAGCGCGCGCTCTTGAGAACCCTGTCCCGGTCAGATCCAATCTGGACGGATGCCCGGAGCTCTTCAAGGACACCGATCCCGCGCGGCTTCCGCAGTCGCTGAGGGCCATAGCACTCGGCTGGGACCCGTTCACCATGAAGTGCGCGCCCGGGCTGCTGATCCACGGGCCCACGCGCAAGGGCAAGAGCCGGTGCATGTGGTACGTCCGCAACCGCTTCAAGGGCATGAACAGGACCGTCAAGGTGCTGACCATGTTCGAGCTCGAGGCCGAACTGGTGAGCGCATGGGGCAAGGACCGGTGGGACAGGGCCATGAAGGACATGACCGAGGTCGAGGCGCTGTTCCTTGACGACTTGGGCAAGGAGAAGATGACCGAGCGCATGGCCTCCGTGCTGTTCGCGCTGATCGACCAGCGCAGCCAGCACAAGCGCCCAACGCTGATCACGACCAACCACACCGGGCAGTCGCTCCTTGAGCGCTTCCATGACCGCGAGACCGGCAACGCGTTCGTCGCGCGGCTCAAGGACCCGATGCTGTACGCCAACATCAGTTCGGGAGTCGGCGTGGACACGCCGGAGATGCTGTGAAGCTCCTGCTCATGCTGATGGCCGCATGCGCTTGGGCTGATCAGACCGAGTGGGTGCGGAAGCTTGAGTCCGGAACGGTCAAGGATCCGGACGCGCACATCCACGGCTTCTACGTCGCGCGCGGTGCGTATGGACTCACTCATGACGCATGGAGCGAAGTGTCGGACCTTCCGTGGATCATGGCCCATGACCGCGAGCATGCGCGCAAGGCCTGCGCGTTGTATCTGGATCTTACATACAAGCGCCTCAAGGATCGGCTCAAGAGGGAGCTCACGTTCGCCGACGTGTACGCCGGATACCGCTTCGGAGTGACCGGATACGTCAGGATGGGGGGCAAAATCAGCTCTACACCGGCTAATTTCAGAAAAAAAGTGCAGGATTATCACGTTACATATCAACGACTTACGAGATAATGTGTAAATAGTTGTTGATGTAGTGTGTACACCTAACATGGTGGTTCCTGTCAGCACGACGCTGACCTCGTTCATTAACAACCAAACCAACAACTCATGTCCTACATCAAGCATGAGGCCAAGACCAGCCGGCAGGCCATCGAGGCGCTCGTTGAGGAACTGGAAAACCCGGAGATCGCGCTCCTCAACAAGCGCGTCTCGGGCATCAACCAGATCACCGACGCCGCCGACATCGTCCGCATCCACAACGGCATGGTCAAGGCCATCGAGGAACTGAACCAGCGGCTCGAGGCTATCGAAGCCAAGGTCAAGTAAACCTCAGCCCCTTCGGGGGCTACAATTTAAGGCGCGTATGTTTCCGGGCCTGTGGCAAACCTCCGGGTTTCCCAAACGCCCCCTAAGTGGGGCATCAATTTACGGGTGTTTAGCTCAGTTGGTTAGAGCACTTGCATGACACGCAAGAGGCCGCAGGTTCGAGTCCTGCCACACCCACCATTCGGGCGCATAGTTCAATTGGTTAGAACGCCTGCTTCACACGCAGGAAGTCACAGGTTCGAGTCCTGTTGCGCCCATACAGGCCAGTAGTTTCACGGGAAAACACTCTGCCATACACCAGAGGATCGCGGGTTCGAGTCCCGCCCGGCCTACCATTTTCACCACCACACACACATGAAAACCAAGCAAATCACTAACTTGATGGCTCCGGCCATCTACAAAAAGCTGAAGCCAGAACTGGCCAAGCGCCAGATCACGATCACTAAGATCATGCCCGGCGACGACCAGACCGACGCGACCGCCATCCTCGGCGGAGCCATGGACGGCATCCTGCTCCAGATCGGAGACGGTTACGCCTCGTTCAACCACATCGACAAGCGCGACCCCGACATGAGCAACTGGGCCTTCTGGTTCATCGAACTGGACCAGCACCCGACTCTGGACGACGCCATCGCCGAGGCCCTCAAGATCGCCAAGGAAAACTCTTGACCCATCCACAACGGTCAACATCCATTCACATCCCACACACATGAACACGTACATACTGATCACCAAACCGCCGCACGGCGCCAAGGCGTACATCGTCATCGGCGCTCAGTCGGCTCACAGCATCGCCACCGTCCTTGAGATGGGCAAGATGGCCATGCCCTACGAAATCTACAGGGGCGAAGCCACCGCGCTGATCAACGGCATGGGCGACAACGGACGCGAGGACATGTCCAAACCGCTTGTCCACTCGGTCAGAGGCGCCCAACTGACGCAGATCACCTTCATGGACCTCGTCACCGACATGCGCGTCGAGACGTCGCCTCAGTACGACGCCGAAGCCGAGCGCTACATGGAAAACTCCCAGAAGGAAACCAATGAGTAAGCCACGCACCTACGGCAAGAAGCAGTCGCGCCGGTTCATCACGATCCGGTTCAATGACGCCGAATGGGCCAACGTCCAAAAGCATCTCGAAAGCAACGGCTACGCCCAGACCTCGTACTTCACGATCGTCCTGCGCAAGCACTTCACCGACATCAACGTCATCAAATAATTCCCACCATGGATAACAGCACCAACATCACCAAACTCCTCAGCCCGGTCGCCTCGGCCGCTCTGATCAAGGCCATCTCCGAGGTCCAGCCGCCCAAGATGGACGCGGTCAACCCGCGCTTCGGCTCGTCCTACGCGACCCTCCAGTCGCACCTCGAGGCCCTGCGCGAGCCCTTCCTGCGCAACGGCTGGGCGATCCTCCAGCACCCGGCCAACAGCCCGGGCGCCGTCGGCGTCACGACCATGCTCATCCACACGAGCGGCGAAGGCCTCACCTTCGAAGCGACGATCCCGGTCAACCCGGAGGCGTTCGACGCCCAGAAGGCCGGCTCGGTCTACTCGTACCTTCGCAGGTACTCGCTGGCGGCCATAGGCCTCACCACAGGGGACAGGGACGACGACGCGGAAGTCGCCACGCCCACCGTCACGCACGGAACCGGCGTCGTCAAGTACGCCCAAGCCGTCGTCCACAACTCCGACAAGGTCCAGAGCCACAACGAGCAGTCGTTCAAGCGCAAGTCCGAGCCCTCCAAGGTCCCCGGAACGTGGCGCGAGGTCGTCCTGCACTTCGGCAAGAACAAGGGCACCAAGCTAGGCGACCTGCCGGCCTCGAGTCTCGACTGGTACGCCAAGGAATGGCAGCCCAAGCCGTACAACGGCAAGATCAGCGACGCCGACATCATCCTGCGCGGAGCCCTTGACTCGTACCTCGAGGCCAAGTCCAGCCCCGGCACGGTCGAACCCCCGCAGGGCGACGACGTCCCGTTCTGAAATAATGTGTTGACGTGACTAGACACCGCGTCAACACTACCAATCTCACCCAGCACACACATGCTCAACACACACACCAACGAGGTCGGCTCCCTGCCGATCCACACCACCACCACCGGCGCGAAGTACATTCGCGTCTCCGCGACCAAGGGCGTCAAGCCGTACGGCCGGCGCACCTTCAAGCGGGGGCCCAAGAAGGTCCGCGCCGTCGGAGGCGTCGTCAGCACCTACCTGCCCGGCGAGTTGTTCAAACTGCTCGTCGCGGCCGGCAAGGCCAGCAATCAGTCCATCGCGGACATCGTCCGCGCCGGAGTCATCCGCGAGATCGGCGCCATCCTCACGCTCAAGTCCACCGGGCACAACATGTCCGACTTCAGCGTCGGACGCGTCGCCCAGCCCGAAGCGCCCAAGGCCAAGGTCAACAAGCCCAAGGTCAACAAGGACGAGGTCATCATCTCCCGCAAGGAGTTCAACGCCCTCGTCGGACGCCTCGAAAAGATCGTCGGCTCCAAGTGACGAAAAGGGCCCGGAGAAATCCGGGCCCTTCTGTTTGGTTGGAAAGGCCGGGGGTTCACACCCCCAATTAAGGCCGTAGCCGCCTCCCTAGACCCATGCGGGACGCACACACACGTCCCGGGTCCAAGGATGGCTCGTTTGGGGGCTGGTCAAGCCCCTTGGTTGCCCTCAGAGGCCTTCACCCGGTCACGGACTAGGTCATACACCCACCAGAGGCCCAAAGCGGCGCAGACGGCCGTGGTGACCCCTGCAATCCAAGCGAAATAGGGGCTGTCAATGATGTGGGGGACGGCCCCGGCAAAGGCCCCCGTCAAAAGCAGGGGGAAACCGATCTTAGGGCCTGCGAATACCATGGCCAGACCGCCCAGAACCACCAATCCGGCTCCGGTCACGGTCCAGACGTTCCGCGACCCTTCATTCTCGACCCGCTTGATCTCGTCTTTGAGCCGACTGATCTCACCAAGGGCCGCCGTAAGGTCCTGCTCGTTCTTCTTGGCCTGCTGTTCAGCTTTGGCCCAGTCGGCCTCGACCTTGGCAAGGAAGGCCTTGGCCGCCTTGACCTCTTCGGCGTAAACCTTGGCGTCGCCGGTGGCCGCGCGGGCCCGCGCCGTTGCCAGATGCTTGTCCGCCGGCGGGGGAAGATGGGCTAGGGCCACCTTGCCCTCGGCCTCGACCACGGGCGGCTTGTCCTTCTGTTCGACCATGACCGTGACCGCGGCCGCGACCTTGCTGTCGCCTTCATCGAGCTCGCTGCCCAGCTTGCTGATGGCCGCCGATGGCATGGCCGGCTGGACCGGCTTGGGATCATCCTTTGACCACCAGCTTGAACAGCCGGACAAGATGAGCGCCAAGCACATGGCGATCAGGCCGCGCGACATGGCGATACGCAGGATCAGCCCGAAGGCCACGATCAGACAGGCGACCGTAAGGGCCAGAGCGATGTCAGCCGAGTCCTGCAAAGCTCTCTGAGCTTGGTTGAGCTGGGCTTCGAGCTTGGCGTCATCGCTGCGAAAACCGTCGGACGTGATTAGAAGCGCCATGGTGTTGGAGGTGCGAAGGGATGTGAGGGTCTTGTCGATGATGTAGCCGGTATACACGGCGCATGAACAGGCCATGACGAGCAACACGCCCACTACCCAGAGAAGGTTACTGTCTCCGTGGTCTTGCTTTCTTGGTGACATCGGAGACCTCCTTGGCGCCGCGCGCCTTGACGTATTTGATGATGAAGTCGATCAGCTCCGGGGCCGCAGCCCCAGAAATGCCGATGGCGCCGTAAAGGGCGCCCTTGTTCTGGATGTAGTCCTGCGCGACTATGCCGACGAACGCGGACGTGATGATGGCCGCTGTCGCCCAGCGGATCATCCATCCGATCGTCATCCTCTCGGTGCTGACGAGAATTCTCGCCGCCATTGCCGCGGAACCTAGGATGGAGGACGCGAAGCCGTCCTTGGCCATCTGGTCCAGATCATCGATCGGCGGTTTCATCCTCTTCGGGGCGGATCCTTGGAATGTGGCCGGCATTGGCCAGATATCGAGAGACTTTGCGCATGCTCACTTCGTCTTTTCGCTTCAAAGCGTCCGTTCCCGTGATCATCTGCAGGAAGATGCCGTCCCTGACCTTGTCCTTGTAGGCCTGAATTTCGGCCGGGCTCCGGGTCACGGGCGTATGGTGCATCGTGATGAAACTGGGCAGGGCGTGGACGGAGAGCTGGTTTACAAAACTCTCACCAAACAGCGCTTTTGTAAACTCGCTGGCCGCAGTCGTGTCATGGGAATTGTGGTGCGCGTAAGGCCCGATGTGCATCTTGTCGCTTCGCGCGTCCGTACGATCGAAGTCCAAGACCCTAGTGGCGTCCATCGACCCTTCGTTTCCGGTACCGGGCAATATTCCGACGCTTTCCATCCTTTCGAGCTGACGCTTCTGGATTTCCTTCATGCCGATCAGATCGCCGATCATCCTGCGGCCCGGCACCTGCAGATTTGCCGCAGGGAACAGGGCTCCGGCGTTTTCCAGAGGGCCGAACGCGGGCGATCCGCCCATCTTGTGCTGCAGGGCTCCGGCCACGCGGAAGTCGATGTATCCGCCGGCCTTGCCCCATTCGCCCAAGAACGTCTTGATGTACACGTTGCCGCCGACATACTTCGACCCCTTCAGATAGGCCTCGCGGATGCTCTGAAGGTTTCTTTGGACCTGTTCGGGGGTCGAGCCTTCCGGAGAGACGTCGATCTGGGCGATGGGCTTGCCCGTCTTGGCGTCGATGACGCTGTGTACGTCCACTCCCCGTTTGCCCTCGACCTTGAAGATTGGGCGCTCGAACGCCTCGATGTTGAACAGGTTGGTCTCCTTGCGCGGCGCGCCGGGGAACATGAACCTGATCGCGGCCTCGGGAAGACCGTAGTTGAGGATGTATCCGAAAGCGGCTCCGCTTCCTCCGTAGAATCTGAAGGGCAGCTGGAACATCGGAGATCCGGCCATGAACTTCTGGAGCATCTTCTGCTGCTTGGCGTCGTATTTCTGCGGCTTGCCGTCGTCATCGAGCAGCGTGAGCGGGCCTCCAGAGTTTTCATTCCTCCAGTCAAGGAACAGCGTCTTTGACATGGTTTCTTCGCCGAAATCAGGGACGCCGATCGCCTCAAAGGCCGCCTTGGCCTTCTCTTCGCCGAAATGCTGGACGATCTTGTCCTTCATTTCCGCGACGATGTGGTGCACGATGGTGCCGGTGCGGCCGTTGGGCATCGTGTGGGTTCCGTTCACGCTGTTTTCGATCTGACGCAGTCTGGGCATGATGCCGTTGGGGTCCCACTTGATCTCTCCGCCGTCGATGATCGAAAGGACTGAAATGGCGTTGGACAAGGAATCCGCCAGCCTGTGAGCCTTGCGGGAATCCACGTTGCCATGGGCATTGAACCTGAGCGCCTTCCCATTGGCTCCGGCGACCACGAACGGGGTCGCCCTGAAGATGCCTTGATGGGAGCCGAGAGTGGTGCCGGTGTTGTCCATCGAGCCGCCACGGGTCATTTGATACTGGGCGTCCATCATGCCAATCGCCTTGTGGCCTCGGTTGATGGACTCGACGACGGCGTGGTTGAGGATCTGCTTTTTGTACACGGTCATGGCGTCGTCGACCAGAGGGGTCGAAGGGCTCATGACCTTATCCTGCGTCGCCCTCGCCGGGATGCCCTTGCTGAGCTCGGCGTACTCGGTTTCCCTGCGGGCGAGCTCTGCGGAGATGTCATTCGCGCGCTCGTATCCGAGCAACGACGACACCACAGACATGGCGAAGTCCCCGGCCATGCTTCCGCGGTAAGACGGCTGGATGGACACGGTCGACTCCCTCAGCAAGTTCGCCACATCGCTCATCGACCTGTACGGGCCGAAGCCGGTTTCGTTCTGGGTTTGGACAATTTCGATGAACTTGTTGATCGCGTCGACGTCTCCGTACCTGATTACGAACGGCTTGACGATGTCAGAGGCCATGCGCGCCTTCGTCGGAGGAGTGATGATAAGTCGCGCATGCTGGACTTGCGGGTCTTCCGGTCCGATTCCCAGCTGTATGAGGGCCTGCTCAATGGCTATCTTCACCTTCTCATCTAGGTATTGGGCGGCCCTCGGATCTTCGGTAATGATGCGTTGCACGAGCTCCTGATTTACCTGCATGCTGAAGACCTGCCTGCCGGCGTTTTCGACGTGCATCGTGTCGCTGACGGAATTGGTCCGGGCGCGGTCCCTAGAGGGCATGAGTAGCAGCCTGTCCAGAACGGTCATGGTGGATCTTGCGGTGACGGACCGGCTGTCGGCATACATGGCGCGGATCGTCTCGACCGCACGTTTTGCTAGGGCTTCGTAATCGTAGGCGGTGAGGTCATTGGCCAGTCCTCGCAGGACGGCGTGAAGCTGGGGATCGACGACGATGGCCGCGGATATCAGGGCCATGCCATGGTGCATGGCTCCTTGTCCGGACATTTCAGCGAGCGCGGCCAATGCCTTGTGCACGTAGCCATTCGGGTTGACCGCAGCGGCATTGGTACGCATCTCCACGATCTTGTTGAAGACCCAGCCATGGCTCTGCTGATGCGCCGACTGTGTAAGCTGAGCCGATATCCTGTCGTAGATGTGGCTCGCTGTGTCGGCCATGTTCGAGGCGTTGTTCACGAACCCATAGCCACCGTTGGCACCGATCATGGTCTGACGGGCCTGTTCCGGAAGCGTGGCTAGGTACATGTTCGCGTTTTCACGGAACCGTGCGCTGATTCTTTCCGTCAGTTTGGCTCTTGCCGGTCCGACGCTCGTCATCGCCACGTTCTCGATCATCTCAAAAAGCTCAAAATCGAAATCCATGACGTCCACGAGGCCTTCGCCCGGCTTGGCGCCAAGAGATTCCAGCTTCTTGCGCATGTCAGGACCCATGGCGACCTTTCTGCCCGTAGGCCGCATCATTCCCGGGAACTGCAGCGGAAGGAATCCGCGAGAAACGAGGTCAATGCTCTCGAACATGTTCCTCGTCATAAGGCTCCTGATGGCGGAGTTGTTGTTGTTGGGAGACGCTATGTCATTGACGATGCCTTCGGCGACGGCCTTGTCCAAGTTCTCGACCTGAGCGCGCAACGTAAGAACCTTTGCCTCAGCTTCTTTGGCGATTTCCGCACGTTCCGCCAACTGAAGATCGGCAGGGGTGACGGGAAGATCGGTCTTGGTTCCCATCGCTAGGCCGGCTTTCTTCATAACAGCCGGCTTCTCAACTTTGTTCTCTGCCTCAAAGTCAGCAATTTCGACGATGTTCTGGAACAGGTCGGACTGGATTTCCTCGATGACGATCATGTGCTCCGCGCCGATCTCGTACGACAGGCTTCTGTCCGAAAGCGGAGAATCGCTGTCGATGACCTTGTCGAACGGCGTCAGCAGGCCCCCGATCGCGCCCGGAGCGGACATGGCTTCAACCGACGGCCTAGCCGTTGCCAGCACGTGGGACTGCCTGAGGTGGCCAATCTCATAGAGGCCGTAAGGGCTGTAAAGTCCTCCGATGTCGCTTCCGAAATGACCGCTGTATCGGTACGGGCCCTGCATCAACGCCGTGCGGGCTGCTATGACGGACTCGACGGCTGAGATCAGGCCCTCTATCTTGGCCTTGTCTTCCGGGTTCGTCGCGGCTCCGTAGCGCTGCTTCAGCTCTTCTCGGTATGCGACCATTTCAGGAAGCACCCTGTTGGCGTAGTCGACGGCCAGCGACATCTGGGAGTGCACGTCTCCGGTCACGTAGCCGGAATGCTCATACTTGCGCCCTCCGATGGCCTGCCCGATCAATGCCGGCTGATTGATGATGTACTCAGGGCTGCTCAGGTCATGGACGATGTCTCCCCTGAAGTACGGCGTTGCGGCTTCAGTTGTGATGCTCATGTGCTTCTTCATGGCCGACCGGACCTCTCCGCTTGCGGCCATGGCGTGCTTGATGAGCGGCTCGATGTCGCCGAACGCCCCGGACAGCTCGGCGACGTACCTGCCGCTAAGGGTCTCCAAGGACATGGCGTCGTTGAGCGCCAAGCGCGCCTTTTCAAAGGCCTCATAGTTGGTCTCTTGGAAGAGCTCTATCTTACGCTCAAGGTACTGGGCGGCGGACAAGCCCTCATCGAACTTCCTGAGCTCAGGGTCCGTGACCATGTTCTCGATGTGCAGGCGCAGGTTGTCCAACTTCATCTCCAGCGAATCGTTGCCTAGGGTAGCCCCGATGGATTCCCCGATCTTGTCCACCATCTGGTCGAAGACCGTGATGACCCGGTTCAGCTGGGCGATCTCCGGACTGTCAGCCGACATGTCGCTCTTGTTGAGCAGCCAAGACTGGAGCTGGACAAGCTCTCTCGCCTTGAGACTGAGCCCCCTGACCGCATGCAGCTGGTTGTTGTAGGACTGCATGATGTTGTCAGTCAGCACCGAGCCGGACACGCCCCTATTTCCTCCCTCGATGAACTGCTTGTTGCCGCGCTTCAGCATGAACGCAGTCAGCGCGAAATCGTTTCGGATCAACGTCGGATACAGGTGCGCGAAGAACTCGGCCACTTCCGTGCGGGTCAGCGTGCGGTCTTTGTTGATCGCTAGCAGGGCCCCTAGGCCTGACTGACGAAGCTCGTCCTTGGTTACCTTGTGAATCTCGCGAAGGAAAACCAACCAATCACCGCCGGTTAGGCCTTCAAAATCCTTGGTGACCCCGTTCTTGGTCCACTTTCCGTCAAGGATCGCGTTCATCGCCTTGGAGGCGAACCTGATCGGACCCTGAGGCAGTCCGAACTGCAGCTTGGACGACACGAGGTCCCGGAAGTCCTGCTTGGTGGTCAGCCCCATGGCCATGTCCAAGCTGATCGCCGAGCTCTTGAACCGGATATGCCGGTTGTCGCGCAGGGACCTTTCGATGTTCTTGGCTGATTTCGGCGTGAGGCCCGGAATCACGAGGTCAGAATCGCCGATCTGGTAGGTGCCGGCGACGTCCATGAGGTTGACCCCGTTGCCGGCGGTTCCGTAGCCGAAGGTCTGGCCTTGGATGAGCTTGGGAGCAACGGCCGTGTCCGCATCAAGGTCTCCCGGGCGGGCCACGATCTCGACGTCTCCGGACGCCAGAGCCTTGACGAGGTCGGACCCGGAAAGCTGCATGCTCATGCGGTTGGCAAACGTCTCGGCTTCTGCAGCCGTCTTGAACGCGACGGCCTTGGAGCCCATGCGGATGGAGCCTTCAGGCGTCATCGTAAGGGGCTCAGGGAACGCCACCACGAACGCGTGGTATCCGGCCGGATCGACGCCTCTGGGAACGCCACGCTTGAACGTCTGGATTCCGGCGGCGTTCTTGTTGTCCCAAGAGTACTTCATCAGGTCAGGACGTCCCGGGAACATGGTGGCGACGGCCACGCCGGTGTCTCCGTGGACCCGGAGAGCGCGCTCGCTGTCGGGCAGATAGTACCCCTTCTCCCCGGTCACGATCTTGCCGACTAGGACCTCGACGTCCGCGACAAGATGGGGATCGAGCTGCATGGCGGTCTGAAGCGCAAAACGCATTCTAGTCGGCTCTCCTGCGGCCCCTCCTTCGCCGATCACATTGCGCAGGATGGTTTCCGACAAGACGTTAGCTCCTCCGAAATGCCTCTTGCTGGAAGGATCGGCGATGCTCTTCGCATACGACATGTCCATCTGGACCCGTGGGCCTGCCAAGGACACGGCTCCGTGCGTCGAAGCGCCATGGATGGCCATCTGCATGTGCCGCTCGACGTGGATGCTGAGCAACTGGGCTTTTATCTGTTCGGCCGTCGCGCCCGGAGGGATAACAATGGTGGCGTAGCTTCCGCTCTGGTACGCCCCGTTGATCGTTCTGGTCAGGATTGCGTGTCCGGCAGGATCGGAGGAAACTTCGTCAAGCTTGGACAGGTGCAAGGCCTCGTCGCCGGGGTTTCTGACGGAATAGCTTTGGTACTTGTTGAGGTCCAGATAGGGCGTCGTGACGATGAGGCCCCTGTCCTTGAACATCTCCCTGCGGAAGTTGCTGACCGGGCGGCGAAGATGGGTTTTTGCGGCAGCCTCGTGGGCTGAATTTACGGCCGG
>Ga0129333_10001508_pt1 | contig 21132 bp, 21 predicted proteins | sample CPB6_08_DNA_FD_94474 | JGI IMG/M metagenome (GOLD analysis project Ga0129333, IMG submission 94474) | Freshwater to marine salinity gradient microbial communities from Chesapeake Bay, USA - CPBay_Sum_0.6_0.8_DNA | ecosystem: Environmental > Aquatic > Marine > Coastal | place: USA: Chesapeake... | reverse complement strand
GCCTCGCGGAAGAAGTGGCGCGAGAGATAGCCCTGGCTGAAGGCGAGATGGGCCAGCACGAAACCGAGGATCACCAGCACCACGCCAAGGCCGGCCATCACCACCATGGAGATTCCCGAACCGGGGTCTCCGGAAAAGGCTGCCAGCATGGCAAGGAATGTCCAGAGCAGAATGGCGCCCGAACTGATCACCGCTGTTTCCGCCTTGACTTCGCCTCTCCACCACAGGGCCAGCACCAGCCCGAAGCCCATTCCGGCGGCCACCGCAAAGACGGCGCGTGCAAGTGCCGTTGCCAGCAGCGGTTCGGCGATTCCGTAGATCGGTATGGCGAAAGCGAGCCCGCCCGTCAGCAGCAGCAGATTTCCGGCCAGCCGCGAGATTCGCTGCAGGTCCGAGAGCGTGGCGATGAGCAGGATCAGGAAGGCCGCCATCAGACCCTCGATGACGGCTCGCAGCACCTGCATGTTGAGTACGGGCAGCGACAGATAGGTCACGAGCGCCGTCAGATGACCGGCCTCGAAGAGCAGGAAGCCGATGCAGGCCAGGGTAAAGCCGCCCGCCACCGGAAACAGCGCGCGCGCGCGAAAACCGTGCAGCAGGAACATTGCCAGAGCAATCAACGCTGACACGCCGAGCAGCGCGCCCCGAAAGAACGACAGATAGTCCCTGTTCGATTCATAGGCTTCGCGCTGCCAGAGCGTCACCGGCAGAGGCCCCGGCGTGACCTCGAATGCGATGGAGGCCGTGCCGCCCGGCGGCATGGTAAGCAGATAGGCGCTCTCGCCGCGCGCAGGCATCGCCTCGATGCGCGCCTCGCCGGCCACCGTCACGCCATAGATACGCGGACCCGCCAGACGCGCCGGATAGAAGCCCGAGGCCGTGATCCCCTGCTGCGGGATCGCGAGGACCACGATGCGGGGCTCATCGGCACTGTTGGTGAAGCCTGCCGCCACCCAATTGTAGAGGGGTCCGGGGCCTCGTGCATTGAGATCCATCTGGGTGCGCAGGGCCGTACGGGCATCCGGCCGCTCGATCGACAGCGTGCGCTTGTCGGTCTGCAAACCCGCCAGATAGCGGCCGAGGTCCATCTCCTGAACCGGCTTGGCGATATCGACCTGATCGATGGCCCGGGCAGGCGTTGCCAGCCCGCAGGCCGCCGCCAGCAACAATATCATGGCCATCAGGCGCCGGACCGTGCCGCGCCCCTGCCTGTCTCCACCCCTCGTCATGGGACCAACTAAGCTTTCTCCCGCCGTGATTGCAAGAACGATGCGCTTCACCCGCCGTGCCACATCAGTCCGGCAGCCGGGCAAACAGCAGATGGTCCTGCCAGCGTCCCGCGATCTTGAGATAGCCCCGGGCCAGTCCCTCGCGCTGAAAGCCACATTTCTCGAGCAGGCCGATCGACGCCTGGTTGTGGGGGAGGCAGGCAGCCTCCACACGGTGCAGGCCCAGATGCCCGAAGCTCAGTTGCAGCAGCAACCGCACTGCCGAGGTCATGTAGCCCTGGCGCGTGAAGGGAGTTCCGATCCAGTAACCCAGCGTAGCTGTCTGGGCAACACCCCGGCGCACGTTGGACAGCGTCAGCGCCCCGACCAGAGCGTCGCTGTGCCGGTCGAAGATGAAATAGGGATAGGCGGCGTCATCGTCGATGTCGCGCCAGTACTGGCGGATGCGGCCGCGAAATGCCGTGCGGGTCAGGTCATTGCCAGGCCAGACCGGTTCCCACGGCGCGAGAAACTCCCGGCTGGCAGCCCGCAGTCCCGCCCACTGCTCGTAATCGTCCATGTCGGGCACCCGGATCGTGACGCGCGCATCCCGGCGGCTGGGCGGTGGATCGGCTGAAAATGGCGAGCGCAGGAAAGCCATGGTGGCGTCACGCGAAGGGCCGGGCGATGGTCTCGTAACCGGCAAGACCGCCGATGTGCCCAACGGCGCCGAAGGCCGGCTTGTGATGCCGGAACAGGCGGAGGGCGAGGTCGCGCACCTGGCCGGGCGTCACCGCCTCGATCTTCGCCATCAGGCTGGCCATGTCCGGCACCTCGCCGAATGCCAGGAATTGCCGGGCGATCTGGTCGGCGCGCGAGGAGGCACTCTCGAGGTTCATGACGAGGCTGGCCTTGAGCTGTGCCTTGGCACGGCTCACCTCGTCTTCGGTGACCTGCTCGCCAACCGACATCATGATCTGCGCGGCAAGGTCAAGAAGCTCGTTGGCATGTTCAGGCGATGTGGCCGCATAGACACCGAGCTGCCCCGCATCCTCATAGGCAGAGCCGAAGGAGAACACACTGTAACAGAGGCCGCGCTTCTCCCGTACCTCCTGGAACAGGCGCGAGGACATGCCACCGCCCAGGATATTGGAGAGCACCTGCAACACGTAGATATCCGGATGGCGATAGCCAGGGGCCTCGAAGTTCAGCACGACATGGGCCTGATCCAGCGGTTTTTCAGCCGTGCAGGCCGTGGGCAGGAAGGCGGGCGTCTCGCGCTGCGGCCCATGGCCCTCCGCAATGGCCCCCAGCAACCGCTGCGCCTCGGCGGCGAAGGCCGCGTGATCGATGTGACCGGCGGCGGCCACCACCATGCGCGATCCCCAGTAATTCCGGTTGCGCCAGTCGAGAATCTGGTCGCGCCCCACAGAACTGATAAGGTCATGCGTGCCCAGGATCGAGCGGCCCAGCGGGTGCGCGCCGAAGCTGGCGGCCTGAACGAGATCAAACACCAGATCATCGGGCTGGTCATGCGCGGCGGCGATTTCCTGCAGGATCACGTCGCGCTCGCGCTCGAGTTCATCCGGGTCGAGAACCGGCGCAGTAAAGATGCCGGCGAGAATGTCGAGCGCCAGCGCCCAGTCCTTCTTCAGAACTCGCGCGTAATAGGTGGTCGTCTCCATGCCCGTCGCGGCATTGATCTCGCCGCCAGCGGATTCGATCTCCTCGGCGATGGCGCGCGCCGAACGCCGCGGCGTGCCCTTGAAGGCCATGTGCTCGAGAAAATGCGCAATGCCGTTTTCTGCCGCGCGCTCGTCCCGGGCGCCCGCCTTGACCCAGATACCCAGAGCCGTGGTTTCAAGATGCGGCATGTGGTGGGTGACCACATGGATACCATTGGACAGGCGGGTGATCTCGACGCTCATGCCCCCACCCTCAGGCCTGTTGCCGCGTCAGGATGAAGTCGCGCACGCTCGCCACATCATTGGGAAGGACTGTGAAGCGTTCCTCCGCCGTCATCAACCCGGCGAGGCGGGCAGGCAGTGCGGGCCTGATGCCACAGGCCTTTTCCACCGCATCGGGGAACTTGGCCGGATGCGCGGTGGCAAGCGTCACCATGGCGCTGTCGGGCGTTTCGCAACCGCGCGCCACGAAATAGCCGACGGCACTGTGCGGATCGAGAAGTTCGCCCGTAGCTGCGAGCGTCTCGCGAATCATCCGGGCGGTTTCGAGCTCTCCTGCCGTACCAGAAGAAAACTCGTGACGGATCTGGTCAAGCTCGCGGGTACCGATGGTGAAGGCGCCGGACTGCGCGAGGCCGGCCATCAGATGGCGCACGGCATAGGGGTCGCGGCCATGAACCTCGAACAGCAGGCGTTCGAAGTTGCTTGACACCTGGATGTCCATGGACGGGCTGGAAGATACCGTGACGCCGCGCATTTCATAACGCCCGGTCCTGAGCGTGCGGTCGAGGATGTCGTTGACGTTGGTGGCAATGATCAGCCGGTCGATGGGAAGTCCCATGCGCTTGGCCACGAGTCCCGCGAAAATGTCACCGAAATTGCCTGTGGGCACCGCGAAGCTGGAGCTGCGTCCGGGCGCGCCCAGCGACAAGGCGGCCGTCACGTAATAGACGGTCTGCGCCATGATGCGCGCCCAGTTGATCGAGTTGACGCCTGCCAGCCCGACCCTGTCACGGAAGGCGAGATCGTTGAACAGTGCTTTCACGATCGCCTGGCAGTCGTCGAAATTTCCCTCGATGGCGATGTTGTGAATGGCGGAGGAGTGGACCGTCGTCATCTGCCGGCGCTGGACCTCGCTCACGCGGCCATGGGGATGCATCATGAAGACGCTGGCATGGCGCGAGTCCCGGAAGGCCTCGATGGCCGCGCCCCCGGTATCGCCGCTGGTGGCGCCGACGATGGTGGCGCGGGTCTGGCGCTTGGCGAGCGCCCAGTCCATGAGGCGGGCCAGGAGCTGCATCGCCACATCCTTGAAGGCGAGTGTCGGCCCATGGAACAATTCGAGCAGCCACTGATTGTCGTCGAGCTGCTTCAGCGGCGCCACGGCGGGGTGGCCGAAGCCTGCATAGGCATTGGCGATCATCTGCTGAAGCACGGGTGCCGGAACGGCTGTACCGATGAAGGGTTGCATGACCCGATAGGCCACCTCTTCATAGCTCTGACCGCGAAGGCCATCGATGTCGCGGCTTGACAGTTCGGGCCATTGTGCGGGCACATAGAGGCCACCATCACGGGCAAGCCCGGTGAGCAGAACATCCTCGAAGCCCAGCTCCGGAGCCTCGCCCCGGGTCGAAACATAGCGCACGGCGGTGCCCTTTCAGCGTCAGGGGCTCCTTTAGCCCCCGTGGTCGGGACCATCAAGCGGCCGTTTCCGTCGCCGCCTCAAGTCAAGGATATAGACACCCGTCACGCCGACGAGCGTGGCGGCAAGCCCGAACCAGGTGATGGCATAGCCCAGATGGTTGTTCGCAAGCTTGGCCTTGGGCTGGTCAGGCCGCGGAAAGGGGCTTGCGCCCGGCTGTGGCAGAAGCTGCAGCACGGCCGGAAACGGTCGCAGCCCGGCGGGGAATTGCGCCGCCGCCTGCATGGCCGGAACATCCCACCAGTACCAGAGATTGGCGGCCGGATCATTGACGGGGTCGAAAGTGCCCCTGGCGGCCGCATGTCGCCGCAGAACACCATCCAGCACGACCAGACCATCTGGCTCGGCCAGTTGCGCGAGCCCGCTGGCCGGAATCCGGCCACGGTCTACGAGGACAGCCCAGCCGTCCTCGCTCACGGCGGGCGTTATGATGGTCCAGCCCTGCCCGCCGTCGTAGGTTGCGATCATCTTCATGCTGCCTCCGGCGAGGTAGCGGCCGGGGACCTTGACCCGCAGGAACTCGATGTCGCCACCACCGGAGATCATCGCTGTGGCCTCGGTGAGGTCGACGGGAGCCGCTGTGGCCCGCGCGGCCAGCTGGGCGAGCAGCGCCTCCTTCCAGGCCAGCCGCTTCACCTGCCAGGCGCCAAGCGACAGCAGGATCACGGTTCCGGCCAGCGCCGCGATCAGCACCGGCCAGATGCGCGGCCCGCGCGCCCCGGCCGTCATGACTGGCGGCGTCCTTCACGCGCCCCGGTCTTCCATTGCTGGGAGGTGAGCACGCCCTTCACGGGGCGGAGGAGCAGGAGCGGCAGCAGCACCAGCAGCGGAATGGCGATCAGCCCATGCACCCAGTAGGGCGGGCTGTAGGCTACCTCTACGCCGAGGATCGAGCCCACCCCGGCCACACAGACGAACAACATGACAAACCACGCCGCACCGTCGCCGCCATCGGCGAAGTCATAGGACAGTCCGCAGCTGCTGCACCCCGACGCGAGCGTCAGATAACCGGCGAACAGTTTGCCGCGGCCGCAGCGCGGGCAGCGCCCGGCAAGACCCGTCTTGAGGGGCGAGATGTCTGGATAATAGGCCTCTGTCATCGGGTCCTCGCAAAAAGAAGGCCGCAGCGGTGCACCCGTGCGGCCTCCAGACGGGCTTTTGCCAGCCGGTCAGTGTCCGGGAATGACAGCGCCGTGGCTGCCCCAGATGTAAATGGCAGCGAACAGGAACAGCCACACCACGTCGACGAAGTGCCAGTACCAGGCGGCGGCTTCGAAACCGAAATGCGCCTTCGGCGTGAACTGACCCTTGCTCGCCCGGACCAGGCAGATGAGCAGGAAGATCGTCCCGATGAGCACATGGAAGCCGTGGAAGCCGGTCGCCATGAAGAAGGTCGACCCATAGATGTTGCCGCCGTGGTCGCGGCTGAAGGCGAAGGCGGCGTGAGCATATTCATAGGCCTGCACGCAGGTGAACAGCACGCCCAGCAGCACTGTGGCGATGAGGCCGTTCTTGAGGCCCTGCCGGTCATTGTTGAGGAGCGCATGATGCGCCCAGGTCACGGTCGTGCCCGAGGTCAGCAGGATCAGCGTATTGACGAGCGGCAGGTGCCAGGGATCGAAGACGATCACGTCCTTGGGCGGCCATACGCCGCCGGTCGCCGCCACGCGCGAGGCCTGGATTGCCTCGCCGGTGAACAGGCTGGCGTCGAAGAAGGCCCAGAACCACGCGACGAAGAACATGACCTCCGAGGCGATGAACATCAGCATGCCGTAGCGCAGATGCAGCGCGACGACCTCCGTGTGGTCGCCCTTCTGACCCTCGCGGATCACATCGCGCCACCACATGAACATGGTGTAGAGAACGCCCAGCAGGCCGATGATCAATGCGGCCGGACTGCTGCCGTGCATCCACATCACGGCGCCGACCGCCATCACGAATGCCGAGACAGAGCCGACGAACGGCCACGGGCTCGGGTCGACGAGGTGATAGTCGTGGTTCTTTGCGTGGGCGTCAGCCATGTCCCATACTCCTCAGTTCGTGATGCTGCCGGCGGCGGCTTGCGGCGCCTCCGACACAGCCTTGGCCTTGTCCACCGGATAGAAAGTGTAGGACAAGGTGATTTCCTTGATGCCGGCGGCATCCGCGTCTTGCAGAAGCCCCGGATCCACGAAGAACGACACGGGCATGTCGATCGACTGGCCGGGCTCCAGCCGCTGCTCGGTGAAGCAGAAGCACTGGATCTTGTTGAAATAGGCCCCGGCCTGAACCGGCGTCACATTGAACACGGCGCTGCCGATGAGCGGCTGGTCGGAGCGGTTGGTGGCCTTGTAGAAGGCCAGCATCTGCTCGCCGATCTTCACCGTCATCGAGTCCTGGACCGGGTGGAACGACCAGTCGAGACTGCCGGAGGTATTGGCGTCGAACTGGATTCGGATGGTCTGGCCAGTCGCCTGCTGCGGCGCGGCGTCCGCGCGCTGGGTGGTGCCGCCGAAGCCGGTCACCTGGCAGAATAGCCTGTAGAGCGGCACCGACGCATAAGACAGCCCCACCATGCCCGCCGCCACGCCGGCAGCCAGCACGGCGACACGAAGATTTCGGCGTGGCTTCATCCCGGCCGTCACAGCGTGCGCTCCGCGACAGCGCTGCCAAGGCGGACCAGAGTGGTCACGAAGAACAGCACGACCATGCCCGCGAGGATCAGCGCCATGGCAATGGCGCGCTTCCGGCGGCGCGCCATGTCCTCAGGCCCGAAAGGCGCATTGGTCAGAGGTTTCGTCATCCGATCACCGGCGCGAAGGGTGCAAGACCCAGGGCCCTCTCGATCAGGATCAGGGCGAACACGATGAACAGCCACGAGGTGGAATAGCCGAACAGCGTCTTGCAGGCAGCCTCCGCCGCCTGGCCCTCGCGCAGGCGGTAGACCTGCCAGGCGTACCAGAGGAACAGCGCGCCCAGAATCACATTGGCGACCACATAGAGAAGCCCGACCGTCCCGGTCAGCGCGGGCAACAGGGTCACCGGCACAAGGATCAGCGAATAGATCAGGATCTGCCGGCGCGTCTCGTCGGCACCCGCCACGACGGGAAGCATCGGAACGCCAGCCTCGGCATAGTCGGCATTGATCTTCTTCCACAGCGCCAGGGCCCAGAAATGCGGCGGTGTCCAGACAAAGATGATCAGGAAAAGGGCGATGGCGCCGAGGTCAATGGACCCCGTGACCGAGGCCCAGCCCACCATCGGCGGGAAAGCGCCCGCTGCGCCGCCGATCACGATGTTCTGCGGCGTCAGCCGCTTCAGCCACATGGTGTAGACCGCAATATAGAAGAAGATCGTGAAGGCCAGCAGCGCGCCGGCCAGCATGTTGACCAGCAGGCCGAGCACCAGCACCGAGCCGACGGCAAGCGTCATGCCGAAGCCAAGCGCCTCGCCGGGTGTGATCGTCCCGGCCGGAACCGGGCGCTTGGCGGTACGCCGCATCACGGCATCGATGTCGGCGTCATACCACATGTTGAGCGCGCCGGCCGCGCCCGCGCCGACTGCGATTGCGAGAAGGGCGACGAAGCCGAGCCAGGGATGAATGCTCCCCGGCGCGGCGATGATGCCCACCAGAGCCGTGAAGATCACGAGCGACATCACGCGCGGCTTCAGCAGCGCGAAGAAATCCCCCACCGATCCCAGGCCGCCCTGCGAGGCGGCCTGGCTGTCGGCAAGATGGGCGTTGATGTCACTCATGACTGCGCCGTTACCGGATCACCGGAAGCGTGCTGAACTGGTGGAAGGGCGGCGGCGAGGACAGCGTCCACTCCAGCGTCGTGGCGCCTGCGCCCCACGGATTGTCCGCCGCCTGCTGCTTGCGCGCGAAGGCATGGACGACGCCGTAGAGGAAGATCAGGACGCCAAGCGCCGAGAGATAGGAACCGTAGGACGAGATCTGGTTCCAGCCCGCGAACACCTCAGGATAGTCGATGTAGCGGCGCGGCATTCCGGCGAGACCGAGGAAGTGCTGCGGGAAGAACACCATGTTGACGCCGATGAAGGTCACCCAGAAGTGCAGCTTGGCGATGCCTTCCGAGTAGGTGTAGCCGAACATCTTCGGGAACCAGTAGTACCAGCCCGCGAAGATCGCGAACACCGCGCCCAGCGAGAGCACGTAGTGGAAATGCGCCACGACATAGTAGGTGTCGTGCAGCGACCGGTCGACGCCGGCATTGGCCAGGACAACGCCGGTGACGCCGCCCACGGTGAACAGGAAGATGAAGCCCATCGCCCAGATCATCGGAGCGCGGAAATCGATCGAGCCCCCCCACATGGTGGCAATCCAGGAGAAGATCTTCACGCCGGTCGGCACCGCGATGATCATGGTGGCGGCCACGAAATAGGCCTGCGTGTCGGCATCGAGGCCCACCGTGTACATGTGGTGAGCCCAGACGATGAAGCCCACGACGCCGATCGCCACCATGGCATAGGCCATTCCGAGATAGCCAAAGACGGGCTTCTTCGAGAAGGTGGCCACGATCTGCGAGATGATGCCGAAACCGGGAAGGATCAGGATGTAGACTTCCGGGTGACCGAAGAACCAGAACAGATGCTGGAACAGCACCGGGTCGCCGCCCGCCGAGGGCACGAAGAAGGCCGTGCCGAAGTTACGGTCGGTGAGCAGCATGGTGATGCCGCCCGCCAGAACCGGCAGTGACAGCAGCAGCAGGAACACGGTCACCAAAACCGACCACACGAACAGCGGCATCTTGTGCAGCGTCATGCCCGGGGCGCGCATGTTGAAGATGGTGGTGATGAAGTTGATCGCGCCGAGGATCGAGGACGCACCCGCGATGTGCAGCGCAAGAATGGCATAGTCCATCGCCGGACCGGGCTGGCCCGTCGTCGACAGCGGCGGATAGATGGTCCAGCCGCCTCCCACGCCATAGGCGCCCGCAGGGCCTTCGACGAACATCGAGATCAGCAGCAGGCCAAGCGCCGGCGGCAACAGCCAGAAGGAGATGTTGTTCATGCGCGGGAAGGCCATGTCGGGCGCGCCGATCATCAGCGGCACGAACCAGTTGCCGAAGCCGCCAATCATGGCGGGCATGACCATGAAGAAGATCATCAGCAGGCCATGGCCGGTGACGAACACATTGTACATGTGCTTGCCGGCATCGAGCGCCGCATCGGCCGGGGTACCATAGACCATCGAGGCGAGACCAGCAAAATACTGGATCCCGGGATCCTGAAGCTCCATGCGCATGACGACGGAAAGGATGCCGCCGATCACACCCGAAAAGATTGCAAACCACAGATACATCGTGCCGATGTCCTTGTGGTTGGTCGAGTAGACGTAGCGCTTCCAGCCCGTCGGGTGGCCGTGATCGTCATGCGCGGTGGTTGCGTGTGCCATTGGTGTCTGCCCCGTTCCCGATTACTGCTGCGCCAGCTGGCCGTCGGCGGCCTGAGCGTTGGCAAGATACTTGTAGGCCTCCTCGAGACCGGCAGTCTGCGCGGTCTTGGCCCAGGTGTCGAATTTGTCCTGCGAGACGACATGCACCTCGATCGGCATGAAGGCATGGTCCTTGCCGCAGAGTTCGGAGCACTGACCGTAGAACACGCCCTCACGCTCGGCCTTGAACCAGTCCTGGTTCAGGCGGCCGGGAATCGCGTCGATCTTCATGCCGAACTGCGGAATGGTCCAGGCGTGGATGATGCCGTCCGGGTCCGAGGTGACGATCAGCTTGACGATCTTGCCCACCGGCACGACCACCGGATTGTCGGTCTTGAGCAGATACGGAATGTCCGCCTGCCTGGCGGTTTCCATGTCGCGGGCCCTGTCGTCGAGCGAGGCCGTGAAAGAGACCTTGACCGAACCATCGTCATTGGTCCCGAGATCGGGATATTCATAGGTCCAATTCCAGCCAGGGTTGCCGATGGCCTTGATGGTCATGTCGGAGGCCGGAATGTCACGCTGCAGGTAGAGCAGACGGAAGGACGGAACTGCGATCACCACCAGGATGAGGATCGGCACCACCGTCCAGAGAACCTCGATGAACGTGTTGTGGGTGGTGCGCGAGGGAACCGGATTCGCCTTTGAGTTGAATTTCACCACCACAATCATCAGCAAGGCCAGGACGAACAGGGCGATCACCGTGATGATCGGCAGCAGCAGGCCGTTGTGGAACCAGTGGATGCCCTCCATGGAGGGCGAAGCCGCCGGCTGGAGCCCCATCTGCCAGGGTTTCGCATAGCCCTCGATGGCATGGGCTGCGGGAACGCCCGCGAAACCTGCCAGAAGGCCCAGAAACGCTGTCGACATGGTCCGGAATGTCATCGCTACCTTCTCCCTCAAAGGCCCTGCATTATGAAGCAGGGCGGTGGGGGTCCGGCGGTGCGCAGAGCCCCCACGCCAATGGGTCTGTGAACCACATTCGGAGGCCCGCCGCAACGTGGCCGGGCGCGGCAAAACGTCGTGGCGCAGGGCCGGGACGGGCGAACCGGAATTCGGCCCCATTTGCCCTGCAGATCCCTCTCCGCTGCCTGGTCGGGAACCGCTGCGCCGCCCGTAATCCGGGTTGTCTAAGAGATTGGCTGGCGCTAAACCGGCCGAATCGGGAACCAGAGGGTCATCATCCGTGCGAATCACCACCATATCGAGCCGACTTGCCGCCCTTCCCGCCTGGACGCTTGCCCTTGTCCTCGGCATGGGTGGGCTGGCGGCCGCTCAGGAGACCGCCCAGCCGGAGCCCGGACAGGCCCAGTTTGGACCCCGCGCCAACAAGCAGGGCCAGCAGCCCGGACAGCCTCCCCAGCCCGGCCAGCCGCCGGCTCCCCAGATCGAGGTGATTGCCGAAAACGGCAAGTGGAAGGTCCAGTGCGAGACCGTCCCGGGTGCCGAGGGTCAGGCTCCGGACAGGCAGTGCGGCATGATCCAGTCCACGCAGAACGAGAAGAATCCCAAGGCGGCGCTCACGCTGGTTCTGGTGAAGGCCGTGGCCGGCGACAAGACCACCATCAACATGCGGGTGATCGCGCCGATCGGCGTCTTCCTGCCCACCGGCGTGGCGCTCGAGATCGACGGCGATGCGGTTGGCCGCGTGCCCTTCACGCGCTGCATGCCGCAGGTCTGCATGGCCTTTGCCGAAGCCTCGCCGGAAACCCTGGCCAAGATGAAGAAGGGCAAAGAGGCCAATTTCATGATCTATGAGGCACCTGGGATCGGGCTGCCCATGAAGCTCTCGCTGGAAGGCTTCTCGGCCTCACTGGCCGCGCTCGACAAGAACTGATCGCCAACCGATCACGGAACCGATCCTGCTGGCGAAAGCCCCGGCTGTCACCTATCTTGAGGCGATCCGCCACCGAGCCAGAGGTTGAAGCCCTTGACCCCGCCCGAGTCCCCGTCGCCTTTCGAGGCCACCGAATTCAGCCGCGCCCAGGCGGAGGCCCTTGTCGCGGACACGCTCAGGGGGGCGGAGGACGGCGAGTTGTTCCTCGAGCGGCGTCAGACGGAAAACCTCGTCTGGGATGACGGCAAGCTGCGGTCCGCCAGCTTTGACGAATCCCAGGGCTTCGGTCTCCGGGCCGTGCGGGGCGAAACGGCGGCCTATGCCCATGCCACCGATCTCTCCGTCTCCGCGCTCAGGCGCGCCGCCGAGGTCTGCCGCACCGTGGCCAGCGGCGATGCCGCCGTCCACGCGGTCTCGCCGGCGCGGACCAACCGCCAGCTCTATTCCGCGACCAATCCCTCCGGAGCCATGGATTTTTCCGGCAAGATCGCGCTGCTGCAGAAGGCCGACGCCTTCGCGCGCGGGCTCGACCCGCGCGTCCGGCAGGTGTCGGTGTCGATGGCGGCGGACTGGCAGTCGGTCGAGATCCTGCGGGCCGATGGCGCTTCCTATCGCGATGTGCGCCCATTGGTGCGCTTCAACATTTCGATCGTGGCCTCGGACGGCAAGGAACAGGGCCAGGGCAGCCACGGGCTGGGCGGCCGGGGCGAGCCGCTCTCCTATTTCACAGACGAGGTGTGGATGGCGGCGGCGCGCGAGGCTCTGCGTCAGAGCCTTGTGGCGCTCGAGGCAAGACCCGCGCCGGCAGGCGAGATGGACGTGCTGCTGGGGCCCGGCTGGCCGGGCATTCTTCTGCATGAGGCGGTGGGCCACGGTCTCGAGGGCGACTTCCACCGCAAGAAGACAAGCGTCTTCACCGGCATGATCGGACAGCAGGTTGCGGCGAAGGGCGTCACCATCGTCGATGACGGCACGTTGCCGGAGCGGCGCGGCTCGATCACCATCGACGACGAGGGAACCCCGTCGCGCTGCACCACGCTGATCGAGGATGGCGTTCTGGTGGGCCTGATGCAGGACCGCATGAACGCACGCCTGATGGGGGTTGCGCCCACCGGAAACGGCCGCCGCCAGTCCTATGCCCATGCGCCCATGCCGCGCATGACCAACACCTACATGCTCTCCGGCGACCGACACCCCGAAGAGATCCAGCGCTCGATCAGGCGCGGCCTCTATGCCAAGTCCTTCGGCGGCGGCCAGGTGGACATCACCTCCGGCAAGTTCGTTTTCTCCTGCACCGAGGCCTATCTGATCGAGGATGGCCGGATCACCATGCCGGTCAAGGGCGCCACGCTGATCGGCGCCGGCGCCGATGCGCTCACCCGCATCTCCATGGTCGGCAACGACATGGGCCTTGATCCCGGCATCGGCACCTGCGGCAAGCAGGGTCAGGGCGTGCCGGTGGGCGTGGGCCAGCCCACGCTGCGCATCGACCGACTGACGGTCGGCGGAACGGCTTCCTAGCCTGCGCATGAAACCCGCCACCGTCATCTTCGACATGGACGACGTGCTCTGCCGCTACGACCTGGGGCAGCGGCTCCGCGCACTGTCGCGCCTCACCGGCCAGATGCCGCGCGACATCCGCGCCGCGATCTGGGATTCGGGCTTCGAGGATGAAGCGGATTCGGGCGGCTACACCGACCCCGACGCCTATCTGGCCGAGTTCGGCCGCCGCCTCGCCCATCCCATCACCCGTGCGCAATGGGTGGCGGCGCGGCGCGAGGCCATGCTGCCCTGGCCCGACATGCTGGCACTGGCCGCGAAGATCGGCACCCAGGCGCGCATCGCGATCTTCAGCAACAACGGCCCGCTCACGAAGGCCGCGCTGGCCGAGATGATCCCCGAGGTCTCCGCCGTCTTCGACGAGCACTATCACTCCTTCGAATTCGGTACCAAGAAGCCCGATCCGAAGAGCTACCTGCGCCTCATGGAGCGCATGGGCACTCAGCCTTCCGACTGCTATTTCATCGACGACAAGCGCTCCAATGTCACGGGCGCGCAGCTCGCGGGCCTTCGCGGCCACCACTTCCGAAGCCACGCGCAATTGCTGCCCGAGCTTGGCGCCCTGGGCTTCGAGGCATGACGAACTCCGCGAGGCCGGCGCGCGCCGCACCCTTCGTCACCGGCTCCACCATGCGCCATGTGGTGGTCATGACTCTCACCGGTGCCGTGGGCCTCATGGCGCTGTTCATGGTCGATCTCATCGACCTGTTCTTCCTGTCGCTGCTGAAGCAGACCGCCGTGACGGCGGCGATCGGCTATGCCGGCACCGTCGTGTTCATCAATCTCTCGGTGGCCATCGGCACCGGCATCGCGGCGGCGGCGCTCGTTGCGCGCAACGTGGGCGCCGGCGACATGGCCCGCGCCCGCGAATACGCCACCAGCGCCCTGCTGTTCTCGCTCATCGTCTCGGGTCTCATCACCCTGGCCGTCGGCATCGGCTCAGGCGGGCTGCTCAGCCTGCTCGGAGCGCAGGGCGAAGCGAGGCGCCTTGCCCAGATCTTCATCTGGACCATGACCCCCGGCTACATACTGGTGGGTGGCGCGCTGTGCTGCTCCTTCATCCTGCGCGGCCTCGGCGATGCGCGCCGGGCCATGTACATCACGCTCTCCACCGCCATCGTCACGGCCTGCGCCGACCCGATCTTCATCTTCGGCCTGGGACTGGGCATCCAGGGTGCGGCGATCGCCACGGTGCTGGGCTATCTCGTATCCTTCTCGATTGGCCTGCATGGCGTGGCCCGGGTGCACGGTTTTCTGAACCCGCTGCGGCTCGACGGCCTGCGGCGCGATTTTCCCGCTCTCTGGGCAATCGCCTACCCCGCCATCCTCACGCAGGTCGCCACACCCTTCGCCAATGCCTACATGACGCATGAGATTTCCGCCTTCGGCGATGAATCGGTTGCAGGCTTCGCCATCGTCGGACGGCTCATTCCCGTTGCCTATGGCATCATCTTCGCGCTGGCAGGCTCCGTGGGCCCGATCATCGGCCAGAACTACGGCGCTCGCCGCCATGACCGTGTGCGCCAGACGCTGACCGACGGTCTCATCTTCTCGGCCATCTACACCCTCGGCGCATCGCTGCTCATGCTGCTGTTCCGCCACCAGATCGCGGAGGCCTTCAACGCCTCGGGCCGCAGCGTCGATATCGTGGTGTTCTTCTGCACCTTCATCGGCATCAGCTGGGCCTTCGCGGGCGCTCAGTTCGTGTCCAACGCCGCCTTCAACAATCTCGGCCGGCCGAAGCTCTCGACCGCCTTCAACTGGGGCAAGGCAACGCTCGGCACCATCCCCTTCGCGCTTGTGGGCGCCATGATCGGCGGCCCCGAGGGGCTGCTGGCGGGCACGGCCATCGGCTCGGTGATCTTCGGCGTCGCCTCGGTGATCGTCGCCTACAGGGTGGTACGCCAGAGCGCCACCGAGCGGCCTCAGTAGGCGAAGTCGCGGAACACGCGGGTCACATCGCCCTGCCAGCTGCCATGATAGAGTGCGAGGAGATTCTCCGCAGCCGTCTTGCCGGTGGCCACGGTCTCGTCGAGCGTGTCGAGGAAGCCTGATTCCAGCCGGCCCTTGCAGCCCTGGATGGACCGGGCATCAAGTCCCGCGCGCGCGATTTTCAGGGTCTCGGCGGCGATCTCCCGGACCGTCCGTCCACGGATCGTCGCGCCAAGTGCCAGCCGTGGAACGTTGTCGCGCAGCGCCTGGCGTTCATCCGCCGTCCAGTCCTTCACGAGATCCCAGGCCGCATCGAGTGCGGGCTGGTCATAGAGAAGTCCCACCCAGAAGGCAGGCAGCGCGCAGAGACTGCGCCACGGGCCGGAGTCGGCACCGCGCATCTCGAGATATTTCTTGAGGCGAACCTCCGGAAAGATGGTGGTGAGATGATCGGCCCAGTCTTTCATCACCGGCTTCTCGCCGGGCAGCTGCGGCAGCCGCCCTTCGAGAAAGGCGCGGAAGCTTTCACCCGCCGTGTTGATGTACTTGCCCTCACGCATGACGAAATACATCGGTACGTCGAGCGCATAGTCGACGTAACGCTCGAAACCCATGCCGGGCTCGAAGGCGAAGGGCAGCATGCCGGCGCGCTGGTTGTCGGTATCACGCCAGACTTCCGAGCGGAAGGAGAGAAAGCCGTTGGGCTTTCCGTCGAGGAAGGGCGAATTGGCGAACAGCGCCGTGGCGACGGGCTGCAGCGCCAGCGACACGCGCAGCTTCTTCACCATATCCGCCTCGGAGGAAAAATCGAGGTTCACCTGCACGGTGCAGGTGCGGAACATCATGTCGCGGCCATACTTGCCGACCTTGTCCATGTAGGGCGCCATGATGCCGTAGCGGCCCTTGGGCATCACCGGCGTTTCAGCCCTGCTCCACACGGGCGATGCCCCGAGGCCCAGGAAGCCGATGCCCAGCCGGTCGCCGATCTCGCGCACCTGCGAGAGATGTTCATGCACCTCCTCGCAGGTCTCGTGCACGCTCGACAGCGGCGCGCCCGAGAGTTCGAACTGTCCGCCGGGCTCGAGCGAGACATTGCCGAGCCCATTGGGATCGGAGAGCGCGATGATGTTCTCGCCCTCCTGGACGCCGGTCCAGCCGAACCGGTCCCTGAGGCCCTCGAGCAGCGCCTTGATCGAGCGCGCGCCGTGGTAGGGCACCGGCGCCAGCGTGTCGGTCAGGAACGGAAACTTTTCATGCTCTGTGCCGATGCGCCACGCCGCCTTGGGCTTGCAGCCGGAGGCCAGCTCGTCGATGAGCTGCGCCTTCGACTCGATGGGCTGCCGGGCTTTGGGCGTGTCGGGAGTTGGTCCGCTCACTAGATCGTTCCTGAAAGATTTCGGTGGGAGCTTCTAGACCATAAACCGGGCCGATGGAACAGCGCCGGTCAGCGCCAGTCGCCGAGCGCGGCCTGCATCAGCGTCAGGACGGCGATGGCCGCCGTATCGGCACGCATGATGCGCGGACCCAGTGACACGGGCGTGACGAAGGGAAGCGATTGCAGGAGAGCTTTTTCCGCTGCCGTGAACCCGCCCTCGGGGCCGACCAGCACCGCGGCGGGCAGCGTGACGGCACGCAGCCCCGTGAGCGGGTCGGCAATGGCGGCGGTCTCGTCGCAATGGACGAGCGCGCGACCTGGCTCCCACTGCGCCAGCATGTCGGCGAGCTTCCGGGGCTCTGCCACCTCCGGCACAAAGACGAGATTGCACTGTTCGGCGGCCTCGCTGACATTGGCGCGCATGCGCTCGAGATTGACGCGCTCGGCGATGGTGCGCTGGGTGATGACCGGCCTGAGTCTTCGCGCGCCCAGTTCGGTCGCCTTCTGCACCACATAGTCGAGGCGGGCGTGTTTCAGCGGCGCGAAGCAATAGTCGATGTCGGGCGGCGGGGCCACGGCCGCCGACTGCCGCTCGCAGCGCAGCGCCGCGCCCTTGCGTGACGCCTCCGTGAGATGGCACAGCCACTCGCCGTCACGGCTGTTGAACACGGCCACGGCATCGCCCGCCGCGAGCCGCAGCACGGTGGTGAGATAATGCGACTGCTCGCGCGCCAGCGCGATGTCGCGCCCGGCGGCCAGCTCCGCCTCCAGATGCAGGCGAGGGGTGGTCTTCATGACGGTCCTGATGTACACCGCGCCCATGACCGACGCCAGCAGCCCCGCGGAGCCTGCCGACCAGCGCGTTGCCGACGCCCTGCCGGGGCACTGGGCCGACCGGCTGCTGCCGTCCGCCGCCAAGCCCTATGCGCGGCTGATGCGGCTCGAGCGCCCGATCGGCTGGTGGCTCCTGCTGCTGCCCTGCTGGTGGGGCCTCGGCCTCGGGCAGATCGCACGGGGCGGCGGCCTGCCCGATCCCTGGTTTGCCGTCCTGTTCCTGATCGGCGCCATCATCATGCGCGGCGCGGGCTGCACCCTGAACGACATCGCCGACCGGAACTTCGACGGTCGCGTGGCGCGCACCAGGCTGCGGCCCATCCCGTCGGGCCAGGTGAGCGTGAAGGCCGCCTTCGTCTTCCTCATCCTCCTGTGTCTTGCAGGCCTCGTGGTGCTGCTCCAGTTCAACGCCTTCACGGTGGTGACGGGGGCGGCCTCGCTGGTGATCGTCGCCGTCTATCCGTTCATGAAGCGGATCACCTACTGGCCGCAGGCGGTGCTGGGGCTGGCCTTCAACTGGGGCGCTCTCGTTGGCTGGACGGCGGTTCAGGGCACGCTCGCCCCGGCGCCGGTGCTGTTCTATGCGGGCGGCGTCGCCTGGACGCTCGCCTATGACACGATCTACGCGCATCAGGACAAGGACGACGACGCGCTGATCGGACTGAAGTCCACCGCCCTCCGGTTCGGGGCGGCCAGCCTCCCGTGGCTCGCGCTGTTCTTCGCGCTGGCGCTCGTGCTCATCGATGCCGCCATCTGGCTGGCCGGAGGCGGCATCCTCGCGCATCTTGGCGTCGCCGGGGCCGCCCTTCACGCGGCCTGGCAGCTTGCGCGCTTCGATGCCGCAAACCCCGCGCGCTGTCTTGAACTTTTCCGGTCCAACCGCATATTTGGACTGATCATCACCCTGGGCCTGCTGCTGGATTTGCTCCTCACATGACTGACGACCTTCTCACCCTCGCAAGCGAGGCCGTGGCCCATGCCCGGAAGCTCGGCGCCGATGCCGCCCATGCGGTTGCCGCCGACGGGCGCTCGACCGACATCTCGATTCTCGACGGCAAGATCGAGAAGCTCGAGCAGTCCGAGGCCCGCGACATCAGCCTCAAGGTCTATGCCGGCAAGTCCTCCGCCAGCATTGCGGGCAGCGTGCTGACGGCCGAGGCGATCCGCCGCCTGGCCGCGACCGCCCTCGAAATGGCCAGGCTGGCGCCGCCTGATCCCTTTGCGGGCGTCGCCGATCCGGACCAGCTTGCCACCGACATTCCCGATCTCGACCTCGCTGCCACCGACCTTCCCGGCACGGCCACGCTCGAGGCCCTTGCGCGCCGCGCCGAGGTGGCGGCGCTCGCCGTTCCCGGCGTGACGAAATCATCAGGCGCTGGCGCATCGCGTTCCGAGACCACGCTGGGCGTGGCAATCTCCAACGGCTTCGCGCAGGGCTACCGCCGCACCGGCGTGGGGCTGTCCATGTCCGCCATCGCGGGCGAAGGCACGGCCATGCAGCGCGACTACGACTATTCCTCGGCCATCCATTTCGCCGACCTCATGGCGCCTGAAACCATCGGCCGCAATGCGGGCGAGCGGGCCGTGAAGCGCATGAGCCCACGCAAGGTCAGGTCGCAGACGGTTCCCGTCATCTACGACCGGCGCGTCGCCTCGAGCCTGCTTGCGCATCTGCTCGGCGCCATCAATGGCGCGGCCATCGCACGCGGCACCAGCTTCCTGAAGGAGTCCATGGGCCAGGCGCTGTTCGGCAGCGGCATCTCGATCATCGAGGATCCGTTCATCCGCCGGGGTCTGGGCTCACGCCCGTTTGACGGCGAGGGTCTGGCCTGTCACCGCCGCAACCTCATCGACAGCGGGGTGCTCACGGGCTGGGTACTCGACCTGCGCGCCGCACGGCAACTGGGCCTTGCACCCACCGGCCAGGGGTCGCGCGGCGGCCCCAGCACGTCGAATGTCTATCTGCCGCCCGGCGCGGCCTCGCCCGAAGACCAGATCGCCATGCTGCCGCAGGGCCTCTACGTCACGGAGCTTTTGGGCTCCTCGATCAACATGGTGACGGGTGACTACAGCCGCGGCGCCTCGGGCTTCTGGATCGAGAACGGCGCGCTCACCTATCCGGTGAGCGAAATCACCATCGCCGGCAACCTCAGGGACATGTTCCGCACCATCGCGCCTGCCAGCAACCTCGAGTTCCGGTCCTCGGTCAACGCGCCCAACTGCCTGGTCGAAGGCCTGACCATTGCCGGTGTCTGAGCCGCTCCGGCAGGACAGCGCCCTGCTCTTCGAGACCGTGCGGGAGGCGGGCGCACTGGGCGTCGGCCTGGCGCGCAAGGGCGACCTGCGGCGCTGGACCAAGCCCGACGGCTCACAGGTCAGCGAGGGCGATCTTGCCATCAACGCGCTCTTCGAGGCGCGCCTCAGGGCCGCACGGCCGGGCGATGGCTGGCTCTCCGAGGAAAGCCCCGACGGAGAGGCGCGGCTGGCCCAGGATCGCCTCTGGATCATTGATCCCATCGACGGCACCCGGGCCTTCATCGAAGGCCGCCCCGAATGGTGCGTGGCCGCGGCGCTGATCATCGCGGGACGGCCGGTGCTGGCGGCGGTCTACCGGCCCAGCAGCGGCGAGTTCTATTCGGCCATCGCAGGGAGGGGCGCGGCGCTCAATGACCAGCCCCTCGCCATCGCCGACTCGCCATCTCTCGAGGGCGCGCGCATCATGGGCAACCGCAAGGCACTGGCGGGCCTTTCCCACCTCGGCGTGGCGGGCGACACCAGCGGATCGCTCCCCCTCCAGCTCCGCCTCGCGCATGTGGCGGCGGGCCGCCTCGAGGGTGCGGTTTCGGTGGGCCAGCGCAATGACTGGGACCTCGCGGCGGGCGAGTTGCTGGTGATCGAGGCGGGTGGCCTCGTCTCCGGCACCTCCGGCGAAGGTTACGTTTACAACAGGCCCGAGCCATGGCAGCAAGGCCTCGTCGCCGCCGGCGCCAGGCGCCATGCGGCACTCATCGATGCCCTGAGGACGCCATGACGACAGCATCCGCCACGCCCGACACCCAGCTTCTGCATCTCGTGTTCGGAGGCGAACTCGACGATGTCGATTCCGTCACGTTCCGGGATCTGGCGAAGCTCGATGTGGTTGGCTTCTATCCCAATTACGCCGCCGCCTATCAGGCCTGGCTCACCAAGGCGCGCGAGACCATCGACAACGCCCAGATGCGCTATTTCATCGTGCATCTGCACCGGCTTCTCGACCCCTCGCGCACCGGACTCTAGGCGGCGCGCATGCCTGCCCCGCCGACTTTCGGCTTGTCCGGCGCTGGGGCGGTGCTAAGCGCTGTGCGGACAGCCGGGGCACGCCGTTCAGAATGAGTCGTTCGCAAGACCTCCGCGCCATCCTCGCCATGGTGATGGCAATGGGCACGCTGGTGGCCTCCGACAGCTGCGTGAAGCTGGCGCTCGCCAGCACGCCCCTGTTCCAGCTCATGCTGATTCGCGGCCTTGTCGCCGTGATGATCTGCCTTGGCCTGATCCTGGCCATGGGCCAGGCGGCGCAATTGCCGCG
>Ga0129333_10001507_pt1 | contig 21149 bp, 30 predicted proteins | sample CPB6_08_DNA_FD_94474 | JGI IMG/M metagenome (GOLD analysis project Ga0129333, IMG submission 94474) | Freshwater to marine salinity gradient microbial communities from Chesapeake Bay, USA - CPBay_Sum_0.6_0.8_DNA | ecosystem: Environmental > Aquatic > Marine > Coastal | place: USA: Chesapeake... | reverse complement strand
AGGAAAAGTTAAACCAAATCCACTTGTATTTGTATTTACATTACTATCCTCTACTGCTAATATTTTTTTCCTTATATTAAGAGTTTCAGGCGGGGTTATCATCGGAGTTTTTTTTGATCGTTTGGCTTCTACAACAGAATTTTCTTTTACTAAAATGCTATTAGACTCTGCGATAGACAAATTACTGTTAGCTCTTAATTCAAACTCGTCACTAGGAGTTTGAGTATAACTTGAACAGCTTGAATTAGAACAAATAGTACCCAATTCACCTGCATTTATAGTGGCACTATTACATACTAGACAATAGTTAATTTGATCTAGGTCAGTTTGTACAACTACAGGATCACCGGACGGTGAAAATACCCATTTTTTATTTAGATATGGATGGTCATTAATATCAAAAAACTTTACTATCGGTTCCTCTTCTTTCACAGTCTCAATCTTAGATTCTGGTACTGCATCTGATATTGAAACTAACTTATTATCTTTATGCCATCTAAAACTTTGTTGTGCAGCAAGAATAAGCACTAATGCCAAAGGATCGAAAACTGTTACTATGATAATAATAACTAGTCTTACTGCTTTTTCCAATAAGTCTTTATTTGTATCATCACCATAAATTAATTCGGCAATATATTTTACTGGACCAACTTCAGCTTCGAGTTTACGAAATTGTGATTGGAGTTGATAACGTTGTTCGATTAATTGTTCTAATTCTGTATTGGCCGATTTAATTCTCTGCTGTTGCTCATCTATTAGTGCATCTAAATTCTGTGTATTAGTTTTACCAACCTGATTTCTTAATCTATTAATTAAATTATTACTTTCTTGTATCTGTGTTTCAACCTGTCTGCGTATTCTAGTGATTTCTACTCTAGCCGCTTGAATTACAGGGTTTCTGTTACTTTGCTCAATTTGACTATTAATCTGTTGTTTTTCCTGACTAAGCTTTTCTCTGTATTGTCTAATTGCATTAGTAGTAGCAGGTCCAAGTCTACCATCAGCCTGTACACCTATTAAAGATTGTGCTCTCGCTATTTCATTTTTATTAAGATGATTTTGTAAATTTTCTAAATCCAGATCAATTTTTTTAATTTGATCGTTGTATATCTTTAATTGACTATCTATAATTGCATTTTGTTCTTGTATAGCAGGTTCGATTCTTTTCAGGGCAGCATCTATACGTGCCTGTTCTCTATCTATCTGATTTTGAGTTTGGGCATCCTGTCCAGACCCTGTGCTTTCTAATTGTTTAATTCTTTCTTCAGCTCTGGCAACCTGCGTTTGCCTTCGTTCGATTTCTGTAGTTAATCTTTGTATTTGAGCACTACTTTCACCTGTGGCAGCAGTTTGATCTAAATGCGCTTTACTTAGAAAACCAAAAATTCCCATACTAGTAAGCAGCATCAAGATTGCCACTGCAGGCACTAAATAGACCTTATAGGTTAATTGAGCCCTGTGCCAGTTTAATTTTAACCAAACTGCAGCCATAATTTTGCCGATTTCTAATGCAGTTCCCATTATGATAACTGGAACAGTTGCAGCGGCGAATATAGTGGCTAGACCAACTATACTATAATAGGCCGCAATAGCACTTATTAATAATGCTACAGCCAAAGTAAAGGAGGCAAAAATCATAGTAAGTTATTTATATAATGTCTAACTTTTTTTTGTAAGTTTATTTTTAATATCTTTAATCACTGCTCTAGCCTCTTTAAAATCGTTGAAATTTTCTTTAACCGTATATGATTTGGCATAAAAGTCAGTGGCAAAATTAATTCGATAGGTTATAGATTTATAACCAAAGTTATTGTGTTTAAAGTTCATAATAAATTTTAATGTAATGTGTTTTGATTAATTTGTTTAATACCAAATATCTTAAAGATTTTTTGTACGTTTGGTGGTGTTTCATTTGTAAAACCATCAAAATCCTCCGGGACCAATACTGATTTTAAATTTCCAGTTTCGTCCACTACAAATACAAAATCTCCATCACCCAAGGCACTGAATTCGCAGCTATCGTTGTCTGTATGTTTCATTATATTGTCTTTTCAATAATTTGTAATATTTGTTTGTTTTTCTTTCCAACAACTTCACAATGTTATGATTTTTATTAAAAGCAGTTTTGTACCATTCATAAACAGGAGTACGACAGAATTCTATGTAATTAGGTAAAACATATGCCATCTGTGCTGCTGCAGAATATGCATAAGCATCTATCTCATCGGGAATACCCAAATATTCTTGTTGTGATTTTTTCTGTAGACTTTTTTCTTGGCTGAGATATTCTTTACCGGGTTTAAAATGTCTACGTCTAAATTGATGCATATGTACAAATTCGTGTCCTAAAACAGTTAAAATATCAAAAACTAATCCATACCAAATTTCTCTATCTAAATCTTCATCACATAAAGTATAAAAGATTCTTTCTTTACTACAAAGAATTTCAATTTCGATAGGTGTTTGGCCACTGGTGTCTAATTCTGGGTAATAGCATCCAGTTACATCAAAGTTTAAATTAGTTAGACTAAGGGTTGGTACTATAGTGAATTTACATTCATTATAGGGTATTGCATTGTTAATTTTATTGATCAGTTGTCGAGGTGTAAGTGAATTATATTCAAATCTGTCATATAGACTTTTCAGTTCTAACTTCAATTCGAAATAATTCATATTATCTGAACATAATTATTGCCATTAATACAGCTTGTACAATAAAACCTGTACCAATCGTAATAATATTTAACCTATTTTGCAATAAAATTGCTCGTGCCCAAAGTAAGGCTAGCCCTGCCCAAACAAATAAAACAATTTCTAGGTCGGGTGTTTTATCTGTAAATCCAGAAATCAAGGCCAACAATTGTGGGATAGTAGCTAAATGTAAAATTATAGCTGCTAACCAACCAAGTGTATCTGCTGTAAGATGCTTGATTCTATCTACAAAAAAGTTTTTCAAATTATTAAATAATTCTTGTAGAGATACTTTCATTTTTTTTCCTTGTAAAATATATGCCTATCGATTTTTGCAATTCTTTCCTTGCCCCATTTTGGATTAACATAATCTGCGTGAAAATAAAGACTATCAGTTAATCCAGATAATTTAAAATTTTCAAATAAAACCTTTTTTGCCACCTCTTGGCTTTCTATCCATTGTTTATCATGAATAGGAATAACCTTTCTTTTATTCTCGCATACCCAACTAAATTGACATAATACTTTGCCATGTATCATAGTTCTTGAATATACAACATCACAGACTGATTTTCCAAATCTACCATCTTTTACTCTATTAAGAGTTGTTTGTGCCACTGCAACTTTACCTTCGAAACTTTGATTTCCAGCTTCCCAATATATATTGGTGCTTAGACATTCTAAATCTTTGAGTTTTTGATGCATTGTAGGTGAAAAATCTTTTTGACTATGCATTTCTTTTTGCAGATTTGATACTTTATAATTCATATAAGTTTTACCCGCAGTAAAACACAATAATACAACTGCAAAAATGAACAAAACTTTCAATATTAAGGCAATAGCAATTTTACATAAATATTCTTTCATTTTAAATTCCTATCTTGCTATTGTAGCAGATCTTAATCTAAAGTCAACATTAAAACGGACTTTTAACGCCGACGCCGGATTGACCTATAAGTTGATTATTTTTAGCTTGAGCTAAAATCGATTTCACTAATTCTCCTGTAGAATTAGGTGCAGCACAACCATATAATAAAGCATCAGTGCCTAAGTTATTGCTGTCTGCTCCATAAAAAGGTAAAGAAGAAATAAAACTCCATAAGGTGTTTGTATCTCCAAAATCACTAGTAGTAAAGTTAGCCTTATTGTAATTAGCTATTTCAAAATATAATTGTTGACAGATATAATCATAATTTGAGTTAATAGTTTCAACTAAAAATTGTATATCTTTAGCAGGATCTACCTTAATGGTGTTCAGTAGATCTAAGTACTGTTTTTTATATTGGTTTTCGAGTGAGACCCATTGCTCTTCCAATACTTGAGGATAGCCATATTCACCAGTGCCTAGATAGTCCCAAATTGGTTGAATATTGAGATCAGATGGCAGTACGGATCTACTGGCAATCCTACTGATGTTTTCTAATGCAGATCTTATCTGAGGACCATAATTTGTAGCATACAATGCAGCTATAGCATCATTAACCTTTTTTAGTTCCGCAGTATAGTATCCAGATGCAGTACCTATAATATTCAATATTGAAATGGTTTGATTGTCTGCTGTTTGCGGTAAGAAATACCTCATACAATCGATTATTTCAGGCTTAAGAGTACTATTCTGTGTAGATATATTTAAATTCTTACTGTCTTCTGTTACTAGACTATCTAATAAAGTGACTAGTGCAGCACCATTGGGAAAATCTAAATTAGGCGCCAGACTATACAGTTTGCGGCCCACATCTGCCATTGTAGCAAAGGCACTATCATTAGCCTGTCCGCTTGTTTTTTCTATACTGATATAATCCAAAGGGTTAGTAATGTTAGATACATTGGTATCTAGAACTCCTTGAATTATAATGAGATCGCTTGGCTTGGTAATAGTGGACAATATTGCACTGATTTGACTTGTATAATTTGTATTATATAAATCGTCCAAACTAATACCTGCAGCAATTAGTTTGTCTGACAGATCATTGATAAAACCAAGACCCTTGTTTATCATAATAGCAGCAATTGCATTACTCGTTCCAAAACTTCCACTATTGGCAGTCTGAATAATTTGGCCCAAATTCCTGAATGATTTTTTTAATGCTTTTCCTTGATTGAATACATCGAACCCATTAGTAACATAATCTGCATAGTTTGTAGATCCGTAGTAGGGCAAATTAGTATTTTCAGCTTGATTGGTACTATTAATGTATTCGTTACTAGTAAACGCATAACCTAGTGCTTGATTGAATATATTAATAAAATAATTAGTGTTAAAACTAGAAGCTGCGTTTTGATTTATTCCGGTTAGCCTCGATAAAGCAAGATCTACCCAATAAACAAAATTACCTGGAATTTGATCATTATATTTTTCAGGAACTACACCAGTAAGAGCAGGTATAGCACTGTTAGCACCAAAAATAGTTGCTCTTGGATCGTCCCAGTAAAGTCTAAAATATCCCCAAAGCCATGGATTATATTTAGGTTCTGCCTCGGTACTACCCTCGGCTTCTAACGGCAAGTTAGGGGTTAGTTGCATAGCTACTAAATTACCCTGACTACTTAAAGATCCGAAATATACTCCGCTTTCTACTGTGGTATATTCTGTGGTACTTGTTTGTACTCCAGTGGGTGGTAAACTTATAGCCGAATCCAAACTAAATGCATTTCTATATTGCAAACCTGCGTAGGGCACCAGTCCCATATAGCTAGTTGTGTATTGAGGGCCGGGTCCACTAGTAGCTGATATTTGATAAGCATTACTGGAATAATTATTTCTAGTTGGAAAAATTGGACCAAGTGGTATATAACCACTAGCATAAACTTGTATATTATTTGGACCGAATTGAGGTTGATTTTTAAGATCTGCTTTATAGATATCTAAAGCTTTAAGATAATTTGCTTGATCCTCTGTTAAATAATATAAAAAATGCAGTGGTTCGTTTTCCTTTAACTTCCAAAATAAAGGTGTACTAGATGCTACATTGGCATAATCAAATACAAAATTTTTAATCTGTTGTCCTAAATAAGGTACATCAAATGGCCCAGTAAATTCATAGCAGTCAGTATAATGTTCCTTTAATTTTTCGTATTCTTCTTCCGTAATATATGAAATATAGTATGTAGGTCCTGGATTAAATGATCTCCAGGATCTTACTGGATTAACTTGTTTGTGACTAACGTAACTGAAGTTTTTCCAATGACCTAAGATTGTAGGATAGTTTGTTATATGAAATTTCATTTTTTTGAATTTCATATTATCTACTTGTCTTTTCATTTCGACCTTTTGTAACAAACTATTATCCTTTAACCTAAAGGTCCATCCGTATATCCTGCATCCATGCTTGTGGCCATTCTACCATCATAAACAATTTTACCGTAAAGTGCATAGGTTCCTTCCGCTATGTTAACACGTTTGCCAATATATTCGTTTTCATACCTTACAGTTTCGTTAGGACCGCAATTTTGTGCTATTCTTTTTAAATAAACATCCTCACCAATAATTACTATTGCCTGACCTGTTAATCCAGGTATAGCGTTTATTCTAATAGGTAATCCTGTAAAGGGATCCTTTTCAGCTGGTACCCATTTTTCAGATGAAGCAAATCTGGTCATCTCTCTCGCGAAATCTACATTGACATCAAAAGCCAATTCCTGTGCATTAGACATGCTCGCAGTTAACGCTATTTGTAATGGAGTAAGCGTACTTGTAGGAACAGTGGGAATTAAATCAGTATAAATTTGTGGAATAGCCATAACTTATAATAATGCCCTACTTATTAGTAAACTTGCAATGCCAAACAATTGATTGCCAACAACAATAACGTCATCGCTGGCTGTAGTTACTTTATGACCACATAAACCTACACCTGTTTTTGTCAATACAGGCACACCATTTACTAATACACCAGAAGGTGCATCTAAAATAGTACCAAAACAATGTAAAGGAGGACATTTTTTCACACCACAACAGGGATGGGGTGTATAGACAGCACCAATTAAGGCAGCAGGCCGTCCATTAACGTATACATCTGGGCTAGCAGGTCCCCCCACTAATCCCCCTGGTCCTAATATATCTGCTAGTCTAACCACCCCACCCGGCATATTTTTTCCTTATACTACGATAGATCCTTTGCTTACTGTTTGAATGCCTGTAGTTGTTGTCAAATAATGATCCTGTATTTCCTTGACAACAGGTGCATGCATTAAAACATGATCGAATCTTAGATCGATATTATTATTTATATCCCCGCAAAATAGGCTTTGCATCAGTCCAATTCCTTGAGGACTAGGCATTACTGTACAGGGTTTAGTAACTATAAATCTATCCGCCTCTGTGCTAACTAATTTAGCTAGTACTTCATCTCCATTTACTAATTTAAAACTTACGATAGTACCTTCATTATAACCTTTTTTAACCAACATTCAATTTCTCCTTGATTTGTGATTCCGTTAATCGACTGAGCCCTTGATAGCCCCCTTCAACAAACAGTTGGTTGTTTTTATAGATTTGAGGAACAGTTCTGTGACCCTCGGCTAAAATAAAATTCTTAGCATCCTCATTTTGATCAATCCTGACTTCTTGATATTCTATTGCATATTTGTCTAGTAATTTTTTTGCCTGTACACAGAAGCTACAATTTTCTTTAGAATAAACAGTTAACATTGAATTCTCCTTTTTTATAGTTATGCTGCATTAAATTTGCGGTAAAGAATCATACTCTAATGTATCGGACATTAGTCCAATTACATAGCTAGTACTTTCATTTTCCTGCAATGCAGTTTGTTTTTTACTAGTATCAGTATGTTTGTTAAACCAAGGAATAGGTGTAGTTTTGGGTGCAGGTGCAGTATATTTAATTCCAATATCTTTAAGACTATTTACAGCAATATAATCAACAAATTCTTTAAGAATGTTAGCATTTAAACCGATAACCGGGCCTTTACGAAACAAATAATCTGCCCAAGCTTTTTCTTCCCTTATAACATCCATATAGATATTATACACTTCTGCTTCACATTCCTGTTTTACTTTAGCGAATCTCGAATCCTCTTTGACTACTTGATTAATAATCCAGGCAGTCCATTCCTTATGTAACAATTCATCCTGTAGAATTAAACTAATAATATTACCATTGCCAATAAAGATCTTGTTTTCTACCATTGCCAAACTAGTGGCAAATGATACCATAAATCTAAATGCCTCTAGGGCATAACTGGCGTGTAGTGCTAACCAAATTGATCGAATATGTGCTTCTTCTGAGTAAGGGCTGCCTAGTTCTTTATGACAGTTGATACGATGTAATTGGTCGTAGTAGTCACCCACACTACTGGCCATATCTACAATTTCCTTTGTATCGTGAATAGTATTGAATACATCTTTAGGAACATTATAGATGTTGCGAATAATATGACTGTAGCTACGACTATGAATATTGGTTTCAAAAAAGGTCCAGTTATAGACCAATGCTTCTAGTTCGGGTAAACTTATTACAGGTGTAAAAATTTGACTAGGTCCACGACCTTGTAAACTATCCAAAGCAGTTTGTCGTAATAGGTTACTGGTAAAAATATGTTTTACTGCTTCGCTTGATTCTTTAAAGTCGTTAGCATCTTTAGTCAGACTGATTTCTTCTGGCACCCAAAAGAAACCCCTTGCAGTTTGTTCAATTTTTTGTAGTTTATTATATTTTACTTCTTCAAATCTTTGAATTGTCACAGGTCCCGCAGGGTCTAGAAACATTTTTCTAGACAAGTAATCTGTTCTTGTTTTTAAATCATACTGATTTTGACTCATAGGGTACAGGCCTCACAAAATTCTTCTTCATTTTCTATTTCTATAGGTTCTAATAATGTTTCTTCTTCTTGACTCTTACTGCCCTGTTTATCTATTAGACTATAATAGAATGTTTTCAATCCCCAAATATGTGCCTGCATTAAATTGTTTGCGATTAGTGTTGTGGGCACTTTTCGATCTGGGAAATGTTTTGGATTATAGAAAGTATTTGTACTGATACTTTGATCAACGTAAGCAGCCAGAACTGCAGCCGTTTTAATGTAGCCGATACAATCTTTTTGATCCCACATTAGTTGATATTTGTGTTTTAGTTTTTGATATTCTGGAACTACCTGTACAAAACTTCCAGCTTTGCTTTCCTTGGTGCTAATCAAACTCATAGGCATTTCGATGCCATTAGTGCTGTTAATTACTACACTGCTACTTTCTACAGGTGCGATTGCCATAAGTGTTGCATTGCGCACACCATGTTCTTTCATACTGGTACGCAATGTTTCCCAGTCCAATGTAGGAGTGAAATCTGCTAGTTCATTGGCTGCACTGGCACGCAGTTCCCAAGGAAAGATACCATGACCGTAGCGTGTTCGATTGCTGTCAAGACATTTACCGCGTTCTTTAGCTAATTCTACAGTAGCTTCTGTCAGATAATATGCTTGGTGTTCGATCCAAGTTTTCACTTCCTGTAGTGCATCTTTGTCGCCATATCTAAGATTTCTTTTAGCGTGCCAATAGGCTAAATTTGTCACCCCAATACCCAATGGTTGTATTTCATCGTTACTTTTTTTACTCTGTATTGACAAAAAGTCCTGATAGTCAAGAATATTACAGAGACTTCTATGAAGAATTCTGCAGGCTCTGCGCATATCTTCTGGATTACGAAAACTTCCCCAATTGATTGATCCCAGTGTACATAATGCGATCCTGCCAGATTCGTCGTCGAGACGTTTAAATGGTCGAGTTGGTAACAATATTTCTACGCAAAGATTGGATTGATATATTGTATGATATTCGGGATCAAATGGACCTTGATTCATTACATTATCAATGAACACAAGATAGATACGTCCTGTGTCTGTGCGTTCTTTAAGAATCCCGCTTTTGAATACTTCTTCTGCACTGATTGTTTTGGTTCTTAGATCAGTACGTTTTTCGTATTCACAATATAGTTTTTCAAATTCTTGTGTGTTACGATAAAATGCTTCGTAAAGATCAGGAACCTGATTGGGATCAAAAAAAGTTATGTTTTGTCTGTTTCTAAATCTTTTCCAGAAGAAACGGTTAAGTACAACCCCATAATCCATATGCCGTACTCGGGTTTCTTCGGTTCCCTGATTGTTTTTAAGAACAATAAGGTCATCAAACTGATGATGCCAAATGGGATAAAATACAGTAGCACTAGCGTTGCGAATTCCACCTTGACTGCAGCTCCTTAAATCGCCGAACCATTTTTTAAGAAAGGGAATCATACCTGTATGCATAATTTCCCCACCTCTAATTGGACTACCTAATGGTCTTAGACGACCAATTTCTAATCCAATACCAGCTCGTTTGCTAGCATATTTAGCCATCATTTCACCGCTAGCAAAGATACTGTCAAGATCATCATCGCTACGTATAAGAACACAACTACTGAACTGTTTTGTAGGCGTTCCAAGGCCAGCAAGAACAGGAGTAGCAAGAGTAAATAGACCATCAGAAGCAGCATTATAATATTCCCTAATATATTTCATACGGGCTGAATTGGGTTCTTCTCGATGAAATACAGTGGCGGCTGCAATCATATAACGAACCTGTGGTGTTTCATAAATTTCTTTGGTGCTACGATTTTTCACCAAATATTTTTCAATAAGTTGTTCGATTGCAGCATAGCTATATTGTTCGTCTTTGCTATGATCGATCATATCGTTCATACGATTCCAGTCTTCTTCGTTATACCACTCCAATAATTCTTTTGTATATAGACCAACTGCAATGTTTCTTTTTACAATTTCAAACAGGTGATGCGGAGTATAATCACCATAAACATCTTTTCTTAACATACTAAGCCGTTGTTTACCAGCCACATATTGATAGTTAGTATGTCCAATTTCGGGATTTGCATCTACATCAATTAGATCTACAGTTGCTCTTAGGGTAATTTCGTCAATTTGTCGAGTAGTAATACCATCATAAAAATGTGGTTGTGCTTTAATTTCGATCATACTTTGACTTACATCTGAAATGCCTGTACAGATTTTCTTAATTTGATTTTGCCATTTTTCTAAATCTAGTTCTTCTTTACGACCATCTCTTTTTACTACTAATATCTTATTCATTGATTTTCCTATTTTATTTTGTCTAATTGTAATTCTTCTATGGATATTTGTTTTTTTAATCGAAAATATTTTGTAATTTGTCGTTTATTTACAATTGTATCATGCTCGTAATTAAGAACATATTTTCCATTACAAAGATAGACTAAATTATACTCCTGATTTGTGTTTTTATCTAAATATATTCTTAGCTCTACAGGAGGACTGTGATTAGTGAGATATAGAGTATACACTATACCCAAGGCTCTTGCAAGATCACAATAGACATTTTCGTGTAATAATTCCCAGGGATTAGGCCAATCTCTGATATTATCTACACTTAAATAATACTTTTGATAGGGACAATAGGCCCATAAATGATTACATTCTTTTATTGCTTCTTCTAAGGTCAAACCGTTGAGATAAAGGCGAAACGCTTGCCAAGAGCGCAAACGCTCTGAAGGAAACAAATTCCACATAGATGTTAAATTGTATTAATTGTATAAGTTAGCACACAGTCAGGATCGCCCGATTGACTCTTAACATTTCCCGAAACAAAACAAAGATTCGAATATTGGGTCACCGAAAATTGTAAGGCAGTATTGCCCAACTCAACATTTGAATCAGTATAAGAATTGCGACTTAAATATTGGCTAATGGTCAATGTGCCTGTTTTGATATTAGCATTAACCCCATCGGTATGAAGTCTAAATGCTCTATAGTTAATAATTACACTAGGATCGGTATCATCAAATACTAAATTGGCAATATTTGCTGTAGTATTATTTGTGATGGTTTGTGTATAAGTGGTAATACCAGGTATATTACTATGCTCTGTTAAAATTTCAGTATTACCAACTTCGGGTGCACCTTCTTCTAATGTGCCGTTGCCTATGTAAAGTTGTTGAGTATCTACACTCCATCCCAACTCAGCTGATCCCAATTGAGGTAAAGCATTAGCATACCCTCTTCTATGTTTAATTTGTGAAATTTGTACTATAGCCACAGCCGATCCTTTTGTTATTATTTATCGAGAATAATATTGTTCTAATCTATCGAACCAAAGATTACAGTAATGTTGGAATTCTTCACCAGATAAAGTGAATTCTTGATATTTCATATCAGGGCTGCACATTAGGATTATACCTTGTTTTATATCTGTATTATATAGTTTATTATGTGCAAGACTATATGCAGCTAGCTGCAGAAAATAATCGTCAATCCATTCACGTTTTTTGGGTTTATTTGTTTGTTTAAAGTCTAAAATCGCTAGGTTTCCACGCCAATTGGCCACACAATCAGTTGTGCCTGCATAGAGACCACTATAATACAAATTTACCTCTGTACCATAAAATTCCTTGACATTATACTTTAGACCTTGATTAACTACCACCTGGGCCATATTATGACTTTGTTTGCTGTAGGGATTAGTACCAGGTTCTCCTAAATCATCACTGTTAATAAAATTTTCTAGCCATTTGTGCATTCTTGTGCCGCGACTACTGGCCTCGGTTACAATCTCCCTTGCTCTAGCCTCGCCTACACTGGCACGCCAATTGGCTAAAATTTGTTTCTTTTCCTCTGTTTTAGTTGCATCAAGAATTGTGGTAACGCTGGCTACTTTAGAGCCGTCGGGGAGACAATAATGCCTTTTACCCTCTACAGTTTCTCTACGTAGAGAATTATAGTTAAATTTTGTAATTAACATAGAATTTAGATTATACAGTAAAACTGCTACCGCATCCGCATCTTGCTCGTTCGTTGGGATTAATAAATTCAAATCCTTCGTTAAGACCTTGTCTTACGTAGTCCATAGTTAACCCTTGGAGATAAACCAAATCACGTTTATTAATGTATACAGTGACACTGTCAAAAAGAAAACTTTCAAAATCTGGCGTAGTTTCATCTACATATTCTAACACATAGGCAAGTCCAGAGCAACCTGTAGTTTTAACTCCAATGCGAATTCCTTTACCTTTTTGTCTACGTAATAAATTACTTTGAATTTGATTTTTGGCACTATCTGTTAAATTAATCATAATTTGTCCCACGCTTTGCGAAACCGTAAATCACTTACATACTCTTTAAATACTTTACCATTTAAATGATCTATTTCATGCAATATACACCTTGCATCTATATTTTCAAGGTCCATACTATGAATAAATTGATAATGGTCCAACCATCGCAAAGTTACAGATTTTGGTCTAGATATTTCTAATCTTAATTTAGGGAAGCTAAGACAGCCCTCCCACTCAGTGGCTAATTCTGACCCAATATATAGTATTTCAGGATTATACATAATCCTTAGATTGTTGTCCTTTTGTACATTAATAGCCAACACTCGATATGGTATACCAATTTGATTAGCTGCTAATCCTAAACCGTTTTGTTCTAGTAAAGTATCTTTAAGATCTTGTTCTAATTCTAAATAATCGAATGGGGGATTGTAAAAATTCCAGGGTTTTGTTGGGGTTAACAAAACAGGATCTGGCCATTTAACCACTGATTTAATCATTATAAATGTTTACTTCGATAGTCATTTACAGCCGCTTTGATCGCGTCTTCAGCAAGAATCGAGCAATGTATTTTAACTGGGGGGAGTGCAAGATGTTCGGCGATTTCAGTATTCTTAATAGATCCCGCCTGGTCCAACGTCTTACCTTTGATCCACTCCGTAACGAGTGATGAACTTGCGATCGCCGAGCCGCAGCCATACGTCTTAAACCGTGCATCTTGAATAATACCATTTTCGTCTACCTTAATTTGAAGTTTCATTACATCACCACAGGCTGGTGCACCAACCATACCAGTTCCTACGTTTGGATCGTCTTTGGCAAATGATCCTACATTACGGGGATTTTCATAATGATCTAAAACACGTTCACTATATGCCATTGTTTAACCCTTTATATCTATTTTTTATCTAAATTATTTATATAGTAAATATTAACATGATTACTATCAGTGAACAAGCCAAACAGAGAATTGTGGAACTTTTACTAGAAGAAAACGATCCAAATACTAATCTACGAACTTTTGTTCAGGGCGGCGGTTGCAGTGGTTTTCAATATGGTTTTACTTTCGATAACGATCAAAATCACGACGACTTTGAAATAGCAATTGGCCCTTTTAAAGTACTTGTAGATGCTATTAGTATGCAGTATCTAGAGGGTGCAGAAATCGATTATAAAGATGATATATCAGGAAGTAGTTTTTTTGTTCGCAACCCCAATGCTGTTTCTACTTGCGGTTGTGGATCTAGTTTTAGTATATAAGTTATTTGTTTCTTCTTCGTAAAGCTCTATCGGCCATTTGACTTACTGTTTGTCTATCTCCAGTGGGCCCTTCTGGTGGACCGCCACTGGTAGTTGGCATCACACTAGTATCTTGCCCTACTAGACCGGGTTGGTCTATAGGCATTTCCATTCCTGGAGGTAAGGTTCCTTGCATCTCAGGTGTAGGCATATCCAAGGGTTGATCCAAACCTAATTCATCTGGTGGTTGATATTCTTCGCCCTTCATGAAGCTAATACTTTCTTCATCTTTATTAGGCTCTTTTATTAAATTTCTTACAGCTAAACTATTATCCCAAGCCTGTCTAAGATCGCTTTCATCAAAACTGGGCACACCGCTGTTTCTGACCAGGTTAATAATTGTGTCTTTAGAAACAGGAGTATCTGCACCCTCTTTACTCATTCTAAATTGCAAATTATTTAGAACTGAAATAAGAGTGTCTACTGATGCAGTATCAGCTTCTTCTCGAAGCTGATGCGCAAATTCATAAAAACGCATTATCTTTTTGCTCTTCCTGCTACTTTTGCTCCGCCCACTGCGGCATCTGATTGTGCAAGTTCAGCATTTAGATCTTGATCAGCACCTAGTTCGGGAGGGGGTAAATCCATACCAGGCATTGGTGGTGATGTTCCTTCAGCACCTGCCATTGCCGCTGTTTCATCTCCTGCTAGTAAACGAGCACCTTGATCTAAACTTTCTCTTGCACTTTTTAAATTATCTAATAGAGTCTGTAATGAACCAGATGTCATACCTTGATATGAATCTGCCTGTTCGGGTCCTAATTGATCACGTATAGTATCTACTAGAGGCGGCAGTTGTTCGTTAAGCATTTTGCTAGCATCTTCGATCATGTTCTGTAAACTATCTACCATATCTTTGGCTGCTAATGCTACCTCTGCTGCTTCTAATTTACCTTCTAGTAATTTTTGATGATTTTTAATCCACTCATTAAGTCCCTCTTTAACCATTAACATTTCCATGTATTTTGGATTTTTTTGAAGGTTAGCAGTACCCTGTGACATTCTTAAGTCTTTAAGATGGCGAGTAATATTTTCTTCAAGACGTTGTGCTTTATCTAAACTAAGTTTAGAAAAATTAATTTTAGCACCAAAACGACTTTCTAATAGTGCATTCAACTTACGTTGTTTATTATAATTTAGTTCATTAAGAATCATATGTTAGTCCCAAACTTTTAAATATTTAGCCGAAAGTAAGTTTTTCTCCAAATCTTTTTTAGCCTGATCCAATTTTAATTTAACCTCACTTAATCTCGAATCAATTATGAAAAACTTATCGTTATTCCTTTTATTATAGATTTTTCTTTTAAATTCTAATGTATTCAGTTCGTTTGCTAATCTGTTTATTAGTTGATCGTTAAGTAATATCTGATTACTTAAACCGTGTATCCTTAACTTATCTAATACGCAATAGACAAACACTGCTCTGTTGTTTTGGAATTTGTATTTAGGCTTATTGTCGTCATATATAACATATTCCTGATCCTTTTTAACAACTTTATACTTGCCAACAAGCCAAGAATTTTTAGTTAATGGTAAGCAGACTACCTTTTTATAATTGTAAGTCAAAAAATCAATTTCTTTTTTGGCCCAAAATTCTAATTTATCGATTGCTAATCCTACTAGCAATTCACCTAATTGTTTTTTTGTAAGCGATTCTGCCTTCATGTTTAATTCTTTTTAAAATATCTTTGTGTACAAGTTGATTAGCAATAATTTGTTGTCTATCATTAAGCTCACGTTTAAGCCAAATAGGATTTTCATCATTAAATTCTTTTAGTAATTCCGACTCTTCATTATTGATGTAAACAGTCAGATTCTTTTTGGTTAATTCTACTATTTTCATTTGTTAATAAGATTAACTATCAAGGTTACATTAGCAGCTAATAAAACTCCTATTATGCTAGTTCCTATTGCAATTATTTGCTTGTTAATTCCAGAACTTAAATTAGCTGTTTTATTAGATAAACTATCTCTTATACTAATAACGTGAGATTCTAGATCCTCTAATCTGGCGTGAACTCTATTTAATTTGTCTTCTAAACTTTTATACCTTTCGGCACATAACTCTACGTGAGCCTCTAAATTATGTTTTTCAATTTCGCTAGGACCCTGTGGCATAATAAATTCCTGTTTGTATTATTTATTAAGTGACAGAAATGTTAGTCAAAAGAAAAGGCAGCATATGCTGCCTTTTGGGATAAGATATATAATATCTTATTAGTTACCAGCTGTAGTTACAAACTTAAGACCAGGCTGTGCAACTTTAACACCAGTTAAGTTAACACCGCTTACTGTTCCAAGTGCAACAATATTAGCTTCTAAATCTGTTGCATTCCAGCTACTATCCTCGATAACAACACTGATAAGACCGTTAGTGATGCCACCAATTCCAGCACTGCTTACTTGATATGCAAGTAGTGTACTGTTTAGACCAATTGTGCGAAGAATTGCTTCAACTGCTTCACCGGTTCCTAATGCTGTTGTAAAAGCAACATTAGCATTAACCGAAAAAGCCTGGATTGGCTTACCAATACCAGTGCTGACAGGCACACCAAGTGAACTGGCTTCTGTGCTAAGAGCGATATTGCCAACGCTAACTACGTTTTGTGCATTACCATTTGTACGTGTAAAAACTGCCATTTTATTTTCCTCTTAAAAGTTTGCGTTTCCGCATAACTTTATTTATACCAAAATGAAATTTATCTGCCCTCGAGGTTCTGAGCACTAAATTTTGGTCTATCAATAAATTTATACCCCTGAGCCACAAATCCTTCTTGACTTCGTTGTCCCGATTTTAAATATCCAATAAGAGGACTTTGTTGAGCTGCACGATTCATCTGTCTATATAATGACAACTTAACAGCATATAATGCACGCCACATTGCAAATAAAATGTTTAAATGCGGTCTACTTCTAGATAAAAAGTCTAACATTTTAGCTCTAACTATATCAGACATTGGAATAAAATTATTAACATACTGTATAAACTCATCAGCGGATACGTTTAGGTCACGTTGTCTGACTTTAAAATTAATATATTTCATTAGATATGTTTCTTTAAACACATTATCGCTAACAGGACTACCAGTTAACAATATATCAATATAGTCACCGTATCTTTGTAATTGGGATCTAAGTTGATTGAGATATCTTGCATCCAATTGTAAAGATGGAGTAACTGGTAATCTACTGGGCAATATACCTATTTTAGTATCAGTTCTTAGTTCCCCTAACCCGCCATTAAGACTAATTGCATAATCTGTAGCTTTTAATTTTTTTATTCTTTTTCCCGAACTTTTTGCTAATTGATTTTGCTGTTGTATATTAAAATAAGTACCCGGATCTATATATTGATGAACTGCAATTGTGGCCACTTTACTACCTATGTAGTTACCCAAGGCTGAATTTTCTTGTACTTCATATCTAATACCATTGGGGTTAGGTTGAAAAACATATTTTCCATTTTCTGGTTTTGGTGTATAACCTAATAATAAATCACCCCAATAGAATCCTTTGGAATTGGCACTAGCCTGACGTAGAGGATTCCAAATATTATTAATTATGTAATGTAAATTTGATCTATCCGCACCTCTATTAATATCGTGTTGAATAAAGTCTTGTGGACTGGCAGGTAACACCCCCTGATCAAACATATGTTTATCCACTACACTAAATTGACCATTTAGATCATGTCCAAATATTAGTGCAGGATAACCATCAAACTTTTCTGTTACAGTATTAGGATGTTGTAGAATAGATTCCAGAGTTTGTAAAGCTTTTTCGGCCCCTTGTGATCCCTGTAGAATAATAGCATCCTCAAAATGAGTTAGATGTGCTTTACCTAATTCTGTAGATTCATTTAGTTCAAATATACGCATATTATTTGGTCAATAAGTTTAACAGGGCAAGGGAATTATCATAATCTAAATAACGTATTTGATTCAATAATTGATAGAATTGATTACTAAGCTCTGAATTTTTTGTATCAATACTGCCTTCTGTTTCGCCCGAAGGTGGTGTTGTTTCGCCTGCTGCGGATGAAGGTTTATTTGCAGTTCTTGCTCCTGCAGGCATAATTAGTCCAGAACTACTACCAGGGATAGGTTGTGTAGCGAAATTGGGAGCTTCAGTTAAAATATCATTTATTCTCATCTAAAAGTACCTCTACCGCCTCTATATGGCATATATCTAGATATACTCATTCGTAATTCGTTAACAATAAGGTCTTTAAATTGGGGATGAGCAGAACCAATTTGATTAATTGAATTAGCAAGTTGCTGCACTAATTGAATATTAACTTTGGGGGTAGCTTTAGATTTTGCATATAGTTCTTCATATTTGGCAGATAATTTAGCCAATGCAGTTTTAACCTGACTGAATGTATTAACTTCTTTATAATTCTGTATAGCCGCAATCATTTCCTGTTGTTCGTTTGGCAGTAAATAACTACCATAAGTTCTTCCTAGGAAAAACTCACTAGCAAATTCTGCTAGAGTGGAAGAAACGCTAGCTTCATTTTGACCTTGTGCTGAATTGGGGACTAATCTATAAGGCCATTGGCCTGTAAGTAAACCAGCCTCATATTTTTGTTTCATAAATTCTTGATAGCTGGTTCTATCAAGATTTTTAAAAAAATCCTCTTCGAAACTTTGCTGTACTCCGGGATCGTTTGGATCGTATTTTTTACCTAAAAATGCAAGAGCACCCTGCCCCAATCTTTTAAAAACTGTGCCTATTCTAGGACTAGTTGCTGCTGTAATTTCATTTAGGCGCATTTTTTAATTTTTTAATACCTTTCTGAAACTTCTCTTGATTTTCATTTCTTATGCTTAACAATAATCGTTTTTTAAGCTCTTCTGAAACATCTGTACTATAATTTTCTTTTATAAAGGTCAAAAGATTTATAGCACCTTGTATTACGTGTGCAGCTCTATTTTCTACCAGATTAGTCTTGTCTTTGTTAAGACTAAGGGTTTCCAATTCTTCTAAAATACTGCGAGTTTTACGCTGCAAGATATGCTCCGGAATAATTATATTTATTCTAAGAATACTCTTTTGGTCAGTTATTTGTGCTGGTTTTTAACCCGGCTAGCATTTGTTTAAGTTTAGTACTGTTAACATCTGCAGACGATTTTGGCACATCAGATTGATTATCACTTTCCACTCTGCTGATTGTTTTAATTTGATTCATAATACTAGTAGTCTGTGGTCTTAATTGTCCAGGGGTACCCTGTGCATCCTCTCCAGGATCGGTAATACGTAGAGTATCTAAATCATAGTCTAGATCTACTTTTTGTCCAACACCGCTACTGCTTCGAGTTTTCATTAACTGTATTTGATAACGACCCCGCTCACGCATTGCTCTACTAGTAAAAATACCAAAAACATTGTCAGCAGTATTGATCTTACTGATACCTCCTGAAATATGACTGTGGTCAAATTCAATTTCTTCCACTGCACTACGATTCAACTGACTAGCAGTAATTAGTAATACATTAAGTTCTTTGGCAAGATTGCGTAGTTCTTCGGACACGTATTTGTCTTTTACAAATAGGTCATTGGGGCTCACTTTTGCACTAACAGGCATGAGTAGATCCAAATAATCTACCATAATAAAATCTATTTTACTATTAGTTTGAACTTCTAGTTCTTTAATATAGCTACGAATCTGATTAATATTACTCTGTGCAGGCATATATTTTATACGTAGACTGCCAGCTTTTTTACCTGCCATTTTAACTTTCATTTCTACTGTATCTAAATCTCTAAAAATTTCTCTTGTGCTTACATTAGCAATCATACTGTCGATCCTCATAGCGCATAGTTCTTCACTAAGTTCCAAACTAATATATACACCATTAAGACCTTGACTGATCCAATTTACACTTATGTTCTGCATAAAAAGACTTTTGCCCGATCCCGAACCGCCAGCAAAAATGTTTAGTTCTCCACGATTCATACCACCGAATAATCTTCGATCCATAGTGGGCCAACCTGTACTGACTTGACCATTATTGCTCTTAATTTTCATTAGTCTTTGTCTAGGATCAGCAAAATAATCTGTGCCCATATCTCTGGTTAAACTAATCTGTACCGCATCTTTAATTAGTTTTTCCACAGGATCATAATCGCCTTTTTCTATTAGGTCTGCACTTTTTAGAATGGCACGTTCCAGTTCCTGTCTTTTAGTAAACGACTCGAATTCAGTCATAAACCAATCGTAATGATTAGATCCAAGGTCTGGTATAGCTTTTAATTCAACCTGTGTAATAGCAGCCACTTGTTCTGCTTTTGGCATAGCAGCATACTGATCTACGTGTGTTTTAATAAACTCGGCTGTAGACTTTAGACTTCTATCAAAGTTTTCTGGATTAAAAATATTCTGTATACGAATATAACTTTCAGTATTTTGTAGAATCATTTCCAAAAATAATTTTTGAAGGTCTACAGAATAGTTTTGTGTCATAGTATTTTACTTAGTAGTTTTATTTTTAGACTGCTTGATTCTTTAGCCGCCAATATGGATTTTACAACAAATAATTTACCAAATCTAATAACGGCTTCATTTACATCTTTACAGGTTTCGCGCCAAACTGGAAAACTCACCGACCATCCGAACTCGATAGCTCGTCTTATTAATTGCGCACCTGGCCAAACTTCTTTTCCGGATTTATTCAAATGACGATCAAAATCGGGTACTACAATCACTGGTTTATCCAATGATTCAATTAATTCAGCCTGTGTTTCGCTAATATCATTACTCAATATTGCCACCCCATCTATACTCATTGCATCAAAAGGTCCCTCACAAACAATTACAAACTTATTTGCAGCCAATTGCTTGTCTAAGTTGAATACATAATTGGGTGGTTGATCACTGTGATATTTAGGTTTAATTCCTGAATTAAGTGCTCTTGCACTGTAGCCCACAATTTCATCTTTATAAAGAAATGGTATAACAACTCTGTGACTGAGTTTGTGTTCTACCTCTGGGGTCCAATAAAAATCATATTTTTTTAAATTTATTTTTCTATTATATACATATTGTACACAATCCACAAATTCTTT
>Ga0129333_10001506_pt1 | contig 21151 bp, 20 predicted proteins | sample CPB6_08_DNA_FD_94474 | JGI IMG/M metagenome (GOLD analysis project Ga0129333, IMG submission 94474) | Freshwater to marine salinity gradient microbial communities from Chesapeake Bay, USA - CPBay_Sum_0.6_0.8_DNA | ecosystem: Environmental > Aquatic > Marine > Coastal | place: USA: Chesapeake... | reverse complement strand
CCTGTGAATCCTGTGAATCCTGTGAATCCTGTGAATCCTGTGAATCCTGTGAATCCTGTGAATCCTGTGAATCCTGTGAATCCTGTGAACCCCGGCAATAATAACGATCAAAATACACCAACACCTAAATTTACAAGATACGATTCTCTCTTGTATACGTTTACATGTTTGTTAGATCCAACAATAACACTCCTTGATAAAAAAGAAGCCAGCAAAAAAATTAGTAATATGGTTGACATTATGACTAAAAGCTTTGACATCAAGTGCAAAGAGTTTGGAATCAAGAAATCATCCAAAGTCACTAAAGAGTCATTGAAAGAAGACGAAGACTCCGTGCTTTTGTATTTGTCAAAGGTGTTTGATAGATCTATATTCGCGAATGGCAAACTTTTCAAAGGTGTAACACAACACACGTCTGCAACATCATTCAACATTTTAAATAATACATATCAGCTTGGTGAAACAATTGATTTAAAGGACTGTTATAAAATTATGTGTGAGGATATTGACAAAAAACTTGTTAAAGAAGTACGCGATATTGCACAAGCAATGGGGTTATCACTTGTATCTTCCACGGATGATGGAAAAAAGAAACCATACGGAAAGAAAGAGTTAATTGATGCAATTAAAAGATTACTTGTTTGATTTTTTCCTTAACAAAATTTGATAACACATAAGGAAAAGATAATATATTCCATTAATTTAAAATGGCTCACAAGATGGAGATAGACCGTGATACATTTGACGCTATATCCAAAATGTTATCGTCTATGGGACCAAATTCAGAACTCGAATGTAAATACAAAGGAGATATTGATCGTGATGCTTTCACCAAGTTGATTCAATATTGTAAATCTACTGGAATGAGTGAGAAAATTCACGAAGACCAGCTTGATATATTCTGTCAACTCCCGACATCACCAGTGACATATCGTATTTCTTTGAACGGAAGAGATGCTATTTCATTATATTGCAAAACTAATAATCTCCCTCAAGACGTTACCATTATTAACAAGAAGAATGTAAAGGGTATAAAAAAAATTCCTCTAGAAGATCTAGGTTTTGTTGTTGATCTCAAGACAGAAGTACCATGTGATGATATTACCAAACAGGAAATTATGACGAGAGTTTATACACTTGATAAAGGATACCGTTATAAGAAAAGGTTCTCTTATGAAGACAAAAACGTGAGATACGATTTTAGTTTAGTAAAAACCTCGAAAATCAATCGTCAATTTTTATGTCACAAAGGATTCGCAACAAGTGGTGTTGTTTCTGCCAAAGAGACGTATGAAGCTGAAGTTGAATATATGAATGCTAAACCGATGAAAAAGGGTAAAGTGTCCAAGACATCAGATGATAGTTTTGAAAGTCTAGTACAAGCAATGCTTCAAATTGTAATGGTGATAAAAAATGAAAAAAACTTTGTATCCAGTTCGGCCAAGGAAGCTGTTCTGCAGAATTACCTCAACTTAGTCTACGGAAATAATGTTAATAAAGAGGAACTCAAAACATCTCCAAGGTCATACTTTGCTGCACCGCAACCTGTAACACTTGAACGTCAGAATATTGTCAAACATGATGTTGGGGTTGTGTCTATTCAAAAAGATTACACAGTCACAGAGAAAGCAGATGGCGAGAGGTGTCTTATGTTTGTAAACAATGATGGGCGGTGTTATTTTATTGACAGTCGTCTCAATTTGCGTTTCACAGGGGTGAAACTCAACAATCTTGTGAATACACTCATTGACGGAGAATATATTACTCATGATGTTGTTGGTGATTATGTCAATATGTATGGGATCTTTGATGTATATTTCTATAATTCACAAAATGTCAAGAATAAACCGCTTGTACCAGATAGGATCAATATCATGAAAGAAATTGAGAAGAAATTTCAATCCAAATTTGACAACGAAGGTAAGCTAGAAATATTCACCAAGACATTTCTATACGGTGATGATATCTTCAAGTTGGCAAAGACAATTTTGCAAGACACCCCCAAGTTTGCTTATAAGATTGATGGCCTTATATTTACACCTGCATACTTTGCAGTGGGTGCTAATCATGCTTCTGAACAAGCACCTGCTTCGTTTGGAACATGGGACAAAGTTTTCAAGTACAAACCCCCAGAAGAAAATACTATCGACTTTTTAGTTCAATTTGGCATGTTGTTTGCAAAAGATAACAAATTAATACAAGAGGTTGAATTGTTCGTGGGTTATAATCCATCATTTTGGGAGAGGATTAAACCGATTGATGTGATTGAAGGAAAACTCAAACGTCAAGAAGGTTACATTGCAAAACGTTTTGAACCTGCTGATATTACTGACGGAAGCGCTTCAAGTGCTTATCTCGAAATTAATCCTGATAAGACTATTGCTTGCATTAATGGTGATATTATCAATGATAATACCATCGTTGAGTTTGCTTGGCATAATAACAATTGGGTTCCAACACGTGTAAGAAAAGACAAAACGGAACTTTTCAAGAAACAAGGTATGTCCCGAACAGCAAACGACATCAAGTCTGCAATGAATACCTGGCGAAGCATAAGGGAACCTGTAACGCACGAAATGATTACAGGAGATGTAACAATCACCGAACAAGATATCAATGATGATGATATGGACACATACTATTTCAGATCTATTGCACGCGATAAGATGGCAACCAAGAAAATGTTAGACTTCCACAATCACTGGATTAAGAAAACTCAATTGATTCAGAAATACAAAGGCAAGTCAATATTTGATATTGCATGTGGCCAAGCAGGCGACCTTAACAAATGGGTATCAGCAGGATTCAAACATATCGTGGGTATTGACTATTCACGCGACAACATTGAAAACCCATCTGTTGGTGCATATTCCCGCACACTTCGAAAGCTTGGAAAGACCAGTAATATCAAATACATTTATCTGACATTGGATGGTGGTCGTGTTCTGGATAAGGCATACTTTGACACGTTGAAAGTCGAAGATGACAAGAAAGTTGCATTGTGTGCATGGGGATATGAAAAGTCGAATTCAAAGAGGCTTCAAGAATATTACAAGTTTGTTAAACCTGGAAGTTTTGATGTAGTGAGTTGTCAATTCGCTATACATTACTTCTTTGAGAGCGACAACAAACTCAATTCGTTCCTTCATAATGTAAATACATATCTAGCTCCTGGAGGATATTTCATTGGAACATGTCTTGATGGAAAGGAACTCAAGAGGAAGTTTGAACAGGAAGGAAATGAACTATCTGGAATCAAAAACGGAAGACATATCTGGAATGTACGTCGGAAAGGAGAGAATGAAATAGAAATTTACATGGAAAGTATTGGAAAACGCTTCAAAGAGTACTTGGTAGATTTCGATGTTCTTGTTGACAAATTAGCGAAATACAACATAGTTCTAGATCAACCAATCAAGTCTTTCAAAACAGCATTTGAAGAAGCAATGCATGATGAATCAATGGCAAACATTACGTCTGAAATGTCAGATGTAGAGAAAACATACAGTTTCTTGAACTCATATTTTGTCTTTAGAAAACAAGCATGAACCATAAACCGGATCATTCAACTCATTTAAGTATGAATTGCTTAAAATAAAGCAATGGGGAAACGTATTATTGTTGAACTGAACAATGAGTTCTACAACGACGACAACAAAGAAGAAATACATAAATACATTGATTCTAATAACAAATTGTTAGAAGTTGTTACATTTTATAAAAACAAGATAACTGATTTCTATCAAAACAAAACATGGGACAAGTATAAAAAACTTACGAATGAATACGAACTAATTTTTACTAGTCCCAACGCTGGACATAATATCTCGAAATACACACCTGTTAGTCGGTCTTTTTTTAAATTATGGGAACTATTGCACGATTTTAAATCCGATTTTTTTCAAAACCAAAATTCTTTCCGGTCTTTATTTATTGCAGAAGGACCTGGAGGATTTGCGGAAGCATTAATGAAGTTTCGACAAGATTACTATATCAACGATGTTCATAATGATGAACAGTGGGGTATAACTTTAAAATCGAATAGTGATAAAAATATACCAGATTGGAAATATAAAAGTTCCAAACTTAACATTGTTTATGGACAAGACGACACAGGAAACATATATAACATCGATAATATCCATCATCTCAAAAATACACTTGGTGTGAATTCGATGGATCTTATAACTGCAGATGGGGGATTCGACTTTTCTTCGGATTTTAACAGTCAAGAGGAAATGTCGTTGAGACTTTTGACATGCGAAGTGTACTGTGCCCTTGTAATGCAAAGGCCAAAAGGAACGTTTGTCGTAAAAGTATTTGATATATTTACACCATATTCATTGAAACTCATCAACATATTGAGTGACAACTACGAAACCGTAAAGATGATCAAGCCACTTACAAGCAGACCTGCAAACTCGGAAAAATACTTGTTGTGTAGTGGTTTTAAAGGAGACATTAAATATGTTGATATCGTAAAGGTACTTGTTGAATGCAATTGGGATGATGGAGTAAGCGAGTATATGATGGATGTACTCGAAAGTGTAACAATAAACAATAATGTTACAAAAAATATAATATTGTTCAATACATTGTATATATCGCGTCAAGTAGCATATATTCAAAAAACAATAGACTATATCAACAGGTTTATGCACCATACGCATTCTGAGAATGGTGGTATAAAAAAAATTATTGAATCCCATATTGATAAAGTACGCAAATGGTGTACACAATATGACATTCCTACTTGATATTTTCTTGTTGTTGCGATGATGTTGTAGGTTTCACATACTTGTCAAACAACATCTGTCCAACAATGACATCCGCGCCATATTTATCATTATTTTTGTTAGACATTACATTTAACATAAATGCAAGGTTCGCCATGTCAAAGTCCTCATCATTACACACCTTGCTATAAAGTTGCGGATATTTTGTTTTGAAAACTTTATATTTCTCTTCAAAGTATTTTTCTTTATTTTCGACTGAACTATTACGAATATAATTAGCAATTCTCAAGATGTTTTCGTTACAATCCATTATTTCATAATCATACAAAATTCTTAAATGCTATTGTTTGTCACATACAACCTTGCCATCGGTTGTGTAACAACCATTATTCTTTAAACAAGGTGTACAAAGGAAGTCATAACCAGAGGGTTTTGCAAGACCTGTCATATTTTGGAAGTTATTGCCTGGGCGCACCGTGCCAGGATATTGGAACAATGCCTCAATCGGTGGATTTGCACTCCTTAGATTGTAATGTGTCATGTAATCAATATCAGCAATAACAGGCACATTTGCCCATGGTGCATCCTTAGCAAAAGGTTCACCTGTGTATAATCCACCGTTTAGTTTTGGTTCAGGAGGTTTTACATATGTATCGTATTCGTATGAGGAAAATTGCATTTTATTTATATACCATATATTATTTTTTGCCTTTGGATTCATACTCAATGATGCTTGTTACTATGGATTTATGCAAGTCACCATTATTAGAGATGATTGTCTGAATATGCGTATAAGGAATTTTATGATTGCCTTTTGCAGATTTCATATACATTCCATATGGACCAATTTCAATAGTAACTTTCTCACCTTTTTCACCTTCAATGGGTATAGGAATCTTTTTCATAAATTTGATATCATTCGCATCAATATCAGTATACTCTTTTTTGACATATTTCAGATAATGTGTAAGTCCAATGAACTTCTTTTCGTTGTTTTTCATATATTCGATCACTGGACCATACTTGGCAATTCTTATAATATAATCTGTACCTCCAATTGAAATAGATTTGGTGTCCGCTTTCACCACTTCTTTTTGCTGTTTTATCTTTGCTTCTGTTGCTACATCACCACCAAATTGTTTCCAGAATGTTTTCAAAACATCAAGTTTCTTCTTGTCACCTTCCGCAATTTGATCAAGGTCGGTCTCCATACTGCATGTGAAACGCTTGTCAACAATATATGGAAATTTTTCTGTCAGAAACTCATTAATTTTCATTCCTATCTCTGTTGGTACCAATTTTGATTTTTCCGCTCCATGTAAGACGTTGGTCTTTTCTTTTGTAATAGGTTTTCCAGGAGTATATATCATGTGTGTAACGATTTTTTTCTCACCAGCAACATCAGTCTTGATTACGTACGTCTTATCTACCAATTTTGCCAAGATTGTTGCGTATGTACTAGGTCGACCAATCCCTTCACTCTCAAGAACTTTAATGATTGATGATTCGTTATACCTTGGTGGTGGAGTAGACCACGTCTGCTTCGCACTGATGTTTTCACACTCAATAGCTTTGACACTTGCTTTGAATTTCTCAAAATCATACTCATCATTATCAACATCATACACAATCAAATAACCATTAAATTTAACACGTTTTATTGTTGCAATAAACGCTTTATCTTTTGACATACTTGAGTCTGCAATTTCAATTGCCAACTCATCATATACTGCATGTTTGAGAAGACTCGCTATCGTTCTTTTCCAAATGAGCGCATACAACTTTTTATGGTCGTTAGTATATTTACCACCTTCGGGAAGGTCAACCAGGTTAACATTCGTTGGTCTGATTGCCTCATGCGCTTCCTGTGAGTTTTTCGATTTTTTCTTTTTTGCTGCACCACCTCCTTCCCAGTACTTGATACCGTACTTGTCATTTATAAATATTTGCGCAGATTTGATAAAGTCGTCTGACAAATTATATGAGTCTGTGCGCATGTATGTGATGTGTCCATTCTCGTACAATTGTTGCGCAAGCTGCATAGTTTTCTTGACGCTAAATCCATGTTTACTGTATGCTTCCTGTTGGAGTGAAGATGTAATAAACGGAGCATCCGGACTTTGTCGAGCTTGCTTCTGTTTCATGTCACGAATTTCAAACTTGTTTTTCATTGCAATCAGTGTACTTTCGGCATCTTTAGCACTATCTACCTTGAACACAACACCATTGTGATACATTTTCACATCTTCTAGTGCTTCTTTTTTTCCTTTGGTAAGCAACTTGAATTTACCAATGAATGTGTAATATCCTTCAGAATTGAATGCTTTAATGTCATTTTCCCTAGTTACAATTATATTCATAACCGCAGATTGAACTCGGCCAGCTGACAGTCCAGTTCCACCTGTATTATAACGTTTCCACAAAAGAGGACTCAACTTGAAGCCAACCAGGCGATCAAGTACTCGCCGTGTCTCTTGAGCGTCAACCAAGTCGTAATCAATATCTCGTGGAGCCTTTACTGATTCTTCCAGAGCTTTACTTGTAATTTCCGTAAAAGTAATCCTTTTATATTTTTTTAGGTTCAGCACTTGTTGTAAATGCATCGCAATACCCTCGCCTTCTCTGTCGTAATCTGTGGCTAGATATGTCATTGTGCTTTTCTTGACTGCGTCACATAGTGATTTTACAACATCATTCTTTTCCGGAAGCACATCATACATTGGTTTAAAATCGTGTTCAACATCAATTCCGAGTTCTTTCTTTTTCAAATCTCTAATGTGTCCTTTTGAGCTTAAAACAATAAATTTACCAAACCCCTTCAACGAAGGATTTGAATTTAAGTATTTGGCAATGGTAGTTGCCTTTGCCGGCGATTCCACAATAACCAAATTAATTTTCTCCATCTTTCTTGTAAGTGATAATTAAAAAAATTACTTAGATATATCAATTTTTTGTTCACGATATCTTTAAACGCCGAAGAGTCTTTTTCTCAACACGTTCACGATCGTCATAAATCTTTTGCAAAATCTCTTCTTTCTTTGTCTCGTCATGCGCAAAATAATCATTGATCCGTTGTTTGACAACCTCTTTATTCACCGGGGCTTTTACATAAGATGCTTTACACCGTATTCTTCCTTCTTTGGTGTTTAAATCTTCAATATTGTACTTGCACATAAATTTCATGATAACTTCTGACAACGCAATTTTTTCCGCTTTCTTAGTCTTGACTACTTCCTGGGCCCGTTTAATATAATTATCAAGCTCAAACCACTTTTTAACATAATTCTTAAACTCTTCGAGTGAAATATTTTCATCTGTGTCTTTGTACACTACCATTTGTTGTTGGTGATTTAAGTATTGTTCTATGTGTTGTTTTTTGTTATCGTCCATAATTAATAAATTTTGACAAAAAAGTCTTAAATGAGTTTTTTGCTTTGGTGTTTTTGATTGAAGAAATCTTTAATAACATTTAACAAAGAAGCTTCCAACCGGTAACCAACGTCCGTTTCACCACCTTTTTGAGCAGATTTAGTCTTTCTCCTCCGTACAGACTTAACGGATCCTGCTTCTTTTTTGGTTGCAGGAAGTATCTCTTTCAGATGACTTGTCAATGCTGACGATGTGCGCTCTCCTTCATATTTATACTTATTTCCGTTTTTGAACAAGAATATGGAAGGAAACCCTATACTTTCATTTTCTACTAGCTTATCACGAACGGATTTATTTAGACGTTCAAGCTGATCGCTTTCAACCTCAACTACTAACAGGTTTTCGTTATTCTTGTGTTGATTTACAAACTTGTCCCATTCTGGTCTAAACTTTAGACACCACCCACACCATCTTGCATGTAGTAATACTATTACATTGCTATCTTTTAGAGATGTCTCAAGTTTTTTCATATTTTGCTTGGTTAAATGTGAATTGTCATTGAGTTCCATTTTCTATATTCAAACATATTAAATTAATATCTGTAATTATTTTAACTATGGAAACAGATACGTTTCAATACCCACTTGACCCGTCGTGTCTTCCAAAAGTAAGAGCATACGATGCACACGAAAACAATATTGAAAAATCAGACAACATTCTTTGTAATAACTCAAGGTATTACGACTTTTACAATAAAAAACAAAATGATCTTGCATTGTGTTGGCAATTGAATGGGTGCAGCTTGCCTGCTGATAAAAACATTGACTATGAGACACGTCTTTGGAGAGGCACGTCAGATGATTGCAGTTACGGTGTTATGTGGACGCGTGGTGGTAATGCAAAAGATCCTAGTTGTAAGAAAAACCACACAAAAATCGATGTACTTGCAGGTTATGATAATTATACATCATCATCGTTGAATGATTATTTGTTGATACCATGCAAACAAAATACATTCAGGAATTACGTAAGTTGTGATGACAATAAATGTTGTTCCATAAGACATCAGATGTTTATGAATATGACAAAACGAATTTAATATAATTTCTTGGATTGTGCCACTTGAACTTCCTTCGGTACTGGGTCGTTTATAGTGCCCCACTTTAATCCACCGCGTTTAATCATTTCCATATGTGTTTTACAAAAGTTGCAACCTCCAAGACGAGATCGTTTACACTGATAAAGCTCTACTTGTGATGATGCAAATATCCTAGCTATACACTTGTCTGTATGTTTTTTACTTCCATACTCCGTCTCATGTTTCTTTGAAATACGCAGTCTTGAGTGCTCGAATCTGACTTTTTGAAGACCTATACTTTCCATCACCTCTTCTTGATCGAGTCCATATACATCACATATTTGTTTAACAACGTTTTCTTGAATTTTTTGTATTTCGTTCTTGAATAGTTCTGCTATAAAGTCTGGAACGATTGGAGTTGTCATTGCTTCTTGGATATAAGCAAATCGATTTTACTCTTGAGTTCAAGCAATGATTTCAAATCAATGTCATCAGAAGATTCATTCTCAACTTTGCTTTCATTACGAGTCTTCAATTTTTCTCGCAGTCGTTGTTTAATGTCATCTTTGCCAGTCTTTACCCGTTTCTTCTTTTTACCTACATTTTTTTGTTTTATATTTTTTTCCTCTTCTTCACTTTCAGTTTCTTCAATAACAGCGATTTTCTTTCGTTCTTTGCTATCTATCAGTTCTTTGATATCGTCCAAAGAGATATCATCATCCGTTACTGTTTGTGTTTTTTCTTGTATAGTGTGACCACATACATTTTTACAAATTTTATATAATTTGTCCCCAATATCAGACCATTTGTAATTTTCAAGAATGTTTTTCCTTGCATTCTGACCATGCGTCTTTACAAGTTCTGGATTGGCGTAATATAAATCTACAGCATCCGCAAAATCATTCCAGTCACACAACTGACATTCACCTCCAACACCATCGCGTGAACTGTCAATATATAACGTCATTTTGGGTTGCACGAGAATTGCGGAATTTTGACCAAAAAAATCGATATATCCTCCGATTGCCGGAACTATTTGGGGTATACCAATAGCAGCTTGCTGAAAACTACATAGTCCAAAACCTTCACCATCTGCTGTACTTATTCCAATATCTGCAACATTGTACAAAACATTGATTTCTTCATCAGTGATTTGTTGAGGGTTATCAATTAAAATCAAATGTTTCATGCCTTCTTGTAAAGAAATACCGCGCTTTCCAAGCTCCCTTTCAAATACTTCAATGAGATTCCAAGCACCATTGACAGATGTTGCAACAAGAAGTTTGATAGGGTCTGATAAATGTCTGCTGACAACCTCAGCAAAAGCTTGCAAGCAAATATCCCAACGTTTACGAGGTTGGTTCCTGTTGAGATTCAATATGATAAAATCTTCTTCTTTCAATCCAAAGAACGTTCTTGCAAGTTTCTTTGGTACAGGATAATGCACAAAAGGGTCAAAACCATGACGAATGAAATCTGTTGGCTTAGTTAAACCTTGTTTTACAACACATTCCTGCCAATACGGTGTAAATGCAATGACTACATCGGCTTCTTCATTAAGACGTTTGATAAATTCCTTCTTCTGGTAAAGGTACACTTGATCAATGTACACGATAATCTTGAACTTTTTATTTGGAACTGCTTTTAGTTTCTCCAGGATTGTGGAAACTACAACCATGTCATTGTAAATGATACACACATCTGGTTTATTCATAGTGACAAACTCTGTAACTTGGTCGAAACCGAATCCTAAACCTTTGGGGTTTTCATTTTCAAAAGCATCGTATACAAACACATTAGAAGGAAGTGTTCTTTTCGAAGCATGTTGAGCGTTTTTATGAAAATTTTGAAATCCATAATAAGTGAGTTCAACATCCTTCTTTTTTGCAAGTTCATTCGCCAGTGCATGACCAACCAAACAATACCCATTGGTTGAATGTATATGTGTAGCAAATAACAAAACCTTTGTTGTCATTGTTTACTAGAGATTCATGTTTTTGAAATCAAGAAATAACCGCGAAGTGTTTAAAGCCTTTGATATTATTGATACAAAACATGTCTTGATAGGGCGACTAAATGTTTTGAAAGATTTCGCACATTTTACAACGTTCGTGACGTTAACTTCCATTCTTGCTTCAATCCCATATTCAGAAGAATATAATCTTGCATTTTTAGAATGTATTGCTGAAAATTATAAGAAAAATGATAAATTTAAAATATATATCGTAAAACCAAAAAGACAAACATGGCGAGAAATATTTATCAATGATGATGGATCTATGTCGGTACTTGCATATGAAGTTCAATATTTATTTCAATCATTTGATATGAGTGTTATTCATGTGTGTTCATTAGATAAATATGATATATACATGATACTAAAAAAACTACCTAATATATACAGTTATATCGATTGTTATTTATCTTTACTTGAAGCATTAACATGACATTAAACATCTTTTTGACGTTGTCACACACACATTATTATCACAACCATTTTGACCACAACAATATAACATTAGTCCTCGTCCCATACGTTTTGCACAATCATATGGACATGAAGTACATGTTTCGTTAGCCCAAGCATCACATATACCATCACCGCAACGTACCCGTCGGTTTTTACAAGATCGTAGCCTACAACGGGGCTCTTGTCGATCCATTACACCATTACAATCATCATCTAGATTATTATTGCAGTTTAACTCTATTTGCTCACGTTTGAAACATATTTTTACTGTTGCATGTGTATTATTAGATGATGTTATGTTAATTACCATCCCAGTAGAATACTCTGTAATAATTGTTCCTTTTTCATTTCCAAACACAATAAGCTTTGTAGGATTTATTTCGGGTAATGGTAATACGTTTGTGTTTTTATGTACTTGAACCGTATTGGTGAAATTAGGACCAAGGTCTGCATCAAACCCTATAACGGTTCTGTATGATACAAAGAAATCATGAATATCATTATGCCATGTACTCAACCAATTTGGTACAACACGTATCACATTCTTATCTGAGACTTGACTTGCTGGAATTATAAACGTTTGCCACATGCCTGGAGAGATATTTGTGTTATTTATTTCTGCAATAACTTTATTCCATCCCAACATCCATTGATGTGCACTATTGAAACATACATTTTTTGATATCCCCATAGCACAACTTGAGTCACCGTACTCTTTATCCCCGAATGATGAATGCATTAAACCAAGATTATGTCCCAGCTCGTGAAAGTATATACTAGGTGGAATATCTTGTACATATGATTGTATCCATGCATAACAAAATGAACTACAGCCTACGCTACCAAGACCAGCCCATTTACATTGGGGCATCGCCGGAAGAAGAGCTATTCTTCTTGTAAACTTTGACAAATCATAACCAAGCGAAATAGCATACTTGTCACCATAACCCATCCATCCATATATGGCAGCACTATCACACAAAGAAGAATCGAATGTTCCAAACGTACTTTGTCCAACACACGGCACATTTATTGGTCCTATGATAATGTTATTTTCTTCGGAAAATCTGACCTTACCATGTGAACAATTTGAATGATAGTCTTTTAGGTTGTATCTGTTTCGAAACCAAATATTCTTGTATTCCTCTACTGGCTTGTTAATGCTGTCACATACATTTAAAACGTACGCTATCGATGTTACATCATAAATTTTTGATATTACATCTTTCCTTCCCATCTGAAATAGGACTTCCATATTTTCTACGTAAAATGGGATGTCAATTTCATCAGGCTTTATCACATCATGTATAAGAGAAGAAGAGACCCTTATCCTGTCACCTGTCTGTAATCCCACCGGGGGACTTAGGAATGACAATGGACGAAGTTCTGTATTATTAATTTTTAGCCAGTATTTATGTATGTTTGACGAGTTGTGTGTTGAAAGCATTATAAAATCACCTTCTTTTTGTATTGTCGCAGCAGATAGCAATGGCAAAAGGACAAGTAAAAAATACCACATTTTGTAAATTTCAATGAGAAATTATTAAATATGGACGTTTTTTAGCAAAGCTTCGATAGCTTTTATTTTTTTCCGTTTATTATCATTTTTAATACGTCGCATTGCAATATATCTCCATTGTTTTGAATAACGTTTCCTTCTTCGATGCCTCCTTCGTTTTTCAAGTTCCATACCAAAATCACCTTTTTCATCATTGTATCCACTATCATTCTCCATACTAACATCACCATTTCGCATACTAGATTTTCTCGTGTCAATTCCCATGAAATTCAAATGATGAAACAACTTGTTGCGTGATGGAAAATAACAATTGCAATATGAACATATGTTGTCGTATTTAATGTCAGGTTCCACATCATTTACATGCAGAGATTCATCAAACATAGGAGATGAAGCATTGAACTCGTCCGCTAAATATTTGTAATATCGGCCCTTGAAATTATTATACTTATATACAAAAGGTATCATGATCTCTAAATTATGGCTATGTCTTTGTGTTATGTAAAAAATATATACTTAAATAAAGCCGTAACATTTTATATTAGAATGATAACAAATATAAATAAACGTATTCAACGTTTTTGCGAGATATCTAAACTTGGTGCAGAACTTGTATATCTTCAAAAAGTTAAACGCCTCTCACAGAAGGAGATAGGTAAGGTAGCAAGGATAAAATTAAGCGAAATGGGACCGACATTTATAAAAATAGGTCAGTTTGTTTCTACGCGTGAAGATATTTTTGGCAAGGATTTCACATCTGAACTTAAATATCTACAGGATAAACTTGATTGTTTTCCTTACGACATACAAACAAAAATCGGCAAGGATATTGTATATATAGACCCTACACCTATCGCTACTGCATCTATTGGACAAGTATACCTTGCAAAACTATCTGATGGCAAAGACGTAGTCATTAAAATAAAACGACCAGATATTGACGAAATGATTGAAATTGATTTTGAGGCACTGAACCTGATGATAGCGTTGACTAGCAAACTTTCAAATCAAAGGGAAACCATGGAGTTCCAGATATTATTTGAAGAGTATTACAAACTCCTTAAAGAAGAGGTTGATTTTGGTAAAGAAATTAATAATATTGTCACATTTCAAAATATTTTCAAACATAAAAAATTTGTAAAAGTACCGTCACCTTTTAAGCATTTGAGTGATAGATCAACTATCGTAATGGACTATGTACCATCTATACGTATAGATGATATAGATGCAATCGATAAACTTGGTTTTAATAAATCCAAGATTGCATACAAGCTCGTAGAGTTATTTTTGGATCAAATACTTAATCATGGAATTATCCATATTGATCCACACCCAGGGAACGTTGGTATTACAAAACAGGGTAAAATTGTATTTTACGATTACGGAATGGTTCAAAAGGTGGATATTGACTTTAAGAAGAATTTTAAAGAAATATTGTTAGCACTTTACGACAGAAACATTGACTATATTTGTGATCTTATGGTATCAACTGGTATAGTTATTGTGGAGAAGGAGCAGATCCCATATTTTAAAAACTTTATACTTTCATTTCTAGGATACATCGAAACTCTAAATATAAATGAATTCAAAGTAAATTACATTGACAAGGTTGACAAGACCGAAATGCCATTTACAATATCGTCCAAGTTTCTTTTGATTCTTCGTGGAATCTCTATTTTAGAGGGTATATGCAAACAATTAGATCATGAATTTAATTATCGTCCTATATTTGAAGAGTATATTGAAACAGATATTTTTGACTTCAACTACATGGAAAGGAAAGCATTAAAGGATATTGATAATGTACGACAAATGCCAGATAAAGTAACACAAAACCAAATAATGTTAGAAGTAGTGCAGAAAAACATGCAAAAAATAGAAACACGTATAGCATATGCGTCAAACGTAAAACAAGGAATGATTGTTGCTATGATTTTAGCTTTTGATGTTGCTGATCCTCCTTTTCTTAAGATAATCTGTGCTTTGACAACTATTGTATTATTATATAAATAATGGCAAAATATACAAAATCCGATTTGGACGTTAAAGAATTTGATGATGACGACAAAGCGAGTTATGAACGGTTTTTGTTAGACTATAATGTTGACGAAAATGTTGAAACAGCAAAAGGTGCGGAATCAACAAAAGCTGTATGGGATATAGCGACAAAAGGATCATCTCCTGTAAGTTTGTCTGAGCCAACACATGTATATTTAATATTGTATACTATAATCGTGGGTTTAGCCACAACATTTGTAATGATCCTTATTGTAACATTAATTATACTTATATTTGTGTATATTATCAAGAAAGATGAGGTGTCAAAGTTGTATATTAAAATTATTATTATGTTGTTGATATTTGTTTTAGGCATGATACTGTTGATTGTAATATTTATGAAGTTGAAAGAAAGTGTGCAGAAAATTTTGGAAAAAATATTGTTCAAATTATAATAAGACTGAAATGTTATATGGATGGCTTGAAGTTGGTGCCTCAAATATTAGTGTTTTTTCATCACAATGCAATCAAGACATTGTCTTACGTACAACCGAAAGCAATAGCAAAATTATGATTGGAAACCAGATGTACTCAATCAGTTCAGGATCGAATGTGCATGCAGGCGTATACATACTCAATAACAACATTGGTGTAAGAACATTACCACCATTGGATCAGCAACTTGATATAAACGGGAGTATGCGAATAAATAATACATTTTTCTTGACAGAATCTGTAGTGGGCATATCGAATCAAACGGCATGTATCGTAAATAGTAATAATGCTTTACATATTCAGTATAATAGTAACCCTAAAATGCGATTTACTGACTCGAATGGTGTTAATTTTACCGATACAATTTTTTCAACACACGACATGTATGCTCCAGCATTCAATGTGTTGAGCGATTCCAACTTCAAAAGGGATATTGTTGAAAGCTCGCCAATTGTAGACTTTGAATGTCTGTCATCTATAAAAGTATGCAATTACAGAATGGTCAACGAAACTGAAGCACATACAAAGGGTATAATTGCACAACAACTTGAAGAAATTTTCCCACAAGCAATTAAAAAAACAATTGGTTTCATACCATGCAACAACGCATATATTTATATAACTCCTGAAGGCACGATTCCAAAAAATGCCTTGCCACTTGTACTTGACGTAGGCGAAAGACTCATTACATCAAACTCTGGGAATACATATGAATTCATTGTTATGAAAGTTACAGAAGAATATGTGCATGTTCACGGTGTACATAAAAACTTAAAGATGTGTGTACTTGGAAAACAAGGATACATTCGAACAATTGATACATCACAAGTACTATCGTTGTGTATTAATAGTATTAAACATCTGTCAGCAGAACTTGATGTTATCAAACACCACATTGGTTTGTATCCTCCACTCCAACCCGAACCAGAAGAATATAATGAAGTTATCGAATTAGTAAACGACTTGTCAGGTTGTTGATGTTCAGGGTTTATAAGATGTGTTGATTGAAAATATGTTTTCGACATTATTATAAGTTAGACCCTTGACAAAATCAGTTCCATTAAAGGGTCTTGCAAATTCCTCCTTTACGAGTTCAATCCAATTATTTTTATCGTTGCGATGTCCCCATGATCTCACCTTTCGTTCCATTTGTTCTTTTGTCCTTACCCAGCTGAAGTGGTGAACGAATGGTTTTCCATCAACGCCTGCAACCATACGAGCTTTTGTTCCTTTTGCACTGTCAAACACACCATGTCTTCCCAAGTTACTAAAAACATACAAAGGATTATATGTATCTGATTTTGCCAAAACTACACTATCTTCAAAATAATCTTTTGCTTGGAATGTAGGTTCGCGCCAGTACCAATAATTTTTAAGTTTCATACATGCATAATTCTGATACTCCTTAGTATCAAGCCATTCTCCAAACTTGACACCATTCACAATCTCGTCAGAGTCCAAATACAAGACATACTCATGTTTATCTTTCATTTTTTCTAGAGCAATCCATCGTGCATGCCCTTCCCAATACATTTCAGGTGAGACAAGATTTTGTACACATTTAATCATGTCATCAGGAATATTGTACTTTATTACTTGTACATTATTAAATTGATTGACAATGTTCATAAAAACATCATATTTTGTCGGGTCTTCGTCTTCCCCATTCCACAATCTGTTTCCAATTGCTATTACAACTTCTTTGACAATTGGACATATCTGTTTCAAACTAGACATAAGGAATATTACATCATCCATGTTTGTGATTAAAACACATCCTATGTCATGCATATTTTAAACTATTGTATATTACACTTTGGATACTATAAACGCAACGATATTTTTTGTTCAAGTTTATTAAGATGTCTGTTGGAACATTTACGAGTGCTAAATACTCTGGTGATACTTTTACCGATGCATCCAGCAACGATATTATATTAAGGACAAAAGAAAACTCTCAGAGATTGCTTGTCGGTTTTAGTTCCAACACCAATAGTATTATCAGATTCGGCTCGTCAAATGTATGGATGGGTTGGTCGAATATATCGTTTAGCAATCTAGGTACAATGAGTGTAACATCGAATGCAACAGTTAATCATTTATTATACTCTAGTAATGTTTATGTAGGCACGCCCAATACATATTCACATTCAAACTTCTCTTTTTACGTGTCTGGCAGCGGACGTATTGAAGGAGATTTGGTTGTAAATGGTACAATAACAAACGTTAATACAAACGTTAATGTGACTGATCAATTCTTAGTTCAAAATGATGGCACAGGCCCTGCATTAATAGTCAATCAAAATGGTGCACAACATGTAGCCGAATTCAAGCAAAATAACAATCTTGTATTTATAATAGCAAATAATACTTTTGTTGGTATTGGTTCGAATACACCTACAACTAAGTTGGATGTTCAAGGCAACAGTACCTTGCGTGGTGATGTTTACTGCTCGAATATATATGCTTCAAACTCGTACATCTACTCAGAAAGTGTATACACTAGTAATGTATACGTTTTTGGTGAGTATGTAATCGGATCAAACGGACGGATACAAAACTCTAATTATATCCCAGAATTGGACACTACAAAAATCATAAGTGGTACATTTACAAGCAATTTTATTCATGATCGCAATATAGTCACATCGAAATTAGATAGCAATCTGTCAATTGGTGGATTCGTTTTCTTTGATGGTTTTGTGAACATTGGCTATTCAAACTCAAATTATCATCCATATCGCCTGCAAGTAAATGATGGTGACGTTCTTATACAAGGATCTAATGATTTTACATCAACATCTGATCAAGCACGAATAAACCTGGGTGACTCTAATTACTTCATCGCAACCAGCAAAAACATCGGTATGTTGTTTCAGGTTTCTAATACATCGTACCCTATGTTTATTGAAAATAATACAGGATTCGTTGGTATTGGTACTGTTGATCCTTTTGAAAACTTGCACGTGATAGGAAACACTAAAATATCAAGCAATTGTTATGTTTTGAATTCACTCAGTGTAAACACATCTAATGCATTGGAAACTTTCCACGTAACAGCAGGAAATGCACGTTTGGACTCTAATCTGTATGTCCTAAATTCGATCTCTATCACGTCTTCGAATCCTTCCGAGACGTTTGATGTAGCTGGACAGCACAACGCAAAAATAGGTAGCAACATGTATGTTATGAATAGAATTGGTATATATACATCAAACCCTTCAGAAAGATTACATGTTCAAGACGGTAAAATTCTTGTTAACGAAAGACAGAGTAACATTGAAGCCACAATCAACATTCAACATTCATCCTTGCAACCTTTTAAGTTATCACAAGATGATACAGGGAAAGGATACTTGGCAAACCCGGAAAACGAATTACACATAACTTCCAGTAATATCATAAGAGTGTATACGGGCGCGTCTTTGTTTGAGCGATTGTTTTTAAACGAGTTTGGTGTGATGGGCCTGGGAACAAACATCCCTAATGAGAATACGATATTGCATATAAAAGATATGGAAAATCGTTCAAATGCACAAATCCGTATAGAAAACGCACAAGGTTATTGCATGACATTAGGACAACGCCATTTTACAGGAGAAACGTATGTTTGGACAGAATGCAATCTAGATATGGTGTTTGGCACAAATAATGAAGAAAGATTTAAAATAACCAGCAATTGTTCCTTTGGTTTTGGTACAGCAAATCCTGAAAGTTTTGTTCATTTACATACATCAAGTAATGATCACATCATGACAGTAACAATGTCAGACAATGCAAACCTGACAGGATTACAAATAACAAAAAGTAATACTCAAGATTGCGTCGTCATGAATACACATTCTAATGCCCATCTTGCATTAGGAACATCCAATGTGGAACGACTTAGAATCGATGTGAACGGTAAAGTTGGTATTGGTATCGCTGCAGTTGGGGACAGACTCGAGGTACAAGGTAACATAAGGTCTTCTGTAGGAACTTTGGGACCAATGATTATGTTACTTCCTCCAATTACATACACAGATGTACAAGTTGGAAGTATGCTTGTACTTGACAACACTATTGAAGCAGGAAATGAGATATCAAATAACAATTGGCGGCCACTTTTCAATTCAGCATCATTCCTTTATGCAAATAATAGTGGTGAAACTATGGAATGGAATTTTGCCAGACTTGTATTTCGTGGAATGAGTTTGACACAATCCAATAACGAAATTTCTAATATGGTTGTACAAGAATATTATTACGACCGTGTACCACAATATTCTAATATAACACCGGAATTTACATTGTCAAATCCATCAATGCCTTTTGGATATTATACAGCAGTGACACCTTGGTTTCAGTGTTCATCAAGTAATGTACGCCATCTTGCGATACAATTAGCATCATCTACGTATGGATCTGTTTATAGGTTTGGATCTGTATACATTCAGTACAAAAATTAATAAAACAAAACATGAAATTTGAATCATTAATCATCAACTATCAACCAGACTACAACAATGTTTACAATCAACAAACTACATGTAGATGGTATGATCAAGGTTTACATGCGACTTGTACATATCAGTAAAACGATCCATACGTATAAAGCTACAACATATCTAAATAAGCTGATAGACGATATACAAACAATAACAGATATCCCAGATACAACACAAATGATAATTACAAACGAACTCAATAAGATATATCTGTTAATTCTAGCCAAAAGATTTCAAGACGCAACAATAAATCTAAACAACCTTGCTAACTATGTTAAAAAACAATTTATAAACAATCAGATTCTCGGTAAAAGAATAAGTAATAGTATCAACGCTTACGATTTGGGAACGCTTGATATCCTTCCTTTATGTATCAGGGTCTCAATTATGCAGCGATCAAATGTTATACATTAGATTTCTTTTGCCGTTTACTTCTTCTTATTCTATTCAGATGAGTACAAAACCGTTGTTGTATACACTTGTTTGTTTCACATAACTCAAGATATGTATTGGCTGAATTTATTCTTGGTAAATCGCTTAATTCATCTTTTTCTGCTGGCTCTGCTAAACATAATGCTATTTCTCTTGCTTTTTCGTTGTTCGTATTCATACCCGTATTCATACCCGTATTCATACTGGTATCCATATTCATCACCTCATAAGGAAATGTTTGAAGGTTTAAACCACATGTTCCTGCTTGAATGCTTGTGACATTCAAAACCGATTCTATCTGCAACTCAACTACCATTGTCTCAAGTACAGTAACAGGATCGATTGTCATATTTAATGCACATGTTGAAACACTTTTGTTTATTTTTGGTGGACAAGGTGATGGTACTGTCTGTCTTGAACCAAAAAATGACAGAGACGGTAAGTTAGGCGCAGATAATGATTTCTTCATTATTTTATTGATAAAATCATTGGCTGTGCTTTAAATAAAAATTATTCAATTTATTTTTGTTTATGATCTATTCACATTCGTTCACATTCGTTCACATT
>Ga0129333_10001504_pt1 | contig 21152 bp, 17 predicted proteins | sample CPB6_08_DNA_FD_94474 | JGI IMG/M metagenome (GOLD analysis project Ga0129333, IMG submission 94474) | Freshwater to marine salinity gradient microbial communities from Chesapeake Bay, USA - CPBay_Sum_0.6_0.8_DNA | ecosystem: Environmental > Aquatic > Marine > Coastal | place: USA: Chesapeake... | reverse complement strand
GCACGGGCGTGATCTCCAGGGAGAGCTCATGGCCGTGCAGGGGGTAGCCCATCTCCGTGCGCAGGGTGTCGCGCGCTCCCAGGCCTGCGGGCGTGGCTCCCGCGCCGACGACCGCGTCCCACAGATCGGTGACGACGTCGGCGGGGGCGAGGATCTCGTATCCCCGCTCGCCGGTGTAACCCGTGCGGCAGACGACAACGGGGTGATCGCGCCACGTCGATCGCACGAAACTCATGTAGTCATGACCGCACGGGAGGCCTATGGCCTCGAGTACGGCGTCGCAGCGCGGGCCCTGGACCGCGAGGATCCCGTAGTCCTCGCGCTTGTCGGCGACGGTCACACCCGATCCGGCGGAGGCGGCCGTGAGCGCTGCAACCACGGCGTCGGAGTTGCTCGCATTGGGCACGATGAAGGCGTGATCGTCGTCGATGCGATAGACGATGAGATCGTCGACAACTCCGCCAGTGTCGTCGCAGAGTAGTGAGTACTGCGCCTGTCTCGGGCCGATCCGATTGACGTCGTTCGCGAGCACGGCGTTGAGCCATGCCAGGGCGCCGGGACCGGTCACCTCGGTGTAGCCCATGTGCGAGACGTCGAAGACGCCGACGCCTTCACGCACGGCGGTGTGCTCTGCGACGGTGCCGACGTACTCGATCGGCATATCCCAACCGCCGAAGTCGGCCATCTTCGCGCCCAGTGCGACGTGATGGGAATGCAGAGCTGTCTGGCGCAGGCTCATGCGCTGACCGTAGCGTCTAGCCAGCGATGTCGGGGATGGCACCGATGAGTTCGCGGGTGTAGTCGTGCTCCGGCTCGGTGAAGAGGGTCTCGGTCAGTCCGCTCTCGACAACCTGACCGTCCTTCATCACCAAGGCGCGCTGCGTGATGGTGCGCACGACGGCGAGATCGTGGCTGACGAAGATGACGGCCGTGCCGTGTTCGCGCGCGAGATCATCGATGAGACGCAGGATCGTGGCCTGCACGGAGACGTCTAGAGCGCTCGTGACCTCGTCGCATAGGAGTAGAGAGGGCTCCGCGGCGAACGCTCGGGCGAGAGAGATGCGCTGCTTTTGCCCGCCCGAGAGCTCCGATGGGTAGCGATGCAGAAACGCTGACGGCAGTTGGACCTCGTCGAGTAGTTTGGCAACCGCCGCTTCGACCTGACGCCGGCCGATGTCTGGACGGAAGAGCCGCAGTGGTCGGCCTACGATCTGGGCCACGGTGTGGCGCGGATTCAGGGATGTCTCAGGGTTCTGAAAGACAAGCTGGATCTGGCGCCGGGTCTCCCGCGGACGTCGATCCGCGCGACCCTGTAGCGCGGTGCCGCGGAAGTCGATGGTGCCGCCCGCTGGGACGTGGAGCCCGGCGATGCACCGAAGCAAGGTGGACTTGCCGCTGCCGCTCTCGCCGACGATGCCCACGGTCTCCCCGGCCGCGACGTCAAGGTCGATGTCGGCGATGACCGGGCTGCGGGATCCGGCGTACGTCGCACTGACGCCGCGCAGGCTCAGCAGTACATCGCCCTTGGTCGGGGCGCCGAGGAGCCGGAGGGAGGAGGTTGAAGGACGCTCGTCGCGGACGCGGAGGCAGCGAGCGACGTGGTCGGCGCCCACCTCCGCGAGCACCGGGTGCTGCTCGCGGCAGATGTCGGCGACCATCGGGCAGCGCACGGCGAAGGAGCACTGGTCAAGGACGACTTCGGGGGGAGGGCGCCCGGGGATCGTCGCCACCGCCCTGCGCTCACGCAGGCTCGGGACCGAGGCCATGAGCGCGCGGGTGTAGGGGTGCTCAGGATGGGTGAGGACGTCGCGTGTGGCGCCGCGCTCGACGATCTCTCCGGCGTACATCACGGCGAGGGAGTCGGTGACCTTGGACAACAGGGCGAGATCATGGCTCACATACAGCCCCGCCATGCCCTGGGTCTCGACGAGCTCGCGCAGGAGTCGCGTGATGCGCGCCTGGGTCGTGACGTCGAGCCCGGTCGTGGGCTCATCGAGCACGAGGACGTCGGGGCGGCAAGAGATCGCGATCGCGATGGCGATGCGCTGCTGCTGTCCTCCGGAGAATTGGTGCGGGTAGCGCCGTAGCGCCGCGACAGGATGGGCGATGCGGACCGACTCCAGCAGTTCAGCCTGTCGTTCGCGCAGTGCATCCCCCGAGAGACCCAGGTGCCGGCGCAGGGGCTGGGCAATCTGCTCGCCGATACGCAGGGCGGGGTTGAGGGCGGTGGTGGCGTTTTGGGCGACGTAGGCGACCTTCATGCCCCACAGGCTCCGCAACTGCTCCCGGGAGAGGCAGAGCAGATCCTCGTCTCCGAGCACGCTCTGACCCGAGATGACCCGGGCTGTCGGCGACCGGTAGCCGATCGCGGCCAGGCTCGCGGTGGACTTGCCGCAACCCGACTCCCCTGCGAGGCCGAGGATGGAGCCGCGCTGCAGCGAGAAGTCGACTCCGCTCACGACGGGCACGACCACGTTCTTGGACACGGCGTACCCGATGCTGAGGTCTCGGACGGTCAGCGCCGCGGTCATAGTTGTGGCCTCGTGCGATTGGACGACCGGGCGAGGTGGCGCGTAAGCGCGTCGGCGATGAAGTTGAAGGCGATCGACAGCAGGGCGATGCACGCCGCCGCACCGATCGTCGCCCACGGCTGCACCGTGATGAACTTCCGCGACTCCGCAACCATCAGGCCCCAATCGGGGCTCGGCGGCTGGGCACCCAGGCCGAGGAAGTTCAGCGTGGCGATGAAGATGATCGCGTAGGTGATGCGCAGCGCCATATCAGCGATCACCGGAGCGGAGATGTTGGGGAGGATCTCGCGCACGAGGATGCTGGGCGTCCGCTCGCCACGCGCCTGGGCGGACTGGACGAAGTCGCTTGTCACCACCGCTTGGCTGGACCCTTTGACCACCCGCCCCACGCGTGGCACGAAGACGAGGGCGACCGTGACGATCATGACGATCGGAGATGATCCGAGGCCTGCGATGAGGACGAGAACGATGAGGAGTGGGGGGACGGCCATGAGGATGTCGAAGGTCCGCGAAATCACGGAGTCGGTGGCGCCGCCGGCGTAGGCCGCGAGCATTCCAAGGAACCCGCCGATGACGACGGCGAGGGCGACCGCCGCGACAGGGACGAAAAGAATCCCCGTCCCCCCCGACAGCACGCGGCTAAAGACGTCGCGACCGAGTTGGTCGCAGCCTAAGGGGTGTTCGACGGACGGCTGGGCGAGCGGGGGACAGACGCCGATCTGGTCCGGCGGGTAGGGAGCGACGAAGGGCCCCACGATGACCAGGAGGAGCATGATCGTGGTGAGGACAAGCCCGATCCTGCCCTCCGCGGAGGTCACGAGGGTGTGCCAGATGGATGGTGGCCGCCGGGTGCTGGCCTCCTCGACCTGACCCTGGGGTTCGTTGGATCTCACGCTGCGGCTCGCAGCCGTGGATTGAAGTAGATGGCCAGGAGATCGGCGATGAGGCTGATGATGATGAACATCGCGCCGAGGATGACGGCGATGGCGAGCACCATGGTGGCGTCGCCGTTGCCGATCGCTTCGACGAGGAGTTGCCCGATCCCCGGGAAGGCGAAGACCTGCTCGACGACGATGACCCCTCCGAGCAGATAGACGACGTTCAGGGCGACTGCGTTGACCATGGGTACCGCCGCATTCCTCATCGCGTGATCCCACATGACTCGGTTCGGGTGCAGCCCCCGCAGGGTGGCCGAAGCGACGTACGGGGCGTCAAGCGATTCGGAGGCGGACGCCCTCGCGATCCTTGAGATGTGCGGCACCATCGCGAGCACCAGCGTGAGGGTCGGCAGGACGTAGGCGGCCGCGATTTCCCACGGCGTGCCGAAGGTCACCGCCGTCGAGTCGACGGGGAACCACCCCAATTGCACGGCGAAGAGCATGATGAGTGCGATACCGAGCACGAACTCCGGTAGTGCTGCTAGTACGACCGTGGTGAAGAGAAGCGTGAGATCGATCGGAGAGCCTCGTCGTCGTGCCATGAAGGCGCCGAGTCCGATGGAGATAGGAACGGCAATGATGAGCGCGACGAGCGCGAGAATGAGGGTGTTGCGGAACCGGGGGAGCACCGCATCCGCGACCGGCTGATCATTGACGAGGGAAATGCCGAGGTCGCCCCGGGAGAAGTCGCCGAGCCAGCGCGCATACCGGACCGGCAGGGGGTCGGTGAGGCCTCTTTCCTCCGCGTAGGCCTGCAGTGCCTCGGGGGAGGCGTCCCGGCCGAGTGCGGCGCGCGCGACATCCTCGGGAGACTTGAACGTCCCCGCCGCGAAGATGAGGACTGAGATTGCCAGCAGTGTGAGCACTGCGGTGATCAGTATGCGCAAGATCGCTCGGGTGCGGCCCGTTCCACGTGAGTGTGGGGGATCCGGCTCACCGGGATCCCCCACACTCACTTCAGACGCCTGTGCGCTGCTCATGTCGCGATTATGCGGACTTCCACGCCTCAGTGAAGAGAATCGAGCTCGAGGGGTCGAAGATCAATCCGTTGACCGTCTTCTTCGTCGGCCACTGGGTGTCAATGAAGTAGGGAATGAGCATGCCCGCTTCGTTGGCCACGAGTTCGAGGGCCTTCTTGTACACCTCGATCTGCTTGGCCTGGTCGGTGGTGGCCATTCCCTCATTGCACAGTTTGACGATCTCGGGATTGTCGTACCGGCCCTCGTTCCAGTCGGCCTTGGGAAAGTAGGTGAGGGCCAGTGCCTCGTTGGGGTGACGGCGGTTGTAGTAGGAGCAGTACATTGGCTTCTTCAGCCACACGTCGTCCCAGTAGGTGTCGGGAGAGTAATTGTTGACCGACACGCGAATGCCCGCGGGCTTCACCGTCTCGGCGAAGGTCACGGCCATGTCGACGAGACCGCCGAAGACGTCAGAGGTAAAGAGTTCGACATCGATGCCATCGGGGTAGCCCGCCTCGGCGAGCATTGCCTTGGCTGCCTCCGGATCCGGGGTCCGAACACCGACCGTGTCGAGCGGGAAGTACGGATCGTCCGCCGGCGCGGGGCAGTCGCTCGTGACATTGCCGAGACTCTGCTGCGCCGTGGCCAGCATGATCTCGCGACCGGCCGCGAGCTTCATTGCCATGATGACCTTCGGGTTGTCGAAGGGCTTCTGGGTGGAGTCCATAGCGATATCCAGGAAATTCTGGTTGGCCACGGTCTGCACCATCGCGTCGGCCGAGCTCGTCACCGTGGCGACCTGCGTGGCGTCCATGCGATCGCCTACGTCGGAATCGCCGGAGACGACCGACTGGACCTTGGTCGCCTGCTCGGGGATGGAGACTGAGCGGATTCCGGCGAGGTAGGGCAGGCCGGTGTTCCAGTAGTTCGGGTTCGCTGCGACCTCCCAGCCGGTGCCGGGCGTGAACGACACGAGGGTGAATGGCCCGGTGCCGATGCCCTTGCTGAAGTCGGTCGTGCCGTCCTTCACGATGAATCCCTGCCGAGCACCGACGACGAGGCCGAAGAGCGAATCGGGACGCTTGAGTGCGAACTGCACGGTGCTCGCGTCAGGCGCAGACATGCCGCTCGCGTCGAGGCTGTCGGCGAGGCGGGCCGTGATGGCCGAGCCGAGCTCGGGGTCGAGATTGCGACCGATCGAGTAGATGACGTCCTGCGGCGTGACAGGCGTGCCGTCGTGGAAGGTCACACCTTCGCGCAGTTTGAACGTCCACGTCTTCGCGTCGGGAGAGACTTCCCATGACTCCGCCAGCATCGGGATGAGCTCCCAATTGGAGTTGTAGCGCACGAGCCCCTCGTAGAGCGTCGCGCAGATGGCAGCGTCATCAGTGACGGCGGAGATGGCGGGGTCGAGCGTCTCCGAGCTGTTGGCATCGGTGACCGCGAACTGCAGGGTTCCGCCGCGCACGATGCTGTCGCTGGGTGATGGTGCTGCGGACGTTGCGGCGCCGGATGATGCGGCGCCGCTGCTGCTGGCCGATCCGCCGCTCCCGCTGCTGCACGCTGCGGTGCCGAGGACGATAGCGCCCACGCCCACTGCAGAGCCTGCTGCGATGAAGCCGCGCCGTGAGATGGTGCCGTCCGGCTTGGCGCCTTCCTCCGTCATGTGCGTACCTCCACGTTGAAGCGCCTGGAACCCCAGGCAATTGCGGGCAGTTTCGTGGAAATTGACTGGCGCGTCAATGCACTTCACGCAATTGATATCGCTGTGCTTGGAATGTCGGAAGGAGCGTTCGGATCATGCAACTGCGAGTACGATTTTCCCGACCTCGGTGCCGCCATCGAGCAACGAAAGGCCTTCGCGGGCATCGTCCAGCGGCAGGGTGTGCGCGATGGTCGGGGCAATGCCAGTGTTCGCCATGAAGTCGGCCAGCGACTCCAACTCACGGAGAGTTCCCATTGTTGATCCCACAACGCTCAACTGCAGGAAGAACACTCGAGCGAGATCCGCGGGGGGGTTGGGTCCCGTGGTGGCTCCGCACACGACGATGCGGCCACCTGGGCGCAGCGACTTAAGGGAGTGCGACCACGTCGCGTCTCCCACGCTCTCGATCACGAGGTCGACCCGGTCGGGCAGTCGGGCACCGGACTCGAACGCCTCATCGGCACCGAACGCTACGGCTGCCTGGCGCTTGCCTGCATCCCTGGACGTCGCCCACACGCGTGCACCCATGGCCTTCGCCAGGGCGATGGCCGCAGTCGACACGCCTCCGCCGACTCCTTGCACGAGCACGGTCTCGCCGGCGCGCAGGTCCCCGCGGGTGGTGAGCATGCGGTAGGCCGTCAACCACGCGGTGGGCAGGCAGGATGCCTCGACGAAACTCATCGCGGCGGGCTTGTCGACGAGGTTGCGGGCGGGGACGCAGACGTATTCCGCGAGCGTGCCGGGGTGAACTTCTGACAGCAGGCTTCGCCGCGGATCCAAGGTCTCGTCGCCGCCGCCCGCGTCCGGGTCGCCGATGACCGCGTGGACGATGACTTCGCGGCCGTCGTCGGTGACGCCTGCCGCATCGCACCCCAGGATCATCGGAAGGCGCTCGGCTGGGAGCCCGACTCCCTTCAGGCTCCACAGGTCGTGGTGATTGAGGCTCGCGGCGTTGACCTTCACCCTCACCCACCCGTCGGCGGGCTCGGGATCGGGCACGGAACCGACGGTGAGGCCGGCCATGGCGCCGGTGGGGTCGAGTTCGGTCACGGAGGCGGCGAGCATCGCGGTCCTTTCGGTAGACGGTTCGCGGGCGGGCAGCGGCGACTAGTCCAGCGGGAGACCCCGCGCCAGCCGTTTCTCTGGATCGAAGAAGGGCAGGGCGTGAGGGGTGAAGATGCTGCCGTCGACCGCTGAGACCAGCGGGTGCTGGCTGGCGTTGGGGGTGGCGAGGTAGAGCGCGTAACCAATGCCGCACTCGAGGGTCGGAGACCAGGCACCGGCGCGCACGCGTGCGACCTCGCGTCCGTCGGCGAGCAGGCTCTCGCCCGGCCGGGGAGCGCGTGGCCCGACGATCCCGGTGAAGCGACTGCCCGCAACTGCCTCCACCAGGGCCTCCTTGCCGAGGAATGACTCCTTGGTGAGGTCGACGAATGCGCCGAGCCCGACGTCGTAGGGGGTCAGGCTCGGATCCATGTCTGTGCCGTTGTCCAAGATGCCGGCCTCGATACGCCGGATGCCCATGCACTCCAGGCTCAGGCAACGCAGGTCGAGAGCGGCACCGCGATCCATGAGGTGGAACCAGAGGGCATCGTGGTCGACGTCGGGGCCGGCGTAGATCTCGAAGCCGAGTTCACCCGTCCAGCCGGTGCGGGTGATGAGCACCTCCTGGCCGCCGACAGGTGTGACGCGCGCAGAGAAGTAGGGGAGCGGCCCGGCCGCCACGTCGTCGCAGATGTCGTCTAGGACCTGCAGGCTGAGGGGCCCTTGAACCTGTAGCACCCAGACGTCGGGATCGTGCACCTCGACGTCGAAGGCCGTCGCCTGGGCTCGCATCCAGCCGAGGAAGTCGCCGTCGGCGAGGACGTACCAGAACCTGTCGGCCGCCCATCTGATGACCACTCCGTCCATGAGGATGCGCCCTCGCTGATCGCAGGCGAGTGCGTAGCGGGCCTTGCCCGTGGGCACCTTGGCGATGTCGCGCGTGAGCAGGTGATTCAAGTACGCCTCGGCCTCGGGTCCGCTGATCTCGACCGGCTTCTCCGGTACGTCGAACAGGCCCACCTTGCTGCGCAGATGCCAGTAGTCGGTGATCGGGTCCGCGCCGAGGGATAGCGGGTAGAGCCGGCCGCCGTATACGCCAAAGACGGTGGCGTCGTCGGCGTAGTGCCGGATCCAGGGCGATGCGGCGAAGCGCTTGGCACTGACGCGCACAACCGAGTGCGAGTCGGCGTAGTTGGCCATGCTCATCGTGTCAGGAGAGGGGATCGTCCCGGTCATGGTTGCTCCTCGTCGGGCGTCCGCACGGCCGATCGAGCTACTTGCTTGCTCGGCGCTGCAGGTCGCGGGCGATGACGATGCGCTGGACCTCGGCGGTGCCGTCCACCACGGTGAGCATTTTGGCCACGGCCGCCATGCGCGCAAGGGGGTGATCGTGCAGCCATCCGTAGGCACCGAGAACCTCGCTGCAGGTGGCCGTCCCCCGCACGGCGGCATCGGGGGCGAAGCGCTTGGCGTGGGCGATGGCGACTCGACCCTCGGGCATGCCGATGGCGTCGGCTGCTGCCCGGGTGAGGTAGCGACCCGCCTCGACATCCGTTGCCACGTCGGCGAGCATCCAGGCCAGGCCCTGGTGCTCGATAATCGGCTTGCCGAAGGTCACGCGCTCGCACGCGTACCGCGTGGCCACGTCGAGGGCCTCGGCCAGCAATCCCACGCTGATGGCGGCGATGTCGAAGCGCGCGACGTCGATGGCCGCAAGCGCCGCGGACATGCCCGAGCCGGGCGGCACGAGCAGCGCGGCGTGCGCCTCGTTGAGCTCCATGTCCGTGATGGGCAGGAAGTCAGAGGCCGCCTTGCGGTACGGCGCGGAAAACGAGACGCCTGGGTCCGATCCCTCGACGATGAACATCGCTACGTCGCCATGGCCGGGCGCATCGGAGGTCTTGGCGACCACGGCGTAGACGTCCGCAACTCCGCCGAGGCTCACCCACGCCTTGCGTCCGGTGATGGTCCACGAGCCGTCCCGCTCCGTTGCCAGCGTGCGAAGCGCGGTTGCATCCGTGCCGGACTGCGGCTCGGTGATGCTGAAGCAGCCGAGCGCTGCGCCCGACGCAAGGGCGCCACCCCAGCGCTCGAGCAGGGCGCCGGTGGCCGCACCGTTGACCGCGGCAGCGACGGCGTTGTGCATCGACATCGAGAACGCGAGGGAACCGTCGCCCCGGCCGAGCTCCTCGAATACGTCAACGGCCTCTCCGTAGCTCAGGCCCAGTCCGCCCTTGTCGGGAGCGACGAACATGCCCGTAAGGCCGGAGGCGGCGACGGCATCGCGCGGGTACGCCGCTGCGGCGTCCCAGTCGGCGAGGTTCGGGCGTACCTGGGTGTCGACGAAGGCCCGTGCAAGGGCGGAGGCTGCGGTCATGCGCGCACGCTAGCCAAAACTGACTGACGCGTCAATAAGACTTCGAACGTGATCCGGGCAGGTGGAACGTCTCGGTATGCCCATCGACGGAGATCACCTGACCGGTGATCATTCGGGCGCCCGGGGAGGCCAGGAAGTGCACGAGATCGGCGACCTCGTCGGGCTCGACCAGCCGCGCGATCGACTGCCCGTCGACGTACTCCGCCTCGACTGCGTCGGCCGTCGTGCCCCGTGACTGGGCTTCGGCCTCGGCGATGCGGCGGATGCGCTCCCCGCTGACCGAGCCCGGGCAGATGAGGTTGACGCGGACCTGCCACGGTCCTAGCTCCACCGCGAGCGACTTCGTCAGCCCCACCAGGCCCGCCTTGGATGCCGCATAGGCGGTGCGCAGGCCGACGCCGTAGAGCCCTGAGGTGGATCCCATGTTGATGATGACACCATCGCGCTGGTGCTTCATCGCCGGGATCACCTGTCGCGCCGTGAGGAAGTGGCTCACCAGATCCACGGCGACACAACGCGCCCAATCAGTCGGGTCGCAGTCCTCCGCGAGCGCGACGGGGCCGGGGATACCCGCGGCGTTCACGAGCAGGTCGACCCCGCCCCAGCTATGGATGAGGTCGGGGAGTCGGCTCTCGAGCGCTGCGGGATCCGCGACATCGACGGCCATGCAGGTGACGCCCGGCGATTCGGCCCAGGAGCGCAGTGCGTGCTCATCGGGGTCGGCGAGGGCAACCTGCGCGCCTTCGGCCAGCATGCGCGATGCGATCGCGGCGCCGACCCCGGACGCCCCGCCGGTGATGATCACGCGACGGGCGGGGGCGCTCATCCGCGCATGAGTGCGTCGAGGGGTTGGCCAGTCGAATCCCCGAGCGCCTGCCGCATGAAGGCCTCGACGGTCGGTCGCAGCGCTCGCATCGCCGCCGGCCGGCCGGAGATCAGGGCCTGGACGACGAGACCGTCGATCATCGCGAGAAGTTGGGTCGCGAACTCCCGGGCATCGAGGTGACTGAAGGCACCCTGCTCTTGGCCTTCCGTGACGATCTTCTCGACGAGTCGCACCCATCGGTCGTAGGCCGTGACGCTCACCCGGCGAAGGGCGGGATCCCGGAGCGCTTCGGCCCACAGGTGGATCCAGATCGGCCAGTCCAGATGGTTGGAGGCTGTGGGCAGGTTGACGCGGATCACCGTCATGAGACGTTCTTCGGGATCGGTGATGCCTTCAAGCGCTTCCAAGCTCCGTTCGCGTGCCGACTCGATCACGAAGCGGAAGGCCTCCTCGAGGAGTTCATCCTTGGTCCGGAAGTAGTAATGGATGATCCCCGTGCTCGTGCCGATCCGCTCGGCCACATCGGCGATGCGCACATGGCGGAAGCCCACCTCGCCTATCACCGCGCAGGTGGCGACGAGGACCTCTTCGCGGCGCTGGGCCTCGACGCTCGGTCGCGGGCTCACCCGATGTCCTTGAGCTCGTCGGTCATAGCCGTAAGGGTAGTGCGTCATGACGCTGCGGGTGCCACCCGCGGCATGGGCGGCTACTCCCGCAGGTCGGCCGAGGATCGACGCCGGAGGATCAGACCGACGCCGACTCCGATGGCAACGACGAACACGCCGATGATGATGAAGGGCAGCGTGGAAGAGCTACCCGACCCAGACGTGGGGGTCGACGCCGAGCTTCCATCCCCGGACGTCGAGGCCGACGCGCCTTCCGACGCAGGTGCCTCCGCCGTCACGGGCGCGAGCGCATCCCAGGTCCACGTGCCGTACTGGAAGAGGATGGCACCGTTCTCCTTCGGCTGCGAGACGAGTCCCGTGAATCGGTCGGAGCGGTAGGCCGAGAGCTGATCGGGGTAGTACAGGACAAGGTAGGGCATGTCGTCGATGAGCATCTGCTGCATCTGGCGGACGATCTCAGCGCGCCGAACCGAGTCGGTCTCGGTCGACTGCTCCTCCCATAGAGCGTCGTACTCCTCGTTGCAATAGAAGGAGTCGGACAGCGTCGAGTAGATCGCACCCTCGTCCTCGTATGACCTGTTGGCGCAGGTGAAGGCCGAGAGCATGTAGTTCGGATCCGGCTCAACGCCCCAGCCCCACTCGTAGAGGTCGTACTTGCCCTCGCCGTACTTCGTGATGATGACGTCGGTCGAGACCAGGTTGGTCTCGAGGGTCACTCCGACGTCGGCGAAGTACGCCTGAATGTACTCAACAATCTTCTCCGAGTCGGCGTCTCCATCGGACCTGCCAAAGAAGCGCAGAGTCAGCGGCTGACCGTCGGGACCGACACGAACGCCATCCGGCCCCAGGGGATAGCCAGCCTCGTCGAGCAGTTGCCCGGCGAGCGCGGGGTCGTACTCCACGCCGCTCGCGGGAGAGAGGTGCAGGTCGGCGTACATAGGCGGGATCACGGTGCTTCCGGGGGTGCCCAGGCCTTGGAGGAGCCTCTCGGTCATTGCCTCCCGGTCGATCGCCAGGCTGAGGGCGCGGCGCACTCGCGCATCGCGCACGGCCGGGTTGCCGTCACCGATCGGGGTCCCGTCGACGAGGGCCGCGCCGGTATTGAACGCGATGTGGTTGAAATAGGTGTTCTCCGACGCGACTGCCGTGATGCCCGGAGTGTCCTTGAGGTTGCTCCATACGGTGGCTGAGAGGTCGGTTGCGGCGTCGATCTCTCCCTTCTTAAGGGCCTCCCCCATGGCGTCGACGTTCAGGAAGATCCGCCACACCACTTCCTTGACGGCCGGTTCCCCGCGGAAGTACTCAGGATTGGCGGCGAAGCGGATGAACTGACCGGGCCTTCGCTCGATCATCAGGTACGGGCCTGAGCCGACGATGGGTGCTTCCGGCGTGCCCTCGTTCTCGAAGGTCGCGATCTCCTTCTTGTCGATGCCTGACCAAATGTGCTCGGGAAGGATGTAGACGTAGAGCCTCTCCATGATGGGCGACGGCTTGTCGACATTGATGCGGAAGATCAGGTCATCCACCGCTTCCACTGACGTGATGTTGGAGGTGTAGGCGTAGTAGTTGACGGACTCCTGCTTGCCATTGAGGATCCGGTTGAAGGTATAGGCAGCATCGTTGGCAGTGATGGGTGTGCCGTCCGACCACACCATCCCGGGGCGGATGTTGTAGGTCCAAGACATCTGGTCGGGCGCCTCCTCCCATGACTCGGCGAGGCCGGGGACAATGGTGAAGTCATCGGCCGCGTATTGGGTCAGCGTCAGGTATTCCATTTGAAATACCTCGTAGGCCGAGCCGGAGTATCCGACGAAGGGATTGGCCGAGTCGATGTCCGACAGGATCCCCAGCGTGAAGATGTCCCCCTCCTCCGCACTCGCCGCCGCGGGTGCGAGCACGGCAAGCGCCGATGCCGTGGCGCTGACCAGGCCGAGCGCGATGACCTTGCGGATCGGGTTCATGGATCCTCCAAAACTGACGCGACCGTCAATGACGGAGTATCCGCCCATAACGGCGTCGTTTTCAACCGTTTTTGACGCATCCGTCAGAATTCTGCCTCACCGCGACTAGCATCGTCGGCGTGCGGAGTGGGGGCTAGAAGTGGTGCAGGCTCTCGATGTCGTCGTGTTTCTCCACGGCTACGCGACGCCGGGGGATCCGCCTGACTCCGCGGTCGCGGTCGCTTTCGCCTCGGTCGGGGCCGACGTCGAGGTCTGCGCCCCGGTCGGACCGCAGGGGTCCTCGCGCGTCGATCCCTTCAACCCCGAGGGGAGGGCGAGTTGGTTCCGCTACGCGACGGATCTCACCTTGACCGTCCCCCAGAGGCCTGATCTCGCCGAACTCGAGGACGTCCACGACTCGCTGTACGGCTATCCCTTCGCCGGGAATCGACGCGGGCTCATCGCCGTCGTCGAAGACGTGTGCTCTAGCTCCGACTCGCGATCAGTCGCGATTGTTGGCGAATCCCAGGGCGGCATCATGGCCGCGTTCCTCGCTCGGGCGTGGTCGCAGATCCACCCCGACGATCCACTGGGTGGCCTTGGCCTGGTCCGCACGGCCCCGGATCCCTCGACCTGGCGCGACCTGCGCCCGGCAAGCGCAGCAGATTGGCCCAGGGGGGAGGGGCACCTTCCCGAGTCGTTGGCCGAGCGTGTCGCGTTGGTCCTCGGGGGTGATGACGAGGTGTTCCGTCCCTATGCCGCGCTGTATGCGATCGGTCCGATCGTCGACGCGCAGCCTGCCGCGGTCGCGAGCAGGGTGCTCCCCGGTGTCACCCACGCAAGCCACAGCGACCTGGTCTTCGAGACTCTCGCGCAGATGCTCGTCGGGGCACCTGACCACGGCGTCGGCGGACTTACCGAGCAGTGATCGCCTGCTCGATGGCCGCAGCGGCCCGCTGCATGGGGGCGATCAAGCCGTCGAGGTCGGCCCTGGTGGTGCGCACCGTCGGCTTGGTGACGTTGAGATATGCCTGGACCCGGCGCGCTCGGTCGCGCACGGGGACGCACACGCCGCACCAGTCGTCGTGATGGTCCCGGTAGTTGAAGGACGCGCCGGTCTCGCGAATCTCCTCGAGCGTGCGACGGAAGTCGATGGGCTCGGTGATCGTGGCATCGGTGAAGCGCTCCAGTGGCGAAGAGAGAAACTCATCCACCTCGCTGTCAGTCCACGTCGAGACGAACATCTTCCCCACTGATCCGCAATGAAGCGGAACTTGCACACGAGCAAGGTCGATCTGCAAGGGACCGGATGCCTTCACTTCATCCACGACGAGAAGGTTGCGTGCCGAATCGACGAGGAGGTATGCGCTTCCGTCGGTCTCCCGGGCGAGCTCCTCCAGGATCGGTCGGCAGCGACGCGCCAGCGATCCGAGGTCAGTCGCCCGGGCGAAGCGTGCTGCGCCATAGCCGACCTGGTAGCGACCGGTTGCCGGATCGCGCTCGACGAGGTCGCTGGCCTCCAGCGAGTTGAGTAGCCGCCACGCGGTGGCGCGGTTGATGCCGGCTCGGCGGGCGAGCTCCGGGGTGGCGAGCGGCTCGAGGCTCGCGGCGACCTCCTCGAGCAGGTCGAGGGCACGATCTACCGCTTGGACCCGATCGGCCATGTCGATCCCCTTCCCCCAGCCGCGATTCTGCCTAGGATACTCGCATAAGGCAACCATGGTTGCGCAACTGCAGCAAGGGGAGAGCATGAGGATCCAGGCATCCGTCCTCGCGGGCGTCGGCGCCACTTTCGACGTGCGCGAGGTCGACCTCGCTGGGCCGCTGGAGGGGGAGATCCTCGTGCGGATCGCGGCAACCGGCCTGTGCGCCAGCGATGTCAACGCCATCGACGGCAAGCGCACGCTCGTGCCGTTTCCCGCCGTGGTCGGCCACGAGGCCGCTGGCGTCGTGGAGGCTGTGGGGCCGGGCGTCGTGGACATCGTCGTCGGTGACCATGTCGTGCTGTCGATCGTGCCCTACTGCGGCGCGTGCGACTTCTGCGAGCGCGGCATCCCCAACTTCTGCGCGACCGCTGGCTCGGCGATGGCGGCGGGTGCACTCTTCGATGGCACCCGCAGGCTGTCAAGTCGCGGAGCAGCGCTCCATCACTTCCTCACCGTCTCGTCGTTCGCCGAGTACGCCGTCGTACCGGCGTCAGGGGCAGTGAAGATCGATCCCACCATGCCGCTGGATCGCGCTGCCTTGCTGTCGTGCGCCGTGCTCACCGGTTACGGCGCCGTGCGTCGAACCGCAGGGGTTGAACCCGGCGCGCGCGTGGCGGTCTTCGGCTGCGGTGGTATCGGGCTCAATTCGATCCAGGGCGCGAGGATCGCCGGAGCGACGACGATTGTGGCGGTAGACGTGTCAGAGGAGAAGCTCGAGCTCGCGCGGCTCATGGGCGCCACGCACGTCATCAACTCCCGCACCGCGAGTGCGCCGGATGTCATCCGAGAGCTCACGGGCGGCGCGGACTACGTCTTCGAGTCCTCTGGCGTGCCGGAGGTGGTCACTGACGCCTGGCGATCGGTCGGGCCGAGGGGTGAGCTCATCCTCGTGGGGCTCTTCCGGCAGGGGACGGTGCTGCCGATCGACGCGGGCCCGTTCGTCAATGAGCAGACGATCCGCGGCTGCTATTTCGGATCGTCGGACATCCGTGAGGACATCCCCGAACTCGTGAGGCTCTACCTCGCAGGCGAGCTGCTGCTCGATGAGCTCATCAGCCATCGCATCGGCCTCTCTGACCTCGATGAGGCGGTCGGACGTCTGCGCCGAGGCGAAGGGGCTCGCAGCGTGGTCGTCTTCGAGGAGGCACTGGCATGAAGACCGGCAACTACATCGATGGTTCCTGGCGAGATGCGTCGTCCGGCCAGACGCTCCCGGTGATCAACCCCGCGACCGATGAGGTGATCGCCTACGTCCCCGCAAGCAGCGAACACGACGTCGGCGACGCGGTTGCGGCGGCACAGCGCAGCGCTCGTGCTTGGGCCGGACTCACGCCGCGGCAGCGCTCCGAGGCGCTCTTCGCCCTGGCTGACCGCCTCGTCGCGGATACCGAGACCATGGTGGAGCTCGAGTCCACCAACTGCGGCAAGCCGATCGGCCGAGTCGCCGGCGAGGTCGGGTCCGCCGCCGATCGCCTGCGCTTCTTCGGGGGCGCGGGGCGCACGCTTGAGGGCAGGGCGTCGGGTGAGTACGCGGCGGGGTACACCTCGATCATCCGCCGCGAGCCCGTGGGAGTGGCCGGGCTCATCACCCCATGGAACTACCCCCTGCTCACGGCGATAACCAAACTGAGCCCCGCCCTTGCCGCCGGCAACACCGTCGTGCTCAAGCCGTCGGAGCAGACCCCGCTCACGGCGCTGCGCCTGGCCGAACTATCTGAGGGGATCCTTCCCGCGGGAGTGCTCAACGTCATCGTGGGTACGGGCCGGGACTGCGGGGCGCCGCTCACTCGGCATCCGGGGGTCGGAATCGTCTCGCTGACCGGTGACACGGCCACGGGCAAGGAGGTTGCGCGCGCGGCCGCCGACTCGATGAAGAGGGTGCACCTCGAGCTCGGGGGCAAGGCTCCGGTCATCGTGCTCCGGGATGCCGAACCCGCTGTCGTCTCCGCCGTGCTGCGCGACGCGAGCTTCTGGAACTCCGGCCAGGACTGCTCCGCCGCAAGCCGGGTCATCGTCGAGGCGGGCGCATACGACGACGTACTGCAGGCGCTCGTCGACATGGTGGGTGACATCACCGTCGGTGGGCCGACCGACCCGGCGACGGAGATCGGACCGGTCACCTACGCCGCGCATCGAGATCGGGTCCTCGGGTTCGTCGATCGAGCGCGCGAGGACGGGGCGACCATTGCGGTGGGCGGCCATCGCGTGGGCGAGCGCGGATGCTTCGTCGCGCCCACGGTGGTGGCCGATGTCCGCCAAGGGAGCGAGATCGTGCAGAACGAGGTCTTCGGTCCGGTCATCACGGTGCAGCGCGCTGCCGATGAGGGCGAGGCGCTGGCGCTCGCCAACGACTCGCGATATGGCCTTGGCGCATCCGTCTTCACCCAGGATGTCGGCGTCGCGATGCGAGTGGCGAACTCGCTGGAATTCGGGACCGTCTGGATCAACGACCACGGAGCGGTGAGCGCCGAAATGCCCTGGGGCGGATTCAAGGAGTCCGGCTACGGCAAGGAGCGATCGATCTACTCGATCGAGGATTTCACCCAGATCAAGCACGTCATGATCAAGCTCCCGGGCTAGGCCATGGACGCCATCGCCCGCCTCGAGACGTTCTCCGACGAGTTCGTCTGCTTCGTTCGCGTGACGACTGCCTCCGGTGAGTTCGGGTGGGGACAGACGTCCACCTACAACGCTGACATCACCGCCACGGTGTTCCACCGGCAGGTCGCGCCCTGGGTCGTCGGCCAGGACTCGGCCGACATCGCCGGGCTCGTGCGACTGGTCGAGGAGCGTGAGCACAAGTACCCGGGCAGCTATCGCTGCCGGGCACTCTCCGGGCTCGACACCGCGCTGTGGGACCTGCGGGGTCGGGTCGAGGGCAGGCCCGTCGTCGAGATCCTCGGTGGGTGCCCCGGACCGCTGCGCGCCTATGCGTCGAGCATGCGGCGCGACATCACGCCCGCGGACGAGGCCCATCGCCTCTGCGCACTGCGCGATGCACACGGTTTCGACGCCTTCAAGTGGCGGGTGGGCGCCGAGTGCGGTCGCGACGTCGATGAGTGGCCAGGGCGGACCGAGGAGGTCGTGTCCACCGTCGCGCGTGCTCTCGGACCCGGAGTCGATCTGCTCGTCGATGGCAACAGCGGATTCTCGCCAGCACGAGCGATCGAGGTAGGCCGGCTGCTCGAGGCCGAGGGCGTGGGCCACTTCGAGGAACCCTGTCCCTACTGGGAACTCGAGCAGACGCGGCAGGTGACCGCCGCGCTCGACATCGACGTCACCGGCGGTGAGCAGGACTGGGACCTCGCGACCTGGCGTCGCATGATCGACATGCGTGCCGTCGACATCGTGCAGCCCGACGTGATGTACATGGGTGGGATCCATCGCACCCTCGAGGTAGTGCGCATGGCGGCTGAGGCCGGCCTTCCCGTGACGCCGCACAGTGCCAATCTCTCGCTCGTGACAATGTGCACGATGCACCTACTCGGTGCCATCGACAACGCGGGAAAGTACCTGGAGCTGTCCATCGAGGGTCCGGACTACTACCCGTGGCAGCAGGGGCTCTTCCTGGGCGATCCCTACGCGGTGACGGATGGACACGTCCAGATTCCCGAGGGGCCGGGGTGGGGTGTGGAGATCAATCCCTCGTGGCTGGAGCGCGCGGACTACCAGGTGAGCGAGCTCGCATAGGCGAGTGCTGCCACGAGCAGCGCGGCGGTCGTCGCGATCTCAACCGCGGCACCCATGACGTCGCCGGTCACCCCGCCGAGTCGGCGCACGCTGCGGCGCACGAGGAGTAGCGCCACGACGAGTCCAACGACGATCGCCACCGGCAGCATCCATGGTGCTCCCGGGATCAACACCAGGCCAACGCCAGTGGCGGCCGCGATCGCGGCGAGCGTCCACGCGGTGCTCGCCCAGCGCGGCACCGTCCCCGCGACGAGGGCACCGAGACCTTCGGGGCGTGCTGCAGGAATGCCGCTCGTGCAGGCCAATGTCGCCGCCAGGCGTCCGGTGGCCACGGCCATGACCAGCGCGATCGCGCCGGCGCCCGCTTCGGTGAGCACCGCTAGGGCGGCGATCTGGATGAGCAGGGTGACCAGGATCGTCACGACGCCGAAGGGTCCGACATCGCCGCGCCGCGCGATCGACAGCGCGACATCGGCGGGCTTGCCGCTGCCGAGCGCATCGGCTGTGTCGGCCAGCCCATCCAGATGCAGTGCGCGGGTGAGGTAGGCCACCAGACCGATGCTCGCGACCGCAGCGAGGACCGCGCCCAGAGATGTGGGAACGAGAGCGTGCACTCCCCAGAGCGCGGCGGCAGCGATCGAGCCGATGAGGATGCCGATGATGGGTGCCCAGAGCATCGCGTTGCGCGCTCGCTGGCGGTCCACGTCGCCGACGTAGCCGACCGGCATGATCGTGAACAGGCCGAGCGAGAGGCGAAGCGAGGTCACTCGGGCTCCGACGTGCTCACGCCAGCCTCGTCGAAGGTGAGCATCTCCCCGAGAGCGGCAGCGGCTGATGCCACCAGCGGGACCGCGAGCAACGCGCCGGTGCCCTCGCCCAGGCGCATCTGCAGGTCGAGTAGAGGCGACAGGTCGAGCCGGCCCAGCGCGATCGCGTGAGCGGGCTCGGTGGATTGGTGCCCTGCCTGCCACCAGTCGCGTGACTTGTACGCCGCTCGGTGCGCGATGAGCGCTGCGGCCGAGATCACCGTTCCGTCGAGGATCACCGGCGTCCGCCGGGCTGCCGCGCCGAGGAGGAGGCCCACCATCGCGGCGAGGTCTGGTCCGCCGATGGCGGCGAGGAGGTCGATGGGTGAGGCCTTGTGCGGCTTGCCGCGACGCATGGCATCACGCACGGCGGCGGCCTTGCGCATCCAGGTCGCGTCGTCGATGCCCGTGCCTCGGCCAACCACGGAGAGAATGTCGGCAGGGCCGAGCAGTCCGATGATCGCAGCGGCCGCGGTCGTGTTGCCGATGCCCATATCTCCGATGATGAGCAGGTCCGCGCCTGCGTCGACCTCCGCTTCGGCGAGGGCAATACCGGTGCAGATGGCGTCGCGAGCCTCATCGAGCGTCATCGCGTCCTCGCGATCGACGGATCCGCTCGCGCGGCGCACACGATGGCTGGCGACGGTGGGATCGAGGTCATCGACGTAGTCAGGCTCGGCGTCCACGGACATATCCACGACGCGCACGAGTGCACCGACCTGGCGTGCCAAGGCGTTGGCGGCTGCGCGATCGGCGAGGAAGGTGCGCACCATCTGTGCGGTCACCTCGGGCGGATAGGCGGAGGTGCGCGCCGTCCGTGCCACTCCGTGATCGCCGGCGACGATGACGAGCACGGGTCGCTGCGGTGGCGCGGGCGGGCACTCGCCGCGCGCCGAGGCCCACCACGTGCCCAGGGTCTCCAAGCGGCCGAGCGCTCCCTCGGGCTTGGTCAACTGTCGCCAACGGGCGGTGGTTTCCTGTGCCACGGCCCGATCGGGCCAGTCGATGCGCGCGACGACGTCAGCGATGATGTCGCCGCCTGAGTCATCGGCCATGCCGACCGCCGATGTCCATGGCTCGTCCGGCAACCATGAGCGTCACGTCGTCACACGCAGTGGCGAGATCCTGGTGCACGCGACCGAGCAGGTCGACGAAGATGCGCCCCGAAGGGGTCGCGGGCACGACACCCATGCCGATTTCGTTGCTCACGAGGAGCACGGTGGCAGGACTGGACTCGATGGCTGCACGCAGGTCCTTGGTTGCCGATTCGGCTGCCGCAGCGAGCACGCGGCGGTCATCCCACTCCGGGCAGGTGGCATCGAGCACGCCGGTGAGCCAGAGCGTCAGGCAGTCGACGAGGACGGCCGATCCCGCTGTTGCTTCCCGGAGTGCGGGGATGACCGCCTCGGGGCCCTCGAGCGTGCGCCAGTGCGCCGGACGCCGAGCACGGTGATCGGCGATGCGGACGGCCCATTCCGCATCGTCCGGACGGGGCGCGGAGGTCGCGACGTACGTGACATCGGCGAAGGCCCGCGCGCGGCGCTCTGCTTCGCGGGATTTGCCGGAGCGCGCGCCGCCGAGGATGAGCTCGCGACGTGGGGCGCCGATGAACGTGCCGTCATCGACGAGGCTGACTCCCAGCTCGTCCAGTCGTTCGCGCAATTCGGCCTCAGGAGGGTTGTGATGTCCCAGGTGCACGGCGACGACCCGAGTGCCAGCGACGCGCGCGCCGACAGTGGCAAGGCGATCGAGCATCACCGGAAGGGTGGACAGATCGAGATGCCCGGTGCCGTGCTCGACGTGGTCTCCGAAGGTCTCCTCGATGAGGATGACGTCGTACGCCGCATCGCGCATGGGCTCAACGTCATCGAGCGGACCGGTGTCCGTCGCGTACAGCAGTCGGCCGCCGTCCGGTGCATTCACGTCATAGAGCACCGCCTCGGCGGCCACGGCATCATGCGTGCGGCCGTCATGGCGCGCGGCGACGGCGCGGACGACGTAGGT
>Ga0129333_10001502_pt1 | contig 21166 bp, 26 predicted proteins | sample CPB6_08_DNA_FD_94474 | JGI IMG/M metagenome (GOLD analysis project Ga0129333, IMG submission 94474) | Freshwater to marine salinity gradient microbial communities from Chesapeake Bay, USA - CPBay_Sum_0.6_0.8_DNA | ecosystem: Environmental > Aquatic > Marine > Coastal | place: USA: Chesapeake... | reverse complement strand
AGATAATATATTGGCATGTAACGGTAATTTGGGTGCTGGTACATCTGGTCCAGCAGCAAAATTACATGTTAACGAAATAACTGGTACTACACATGGAGCAAATCAAGGTTCAATTATAATTGATCATGATAATAATGGTGGTGCATCAAGTATAGTTTTTAGAAGTAAAGTTAATAGGGGTTCTGATTATGGATATATACAATATCAAGATACTTCAAGTGTTGGAGGTGGAGGTGAATCTGCACTGATGATACTTGGTACTTCTAATGATGCAGATGATCATGTTATATTGGCTCCATCCGGAAATGTAGGTGTATCAAATTATTCACCTGCTGATAAATTCCATGTTTCAGGTAATATTTTAGCATCAGGTAATATAACTGCGTATTATTCTGATATAAGATTGAAAAATGTAAGCGAATATGTAACAAATGTATTAACGACATTGGATAATATAAGTGTATTTAAATATAAATGTAACGATCTGGCAGTATCATTTGGATATGATAACTGTAAAAATGAAATTGGTTTAAGTGCACAAGAAATTGAAAAATATTATCCTGAATTAATTGAACTCGCACCATTTGATTCTATATTTGATAAAGAACTCAAAAAAAAGGTATCTAAATCTGGTGATAATTATTTAACAATAAATTACGAGAGATTAGTTCCTATATTACTACAAGGTATCAAGGAGCTTAATGCAAATAATAAAATAATTGAGGAGAAAAATAAAGTATTAGAGGATAAATACAATCGTCTTGAAGCGGAACTTAGAGAAATTAAAAAATTATTAGCAAAATAGATATTATTTACTGTAAAATAATATAATTTATTTATAGATATATGGTATTACAATCATCAGGAGAAATTTCATTATATAATATTCAATCTGAATTTGGTGGTACAACACCTATTTCTATATCTGAATATTATGGTGCCGCTTCTGGTATTCCTACATCTGGACAAATTAGTATTTCGCAATTTTATGGTAAAAGCGCACCTTCTTCTTCTTCTGGTGGTCCTCCTGCGCCTGTTGCTACATCTATTCCAGGAGTTTCTGGTGGTTTAGGAACTACTAGTTATGAAATTGTTACAGGTTTATATGCAAACAATACTACGCGCAGTGAAGGAACAACTACTTTTGATAATAGGGGTGCTTATGGATTGGGTTCTAGCAATAATTTAACATTTTCAAATATTATAATACAAGCTAAACCAGGTGATACATTATATTTAGTAGGAAGACTTCGTACAGGGTCTGCTTATACAGAATTTTGTGAATTTTGGTATTGGTTTGGTAGTAGTTGGGTTATGTTTGAATATCCAAGTGCAAATTTTGCAGGTGATAGAGATTTTGGTGTTTATCTTACAATACCCAGTAATCTTTCTGCTGGTAATTATGCAATAGCAGTAGCGTGTTCATATTCTACTGTTGGTTCTTCATCATATAGAAGTTGGAAGTCTTATTCTTTACATGTTTGGACATAATTTGAGTACATAATTTGATTTTTATTTGATTTTAAAAAACTTTTAGAACTTTTAGAGATTTAAAAAATTATGTACTCATTTATTAAATAATTATATAAAACTTAACATTTTTATATATTAATAATAATATGAAAAGGTATAAAAATAAAGTCAATTCTATTAACGCACCTCTTTTACCGAAATCTACAAATCCTAATGCGCGAACCTCTCAATCCTCTCCGCCAACACAAGTACCACCAGCACATGTTCCACAATCAACATATTCTAATACAGGTGAAAGTATGATTGGTGGTATAATGAGTTCTGTTATACAAGGTGCTGCTATTGGATCCGGTTCACAGTTAGCTAGTCGTGGTATTGATGCTATCATGGGACCTCGCAAAATAGAAACAGTAGTGTCTACATCAGGTAGTTATGATAATAACTGTTTAAAAGAGCAAGATGCTTATATTTCATGTATGCGCAATGGTGATGTTGAACAATGTAAAAATGTTTTTGAAATGCTCAATAAGTGTAAGAACATTAACATATAAAGATTATTTTTATATTATGTAATAATAAAATAACATAATTAATATTAATGAATATTAAATTAGTATTGTTTATTAATTTTTTGACAGGTTGTATGTCATATACACCTAGTCTTGTAAAAGCACCACTATATAGATATTGGAATTGTATTGGATTTAAAAATTGCATATCTGATAGCAAACCATATCAATTTAATGTTGGGGAAATCCCATTAGTAGCTTGGAAATCTACAAATAATACTTATCTTAGTACATTAAATATTTGTAGACATTTTGGTTCTACTCTTCACGAAGGTAGTATTGAAGACGGATGTCTTAAATGTCCTTATCATGGATATAAACATTATGTTGGTGATAAGTGTGGTACTATTGTAGAGCATGATAATAAGCTTTGGTGGGCTTACAAACCCGTTGAAAAAGTACCTCAAACAATCCCTTATGTTGGCGATGAATTTATGTCTGATTACATTGAATATGAAATGAACGAAGAATTGCCATTTTGTATGTATAATTCTATGGATATCAATCATGCAGAACATATCCATAGTGGTGTTTTTGGATTTGGAAGCAATATTCCTATTAAAAATTATAAACATATCAAAAAATCTGGAAATGTAATTGGAACTTCTTTTGATCATTTTTCGAAAGATAATATTAAACTAATTAATATAAATATTTCACTTGGTATTGATACATTTACGAGCAATTATCATGAATATATTTATCCATCTACTACATGGTCTGTTGTTAGTCATGGTGATAATAAAAAGTTAGTTATAGGAGTATCTATGACACCAAGTGATATTTATAAAACGCGATGGTTTGTTACTATCCGTTGCAATTATATGAAAGAAGGAATTAATAAAAATATTTTAAATTTGGCAGCACGTATGATATTAAGCCAAGATAAAAATCAGTTTGAAAGACAATCTAAGAACACTATTTTGCGTGATAAATTTATTTTAACTAAAATGTTAAATCACGAAGAACATATTGAAGACATGAAGGGGTTATTTAAAAGCTATGAATATCCTAAATTAAAAGATTTTATTAGCTATCAAGCTTCTAATCCTGAGTAATATTTAATTATATTTACATAAGATGAAAATATCATTTTTATTATACTATAAATATTATATAATAGTATTTTGAAATATTTTTTAATTAGTAACAATGGATATTAAGAATCTTATTGAAGATACTGTTAAGACTGATTGGAAGGATATTTTAATTAAATGTGTTGAACCTTATGAAAGTCAAATAAATCAAAAATTAAGCAATGAATATCAAAGCAATATCTCTGTGTTTCCTAAAAAAAATCTAATATTTAATTGTTTTAATTATTTTAATTTAGCTGATTTGAAATGCATTATTATTGGTCAAGATTGCTATCATACAAGAAATATTGCGAATGGATTATGTTTCTCTCATTCTCAACAAAAAAATAATAGATTACAACCGAGTTTAAGGAATATTTTCAAAGAATTACTCCGCACAGAGGGTGTGATGAGGTATAACTCTGATTTAAGTGATTGGGCTCATCAAGGATGTCTGTTATTAAATATGTCTTTAACTGTTTTAGAAGGAAAGCCTAATTCTCATGCGAATATATGGGGTGATTTTATAAATAATGTTATTAATTGGATTGCGTGCAATGTTAAAAATATTTGCGTTATGTTATGGGGTAATTTTGCAAAATCAGTAGAAATATATTTCAATGATAAAGATAATATTATTTTAAAGGCAGGTCATCCATCACCATTAAATACCAAGCATCCATTTGTTGGATGTGGTCATTTTGAAAAATGCAGAGAATTGCATAATATAAAATGGGTATAAAAAATGATATATATTATATATAATATAATGCTCATATAATATGAATTTTGATAGCGAACGCTACATTAATCCATTATTGGATATTATTGCGAGATATAATGCTTTTTATAGATATTCAAAGCTAAATAATTGTAAAAGTAATGATAAATATTTTGCAAAACAATATATTAAAAATCTACTATTAGAAGAATATCCTCTTTATAGTATCATGAACAAAAATATTTCCAATAAAAAATCTGGTAAAAAAGTGTCATGGGATAAAAATTTACATGTCGAATATAATTATTAAAGTATATATGAATATAATGTGTTTATTATATAATGATGTATTCTAAGAATTTCATTGTATTTGTTTTTTGTATCTTTGGTGTAGTCGAATCTTATAATATGAATAATTTCCCTATTATCAAGCGACTATTTGATAGAAGAAATCAAAACAATTATAGTAAAAAATCTTATATTGAAAATAATTATGTAATTAATAAAATTATTCTCGATGATATCGCTTCTAAAATTGTAGGACCAAAAAAAAATTATACTGGTTTCGGTAATAAATAAATTGTTTTATATTATTTTTATACATATTCTAAATCTATTTACAAGAATTGATATTTAACACACCAATGTTAATAAAAATTATATTGTTTTTTTATAAAATTAAAAAATATCGAATTGTGATCAATTACTTAATCACATCATATGGTTTTATAGTTACATTGATGTATTTTTACTGGCTTGGTTTTTGGTTCTGCTGCTGCTACACTTGCTATCGTTGAGATATATGTTAACATAGCTGATGATATAGCTATTTGAAAATAGTAATTATCTTGAAAATTTATAATTTTTTTAGATAAATTAATTATTGGTTCTGTTATTTTTATTAATGCGTTTGGTGGTGTTGTGTTTGGTAAAGTTCTCGCAAGCAACAATATTGTTGATATTAATACGAAGTTTTGAATACCTTCTAAAAATACTCCTTCAAATAGTACAATATTTGAATTTCTTGGAATACCTATCAATTCATTTGTATCATGTATCATAAAACACAGCCCTTTTCTCTTTTGAAAATGCATATGTATCATATTGTTTTGTAATAGCATTTTAAAGTCTTTAATTATTTATTTTTTATATAAAAAATGACCATATATATATATATATTTATATAATAACAATTGAGCTTAATTAATACTTATATTGTACTAATTGACTATGTTTATAGGTATGAGCCTATTAATAATGATATAGAAGAAAAATATTGGCGACTTAAAAATGAAATTTTCAGAAAATGTTTGCTTGTTGATAAGCCATTAGAAATTTATGAATTTAATAAACTTGAAAAACGTATAATAGAGTTTTTAAATTTATTTGAAAATTTTAATTATAAAGAAATTATGGAACATAAAAATCCAATTATGTACATTAACTATTTGACTCATATAAAAGAAAAATTATTATCTTAAAATCTAACGAAAGTAATACTTAAAGATATTAATATATAATTATAAAAATTGATGTAATTATTATATTTATAATTGTATATGGCTTGCATAAATGATTTAAACAGTGATTTGCTAAATATTATATTTGGCTATGTCTGTGAAGACATTGAACAAGCATTGAAAAAATTAGAAAAGCGTATTAAAAAGCTAAGATTATTGATAAAACCATTAACTATTAATTCGTATATTAATTCGTATATTATTTATTATAATAATGCATATTACAATATTTATAAATATCTATTTGATAGAATTGACGAAGACATTGTTCTAATCAATGATGGTGGAAGTGCTTTCCCAATATACCATAGTAGTGTATTAAAAAAACCTACTTATTTTGAAATATTAGTAGAAACTAATAAATCAATTGTTATTACTGGCGATTTTGTTCATAATGTATTATATGGATTGATAAAAATATCTAGTAGAACTCTTAATAAATACTATGGAATAAAGTTTGTTAAAGGTATCTCTTATTACTGTCTTAACATGTGTCCTTAAATGCTTTAAAATTGATTTGGTATTTTCAATTTATTTTATGAAACATGGAAGATACTATTTATATCATTGAATATTATAGTGATTTTATTCAAGAATTTATATATTATATTGCTGGTGTTTATATAATTATAATAGCTTTTTCATATATATTTGTATTCTTATTTCCTGTTCAGTTTGATAATTATATTAGTACATATTAAAATATAAATTGATTTTGTGCCTATTCTTTATTTAATAGGCCCTAAATATGTTCTCCTAAAAATACTAATTTTGTATAATCTGCAAAAAGGAAGCACACAATATACTAATTAGAAGGCAATCTGCCAAGAAACCGCAAGGGGGAATCGCTGTTAGTATATTGTACCTAAGTAGCTATTATATGATTTAGTTTTTACCTTCGAGTTCTATTTGCAGGAAAAATTGATTATTGTTTAATGCATATTGTACATTATCATAATGGCAAGTATTGAACGTACATTGTATTCTTTGAAGAAAAAGTTTTTGGAGGAAATAATTCGAAACTATGCTATGGAGTATTCCAATAAAAAAATAAGGCTTTCGGGCAAAAATAAACCTGACCTCGTTGATATCATTATTACCTATAATATCGAGGTAGATTGTAAGAAATATTTTCCTAATCTATTTATTACTAACACGGGTAATCAATATTTATCAAGTGACGATGATATAGAATTGCAGTTTGCTGCTCTTAAAAACAGGATTACTGTGTGAAATGCGTTTTTTACCGTTTTTACCGAAAAATTGAAAGGCTTAGTTTTTCACAATTATTTGACAATTTTAGGAGAAGACTTTATGGTAAAGCGGGTTTTATCCACATGAATTTAAAATTATTAATGCTATACTTATTCAAAAATATTTGTAAAGGCATCAGATAAGGCATCAGATATAATAAACCCAAAATTTAAGCCTGCACCCTGTTTAATATATTGTGCAAAATCTGTTTGATCCTTAAATTCGATTGATTGTAATTCTGGTTGTTTATCATTTTTATATCCACCAAGTAATTCTGGTTGTTTATCATTTTTATATCCATCAATTATTTTATTTTTAGGATTATATTTATTTATAGGTAATGATAATATATATTTTCCATTTAAAGTAAATAAATGTAAGATATGATCTTTAACTTTATCTTTGTTATAATCGCGATAAGTATATACTGCTTTATATTTTTTTGGAATTTTCGGAGATGATGAAAAATATTTATTAATTTCAATAAAATTTTTTATAGGCAATGCTACTAAAAATTTATCATCTCTATATTTTAGTATTAAATCTTCTTTTTTTTTATCTTTATTTATATCTTGATTCATAGCAATATAATAATTAATCATTTATTTACTTATACTTATAATAATATATTATATTTAAATTATATAAATTATAAAGTAATTTTAATATATATGACTATATCAAGAATTAAAGCTTTGAAGTTTTTAAAAGAAGCTCAGTATAAGGCTAAATTATTTTCAAAAGATGAAAAACGTAAGGTAGGTGCTATAATTTTAGAAAATGATAGCTTAATACAGCTTAGTTGTGGCTATAATGGGTTGCCAAGAAGATTAAAAGAAACTAAAAAGAGGTGGTTAAAGAAAAACAAGGATTTATATGTAATACATGCTGAAACAAATGCTATTGTTCAAGCAGCTAGAACTAACTGCAATATTAATAATAGTATTATGATATGCAATCGTTTTCCTTGTCATAACTGTTGTTTGAATATAATACAATCTGGTATAAAGTTACTTGTTACAATAGAACCTGATTGGGATAATCTAAGCGATAGATGGAAACAATCGTTTTATGCATCTAAGGAAATGTTAGATGAGTTAAAAATAAATATAATGTTTTTCAAAGAAAGTGATTTAATTTAATAAATTTATTTTTTTGTGGATTTAGATTTGGATTTAGGTTTTGGCTTAGTGGGTTTTTCTTCTTTCTTGGGCTTGGCTTTTGGCTTGGTTGGTTTTTCTTCCTTTTTGGGCTTGGCTTTTGGCTTGGTTGGTTTTTCTTCCTTTTTGGGCTTGGCTTTTGGCTTGGTTGGTTTTTCTTCTTTCTTGGGCTTGGCTTTTGGCTTGGTTGGTTTCTTATGTAATTCTTTGTATTCTTTGATAGAAACTAATTCACCTTTATATTTAACATATTCTTTGCGATCTCCTGGCATTTTATAGATACATCTCTCTTTTCCTAAAATTTCTTTTTTGATACCAGTATTCTTACAATGTTTTGGTTTTCTACCACCTTCGGATTCACGTCCATCACGTTCATCACTTTCCCGTTCCCGTGGGGAAATTGGTTGCTGCATATGCGTTGATTTTAGGACATTAACCCCATTGACTTTCTCGTATGTGAAATTAAAAGGTTCTTTGGGGGGATCATGTACTTGTGCGTGTTGGTTGCGCATACTTTTTTTCAAGTCGTCCATATAGACTTTCAATTCATCATAATATTTATCATATTCATCATTCAAACGCTTCAAATATTGCGTAATTTCTTCAATTTCTTTTGCAGATTCATCGACCTGGTTCTGCGCTTCGTCCTCCGCTGCGGCTTCTATAGCTTCCTTGGTTTTCCCCCGCCCTGCGGCTTCAGCCTGATCTTTTTGTATTTCTAAAAGTTTATTCATTCCCTTGTTTAAATTTATATTAAGTTGCGGGAGTGGTGCGCTCGCTCTATCGGTAAGAAAATGAAATTCTTCTGTTATATCAAGTAATCTTCTAATTTGTTCATCCATAATATCGTGCGTGTGTTGCATATTTCCAGCTTCTTCCATCGTCATGCTACTATAAGACATATTGAGAGCATTAGTGTGCGAATCATAAGTTTTTTCGTCATCAAACTCTTTTAATAGGAAATTAACTTTTTGTTCGTCTGTTTCAAGCGATTGAAATTTGTAATCATAATCTTCTTTTTTTTGTTTTTGTAAATATACAAACATAAAATGATATAATTTATTTAACATTTTTAATAGTTCCGTCTCATCAGGTTCTTGTCCTTCAAATGGATCATAAACTGGAGTCACAGGAATACTATTTGCAAAAAGACTTTTTTCTTTAGTTAAAAATATAATTTGATATAATCTTAATGCCATCTTAACTACAAATTTCAGCATTGGTACATCTTTATAAATAGGGGCATAAGTTTCTTTTAATAATTCTAATTCTAATTCATTTAAGTAACCGATTTTCAGCCCTGATATCTGAGATCCATTAGAAGCATTCTTTTCCATTCCAATGCATTTTTTTACTGCTTTTATTAATTCTTCTAACGCATCTTTAAGTTTTATTTTGTTTTTTTTATAAATCTGTGTTTTATATAACAACAATTTAGCAAGATCTCCTTCTTTGGTATTTATATCATATTTCCCGTCACCTGTGGCTTTATAAATTACAGGTGTAAAGGATCCTTCTCCTGTTATATCAGTTAATAATGTTTTGAGAATAAAAAGCAATACTCTTGCGTGTCCAGTCGTTTTAAATGATTCTAAAATAGCATCTTTACCCTCATTTTTTTTTTTCATATTTTTAATTATTAAAGCAACTATATCGTCATCGGTAAGGCCAATCATATATAAGTCTTGCACAAGCAGATTATCATAATCTATATGTTTTCCAACTTTATATTTTTGTAATATCTCTTTTCTTTCTGGAAGTTTTAAGTTATGCATAGCAAGTGCAAATGTTCTATTATATATCATGGCCCTCTTAGAGTTCATAACTGCAATCATTTGCCACAAATTAGGATTTTGTATTTTTGTTACTGTATAGCCTATATCATCTTCAATAATGGGTGAAACACTATCTTCCTTATCTTCCTGAATATCAGCCATTTAAATTATGCTTTCTATATATATATAATATATAATAAATAAAAATAAACTTATGTTTGTGGATATTGATTATATGCTGATTGTGGAGGATACATCACTGGTGGTACTCTTTCTCCTACTTTTGTCGCAGGCATATAATATGGCATTGTAGGATACATATATTGTTGTCCCAATTGATTTTTATGATGTGTATGTGGTTGCATACCAACATTAAGTGCAATAGTCCCAGCTGTATTCAAATAATTTTGATAATATTGTTGTTGTTCTATATTAGGATTTGGCATTGATTGTGTTCCCCCACTTCCAGATGACATTGAAGCCTTATCATTTACTTCACCCTGTTGTCTAACATCTTCACCCATGCCTGTTGTTGGAGTAAAAGGTGGTGCTTCAATATCATTATATACTGGCTTAATATGATATGAAGGCCATGTTGAACCTGTCGTAAAAAATGGCGTTAGAATAAGATCAGGCACCTTGCTAAATCTTTGTTGGAATTGACTGAACATATAATATTTATATAATAAATGTGATATATGTTTATATAGATTTCAGTTATTTATCTTGATTAAGATAATATCATATTCTTATAATTTATAAAACTTTTTCTTATTATCTTTGTACAAACAGTAAATAAATTATTCATATTTATTATTTTTTAAAATGAGTACATAATTTATAAAATCTATAAAAGTTTATAAGGTTTATAAAATCTCTAATAAAAATAAAATTATGTACTCATTTTAAAAATTGATTTTATTATAATATAATAATGCAACTATAAAAATGTCAGTAGATATTGAGAACATCTGTGGTAACAATACTCGTCATTCTAATAACCACAAGAAAAGATTTTATACTGATAAAGAATATGCCATTGTATCAGCTGAGATGTTACAACAGATACCATGTTTAAAAACACCTGATGATATTACAAAGTTTCAAAAGTATATTCAGCGTAACCATAAAATTAGTTTATCCAAAGCGAATCTTATTTATTTCTATAATAGATTGGGTATTGATAATTTAGCTTTTAAAAAGCTAATTACCAAGAAAAAATCTAAATCTAATTCTGGTGTTATTGTTGTTACTGTTTTAACATCTGGGACACCTGAATATATTGATGATGATGGCAATAAGGTTATTGGCAAGTTTAGCTGTCGTCACAATTGTGCTTATTGTCCTAATGAAAAAGCACACGATGGCAATAATTGGGTAGACCAACCAAGGTCTTATCTATATAGTGAACCAGCAGTTTTGCGTGCTAATGAAAATAAATTTGACCCCATTCTTCAATTTAATGCTAGAATAGATGCTCTTATAAACATGGGACATGTTGTTGATAAATTAGAATTAATAGTTCTAGGTGGTACATGGTCTAATTATCACAAAAATTACAAAGATTACTTTATTACTGCTACATATTATGCTGCAAATACATATTATGAAAAACGCGATATGTTATCATTAGAAGAAGAAATAGCTATTAATGAAAATGCAAAAATACATATCATCGGTTTGACTTTGGAAACACGTCCTGATAATATTACATTGGATGAAATTCGCGAGTTTAGAAGATACAATTGCACTCGTGTTCAAATAGGTGTTCAGCATACTAATAATGATGTATTAATGAAAATTAAAAGAGGGCATTCTATCGAAAAAGCACATGATGCTATCAAACTATTAAAAGATAATGGATATAAAGTTGATATTCATTTGATGCCTAATCTTCCAGGTAGTTCTTATGAATTAGATAAGGAAATGTTAGAAACATCATTATATGATGAACGAATACAAGTAGACCAATATAAAATATATCCCACTGCGATTGTTCCATGGACACAAATAAAAGAGTGGTATGAAAAAGGTGATTATGTTCCATATAATGATTTGCTATTATACGAGCTAATTAAAGATTTCAAGAAAAAAGTTCAAAAATGGAAGCGTCTTAACAGAATTATTAGAGATATTCCTTCAACCTATATTTCTGGTGGGTATAAACACGAATATGTTAACATGCGTCAACTTCTACAAGATGATATGCGTAAAAATAATTGGGTATGTAATTGCATCCGTTGTCGCGAAATTAAAGATATAAATATAAAACACGATGATATTCATCTGGATATTGTAACATATCCAGCAAGTGAAGGTACAGAATACTTTATTTCATATGAAACTGATAAACATCTAATTGGTTTTATTAGACTTAGATTAGCTAATAATGCAGATAAAAATAATCAATTGGCTGTATTACATGACTCTGCTCTTATACGTGAATTACACGTTTATTCCAATCTGAGTGATGTCGGTAATAATTTAGAGGCTTCATATCAACACAAAGGATATGGTAAGAGTTTAGTAGCGGAAGCAGAAAAAATAGCAAAAAATATGGGATATCCGAAGATAGCTATCATAAGTGGTACTGGTGTAAGGAATTATTACAGAAAGCTTGGATATTCCCTTATTGAAACATATATGGTTAAAAAGTTCTGAAAACCATAAAAAATGACTTTAACATAATTATTTTTATTTTATTACATTAATATGGATATTGATAGCTATCCTGAACTCACAAGCACTGATATGCTCTCTATAATTTACAAAACATACGAGCTATACATGAAGCATGGTGCACGTAGCAGCAAAAAAGTTGACTATTTTCATGAAGAAATCATCAAACAACTGAGAACAATTTTTACAGATGAATGCTACAAAGTAGCACAGGAATACGATGTACCGTCTCTCAATCCATCCGGTAAGAAGAAATGCGACATAGTTGTACTGCGCGATAATATTCCGGTAATTGTATTGCCTGTTAAAATCATTATGACTAACTACAAGCAAAACAAAAACAACTACTTTGAAAATCAAATAGGAGAGGTGACAGGTATCAAACTTGCTAATCCCAATATCAATGTGGTTCCCGTAAATATCTATATGTCTAAAACACCTTATCTCAATACAAACAAAGTAATTACAAAGTTTGAATCAATTACATATAGTGACATCGCTATCTACGAGAAATATAAGGAGCATAGGCTATTCAACGAAGTTATCAACTATATCATAGATGTAGAACATGAGAATGTAGTAAATGAGACATACCAAAAATTACCAAAATTAATTGGCTTCAATACAGCAACAGGGTATGTTCCTCTACGTGCGATTATGGAACGCCTAAATGTATAGCTTGTCATGGCACTATTCTATCGCTATTTCATTGAGAACTCTACTACTAACATTGATCCATCCACCAGAACGTTTCTGTGAATTATCTTTTATATAATCTATATTTTTTATAATTATATCTTTAATATAATTCATATCATTGCTATCATTCGGTTCAATACATAGACATCCGTAGTGCAATATATCTTTATTTTTTGTTATAGTAAAGTTTTTAGGATCCAGGAAACAAGGTATATACAAACATTCTTTATTAGATTTTTTTATAGATTGTGTGCGTCCATATGCATACCAACTAGCATATACTTTATTACCCTTATCGCGTTTACTTAATTCTTCTTTATTTTCCTGTAAATAGTTATATGTTAGTGGATTTTTGTTTTTAAACTCGTTCTCATCTATTATTTTAGCATTATTATAAGGATATATAATATATTTTTCTTGTGTACCATTTGTTATAAGAGACCAACATGGTTCGTCGTTTAGTCTATTTTTATGTATATATATATTATCTCTTAAAGTTGCGATACCATTTTTAATCTTGCATATATCTTGTAGTTTTTTCGTATTTTTACAAGAAGCGCCAATATTATTAAATAATGAATATGTTTTAACTACATCATTATAATGATAAGTTATATCATTATATTTCAATGTAAATTTATTTTTTTTTGTAAATATAGTTATACAACAATAAACAGATATTCCTTTGAATACTTTTACATCTTTATAATCTATTATTTCTTCAATATATCTATTTCCAAATAATATTTTCCGCAAATTTAATGCAGATTTGTTATAAAGATATGAATTAGGTGTTATTGCTACCATTCTACCATTATCACTAAGAAGATCAATACATTTTAATATAAAAGCATAATATATATCTACAAGTCCTGTTTTAAGTGTTGTAAAGTTTAATTTGAGAAATTCTCTATATTCTGGTGATAAATCTTGAACTTTAATATATGGCGGGTTCATGATAATATTGTCATATTTTTTTATTATTGGCACTCTTAGAAAATCATCATTTATTTTAGATATATTATTAGCATCAATAGTATTATCAAGATATTCTTTTTTAATTTCATATAAATCTATACTGCTATATTTTGATAATTCTAGATATTTAAGTAGATTTCCTGAACCAACTGATGGTTCCAATAAAGTCCCATAATTATTAATTTTTTGCGACATAATTAAACTTATATTATCTGGCGTAAATATATCGCATTTAGTAAACTTTATTATATCATTCATAATTATAAATATAATTTATTTATATTTATATAGTCATTTTTTATTCATTTTCAGCTTCTCTTAGTAATTTATCACATACATCTATTTCTTTCATTATTATTTCATGATATCTTTTAATATCGTTTAGTATTTTTCTAAAAAGTCCTGAATAATTCAATATATGTTGTTTAAGAAATAATATTAATGTTTTTGCCATATCTTTAAAACTTTGTTTTGTTACCATATTTGATATTCCTGATATTTTATCATCTTCAATATTATTTTTTGCCTTTGCTAATACTAATAGTATATCAGTATATTTTAGCATTTTGTCTATAAGTATTTTTCTCATTTTTTGAAATTTACTTTTAGTCTTTGTTATATTATCTCTTTTTTCTGATATACTTTCTTCATCACCACCAGTCTGTCCGCCAGTCATCATTCCGGGCATTAATATTTTTTGCTTAGTTTTTAGTAATTCACTCAATTCGTCTTCTAATGTTTTAATTTCATTATTTATATATTCATCAATACTATTTTTGAACTTGCCTTTAATACCTAATTCTATTTCACCTTTAATATTAAATAAAGATTTAATATTATCTTCATTTGAACTAGCTTTTTTAAATTTTTTATATTCCTCATAAGAAACATTACCATTTACAGTTTTTTCACTAAAATCACCACCTTCACCACCTTCACTATCTTTCAGAGCTTTTAAAAAGCTATTTCTTAAAAAATCAACATATATATTATAAAGTGCTGGATCCATTTTATCATCACCATCTGGCTGTTTTTTATTTTTAAGTTCTTCAATAGCAATATCATTAATTATAGTTTCATTTATTAATTCTCTAAAAAATATTTCAAGTGATTTGTTATAAAATTTGTCTTTAATTTTAAACTCTGATTCTAGTGTCGTTCCTAGTTTATTCCACCAATATATAGTTTGTTGCATTTCAATTAATTTTTCTTCTTTACCTTCCAACTTTTCTTTAAATTCTTTTAATATCATTTGTTTCACTTTTAAAAATTCTACTGATGACATTTTATCGTAGTCACTATTATCATTTTCCATTTCTCCGTCTTCATTTTTACCATCTTTGAATAAATCATATGTGTCATCAAATTTATTTAATTTATTACTATAATATGTGTTAAACTTACTACTATAATCACTTAGTCTATCTAATAATATATTTATTTTTTGACTATATATTACTTCTTCTTTTCTATCATCTTCAACAAATGTTAACATATGCATTAATTCTTCTATTTCAACTCTCATATCAGTTACATCGTAGTATTTAGATATTATATCAATAAAATAATTTACAAATATTTTTTCAAATATAAATTTTTTCATATTTGTTATTAACATTCTAGTTTGTGTAGAATTTAGTTCCCCTTCTTTATCATGTTTATATGTATCTATTAATACGTCTATTATATTATTATATTTTGTTAAAAAATTAATAGATTTTTTTATACTATCTATAATATCCTTATCAAATACTATCTTATAATATTTGATAATCTCTTCAAATAACAATATTTTATTATTTATAGTTCTTTTATCAATAACAAATTTTTTAATTTCATTAATATCAATAATGTCACCATCATTACCACCTATAAATTTTAATTGTTTATTAGTTATTTTATAATATTTATTTTCATATCTATAAAAATAATTATTTCCGTTTTGATATACTGTTCTGTATTTATTTTTAATATAAATTTTTTTAATTGTATGTTTCATTATATTAAAAATATATAAAACTTTACTACTATATAGTAATAATAAAAAAGACGCAAAGTATTAACATGGAAAATGAAAAAGTTAATTCGGATACACAAGACGTTACTAAAAAATCTACTAAGAAGATAAGTGGTGATAAATTTTTTTTGGAGTTTAATAAATTATTTTCACAAGAAAAAGAATATACACTCGATGAATTAAAGAAAGATTTATCAACCGCTTATAAGAATGCAAGCAAAAAAGTAATTATAAAGCGTGAGCCATCTGCTTATAATAAATTTATGAAAGATGAAATTACTAAATTACGTCAAGAAAATCCAGATAAAGAGTATAAAGATTTAATGAAACTTGTTGCGGAAAAATGGAATAAAAATAAAAAAACATTAGAATGAATTTAATTATTTTTATATTATAGAATTAATGAATATTTATATTAAATATTTTGTTGCTGCTATTTTACTATCATTTATGGATTTTATATGGATATCATCAAATTTTAAGATGTATAATAAAACCATAAAAGATATTCAAGGTTTTGATCCAATAATAAATGTTAAATTTGCGATTATTGCTTATGCATTCATGATATTTTCTTTATTTTATGTTGCAATACCATTTACAAAGCATTACATTAATAAAATTAATGATCATGGTGATACATTATATAAATCTATTTTATATGGTGGCAGTATAGGATTATGTATATATGGTATATATAATTTTACATGTATGAGTTTCTTTGAAAAATACCCATTATCAACTGCTATAATTGATACTATATGGGGAACATTTTTATACTCTTTTGTAGTATTTGTATTTTTTATTCTTTAAGAAAATAAAAATATTAATAGAAATAATATCAATAACGATAATAATATTATAAATACCGATATTAAAGCACTACCAGCTAATAAAAATGGTGTTATAAATAATCCTAGATATATATTTACTATAAATGCAATTATAATAAAAACATATATCATTGAGCTGGTTGTATATGCTTTATTATCAAAATTACTTGTTAATCTTGTATTATATAACTGTGAATCTTTATTATGTTCATTTAATAATATATCTAATTTGCTACATTTATCAATATCTTTACTTGAAACTCCATCTAAATCCTTATCTGTTATATTTTTATCTGTAAAATTCTTTAAATCTGAACATTTATCAAAGTGTTCCAATAACATTATATTAGTTATATTCTATTATATTATAACTATTTTTAATAATTTGCTAATTATCTCTTTTTTTCATTTGAATCTATAATTTCTTATAATATAATAGAGATAGTTCATAATATATTTATGGCAAATACATATGAAACAATCATTATTATATTAGCAATATCAATAAATACAGGTATTATATTATGGTTTATTGCGAATTATCGAGATATGGATTTTGGTGGAAATCCTATGCTACTCAACATAAACTATAATAAAAATAAAATGGAAAATGTAAGTTTTAGTGATGATAAATGTACTACAACTTGTGATTCATTAGACCCTGTTAGTGATCCCCGATACAATATGCAGCAAATAATTAAACAATCTATATTATTGGAAGAACATTTAACAAATAAAAATAAAAGATGTCGCGATTGTATTACTAAACACTTTTTACATATTATTGGGTTATCAGAAGAAGCTCAAATGTTGGCTACAAATAAAATTGATGACTATCCATTAGTAAATGAATCAGTTAATTTATACAATGAATTATTCAAAATATGGATTAAAAATAAAAATATGAATAGTAAAGACGAAAGCTATATATTATACTGTACTAATAAATTAAGAAATCACAGAAAACAGCTTATTGTCTTATACTTTTTTGATGAAAAGTATAAAATAAAAGAAGACAAATAGATATATTATATTTTTGATTTGCAATAAAATCTAATAATATTTTCATTGTTTTTTATAAGGAATATTATTATTATCACGCATATGTGTTATCACACTTTTAATATCATCTATTGTTATATTATGTGATTCTAAATGGTCTGGATGTATTTCTGACCCCATATTTATATTCGGGTATGCTGTTGGAAATGTAGTTGCATATGTATTAACACTCTGATATAATGCTACATCTGCAACTATTTGATATTCACAGTCATTGAAATCATACTTATTATTTTTGTAGTATCTATTGACTAATTTTTCTGCTCCTTTACGAGTTATAATATACATACCTGTTGAAGGTAATAAATATTTCCATTTTATATATTTAACATTATTTTTTAAATATAAATTTTCATATAGATATTTTACCGTTGGACCATATAATATTAATAATTGAAGAATATCAAAGTCTTTTGGAGCATCCTTTACTATATTATCATAATCAATTATATATGGTATAATTATATCATCTTCCATAATAACAAAATGGTTATCTTTTGATGTTTCAAGAGCATATTTCATTGCTTTAATATGGCTGGATATGCAAGCAAATTCATATTCGCAACTAGTACATCCAGGATGCTTACATGTTAGAGGGCGTTTGTGAGCTAAACATGTGCTAAAATCATTTGGCGTTACGGCACTTATGCGAGTATTATCTATGCCAAATGTACTTAACTGTGTATCCATGAAATTTCTTCGCATATCACTGTTGTCAATATTGATCCAATAATGTTTCATTATAATAACATATGTAATTATATAACAATATATTTATATAATAATGTGTGGTATTGTTATTATATTATTTTTGTTATTATTAATTAATGAAGTTAAATGAAGTTAGAACTTAAAAAATTTGATCCAAATAAGATTAAAAATGATTCAGTTGTTGTTTTTATCGGGAAACGTAATACTGGTAAAAGTTATTGTATGAAGGATATTTTAAGTTATAACAAAGATATCCCTGTTGGTGTTGTTGTTTCTCCCACAGAGAAAGCTAATGGCTATTTTGAAAAATTTATTCCTAAAATGCTCATATATGACGAGCTAGAAGAAAAATTAATTAGTAAATATTTAAATCGTCAAATTAACATTACTAATAGTAGGAAGCTGGAACTTGCTAAGCACGGCTCTTCGACTGTTGATCCACGTTCTTTTCTTATTTTAGATGACTGTATGTACAATAAAAGCATAATGTCTGATAAAAATATAAGATGTATTTTTATGAATGGTCGTCATTATAAAATATTTTTATTAATAACTATGCAACATGGTCTTGGTTTACCTCCTGACCTACGTTCCAACATTGATTATGTATTTATATTTAGAAATAACATTGTCAAGGAGCGCGAAAAAATATATAATCATTATGCTGGTATGTTTCCTACATTTGATGTATTTAATCAAGTTATGAATCAATGTACAGAGAATTATGAGTGTCTTGTTATTGACAATAAAGTTCAATCTAATAACATTAATGATGTTGTATTTTGGTATAAAGCAAATGATAGTTCTTTTAAAATGTGTTCACGAGATTTATGGGAAATGCAGGCATTGCAAGATCAACGCGATCTCATGGGCATTGAAAATGAAGAAGATGAAGATTGTGAAGATTTTGATCCAGGCGTATTTACAAAAAAGAAAAACTCTAAGCTCATTAAAGTAAAGAAAAATCAAAGATATTAAAATGTAAGTGTATTTTTAAATATATCTAGACATCTATTATTACATTTATATCCACATATGTCGCATTTGTTACGTAATATAGTATTACATTTTCTACAAATAAATGTTGTCTGTGTATAAATTACATTATCATAATTATCACATATATAGCATATTGTATTCATTTAAAAAAAACTTAGCTTTTTCTTTTTATCTTGTGAATCACTTATATGTATTTCTTTTATAATTGGTTCAGGTAATAATGATTTAATTTCATTAATATCTTTTGCATCATTAGTAACATTATCTTTATCAATTACAAACTCTTCTTGCGTTTTCATTGGTTCAAATAGATTTACTGGTTCAACAACAATAATTTCTTCTGTATCCACATTACTTTCATTAGTCTGTTCTTTTGGTGGTTCTTGTAGCGGTTGTAATTTATTATTAAATGTTACTTCTGATTTTAATATTCTATCTTCTTCTTTATCGTCTCTATCTTCTTCTGCTTCCTCTTCTCCATCTTCTGCTTCCTCTTCTGCTTCCTCTTCGCTTTCTTCTGCTTCCTCTTCGCTTTCTTCTGCTTCCTCTTCTTCATCTTCTGCTTCTTCTTCTTCATCTTCTGCATCTTCTCCATCTTCTGCATCTTCTCCATCTTCTGCTTCTTCTTCGCTTTCTTCTGCTTCTTCTTCTTCATCTTCTGCTTCTTCTTCGCTTTCTTCTGCTTCCTCTTCACTTTCTTCTGCTTCTTCTTCACTATCCTCATCGCTTTCATCTTCCTCTACTATTTCTGGTTCAATTTCTTTACTTTTTGTAGGAGATGTATTCTTAGTATCTGATTCATCTTTAAATTGTGATACAGTATCTGTTAAGCTTTCATCTATTTGATCTAGGATTTCATCATATGGTATAAAGTCTCTAAATGTCTTTTTTATAATTATTTTTATATTTTCTTCAATAATATTTAAATTATTTTGATATTCAACATCTTTGATACCTTTATTAACAAATAAGTAAGCATTTTTCCATGAAAACGTAGCTATATTCATATAACATTTATGAATATAATCCGGAGCAGCAGGTATCCTTATTTTTATATTATCAAATTGGTCACGATACTCATATATTTTTATCTTGATTGTATTGATTATTATAATTTTAATTAAATTATATAGATAATTGCATTTTGTATATTTTACTATTTTTTTATACTCTTCGTTGATAATATTATAATTCCATTTTTTTATTTGTGTTAATTCACTCTGAAACTTTTTAATATTATTACCAGATTCTTCCCATATTTTATTAATACGCTTTGATATCGCTATCCCTAATATATCTTGTATATGCTCTACATATTCATTTCTAGTTTCTATTAAAGCTTCCATATATAATATTTGTTAGTAATATTCTTTATATACTTAGAAAAAATAGTAACGAGAGTAAATGAGTACATAATTTATAAAATGATGAGATTTATAAACTTTTTAAAAATAATAATAATATTCGCAATTATGTACTCGTGATACTGGCCTTATAGCAAAATAAGCCAATGTTGCTAATGGTGAAATGCCCAAATGCTAGTAAAGGTAATATGGGATGGACAACAAGGAAATCTTTACGGAAATAGTTCGTCTCTGGAAAGCTCATAAGGGTGATAAGCAGAAAAATAGGATAAAATT
>Ga0129333_10001500_pt1 | contig 21177 bp, 30 predicted proteins | sample CPB6_08_DNA_FD_94474 | JGI IMG/M metagenome (GOLD analysis project Ga0129333, IMG submission 94474) | Freshwater to marine salinity gradient microbial communities from Chesapeake Bay, USA - CPBay_Sum_0.6_0.8_DNA | ecosystem: Environmental > Aquatic > Marine > Coastal | place: USA: Chesapeake... | reverse complement strand
CCCCATGCCAAGCATCTGCCAGTGACATGGCAGGGCAATGAGGAGCGCATGTTCTGGTATGATGGATGCAGCATCATAGGCAAAGGACAGTTCGATGTGGTCGCTACCTACCCCAACGGGGATGCCATGGCGGGATTCCAAGGACGCATTGGGCTCATAGGTAGCCATCCAGAAGCAGAAAAGTTCTGGTATGATGAATACACTTGGATGAAAAAAGTTTGGCCCGGAGGTGGCAGGAACCACGCCCTGCTCAAGGATTTCGTGGACCAACTAATGCAGAGATAATCCAACTTTTTTGGATTATACCCCTTGATTTTCTAAAAATCAGCATTATATATAAAACGTAGGCCAGCGCCTAATGGGCTGGTCCTACACATCTTGCTTTAGAAGGAGATATAAGATGAACACACTAACCAAGTTTGACCTAACACCATTCCACCGTGCGACCATCGGCTTTGACAGGTTGTTTGATACCCTGGATCGCCAGTTCGCTAATTCGGTGAGCACCAGCTACCCTCCCTATAACATCATCAAGACATCTGAGGATGCTTATCAGATCGAGATCGCTGTAGCTGGATTCCGCGAGGATGAGCTTGATGTCCAAGTCAAGGACAACATCCTATCAGTCACGGGAGAACAGAAGCGCGACGAGGATGATTCTATCTACCTCCACAAGGGCATCTCGGCCCGCAGCTTCACCCGCACCTTCACGCTGGGCGACCACGTTGAAGTCAAGGGTGCTACCGTGAGCAACGGTCTCTTGGTGATCGATCTCGAGCGTGAGCTTCCAGAAGAAGCCAAGCCCAAGAAGATCGCTATCACGTTCCAGAAGTGAATAGGCCACTAGCCCGGCGTCGCGATGATGCCAACTGGGACCAGGGTGGGCGGGCGACCGCCCACCTTTTCATTTGATGTCTAGCGCAGATGTGCTATAGTAAATGACAATCGGAGGACAATAGATGGCCAAGGGCAAGACCCAATCACAGACCGTGACCAAGATCCAACCGCGCGAGGACATCGAACCTCCCAAGCAGTTCAAAGTCATCTATCTCAATGATGAGGTCACTACCATGGAATTCGTGATCCAGACACTGATGGAGATCTTCGATCATGAGTTCGATTCAGCTAGGCACATCACGCAGAAGATCCACGAGGATGGATCTGCTGTGGTAGCAGTGCTGCCTTTTGAGCTAGCTGAACACAAAGGTGTGGAGGTCACAGTGTTGGCCCGCGCCAACGGATTCCCCCTGCAGGTAAAGATCGAACCGGAGGACTGACATTGGATGTTATGTTCGATTTGGAGACGCTAGACACAAAGCCCACGGCTGTGATACTCAGCTTGGGTGCTGTCAAGTTTGATCCAAAGACTCAGAGCGTGCCTGCAGAACTTCCTAAGCTGCTGCTCAAGTTCGACATAGATGCGCAGAATGATCTAGGCAGGACCACCAGCGACGACACGATCGAATGGTGGGGCAAGCAACCCCCGCACATACAAGAGGAAGCCTTTGGTCTAGAAGGCAGGACACCATTAGCTGAGGCCATCGATCAGTTCCATAAGTTCGTATGGAACAGCGATCGCGTGTGGAGCCAAGGTTGCTTCGACATCGTGATCATCGAGGATCTATATAGGATGGTTGGTCGCACTCCACCGTGGAACTATTGGCAGATCCGCGATAGCAGGACGCTGTTTGATTTCGTGGATGGCAAGATGGATCGCAGCAAGCATCACGATGCCATGGAGGATGCGCTAGAACAGGCCCGTGCAGTGCAGAGGGCGCTAAACAAGATCGGTTGGCGGGGCGAGAAGCTCTAACCGTTCCTCACCACGTCCAGCGCGGTGTCTATCCTCTTGGGATAATAGAAGGGATACATAGCATCATCTGGCCTGCCCCTGGGATGGCTGATGTAACGAACACCATCTTTGACCGTGTCGACATGCTGGCTGTGATAATGTCCGAAGCACCAAGTCGATATCTTGCCATCTATGTCAGCATGCAACACATCACGCATGCTGCTGTTGCCAGTCTTTGACCAATCCACTATGTCATCATTCAAGCTGGGGATGATGAGATCATGCCGCGGGACGGTGTGAGTGACCAATACTATCTCGCCGACGTCATCTTTAGCATTGAGCATCGCCACTGCATTGCCTAAGAACTCTGCTTGCTCCTGTGCCGCGGTCCATATGCCAACAGCATCGCGCATCCTCAGGCCTTCCTTGTGGCAGAACTGATCCATGCACATCATCCTACCATCTGATCCTGCTAGCTCGGGGAAATCGAATGTCCACCAACCATTGGCACCTATGAAGGCGGTGCCATCTATCACCGCGGTAGCGTCTGCTAGATAGGTAAGGTTATCGCAGCTACCTAGTGCATGTTCTAGATCGAGCTGGGCCCTTGCTAGGTCACCATATGATGCCTTGTGCTCATGATTACCATCGATGAACATGACGTGCTTGTAAGAGTCGCATAAGTGTTTGACGAAACTGGCTGTGAGCCTGGTGTCCTTTGACACGTCACCGGCGACCACGCATACTAAGCTGGTTCCTAGGCCACGCCAATCCTTGATGTTGTCACGCCAAAGATCAATGTGCAGATCTGATATTAAGTCAAACTGCATTATATGATATTTAACTTTGACCTAATCAAGCCGCGCAAAAAGCTGGAAAATGAGATGGATATGTCAGCCATGCATAAAACGCATTTGACTTTACCAGCTATGCGTGTTAAATATGTTGCAACGCAAAATCAGGAGAATACGATGTCCAAGCTAGTCCGTAGCTTTGGTAGGTCCATCATTGATGGCATCACCGGAGCATTTTATAATTCAGAAGACAAGGGCCTTGTGAGGCTTTTCCAGACTGAATACCAAAGAGATTATCGCCATGCTGTCCAGTATGGTGCGACCGTCAACGAAGAATTCGTCCGCAAATTCTTGGGCTATGATCGCAACGATCAGTGATTAACCAGTTGACAGCTAGGCATGATTGCTATATATTAACATCATGCAAGTTATATTTGGCAAACAGCAAGCTGACAGCTTGAAAGACAAGTTCACCCTCTTAGAACTGGACACGTTCACACAAGAGGGCCTAACAGAGCCGATCACGACCTATGCCGTGGTTGGCATCACTGATCTCAATCTGCAGGACATACCTGCGATGCCAGGATTGGTTGATGTCCACAACACCATGCTCAAGGAATATCGCAAGCGCAACTGGAGCTTCTGCCATCAGGCGCTGGAACACCTACAGGGCAAATGGGGTGGACAGCTAGACAGTTTCTACAAGATCTTCGAGGATAGGATCAAGGATCTTGAGAACAAGGATCTACCTAACGACTGGGACGGAACCATCGCGAGGTAGTTTGAAGGACCTAGGATTCTCCAGCGGTTCTGGTTGGTCCTAGGAGGAAACGTTTGCATTGAAATAGTATGAAACGGAGAAGGACGAACATTCGAGGCTCGTGGTGTTCGTTCTCAGAGTAAAGTGAGCGCCTAGCCACTGTTATACACATGCTAGGAGGCGCTAACGAGCCAACTTTCACCAATTCGTAGCGTAAGATTCATCCACGAGATGCGCTGAGCACTTGTCACCGCACTCACGCATGTGATAGAAGTCTTCGAAGAATCCCAACCAGTGATCACCATTAAGCACTTGCTCAAGACCGCTGATCCTTATGTTGTTGTCGTCACGTATGAACCTCGAATAACCACTATCATTATAGCGATTACCCACCCAGCAACATGGGATTAGATAACCCCTGCTGTTAACGAACATGCCTTTGGTGCCTATCTTGCAGAGAGGTATGATGCCTTGTGATCCCTTGATCGCTTGATATGCCGCGATGTTAGCCGCCTTTGCACCGTTGTCAGGCAAGCTCCTGCCAGTGAGGTTGGTGATCTTCCTCACAAATCTGTAGCCTTTGGGCAGGAAAACATCGCTGGGTTCGAGCGCATCCTTGCCATCCTCGAGATAACCAGGATACTTGCTGCCGAACTTGCTGCTCAGCGTGAGCTGGAACTGATCGCAACCATAGGCCCTGGCTAGATCACGGCAGTCATCTATGTCATGCTCGTTGAACTTGAAAGCTATCATGTCCCATGATATGAAAGCGTAGCTAGAATCCGCTAGCGTCTTCATCCCTAGGATGCTGCTGGCATGGTCGCTGTTGATCCTATATTGTTCTGATATAGATTGCGTGCTGCCATCGATGCTGAAATGCACCTCATCATAATGGTTGAGCATGCTGCCTAGCTCGCGCCACCAATCCTCGTCCTTGTATCCGCCATTGGTTATGATCTGCAGGCTAATGGTCGGATCATTGCTCTTGAAATGATGCACAATCGGCAGGAAATCACGGGCGTAGATGGGATCACCATCATCACCACAGAGCGTGACCCTGCGGACATCGCGCAAAACATTCCTATCAAAGTTAGTGCGGAAGAAATCCAATCGCAGCTGATCCTGCACCAAGCTATCGGGCAGTTCAGTCCTCGGACATCTAGGGCATTTGAGGGTGCAGATGCTGCTGAGCTCGAAATGCCAATGCCACAGTGGCCATCTATGACGATTAAACATACCTCATTATATAGCATAATATGCCGCTAGAATAAATATCCTTGGAGGATCCAAAACATGAACACACATGATCTACTAGTAAAGATGGGCGCTACAGCAGCTAACGCTACCAAGTTTGCTCCTGCGCTCGAAGCGGCAATGAAAGAATTCAGCATCAACACCGCTGAGCGCGTGGCTATGTTCATCGCGCAGGTGATGCATGAGAGCGGCAAGCTGGCTTTCGTAAGCGAGAACCTGAACTACAAAGCAGAATCGCTGAACGCGGTTTTCCCAAAGTATTTCAAGAACGCAGGACGCGATGCTACCCAATATGCGCGCCAACCTGAGAAGATCGCCAACGTGGTCTATGCATCGCGCATGGGCAACGGTGATGAGAAGTCGGGTGAAGGATGGAAGTTCCGCGGTCGTGGATTGATCCAGCTCACTGGCAAGGACAACTACACCAAGTGTGGTGCTGCCCTCGGCAAGGATCTCATCGCTGATCCTAGCTACCTCGAGAGCGCAGAAGGTGCTGCACGTTCAGCAGGCTGGTTCTGGAACAAGAATGGTCTCAATACCCTAGCTGATGCTGGCGATATCGTGACCTGCACCAAGAGGATCAACGGCGGCACGATCGGCCTCGAAGATCGCAAGAAGCACTACGAAGAAGCCCTTCATCTATTAGGCTAATCTAATATGATCTTAAGTCTAGCAAGGATCTCTTCCTTGCTAGACTTTTTATCAAATCCCATCTCAAGTAGCAACACCCTAGCAAGATTAAAATCCATCTTAGTTTTATCACCTTGTTTGATAGAATCATAGATTTCTTTGTTGCTAAATTCATCAACTATCAGTCCATTCATTAAACCATCGAACCTAGCGTCGCTGAGTTCTTTGATACGATTCAACATCCAACCATTTGGTTCACGTGACTTTGCAGTTGAGATAGCTGAATTCATGTTTGTTATCAATTCGTTGATTATTCTATCTGGAAACTCAATGAAAAAATGTCTAAAATTATGGTCTAATATGGGTTTCATCTTATCTAGCATTTTCTCCATATCATCCAAAGACATTGCATTTAATGTTTTGACTATTTCTAATACAGCTTCCATTCTTTGCCATGGATCTTCTATATCGTCGTAGCTCTCATCCCAAAAATCACCCCATGTCTGAAAACCATAAGATTTAAGATAAGACAAGCTGTGTCGAGGACCTAATAGCAGCATTGGACGTTTGTTTACAAATGCTCGCAGGCTTTTCTCAGTGAGGTGTAATGTTTTGTCAATGAATAAGGTCTCAGTAGCTATATGGCAAAATACATTATCAAAATACTCTCTGCTGACATTGAATGAATTGTTAATGATCTGGCCATCATCTGTATCATCAGCATCTATGTTAATCAATATAGGATGATCTAAGTCGAAGCCATCGAACAGTTTTGAATATTTTCTTGGAAAATCAAATTGGTTGGCTTTGATGCCATCTACTGGATCTTTCATGCTACAGCTTAGCCTTAGTCGGTTATTATCTACAACGTCCATCAACAACCTACTGAAAATCGGTCGATATAATCGTTGGTGTGTAATTAACCGATTCAAGCAACTAAACTTATAGTGCAATCTAGGGGTTTTGGGTCTATCTATGCGATACCTAAGATTCCATAATGCATCTTGGAACCAGTAGACAGCCAATGCTCCGTTGCTAAACCAATGGCAAGGAACCGCATTTATATCCTTGCAAAAAAGATCTAGTTCTTTGCTATTTTTTTCACTATGTAATACTATTATTCTATCATCAAAACTAGTAGTATTAAAACGCCATCTTTGCCATCTATCGATCTGTGCTTGATACATGATAGGCTCTTGATCGTGTAATAATATAGGTGGCCTATGGAAAAAATATTCATCAGCTAATAGTGCTTCCCAATCCTGGTTACGGACCTCAAAACATGAAATATCTTGATCTAATAGCCTATTTCCAAATTCTTTGAATGCTATCACTCTAGCCCTCATCTTATTTGCAAGACAAAGGTCATTGAGTGTATTATATACTCTATATATAGGGTTGTTGAATTTCCCAGGAGAATCAGACATATGAAACTAGCCATCATTGGTTGCGGTAAGCTGGGCGGACCCACTGCTGACCTTTTGGAGGAACTCGGGCACGATGTCCGTAGATTTGACATCGCACACGATCACGGATACACGCATGCACAAGCCTGCGCTGATCGTGACTTGATACTTATAGCAGTCCCAACACCACATGCAACAGAATATGATGGCAGCACTCCCATAAGTGATTTGTCGGCGCGTGACTTTGATTATGGCATGCTACAGGTAGCTGTGCTGGATGCCAGCGAAGCAGCACCGAGCACACCTATAGTGATCATCTCCACATGCTTGCCTGGCACTACCAGGAGGCTGTTCAAGGATGTGCCTAATGAGATCATATATAACCCTTATCTGATTAGCATGGGCGCGGTGCAGGATGATCTCAAGGATCCAGATCTGGTCATCATCGGAACCAAACATGGTATCAGGACACCTGCTGTGGAGAAATTGCTTTATCTACATCACGACATGGCAGACATCGAGCTGAGGGCTAAGATACACGAAGGCACTTGGGAAGAAGCAGAGGGCATCAAGATATTCTACAACACTTTCATCAGCACCAAGCTAGGTCTTGTGAACATGATACAAGACGTCGCACAGCGCATAGGTAACATGGATGTTGATGTCGTGACTGATGCACTACAGTCCGCGACACAGCGCATCACTGGTCCCAAATACATGAAAGCAGGTATGGGAGATGGTGGACCTTGCCATCCGCGGGACAACATCGCACTGCGTTGGTTAGCTGAAGAACTTGATCTAGGCTATGACCTATTCTCGGCCATAATGGGTGCTAGGGAAACACAAGCGAGGAACCTTGCACAGTTCTTGGTCGACACCGCTGCATCACATGGGCAAGAGATATACATACATGGCAAATCTTTCAAGCCAGGCGTAGCTTACTGCGATGGCAGCTACAGCCTGTTAGTAGGACATTATGTTGCAGATATCACAGGCAAGGAACCACGCTACATCGATCCCCTCACTGGTGATGTAGAGGATGCAGTGCATGGAACCATATTGCTAGCCCATAACCCTAACGTGACGTATAACTATGACATACGACAAGGAATCTTAGATTACTGTAGATTCCTACCAGGATCACGTGTGGTTGATCCTTGGCGCAGCTACAAGACGGCAGATCTGTCAATCAAGGTGATATATTATGGCAACACACGAAGCACTACCTAGCAAGAAGCACTTACCGTTCGGTGGTGCGAGGGCCGTAAACAATCACGTGATAGAAGAGTTCATAAGGTATGCGCAGTCGCCAGACCTCATGGACATGATCAGATCGCCCTATCTCATCACCAACTTCCTCACCAAGTATCACAGATGGTTGCAGAGCAGCGAGCTGAATGATCTCAAGGGATTGGATGCTTTCAAATATCTGCGTTACAGCAACGGGACAACTGAAGCATTTGATAAATGGTATCTCAGGCATCATGGTCGCAGGCTGAGGATGTTCCGCGGCGAATACATGTATCACCTGGCCACGCATCGCAACCTAGGCTTGCCCTATGCTTGGCTAGAGGACGAACCACTAGACCCCAATGATCACGTGATCATCAGCATGCCGTTCGCTGACAGCGGTGGCATCAGGCCAGAGACCATCAACATATTGGATTCAGCAGCCATACTAGGAGTGCCGGTGCTGATAGATGCGGCTTACCTAGGCACCACCAAGGATATCGAGTTTGACTTCAGCCATCCAGCCATAGACACCGTGACGGTGAGCCTAAGCAAGACTTTTCCAGTGGCACATGCTAGGATAGGCATGAGGTTGTGCCGCCAGGATATCGATGATGGGCTAGACATTTACCACAAGACTGATTATGACAATCGTTGGGGCGCAGCCCTAGGCACACTGCTGATAGCCCACTATGGTATAGACTACAATGCCCTCACCTATGGTGAATGGCAACGTATCCGCTGCATGGAGATGAACCTCATGCCCAGCCACAGCATCCTGTTTGGACTCGGGGGATCTGATCATGACCAATACAACAGGGGTGGTATCTACAACAGGCTTTACCTCGGAGGACTGTATGAGACAAAGTGATTGGAAGAGGGGCTGGGTTGATCCTACCATCCTATGGAACACTGAACTAGTCAAGAATCTTCCATATGCTAGAGAAGCATTCAATGATGATGTGCAGTTAGCAATATGGACAAAGCAAGGGCATCAACCCAGGACTGGTGGTTTGTTTGACATGCGAAGGCCAAATCAACCCTCATCCACGCAACTGCTGATAGGTTGGGCTAGCCATCTTGAACACATAGGCATCAGCTATTATGAGATGGAGCCAGGCGATAATCTTCCATATCATCAAGACACTTATAAGAAATACATCACCTTATTCAATCTATGGGATCGGCACAAGCGCATATGGCGCTACATCTTTTTCGTGGAGGATTGGAAGCCCGGTCATATCTTCGAGATAGATGGCATGCCATTGACACAATGGAAGTCAGGGGATTATGTGGCATGGCGCTATGATGTCCCACACATGGCAGCTAACCTAGGCATTGACAATCGCTACACCATACAGCTGACAGGGGTAGAGATTGCGGGTATCTAGCCACAACGAGTGGGACAAGCTGCGGAGCGTGGTAGTAGGCACAGCCTCTGGTGCAAACTGGCCCATGTTTGATCCCACCTTCGCTGTGAACTGGGAAACAACACTGTTCAAGGAGGTGCCGCATCCCAAAGGGTCGGTCTACAAGAAAGTCATAGAGGAAGCCAACGAGGACTTAGACAATCTAGCCAAGGTATTATCTAGCGCTGGTGTCACGGTGTATAGGCCATTGGCTAACGACTACACAAAGACCATAAGGACACCAAAGTGGGACAGCGATCAGATGTATGGTTACTGCCCGCGTGACACGCATCTGGTCATAGGCAGCACCGTCATAGAAGCGCCAATGGCCTATAGGTCGAGGCAGTTCGAAGCTGATCATCTAAGCCAAGTGAGGCAGGATGCCATACGCGATGGCGCTAACTGGGTGGCAGCACCACGTCCTGCGCTGCCGATAGGATCACATTCTGCGGTCACAGGCACACCGGAACTGGCAGAGATGGAACCCATATTCGATGCAGCCAACTGCCTGCGCATCAATGATGACATACTCTATCTCAAGAGCAGCACAGGCAACAGGCGTGGCGCTGAATGGTTGCAGCGATTCCTGGGTGACAAGTATCGAGTGCATGTCCTTGATAATCTATATGCCTATGCACACATAGACAGCACCATCGCTCCCATAAGGGAAGGCTTGGTCGTGCTCAATGGGCGCAGGATATCGAGGAACGATGTTCCTAAAGTTTTCGAAGGTTGGGATATCATATGGATGGATGATGCCATCCCCCAACCATTTTACATGTATCCCTACGCATCGGCATGGATAGGCATGAATCTTCTGATGCTGGATCCACAGACCGCCATCGTGGACAAAGCGCAATCACATCTCATACAAGAACTAGAGTCACACGGCGTGGAAGTTTGGCCGCAGGAACTACGACATGCTAGGACCTTAGGCGGTGGATTCCACTGCGTGACCTTGGATCTAGAACGGATATAACTAAGCACATAATGGGGAGCATCAACAAGTGCCATTCAACAGCATCGACGAACTCAATGAAGCGTTCTACAATGATAGAGGACAGAGGAAGTTCCATCTTCCGAAAGCCAAACAAGTATATGATAGCATAGTCGCACAGATCGGCTTCACACCGAGGAACGTGCTGTCATTGAGCAAGAGTTGGATCAGCGAGCACTTGATAGAAGCAGGACGCGATGTAGTATTCCCTGATCAGATAGCACCTGGTGCGGGATTCGATCTCGTGATAGCGGTTGATGAGATACTGACCAGGGAGCGCAACGAAGCAGACCAGAAGAAGATCATCTCACAGATCATGCAGCTGACCACGCCCGGTGGATACTTGGTAGCTAGCCTCAGGGACTACAGGAACACCAACTGCCACAGGCGGCCATTGGGTGACAGCACTTATAATAGGCTAGGCGGTGACGACATCGTTACCACCGAAGTCAATGGTTTGGATCCCAAAGACAAGCAGGAATGGCAGCAGAAACTGCATGTGGTCATGAATGATCAGGACTTCGCTTGCTTGCATGTGGGACAGCGCAGGACGCTGTATTTCAAGCAGATGGCCAAGTATTGCGCGGACGCAGGTGCCAGCGATTTCGTGGTGAGCAAGGAACTGCATTGGCGCAATCATCTGAGGAGGATACCCGAACACGTGGCATTCGCGAGGAAGCAAGCATGATCGATACCAAAGAGATAGAAAGCATGGTCAGGTCCGAGATACGGGCCAAGGTCGTCGAAGCACTAGATATGCAAGCAGTCGGTGAGATCATCGGTGAGACCATGATCAGCATAGCCAATGAGAAGCTAGGATCGACCACCACTGCCATGGTCAACAACATGTTGCGGGATGGCACTCTAGCCAAGATGATCGAGGAAAAGCTGCTGAAAGGCATGCAGGCTAGGTTAGAAGAACTCATAGCCAGCAGGGCAGCTGGCATGGTCAGCAGGGTGGACGTTGGCACGCAGATATCAGATAAGATAGAGCGTTTCGTCAGAGAAGCCATGGAGAACGCCGCGTTGCCTGATGGGCTCATACCACTGCGTGCGGTCAACCTCAGTGGCCTCAAGATATCCGCTGATGATATCACACAAGGCTTATACAAGGATTTCAATAGCACTGGCATACAAGACACCGCGGTAGATCCACAGTTGACTGTGATGGATGGTGCGGTCATCGTTGAGTTCGATCTGGTAAGCAACAAGCTCAGCGTGCAAGATTCCGCTGAGATCAAAGGCAACCTAAACGTGGTAGGTGATCTGAGATTGGAAGGCAATCTCGTGATGCTCAACACCAGTTTCAGCAAGCAGATACAGGGCATGGTGCGTGACACCATCAACGCTGACAAAGCCAACAGCAAGATGGACATAGGCGGTGATGCGCTATATGCCAATGGCAAAGAGATACTGCGTGACAACGCGCTAGGCGCTGGTATCGCTTACAGCAACCTGCGCAAGGTAGGTAATCTGCAGGAGCTCAACGTCATAGGACCATTGACCGCCACTGACACGCTGAGCGTGGCTGATGGCAGGGTTGGCATCAACACGGATGATCCCGCTGGTGCGTTGACGGTCTGGGATGAAGATGCTGAGCTGACCATACGCAAGCACAAGGCCAAGACCACTTATGTGGGAACCACCCGGGATTGTGATCTAGTGCTGGGAACCAACGGCAACATAGGCTTGGCGCTGAGGAGAGATGGGACAACCAGCATCAACAGGATGGAGCTAGGCGGCCTGCTGATCAGCGTCAGCGATTCAGTGCCAGAGCATGATGGACAGCCTGGCGAACTGGTGATCATGCGCACAGCCAAGGAAGGACAACCTTGGGCCTATCAATGCATGGAAGGCAAGAGATGGGCAGCGCTGAAGAGATGAAGCTGGCCTTCGTCATAGGCAACGGGCATTCGAGATCAGTGTTTGATCTCAATCTGCTCAAAGACAAGGGCATACTCTATGGTTGCAATCTCCTCATCGAAGAGCTGCAACTGGATAACACCGTGGCCTGCGACAGGCACATGGTGGTGCATCTGATATCGCAGGGCTTCGACAAGGTCACCAATCTATGGACACGGGACAGATGGGTGAAGACCGTTGAAGGCAACATCAAATCATTGCCTGATCCGATCCTACAGTCCAAGGTCAGATATGATCAAGAGATACACTGGAACAGTGGCGTGCATGCGGTCAATCTCGCGGCGCACCAAGGCAGTGACGTGGTCGTGATGATAGGCTTCGACTTATGGCCACGTGAGGATGGCCAGAACAACATATATCAATCTAAGAGCGAATTCTACAACAGCAAGGCCATAGATCCTAGCCATTGGATACATCAGCTAGGACGTTGCTACGACAAATATCCTGACGTCAGCTTCGTGCAGATACAGCCCAGCTCATGGAAGGATCCTGAGCCTTGGCTATCTAGGGAAAACTATACCAGGGATGATTACTCTGGTCTCAGAGAATGGTTGAAGGAACTATGAGATGAAGATGGGATTGAAAGAATCAGGCATACTGTTGGCGTTGAGCATGGCAGCTTTGATAGCATTCACTCTCAGGCAAGACGCTATCAGGGACATGGTGGCCAGCCAACAAGAAGCGGAACCGCAGCAGGTGGCGCAGGCAGAACCAGTCTCAGAGCCAGAGCCACCTAAGGTAGAGGAACCGCCTAAGGTAGAAGAAGCACCCAAGGTGGTCGAACAGCCCAAGGTTGAGCCCAAGGATGACTGGGGTGATCTCATCGATCAGATGCAGGCACGCAAGGTCACAGGCAACGGCGACACGCTACAGTTAGAGGAACGCACGCTACACATGCTGATCAAGCTGGAACAGGAATGGGGCGAGCAGCTTGAGATCAAGTGGGCCAAGCGTGACAAGGCACTCAACGACGAGATAGGTGGTAGGAGCCACAGCCAGCACCTCAAGGGCAAAGCAGTAGATATAATACACAACGGTTGGAATCAAGCCAAGATGCGCAAGTTCATACGCATGGCCTATGACATAGGCTTCCGTGGATTCGGCACTGGCAAGACCATGATACACATCGACAGCAGGGACAAGCTAGGCGCTTGGTTATATCCAGGCAGTCCTTATCCATCAGCTAGGAAGATACTCAGTGACAAGGTCAAGCACTGATGTGCCCTACATCTATGAAAGCCCAGATGGCGGTCAAACCGTCACTCGCCGCAGGGTTGGTGAGATGATCAAACAGACTAGGACCAAATCTGGATGGATCGGCTTGGAGGAGATCGAGACACTACTCGCAGTGTTGGAAGAAGAAGTGAAGCTGAGGCAGAAATATCCAGCAGTGCAAGCGGCTTGGGATAACTATCAGCTCATGATAGATTTGGCCAAAGACCAAGAGGGAGAGATCGATGAATAAGCTAGAGAATCACATCAAGCGCAACAAGTTCGAACGTCCTACGCTAGTGCTAGACGTGGCAGAGGTAGAATCCAACTATCATGATCTCAAGCGAGGCATGCCTGACGCCCACATCCATTATGCGGTCAAGGCAAATCCCCATCCTCGCATACTAGAAAGACTGACCAAGATAGGCTGCAGATTTGATGCGGCTAGCATGGCTGAGATACAGATGTGCCTCGACGCAGGTGCTAGTCCCTCAGACATCAGCTTCGGCAACACCATCAAACGTCCACAGGACATAGCTTGGGCAGTGGAGCAAGGGATCGAGTTGTTCTCAGCAGATGCAGAGGAAGAACTTGAAAAGATAGCCCAGCATGCTCCAGGCAAGAAAGTGTTCATACGCTTGTTGGTCAGCAGCGCGGAAGCAGAATGGCCACTTAGCAGGAAGTTTGGATGCAGCACCAGCTATGCCATACCATTGCTGAACAAAGCCAGAGAACTAGGCCTGCAACCAGTAGGCCTCAGCTTCCATGTGGGAAGCCAGACACGCCATCCTCACATGTGGTATGATTGCCTAGACACAGTGTCAGCGGTATGGGAGCATGCCCGTGCCGAAGGGCACGATCTATGGCTGCTGAACATCGGTGGTGGTTTCCCCGCGTTCTATGGCAAGGAAATCACTGACGCTGAGACCTATGGTAGCAAGATCATGGCTGCTGTAAAGGAACGCTTCGAGGGCGTGACCTACATCATGGCAGAGCCTGGCAGGGGATTGGTCGGTGAAGCAGGTGCCATAGCCGCTGAAGTATTGTTGGTAAGCCGCAAGACACCTGGTGATCCCGTGCGTTGGGTTTATCTCAACATAGGACGTTTCAGCGGGTTGGCAGAGTGCGAAGATGAAGCCATACGCTACGAGTTCTTGGTCCCTGGTCGCGAGCTAGAACCAACCAGTCCTTGCGCGGTAGCTGGCCCGACCTGCGATTCAGCTGACATCCTTTATCAAAAGAAGAAGGTCAAGCTGCCCATCGGGCTCAAGAGCGGGGACAAGATAATCATCAAGACCTGCGGCGCTTATACCAGCACCTACAGCACCATAGCGTTCAATGGTTTTCCACCCTTAGAAGTCCGAGTGCTGGGCGAGTAAATATCATGCATGCTAGAATATCAAAATGCTCTTATCTTTGATGAAGACATAGAGGCTTGGCATAAACTACCTTGGACTCGTCCCTGGCTAAACAAGCTAGAAGTAGCTCTTAAACAAGGTCTAGAATGCGGGCCCCACGGGATATATCCCACTCGTTTTCCTGTCATTTCTCGTCCTACATACAATCTTGATGGAATGAGCAGGGATACTTTGATATGGAACAGTCCAAATGATGTGATATACAAGGCAGGACACTTTTGGACTGAAATACTAGAAGGTGATCATATAAGTTGGGATATCATGCTCGAAAATGGCCACATTACGGAGAGCTTTTGTGCCTTAGGACACAAAATAACACCTTCACATTTTAGTCATTGGGAAATATGGAAGAGCTTACCACCAACCCATGTAAAAGGATTTGTGGACAGATATTTCTCTGACAAGACTGGCAAGATCAACTTTGAGTGCATCGGAGACAAGGTAATAGAACTACATTTCCGCTGGAGCCCAGAATGGGAGTGGTGGTATGATAGGTGTCCATTCTATAGCGTGCCACTTTGGGCAGATAATGATGCATGGCAACAACTAGATGAAGCTACAGGTGAAGGATGGGAGATAGTTCCAGATATCGTTCCAGGTTGGATAACACCACAAAGGTTAGGAGTGATGCTCTGCGAAGATCCAAAGATCGCTCGCAACCATCCGATTTATGGCCGATATACCAGTTGACAGGCCCAGCATACTAGCATACAATGGGGGCATGACACATACACCCCGCATTGGTTTCGCTTGCAAATGGACCGACATGACCCAAAAAGGCATGGTCGCTGATCCTGCGCTAAACAATAGGACCACTACCGTAGCTTGGCTCAAGCGCCAATCACGTGACGTGGCAGAACAAAAGCTGTGGGAGTTGATGACCCACAACATAGAAGCCTTATACAGGCTGGTGGAGAGGGTAGGTGGACTTGACAGAAATCTTCGTATGGTTAGGCTTGGTAGCGATATTTTGCCTGTCTATACTGAGCCCACTTTTGGCGGTTTTTACAATGATAGCAGCGTTAGATCGCATTGTGAACGGGCTCTCGCCAAGGTCGGCGACTTGGCCCGTGATCTTGATGTCCGCCTTTCTTTCCATCCTGGGCAGTTTTGTGTGCTGGCCAGTGATAAGCCTGATGTGGTATCACGTTCTATAGAGGAGTTCGAATATCATGTCGACATGGCGCGTTGGATGGGATATGGTAAGGCATTCCAGGATTTCAAGATTAACGTCCACATTGCGGGTAGAGCCGGTCCCCAAGGTATTCGCTCTGCCTGGTCGAGACTCTCCCCCGAAGCCCGCAACACCATCACCATCGAAAACGAGGAAATGACCTATGGACTTGATGATTGCCTTTCTATTGCTGATATCTGCCCTGTCGTTCTTGACGTCCACCATCACTGGATACGAGAAAATGACTACATCAGATCAGAAGATGACCGTTGGCAGAGGATTCAGGATAGCTGGCGAGGTGTTAGGCCTGTTATACATTACAGCGTCAGCCGCGAGGATATCTTACCTAGCCATAGCGTCAATGATCGTCCCGACATGAACTTGTTGCTGGAGCATGGCCACAAGAAAGCCAAACTCAGGGCACACAGCGATTTTATGTGGAATCGTGCTGTGAACGAGTATGTGCTAGAATTTTGGCCCCGCGCTGACATCATGGTGGAGAGCAAGGCCAAAAATCTAGCTAGCATACAACTATTCAGGCTTGCTTATTTTTCTTCGTAGCAGGCTTCTTATCAGCCTTAGCAGGCTTTTTATCAGCGGTCTTCTTGGCCGCTGGTTTCTTTTCAGCTTTGGGCTTAGCAGCCTTCTTGGCAGCTGGAGCAGCTTCTACGCTGGCAGCAGGTGCTGGATCAGCTTTCTTTTCCGTGGCAGGAAAAGGATTCACTTGTATTTCATTGGTATCTGGCGTCTTGCCTGATAACCAATCGGTTAACCATTTAAGCATGGCGTTCTCCTTTCTATGCGTATATATACCTCCTGCAGATCAGCCATGCCAAAGAGTAGGTTGACTTTTTGTGCAGTGCAATATAAATATAGTGCAACGCAAGGAGAACACAGATGAAGAAGATCATAGAAACTGTAAAGAACATCTTTGGTGCCTTGTCAATCCCATCCGAAGAGGAGAGGATGCACAGGTTCCTGAGCCAAGCCCAGAGCCATGCACAGCTGGAAGCTCTGATCAGGATCTGGGATGAGCGCCATAGAAGGTATTGGTAACATGTGGCCTTATACAGTAGATGAATTAGTGCTCATCAACACTGGCACTAAGAAACAGTAACATCCAAAGGAGAGATGAGATGATTGAATATCCATATTTCGCAGACCTAGTTGGTAGCTCTGTAAAGAGCATGTTCGGTGCAATGATCAAGGAAACCGAGCACAAGGCGACTTTCAACAACATGGTTGATGCCAAGGTAAAGCTCAACAAGGACATCTATGAAGCCAGCAAGGCTTGGATGGAAAGCATGCAGGACGTAGCCAAGAAGACCACCAACACAAATTGGGTCGATCTCTGGAACAAGTCACTGTATAAGTGATCCAAAATAGGGCGATCCAATCAGAGATCGCCCTATTTTCTTGGGTTGACAGGCGATTGTTTGTATCATATACTGTTTGAAGCTAACAAGCTCAATCCGTTAGCCGTGAAAGCCTGGAATAGTTCCAGCAAACTGGAGTATATGATATGACCGCTTTTGTAAGCACCAAGTCACGGATAGCCGCATGGCTCCGTAAATTTCCAAGAAAATTTGATGTTGAGAAAACAGCCATCGATCTCAGAGAGATGGTTAACAACTACAAGGATGGACATATTCCAATCCTCGACATAGCGGATGGCATCCAAGCTGTCATTGGTAATGCCCCTGTGTCTCGTGTATCGATTGATCCACGCAAAAGCAAGCGAGTTCCTAAGTTCCAATGGGTTCCAATTGGAGATTGCTACATTGATCCTCGCTTCCAACGGGACGTAGCACCCAATCATATCAATAACATCGAGAAGAACATCGACACGAGGATGATTCTCGTGCCTTGTGCAGTCAAACTCGTCAAAGATGGCAAACCCATCTTCTGCATCTGGGATGGTGGACACACCACACAACTCCTCATACGCCAGGGATGGACGCACATTCCATTATGGTTCACTGATGTCGATGATCTCAGCGAATCAGAATTAGTCGAAGCAGAGGAAGCCATGATCGGCTTGGCAGGGCGCAGCTTCTTGGCCATCAACAAGACCTTCAAACGTCCTGTTGGTGGATATAATGAGTTCATGATCTTGGTAGAAACCAAAGACGTTGATGCGTTAACTATCATGCTCATCCTCAAGTCACATGGCTGCCAGCCTTACCGTTACAAGCGGCAATCAGGCGACGTCACTCATTTTGAAGCATTATGGGAAGTGTATGATCTGCAGAACAAAGCTGGTGTCAAGGGCACTTATCTCGCTCGTGCTCTAGCTTTCCATCGCAGGCATTGGCCCAAGGCTGCTATCGAAGCAGAGGTGATGCGTCCGATGGCCATGCTTTATCAGATGTGCGACACACAGCTTGGACATCAACCCAGCGATGACTTCGATCATGATCTCGGTCAATATCTTATCAAGAAGTATGGTAGCGCCGAAGCAGTGCAAGAAGGCATCAAGGCGAGCTATGCAGAGCATCATCCCAATGGTCGCGATAGCAATCCAGCCCAGGTGTTGAGTGGTTTGCTCAACATCTATGCCAAGCATATCAACAAGGAGTCGGTGGCTATCCCGCCGGTGCGTTGGAATGTCTGAGACAAAGTTATTATATCTAATGGCTCCCCCCGATGGGGGAGTCGATGTCAAGATAGGCATCACTACCCTCAGCAAAGCTGAAGTGCGCCTTGGCACTTATCAGAATGCCTTAGGCCCCAGGATGTTATGCCAATGGCAGCGTTGTTGGATCGGTCCTGATGGCGAGATAGAGAGACTAGAGCGCGTCTTGAAGAATCATTACAGGCATGACATCCTCAATGAGGGCAGGGGTTATACCGAATGGGTGAGCGGTAAGACTTGGCAAGACATCGTGCCTGTCGTGGAAGAAATGATCGATGGGCATAGGTTCAAAGTAGAACCAGTGGCTTTGGAATATCTACCATTGACGAGTCGCAATCTAGATCAATATAGGGCTAGCTTGATTTAATTGCTAAACTAGCAGAGAGGTATTAAGCATGGAACCCGAACGCAAGAAACCTGAGAGCATGTTCAAGTTCAACATCGAATGGATCGATCCCAACGATAATTGGATCGACAAGCTAGACCACACGCATTTCATGATGATCGCGCTGGACATCTTGGAAGTCGACGTGGAGGACAGCAAGAACATGGAAGCCAAGCAGATGCTAGAAGCCATTGGAATCAAGTGCTGATGAAAACGGGATTCACTTGTTCCGCTTTTGACCTGTTGCATGCGGGCCATGTGGCCATGCTACGCGAAGCGAAGTCACAGTGTGATTATCTAATCTGTGGCCTGCAGACCGATCCCAGCGTGGACCGTCCCTCTAAGAACAGGCCAGTGCAGACCATCGTGGAGCGATATGTCCAGTTGGCTGCGGTGCGGTATGTGGATGAGATCGTGCCCTACGCCACCGAAGCTGATCTCGAGGACATCCTCAGCATGTATCCCATCGACGTCAGGATACTAGGTGAGGAATACAAGGACAAGGATTTCACAGGTCGTGATATCTGCAAGAAGCGCGGGATCGACCTCTACTTCAACCGCCGCGAACACAGGTTCAGCACCAGCGACCTACGCAAGCGGATATCAGAAAAATCTTAGATACATAAGTTTGCGAAAGCAGGAGGGAATAATGATGGAACGTTCGATATCATTCGATAACAGCGGACACATGCTAGACGAAGGACTAAGGCGCTTCATGCTAGCTGTCTATGCTAACATGGGCATTGGATTGGTTATAACTTCTGTGGTAGGAGCAGCCATCGGTTTAGATGAGAATCTGATCAAGCTGTTCATGGGTGGGCCTCAGGCTTGGTTGTTCATGCTGGCACCCATTGGTCTGGTTTGGTATATCGGTGCAAGCATCTCTAATATGGATCCCAGCACAGCGAGATCATTGTTCTGGGCATACAGCGCATTGATGGGCGTGAGCTTGAGCACGATCTTTGCTGTGTTCGCGCTAGGCAGCATCGTTCAAGTGTTCTTGGTAACAGCGGTAACGTTCGGAGCGATGAGCATCTACGGACATACCACGAGGGCTGACCTAACCAAGTTAGGCAGCTTCTTGATCATGGGTGTGATTGGAATAGTGATCGCTAGCTTGTTAAACTTGTTCTTCCAGAGCAGCGCAGCTTCTTATGCGATAAGCGTGATCAGCGTCCTAGTGTTCACCCTGCTCACAGCATATGACACTCAGAAGCTCAAAGAAGTCTATTATCAGACACAGGGCGATGATCAGGAGAGAGCAGGAGTCATGGGTGCGCTCAACCTTTACATCGATTTCATCAACATCTTCATCAGCTTGCTCAACATCCTAGGCAACAGGAGATGAACATGAACGAACAATGGATGGTGATTAGCACCGAGAAGCAAGCTGAAAACGAGATATTGAGGACCAAGATCGAAGCCTATGAGAATGTGCTGAGATCCATAGCACATGATGGCCATGAGCTAGGACTAGACAAGATAGTCCAGATGACGCATGAAGCATTATATGGAGTTGAGTGAAGGATGCAGATCGAAGACCAAGTCAGCCTTGATTACGATGATGTCTTGATCAAGCCAAAGCGCAGCATACTCAAGAGCCGCAAGCAGGTCGACATCACCCGTGATCTGAGATTCAAATGGAGCGGGCAGGATTGGTCAGGTGTGCCCATCATCGCGGCCAACATGGATACCACCGGCACCATGCACATGTTTAGTTCTCTGGAACGCCACGACATGCCCACGGCCCTGCACAAGTTCTATACCAAGGACCAACTGGTGCAGTTCTTCAACCAGCTCAGCCAAGGAGAACTGTCTAGGGTGTTTTATAGCCTGGGCATGCGCGATGATGATTGGGATAAGTTCGCCGCGGTTTGGGCTGAGCTACCTGAGAAGGTGCGTCCTAGGATGGTCTGCATCGATGTGCCCAGCGCATACCTAGAGACCTTCGTTGATTTCTTGAAACGATTCCGCGACACTTATCCCTCAGTGACTATCATGGCAGGCAACGTCTGCACAGGTGAGATGACCGAAGCGCTGGTGCTGGCTGGCGCTGACATCGTGAAGGTGGGCATCGGTCCAGGCAGCGGTTGCTTGACACGCAGGGTGGCAGGCGTCGGTGTGCCGCAGCTGACAGCAGTCATAGATTGCGCTGATG
>Ga0129333_10001499_pt1 | contig 21185 bp, 20 predicted proteins | sample CPB6_08_DNA_FD_94474 | JGI IMG/M metagenome (GOLD analysis project Ga0129333, IMG submission 94474) | Freshwater to marine salinity gradient microbial communities from Chesapeake Bay, USA - CPBay_Sum_0.6_0.8_DNA | ecosystem: Environmental > Aquatic > Marine > Coastal | place: USA: Chesapeake... | reverse complement strand
TCCGCCAAGCCCCGGCAGGCCGCCGAGTCCCGGCAGCTTGCCGCCGCCGAGGCCAGGAAGGCCGGGCAGTTGCGGCGCGGGTCCGCCTTTCATCATTTCCTTGAGGTCGTCGGGAAGGGCATCGGGGTTGAGATTGCCCAGTTCCGCCTGCATCCTTTCGAGCTCCGCCGCATCTGGCGCGCCCTTGCCGCCCATCATCTTGCCGAACAGGCCCTTGCCCTGGCCCATCTGCTTCATCATGCCGGCCATCTGCAGATGCATCTTGAGAAGGCGGTTCACCTCCTCGACCTTGGTGCCGGAGCCCGCTGCCACGCGGCGCTTGCGCCGGGCATCCATGAGCTTGGGGTTGCGGCGCTCCTGCGGCGTCATCGAGCCGATAATGGCCATCTGCCGCTTCAGCACCTTGTTGTCGAGGTCGAGGCCTTCCATCTGCTTCTTGATCTTGCCCATGCCGGGCAGCAGGTTCATCACCCCGCCCATGCCACCCAGTTTCTGCAGTTGCCTGAGCTGGTCGGCGAGGTCGTCGAGATCGAAGGCGCCCTTCTTCATGCGCTCGGCGATCTTCCGGGCCTTGTCCTGATCGATGGTGAGGGCGGCCTTCTCGACCAGCGAAACGACGTCACCCATGCCCAGAATGCGCCCGGCGATACGCTCCGGGTGGAAGTCTTCGAGGCCCTCGAGCTTTTCGCCCGTGCCCATGAGCTTGATCGGCTTGCCGGTGACGGCGCGCATGGACAGCGCGGCACCGCCGCGTCCGTCGCCGTCGATACGCGTCAGCACGATGCCCGAGATGCCGATCTTGCCGTCGAAGGCGCGGGCGAGGTTGACGGCGTCCTGGCCGGTCAGGGCGTCTGCCACAAGAAGCGTCTCGTTTGGCTTCACGATGTCGCGCACGGCGACCGCCTCGGCGAGCAACTCCTCGTCGATGTTGAGCCGACCTGCCGTGTCGAGCATCACGATGTCATAGCCACCCCGGCGGGCCTCCGACATGGCGCGCCTGGCAATCTCGACGGGCTGCTGGCCGGGGACGATGGGCAGCGTGTCGACGTGAACCTGCCTGCCGAGAATGGCGAGCTGTTCCTGGGCGGCGGGTCGCCGGGTGTCGAGCGAGGCCATCAGCACCTTGCGCTTCTCGCGTTCGGTGAGACGCTTGGAGATCTTGGCGGTCGTCGTGGTCTTGCCCGAGCCCTGGAGGCCCACCATCAGGATTGCAACCGGCGGCGAGGCGCGCAGGTTGAGGGCCGTGCCCTCCGCGCCGCCCAGCGTCTCGACCAGTGCATCATGCACGATCTTGACCACCATCTGGCCGGGTTTCACGGACTTGACGATCTCGGCGCCGACCGCCTTGGCGCGCACCGTGTCGGTGAACGACCGGACCACCTCGAGGGCCACATCGGCCTCGAGCAGGGCGCGGCGGACCTCGCGCAGGGCGTCCTCGACATCGGCCTCGGAGAGCGCACCCCGGCCGGTGATCTTGTCCAAAATGCCCGACAGGCGCTCGCTTAAGGTGTCAAACATGGTCCTGTTCCTCCGGCCGCAACGACCTTCGCACCCGGGGGCGAAACTCGCTGCCGGATGTTGGCCGCCTCACCCCCCCCGGGAATGTCAGAACCCCATGTGTGAGACCGCCTGAAGACGTTCAAGCCGTCGTGTGATGGCCGGGGCATAGGGGAAAGCGTCGGGGAAGTCAAACCCGCCACCGGACCTGCCAACGGGCCTGGCTTCACGCCAGCCTAGCATTCGGCATGGCTTTGCCCATATAAGGCGGCTCATGCCAGAAGCCTCCGCCCTTCCTTTCCGCAAGATGAACGGGCTCGGAAACGACTTCGTCGTTTTCGATGCGCGGCGGCGGCCCATTGCCATGGACGAGGCGAGGGCGCGTGCCATTGCCGACCGCTCCACCGGCATCGGCTGTGACCAGCTGATCGTGCTTGAACCCTCCAGGACCGCCGATGTCACCATGCGCATCTGGAACAATGAGGGCTTCGAGGTCGAAAGCTGCGGCAACGCCACGCGCTGTGTTGCCGATCTCCTGTTCGAGGAAAAGCACGCGACCCGGGCCACCATCGACACCAAGGGCGGCTTTCTGGTGGCCGAGAAGGGTGGCGACAAGCTCGTGACCGTGGACATGGGCGCGCCACGCTTCGACTGGCAGGACATTCCGCTCTCCGAGAAGTTTCACGACACCCGCTACATCGATCTCTATGTCGGGCCAGCCGATCAGCCGCTCATCGACGCACCTTCCGTCGTCAATGTCGGCAACCCCCACTGCATATTCTGGGTGAAGGACCTCGACGTCGTGGATCTCGCCAAGGTCGGCCCCATGCTTGAGCATCACCCGCTGTTCCCGCGGAGGGCGAACATCACGCTCGCCCGCGTCGATGCCAGGGATCATGCGGTGATCAAGGTGTGGGAGCGGGGCGCGGGCCTGACGAGGGCCTGCGGAACGGCGGCCTGCGCCGTCATGGCGGCTGGTTTCCGCCTCAAGCGTCTCGGTCGCAAGGCCACCATCACGCTGCCCGGCGGCGATCTTTTTCTCGAGATCCGCGAGAGTGACGGCCACATCATCATGACCGGTCCCGTCGCCTATGAATTCGACGGCGTGCTCCCGGCCCATCTCGCGGTCTAGGCATCATGGCGGACCCCACATTCTTCACGTTCGGCTGCCGCCTCAACACCTATGAAACCGAGGTCATGCGCAAGCACGCCGAGGCGGCTGGCAAGGCCAATACCATCGTCTTCAACACCTGCGCGGTCACCGCCGAGGCAACCCGCCAGGCGCGGCAGGCGATCCGCCGGGCCCGGGCTGAAAACCCGGAGGCCGAGATCATTGTCACGGGCTGTGCCGCCCAGACCGAGCCGGAGATGTTCGCGCGCATGCCGGAAGTCTCGCGGGTGCTCGGCAATGAGGAGAAGCTCAAGGCCGAAAGCTGGGTGGACGATGGAGCGCCGCGCGTTGCCGTCTCCGACATCATGGCTGTCAGGTCTGCGAAGCCGCATCTCATCGACGGGCTCAGGGAACGCACGCGCGCCTTCGTCCAGGTGCAAAATGGCTGCGATCACCGCTGTACCTTCTGCATCATTCCCTTCGGGCGGGGCAATTCGCGCTCGCTGGAGGCCGATGATGTTGTCGAACAGGTGCGCCGTCTGGTGGCCTCGGGCTACTCCGAAGTCGTCCTGACAGGGGTCGATCTCACCTCCTGGGGGGCTGATCTCGAAGGGGCTCCGAAGCTTGGCGCGCTCACCGCCCGCATTCTCCGCAAGGTGAACGATCTCAAGCGCCTGCGGCTCTCCTCCATCGACTCGATCGAGGCCGACCCCGAGCTCCTCGAGGTGATCGCCGGCGAGGAGCGGATCATGCCGCACATCCATCTCTCGCTGCAGTCAGGTGACAACATGATCCTGAAGCGCATGAAGCGCCGCCACGCGCGTGAGGATTCAATCGGCTTCTGCGCCGAATTGCGCGCGCGCCGTCCGGGCATCGTCTTCGGGGCCGACATCATCGCCGGGTTCCCCACCGAAACGGATGACATGTTCGAGAATTCCCTGAAGATCGTCGATGACTGCGGTCTCACATATCTCCATGTGTTTCCCTTCTCGCCGCGTCCGGGCACGCCGGCCGCGCGCATGCCGCAGCTCGACAAGGGTCTCGTCAAGGCGCGCGCCGCCATGTTGCGGGCGCGGGGTGAGCAGCGGCTCGATCTCTTCCTCAGCAGCGAGGTGGGCGCAATCCGGCAGGTGCTGGTGGAGACTGAAGCCACCGGCCGCACGGAGCATTTCGCTCCGGTGCGCTTTGCAACCCGCATGACGCCCGGTGCCATCGTGACAGCCCAGGTGACCGGTCGCGCCACGTCCCATCTCGAGGCCAGGCTCGCCGCATGAGTTTCCTGCGAAAACTGTTTGGCCGCAGCCCCGCTGCCACGCCTGCGTCCGAGGCGCCGGCGGAGCAGGAGGAGGCCAGCCGTGGCCTGTTCGGAAGGCTCAGCGAAGGTCTATCCAAGTCATCCCGCGCCATTGGTGGTTCGATTGCCGCCATCTTCACCAAGCGCAAGCTCGACCGGGCAACACTCGAGGAACTTGAAGACGTGTTGCTGCAGGCTGACCTGGGCCTTCCCATGGCCAGTCGCATTGTCGCCGCCGTGTCGGCGGGCCGCTATGAAAAGGAAATCGAGCCCGACGAGGTGAAACGCATCCTTGCCGAGGAGGTGGCGAAGGTCCTGAAGCCGGTCGAGGTGCCCTTTGCGTTCGGCGCCCGGAAGCCCTTCATCATTCTGGTGGTCGGCGTCAACGGTGCGGGCAAGACAACCACCATCGGCAAGCTCGGCGCCATCGCACAGGCCGAGGGCCACAAGGTCATGTTCGCCGCCTGTGACACCTTCCGTGCCGCGGCCATCGAACAGCTCAATGTCTGGGGCCAGCGCAGCGGGGCGCGCGTCATGTCGCGGCCGACGGGAGCGGACGCCTCTGGTCTGGCCTTCGATGCCATCGCCGCAGCGCGTGAGGACGGCACCGACATCCTGTTCATCGATACGGCTGGACGGCTCCAGAACAAGCAGTACCTGATGGATGAACTGGACAAGATCGTGCGCGTGATCAAGAAGCAGGACGAGACCGCACCGCATGCCGTGCTGCTGGTGCTTGACGCCACGACGGGCCAGAACGCCATGGCCCAGGCGGAGATCTTCACCAAGGTCGCAGGGGTCACCGGCCTGATCATGACCAAGCTGGACGGCACGGCGCGCGGCGGCATACTCGCAGCCATCGCCGAGCGTTTCCACATTCCCGTCCACGCCATCGGCGTCGGCGAGGGCATTGCTGACCTGCAGCCCTTCGACGCCGAGGCCTTTGCCCGTGCCATTGCGGGACTGGAGGACAGATGAGCTTCACATCAGGCCCGAAGCCGGGTCAGGGCACCAAGCTGCTGATCGAGCTGGGCCCGCTGGTCGCATTCTTTGCCGCCAACTGGCTCGGAGGCATCTTCTGGGGCACGGGCGTGTTCATGGCGGCAACTGCCGTGGCACTCGCCGTCTCCTGGACTCTCACCGGAAAGCTCGCGATGGTGCCGCTGGTCTCCGCCGTCTTCGTGGCGGTATTCGGGGCGCTCACAATCTGGCTGCACAGCGATTTATTCATCAAGGTGAAGGTGACGCTCGTGAACCTGTTGTTCGGGGCGGTGCTGCTGGGTGGGGCGGTGATGGGCCGCAGTTATCTGAAGCTGATCATGGGTGAGGCCGTCAAGCTCACCGAGGCCGCGTGGCGTACGCTGTCCATCCGCTGGGGGGTGTTCTTCCTTGGCCTCGCGGCCCTGAACGAGATTGTCTGGCGCAATTTTCCGACTGACCAGTGGGTCAATTTCAAGGTCTTCGGCCTGCTGCCGCTGACGCTCCTCTTCGCCCTCGCCAATGCGCCATTCATGTCGAAGCACATGATCGAGGACGATCAGGCCGGCGAGCCCTGATCTCAGCGCTCGCCCAGTTGGCCGGGCGGGTTTGTGAAGGGCGGAAAGTCGGCAATCCCCTCGATGCTGCGATACTGCTCAAGTGCCCAGCGCACCGAGGGAAAGGCAAGATCATCCCACGGGATCTCGTCCCAGCCCGCGAGCATCACCTCGAGGCTTTCGGGTCCTGCCGAGATCGCGGGAGCTGCCAGCCGTGCCAGATACATGATCTGAACCTGCGCGATGCGAGGAATGGTGTAGACGGCAAGCAGCCTGTCGATGATAATCTCGGCATTGGCCTCTTCGCGCGCCTCGCGTATTGCCGCCTGCTCCGCGGTCTCGCCCAGTTCCATGAAGCCAGCCGGCAACGTCCAGAAACCGATGCGCGGTTCGATGGCCCGCCGACATAGAAGCAGCTTGCCCTCGTGACGCACGATCGCGCCCGTCACGATCTTGGGGTTGACATAATTGATGAAGCCGCAGCTGGAGCAGACATCGCGTTCATGCGTGTCGCCCGCCGGGATTTGCCGCCTGAAGGCGGGCTTCTGAGTCTCAGTGTTCATCGCTTGTCAAGTGTTGAAATCTGTATGCGGATCATCTTTATTCACTCCGGGTTAAGGGACATCCACGGTTTCTTCCACCGTTTTTTGCTTGCAGCGCAAAACCCGAGCCGCTAGGTCTTCGCGGCTCCGTTCGGGGCGGTCCTCGCGCTGACAGGCAGAGGCGGGTCGGAAATGATCCGGGAGATTTCGCAGAAGCCGGCACCGGAACAAGCCGGCATGCGGACAGGAGAAGGGGCGTATGACGACAACGAAGGATGTGAAGCAGTTCTCGCGTTCACCATCCCACCTGTTGAAACGGGCGGCGCAGTATTCCAATCTCATCTACATGGGTGAAGTCGGCAAGTCCGGACTGACGCATCGTCAGTTCACGGTGCTGCTGGCCGTCGATGCCAATGATGGCAAGAGCCAGACCGAACTCGTGAAGCTCACCGGCATCGACCGCTCCACCCTCGCCGATCTGGTGGCGCGGCTTCTGGCCCAGGGCTATCTGCAGCGCAAGCGCACACGCGATGACGGCCGCACCAATTCGATCCGCATCACGGTGGTGGGCAAGAAGATGCTGAAGACGGCCCAGCCGGGCGCCGAGGAGGTCGACAAGCAGCTCCTCTCCCATATCGCCGCGTCCGACCGCAAATCCTTCATCGACAATCTTGCCGTTCTGGCCGCCGAGATGGACCGCATCGAGGACAAGGAACCCGCCAAGCCTGCCCGCAAGATCAAGACCCGCCGCCGGTCCTGAGCCTTGGTGCACCCGTCAGGGTGCGGGGGCAGGGAGGGGCATCCTGGCCTTTTCGATCTCCCTGAACAGATCTCCGGCAATGGCCTCTGGCGTCAGCGGCCCGATGTGCTTGTAGCGGATCAGCCCCTGGCCATCGACGACGAAGGTCTCCGGTACCCCGTACACGCCCCAGTCGAGCGCGGCGCGCCCGTCACGGTCCATGCCCACCGCCGCAAAGGGCTGGCCCAGCGTGGTGAGGAAGCGCACGGCATTCTCCGGTTCATCCTTGTAGTTCATGCCAAAGAGCTGGATGTCCGGCGTCTTCGCCAGTTCGGTGAGCAGCGGGTGTTCCACCCGGCAGGGCGCGCACCAGGATGCCCATACATTGACCACTGTCACCTTGCCCGTCCTGAGGCTCTCGCTCGTGAAGCCGGGAACCGTAAGCCCGGGTACGGCCTGCAGCGTGAAATCTGGAACCGGCTTGTTGATCAGCGCGGAGGGAATCTCAGACGGTTTGCCCGAGAGTCCCTTCCAGAACAGCAGCGCCAGTCCTGCGAAGGCCAGGACCGGGATCAGCACCAGCAGGGTGCGCCTGGTCATGCGCGTGTGTCCCCGCGCTCGCCGTCGAGCCGCCGGGCTGCCGCGCGCAACCGGCGGTCGCGCAGCAGGATGTGTGCCGAAAGGCCACCCAGAACCACGAGGCTCAAGCCATAGGCGGCGATCACGAAGCCTGCATGCGCGGCAGCGAAGTCCATCAGCGCTCTCCGATCTCGGCAATCTGGATCTGGCGGATCTTGCGTGCGGCGATCTCGGCACGCATCGCCACCAGATGCAGCGACAGGAACAGGAAGGTGTAGGCAAGCCCCATCACCAGAAGCGGCCACAGCATGGGCGCGGCAATGGTCGGTCCGTCCATCCGGAAGACGCTGGCCGGCTGGTGCAATGAATTCCACCAGTCCACCGAGAACTTGACGATGGGCACATTGATGAAGCCCACAAGCGCCACGATGCGCGCCACCATGGCGGCGCGGTGCGGCTCCTCGATGGCTGCCCAGATCGCCATATAGCCCAGATAGAGCAGCATCAGCACGAACATCGAGGTGAGCCGCGCATCCCACACCCACCAGGCGCCCCACATGGGCTTGCCCCACAACGAGCCGGTCGCCAGCGCCAGGAAGCAGAAGGCCGCGCCGAGGGGGGCGGCCGTCTTGGCAGCCACGTCGGCCAGCGGATGGCGGAAGATCAGTGCCGCGGCGCTGGCCAGCGCCATCACCGAATAGACGAACAGTGCCATCCAGGCGGCCGGCACATGCACATACATGATGCGAACTGTCTCGCCCTGCTGGTAGTCGGGCGGCGAGCTGACCAAAGCCCCATACAGCCCGATGACCAGCAGGCCGGCGGTCAAAGCCCAGAGATAGGGCAACAGCGCATTGGCAAGCCTCAGGAAGCGGGTGGGATTGGCGAGATACTGCATGGTCATGGTTCTAGATCAGCCGCGTCACCTGAGATAGGCCCTCAGTGCCGCAGCCGCAGCCAGCGGGCTGAGGACAAGGCTCACCAGCGCGATCGCCGCCAGGATCAGCAGCGCGGCGAAGGTGAGGCCGGGTGCTGCGCCCGGATCGCTGGCCGACAGTCCGAAGATCAGCACCGGCACATAGAGCGGCAGCACCAGAACGGAGACGAGCAGTCCCCCACGCCGCAGCCCGACGGTCACGGCAGCGCCGATCGAGGCCAGAAACGAAAGCGCGATCGATCCCAGCGCCATGGCGAGCGTCAGTGGCAGAACTGCGGCGGCCTCGAGGTTCACGAGAAAGCCGAGGATGGGTGCGGCAATCGCCAGCGGCAGACTTGTCGAAAGCCAGTGGGCCACGGCCTTGGCGAGCGCCACCATCTCGAAGGGCACCGGGCCCATGGTCATGATGTCGAGCGATCCATCCTCATAATCCTGCTGGAAGATGCGGTCGGCTGAGAGCAGCACCGACAGAAGCAGGGCAATCCACAGCGCGCCGGGCGCGATGCGCGCCAGCAAGGCCTGATCGGGTCCGATGCCGATGGGCAGCAGCACCACCACGGTCAGGAAAAAGCCGAGGGCCGTGCCAACTCCGCCGCCCTGGCGGATGCTGAGCATGAGGTCACGCCGGATCAGGGCAAGGATCAGGCTCATGACGGGCCTGCCAGTTCGAGGCGGTGATCGGCCTCGCGTCCCAGCGGCACATGGGTGGCGGCGATGATCATGCCGCCGCTCGCGAGGTGATGGTCCATCACGTCCACGAAGCGGACCAGAGACGCGCTGTCGAGCCCGACCGTCGGCTCGTCGAGCAGCCACAGGGGCCGCGGTGTCAGCACCAGCCTTGCCAGCGCCAGCCGCCGCTTCTGCCCGGCCGAGAGCAGTCCTGCCGCATAGTCCGCAAGCCGCATCAGGCCGAAGGCCTCGAGCGCAGCGGCAACATCACCCCCGCCCAGAAAGTCACGCCAGAAATCGAGGTTCTCGCGCACGCTCAGCGCGCCTTTCACCGCCTCCTGATGGGCGATAAGATGCGCCTGCTGCGCAATCGACAGGCCCTCCGACCCGCCTGCGAGCGACAGCTTCCCCGAGGCCGCGCTGTTCAGCCCGGCGATCAGGCGCAACAGTGACGACTTCCCCGATCCGTTGGGGCCGGTCAGTTGCAGCAGTTCTCCAGCGCGCAGCGTGAAGGCCACGTCGCGGATGACCGTCCGGCCGCCCCGCTCGCAGCTGAGACCTGTCGCATGAAGTTCCATGCCCCTTGTTCCAGAAACGCGAAGCCCGCGTCAAGCGCGGGCTTCGCAAGGCTCGGGTGAGCCCGGTTTGGGCATTACATCATGTACTGGCCACCATTGGCCGACAGCGTCGAACCGGTGATGAAACCCGCCTCGTCGGAGGCAAGGAACAAGACGGCGCGCGCGATTTCCTCCGGCTCGCCCAGACGGCCCACCGGAATGAGCGGCAGGATGCGCTTTTCGAGCACGTCCTGGGCAATGGCCTTGACCATTTCAGTGGCGATATAGCCCGGGCAGATGGCATTCACGGTGATGCCCTTGGCCGCGCCTTCCTGCGCCAGTGCCTTGACGAAGCCGATGTCGCCTGCCTTGGCGGCGGAATAATTGGCCTGGCCCATCTGGCCCTTCTGGCCGTTGATCGAGGAGATGCAGATCACCCGGCCGAAGCTGCGGTCGCGCATGCCGCCCCAGATGGGCTGCGTCATGTTGAACAGCGAGTTGAGGTTGGTGTTGATGACCTCGTTCCACTGCTGCGGGGTCATCTTGTGGAACATCGCGTCGCGCGTGATGCCGGCATTGTTGACCAGCACCTCGACCGGGCCCAGATCGGCCTCGACCTGCTTGAGGCCGGCCGCGCAGGCTTCGTAATTCGACACATCCCACTTGTAGACGGGAATGCCCGTCTCGGCCTTGAACTTCGCGGCGGCCTCGTCATTGCCGGCATAGTTGGCGGCAACCTTGTAGCCTGCGGCCTTGAGGGCCTTCGATATTGCGGCCCCGATGCCCCGGCTGCCGCCGGTTACAACTGCTACACGTCCCATCTGAGTATGTTCCTTCCTGGAAATGAGTTAGCGTTCGACGCACATGGCAACGCCCATGCCGCCGCCGATGCACAGCGTGGCCAGGCCTTTCTTCGCCTTGCGGCGCCCCATCTCGAACAGCAGCGTGTTGAGCACGCGCGCGCCAGAGGCGCCGATCGGATGTCCGATGGCGATGGCGCCACCATTGACGTTGACGATGTCCGGGTTCCAGCCCATGTCCTTGTTGACCGCGCAGGCCTGTGCTGCGAAAGCCTCGTTGGCTTCAACCAGTTCGAGGTCCTCGACCTTCCAGCCCGCCTTCTTGAGCGCGGCGCGCGAGGCGGGGATGGGGCCTGAACCCATGATCGCCGGATCGACGCCGACGCTCGCCCAGGAGGCGATGCGGGCCATCGGCGTGAGGCCACGCCTCTCGGCCTCCTTCTCGCTCATCAGCACCACCACCGCCGCGCCATCATTGATGCCTGAGGCGTTGGCTGCCGTCACCGAGCCGTCCTTCGCGAAGGCGGGCTTGAGCTTGGTGACGCTGTCCAGCGTGACGCCCTTCTTGATGTATTCGTCGGCATCAACCGTGACGTCACCCTTGCGGGTAGAAATCGTCACCGGCGCGATCTCGTCCCTGAACTTGCCGGCAGCCTGGGCGGCCTCGGCCTTGTTCTGGCTCTTCACGGCGAAGTCGTCCTGCATCTCGCGGGTGATCTGCCATTGCCGGGCAACGTTCTCGGCGGTGGTACCCATGTGGTAGCCGTGGAAGGCGTCCCACAGCCCGTCCTTGATCATGGTGTCGATCATTGCCCAGTCACCCATCTTCACGCCCTCGCGCAGATGGGCGACATGTGGGGCCTTGCTCATGCTCTCCTGACCGCCCGCCGCCACGATCCGCGCGTCGCCGGATGCGATCTGCTGCATCCCGAGCGCCACGGCCCGCAGTCCCGAGCCGCACAGCTGGTTCATGCCCCAGGCCGGGCTTTCATTGGGAATGCCGGCGTGGATCGCTGCCTGGCGGGCGGGGTTCTGACCCTGGCCTGCCGTCAGGATCTGGCCGAGGATGACCTCGTCCACCTGCGCGCCTTCGAGCCCGGCGCGTGCCAGCGCCGCCTTCAGCGCGACGGTGCCGAGATAGGATGCGGGAACGCTGGACAGCGTTCCGTTGAAGGACCCCACCGGCGTTCTTGCCGCCGAGACAATGACAACCGCGTTTTCAGAACCGGCCATGACGAACTCCCTGATTGGATGCTGAACAGCTTATGCTCCTCATAACATCTTTTGTGCAATGCGACATAGGTCGTGAATGCGGCAGTGCCAAAATTTTTTGCGCTTGCAATTGTGCAGTGCAGAGCGCAAGGTTTCAGGCCCGGAAACCGCTGAAATGCTTTGTAAAGGCGGGGATTCGGGCGGAACAGGGAGAGATCCGGTGAGCGAAGAAAAAGCAGCGCCGCAAAGCGCCGTGGTCATCAAGAAATACGCCAACCGGCGACTCTACAACACCTCCACCAGCACCTATGTGACGCTCGACGACCTGTCGTCCATGGTCAAGTCCGGCATCGACTTTGTGGTCTATGACGCCAAGTCCGGCGAGGAAATCACCCGCTCCGTCCTGACCCAGATCATCTTCGAGGAAGAGAACAAGGGCACCAACCTTCTCCCGATCAATTTCCTGCGTCAGCTGATCCGCTTCTATGGCGACTCGATGCAGGCCTTTGTGCCTGGATACCTTGAATTTTCCCTCGAAAATCTCGGCAAGGAGCAGGAGAAGTTCCGGTCGCAGATGATGGATGCCTGGGGCGGTGACGCCTTCAAGGCCATGCAGGATCAGGCGCAGCGCAACATGGCCATGTTCAGTGACGCCATGAAGGCCTTCAACCCCTTCGCCGCCGCCATGACCGGGGCGGTGCCGGGCGCGCCCGCGCCGGGCCGGCCGCAGACCGCGCCGCGCGATGACCTGCAGGCGCTCAAGGACCAGCTGGCCGCCATGCAGCAGAAGCTCGACACCATCTCCGGCAAGTAGATCGCGCTCGGGTCCCTCAGCGGGCCCTGCGCTGGGCCGTTTCACTCACCAGATCGGCAAGACTGGGCTCCGTCTGGGCAGTCGTCGCGGCACGGGCCGCGAAGGCCTGGTCCAGCAGGCGGATGGCGCGGCGCAGCTTTGCCAGTTCACCGTCGAGGTCGTGCTCGAAGGCATCCACCGTGGCACTGGCCGGTGGCGGCACCTCCTGCGACACTCCGGGAGCCCAGGGCGGGGTCAGAGCCGCCATGCCGAACAGGCTTCCCTGCATCAAGTCGATGCCCCAGTCGCGCAGCCGGGCGGCGTCCTCCTCGGTTTCCACCCACTCTGCGACGGTCTTGATGCCGAAGCTCCGCGCCAGGTCGATCAGCGCCCGCACGTAATAGGGATTGTCGCCCTTCCCGCCGAGATCGCGGCAGAACGTGCCGTCGAGCTTCAGGAATTCGATGGGCAGTGCCCGCAGGCTGCGGAAGGAAGTGTAGCCGGCGCCGAAATCGTCGATTGCAACCCGGCAGCCCAGCGCGCGCAGGTCCTCCACAAAGCGGATGGTATGGGTGAGATCGCCAAGTGCTACGGTCTCGGTGATCTCGATGGTGAGGCGGTGGGCAAGCTCACCCTGTGCGGCCAGCAGTGACGTGATTTCCGGAAACCAGCGCGGGTCGGTGGCGGTGGCGCCGGACATGTTGAGCGACAGGCGTGCGGCGGGATAGCGGGCGAGAACATCAAGGGCCAGATGAGCCACGTTGCGGTCGATGAGGCGCACGAGCCCCAGCGTCTCGGCGATGGGAATCAGATGTCCGGCGGCAACCGTGCGGCCATCCTCGCCGGTCATGCGCAGAAGCGCCTCGTGGAACACGGGCGTGCCGGTGACGGCGTCAACCACCGGCTGGAATGCCAGCTGAAACCGCTTCTCCTTCAGGCACCGCACGATTTCGGTGGCATTGCGCGCATTGCCGCTGCGCCGTGTGAGGCGCTGTGGCGAAGGCTGGTAGATCACCACTTCATCAGCGGGTTGACGGCGCGCTTCGGTGAGCGCCTCCTCGGCGCGTGCCACGGCGGTGTTCGGGTCGCTGGCATGGCGGGGCAGCACCACGGCGCCGATGGAGAGCAGTGCCCAGACCGGGCCCCGCGCCGTATCGATCACCGTCTCACGCGCCGTGCGCAGGAAGCGCTCGGCCGCAACGGTCAGGTCGGAGGCTGTGCAATCATGCAGCACCAGGCCGAATTTCGATCCGGAATAGCGCGCCACCGCATCACCTGCGCGCACCACGCGGCCGAGGCGCTGACCCACGGCGACGATCACCTCATCGGCAACCTCGAATCCATAGGCTTCGTTCACCACGGCGAGATTGTTGATTGCCGCCACAAGAAATGCGCACGAGGACCCCTCGCGTTCACAGGCCAGCATGGCGCCGCCGAGTGCTTCCATCATCCGGCCGCGGTTCATCATGCCGGTGAGCGGATCGCAATTGCCGAGATAGCTGAGCTGCTGGTCGCGCATGTGGCGCTCGTCGATGCGGCGCAAGGTTCCCAGCACACGTGCCGGGCGTCCATCCGGGCCGGCATGCCAGCGGCCCTGGTCTTCAAGCCACAGGCTGCCGCGGTTTCTCCGGCCGTCGGGCAGGAAGCGATATTCGATGCGGAAGCCAACGCCATTGCCGCCATCCACCTGATCGCCCTGCATCACCGCGTCATAGCGGTTGCTGAGATTGCCGGGGTCGAGGCGTTCGGCAAAGCGGCGGCCGGTCGCGAGGTCGGTGCAGTCGCAGCCGAGAACGGCGCTGGCATTGGCGGACCAGCTGATGACATCGCTCGCCACGTCCCAGTGATAGGCCGCAAGGCCCGCCGCTTCGGCAGCGCGGCGCATCAGGCTGCCGCTGCCGCCGGCCGGCTGTTGTTCACGGGTTGCGTCGTCCACGGTGTCTCCGCCCTGAAAGCCCAGTCCGTCAGGTTAGAGGACACCGTCAAAGCAATTCTTAACGGCAGGCTTCAGTATCCCAATGCAAGTCCGTCCTTGCGCGGGTCTGAACCACCGATCAGCATGCCGCCCGCATGGTCGATGGCAATGGCCTGGCCACCGCCCAGCGGCCCCGAGGGTTCGAGCACATGGCCGAGCGCCTGCAGTCCGGCGCATATGCCAGGGTCCAGGGCGCTCTCGACCAAGACCTTGCCATTGCTGGGGAAATAGCGCGGGGCATCAATCGCCTCCTGAGGGTCCATGTCATAGACATAGCGGTTCACGGCGACGCACACATGGCCCATGGGCTGATAGTCGCCGCCCATCACGCCGTAGCTCATGTCGATGTGGCCGTTTCTCTTCACCATGGCCGGGATGATGGTGTGCAGCGGCCGCTTGCCCGGCCCGATGCAGTTGGGATGTGCGGGATCGGTGACGAAGCAGGCGCCGCGATTTTGCAGCGCAATTCCGGTTTCGGGTGTGACGATGCAGGACCCGAACCCGTCATAGACCGAGTTGATGAAAGATACCGCCAGACGCCCCTCATCGACCACGGACAAGTAGACGGTGTCCGAATTTCGCATTTCCGTTCTGATGTTTAGCGCACGCCGCTCATCGATCATCGCAGCCAGACGCGCGGCCGTCTGCGGGCTCAGCAGCTCGGCAACCGGTACATGCGCGAATTCCGGATCTGCTATGTGGCGGTTGCGCAAATCCCAGGCGAGTTTCATCGCCTCGATCTCGAGATGGCAGCGCGCCACCGACTGCGCGGCATGCCGGCGCAAGCCGATCTGCGCCAGAATGTTGAAGGCAATCAACGCGGTGAGCCCCTGACCCGAGGGCGGGATCTCAAGGATCTCATGCCCCATGAAGGTCGTTGAAATCGGTTCCACCCAAGTGCTCTCATGCGCCGCGAAGTCGTCGTGCGTGAGCAGCGACCCCAATGCGGATGTCGTGCGGATGATGTCATCCGCGATGCTGCCGTTGTAAAAAACGTTGCTGCCGGAGCTCGCAATCATGCGCAAGGTGTTGGCCAGCGCGGGGTAGCGCATGGTCTCGCCGACACGCGGCGCACGACCCTCCTTCAGGTAGTGCTGCAGCCCGCCGGCATCGGCAGCGAGATGCGGCGCATCCTCCGGCCAGTCATGCGCCACCCGCGGCGTCACCGGCACGCCCTCCTCGGCAAGCCGGATGGCGGGCTTCAGCGCCTCGCCGAGATCCATCGTGCCATGCGCCTTCAGCAACCGGTCCCAGCCGTCGATGGCGCCCGGCACGGTGACGGCGTGGATCGAGCGCAGCGGGATGGAGCTGAGTCCCGAGGCCTTCAGCCAGTCGGCGTCCGCCGCCCGCGCCGCGCGTCCGCTGGCATTGAGCCCGGTCACCGTGCCGTCAGCCTGCCCGACAAGCGCGAAGCAGTCGCCGCCGATGCCCGTCATGGCCGGTTCCACCACGCACAGCACGGCAGAGGCAACGACGGCGGCGTCGGCGGCATTGCCTCCGGCGCGCAGCGTGTCGATGGCGGCCAGTGTCGCCAGCGGCGCGGAGGTTGCGGCCATGCCGCGGCTGCCATAGGCGGCGGAGCGTCCGGGACGATCAAATCTGCGCATTGTCATGTTCCTGCAGGCGGAGCCATGGAAGAAAACTCCGGGAAATGTCGCAAAAGGCATGGCACGTGCGCGGTGGCTGCCGCAAGAGAGCGGCGGCGCCTTTTGGAAAGTCAGAAGCCGGGCGCAGGAATTTGATCGACTTTTCCCAAGGGTAATGTATTTTTACTGCTGGGAAAACCCTCACGAATCCAAACAAGGAAGCATGGCATGGCCACGGTGAAGAGCGATATCGAGATTGCCCGCGAGGCAAAGATGAAACCGATCATGGAAATCGGCAAAGGTCTGGGCATCCCGGAGAAGGACCTCATCCCCTATGGCCACACCAAGGCCAAGGTGGCGCTCTCCTACATCGACAGCCTCAAGTCCAAGCCCAATGGCAAGCTGATCCTGGTCACGGCGATCAACCCAACCCCGGCGGGCGAGGGCAAGACCACCACGACCGTGGGTCTCGGCGACGGCCTCAACCGCATCGGCAAGAAGGCCATGGTGGCGCTGCGCGAGCCTTCGCTTGGTCCGTGCTTCGGCATGAAGGGCGGTGCGGCGGGCGGCGGCTATGCCCAGATCGTGCCGATGGAAGACATCAACCTGCACTTCACCGGCGACTTCCACGCCATCACCTCGGCGCACAACCTGCTCTCGGCGATGATCGACAATCACATCTACTGGGGCAATGAACTCGGCATCGACACCCGCCGCGTGGCCTGGCGGCGCGTGATGGACATGAACGACCGCGCGCTGCGCGAGATCGTGTGCTCGCTGGGCGGCGTTGCCAACGGCTATCCGCGCGAGGCGGGCTTCGACATCACGGTTGCCTCCGAGATCATGGCCATCCTCTGCCTTGCCACCTCGATCGAGGATCTCGAGCGTCGCATCGGCCAGATCGTCATCGGCTATCGCAAGGACAAGTCGGCCGTTCTCGCCAAGGACCTCAAGGCGCCGGGCGCCATGGTCGTGCTGCTCAAGGATGCGCTGCAGCCCAATCTCGTGCAGACGCTCGAGAACAACCCGGCCTTTGTGCACGGCGGTCCCTTCGCCAACATCGCGCATGGCTGCAACTCGGTCATGGCCACGCAGGCCGCGCTGAAACTCGCCGACTATGTGGTCACCGAAGCAGGCTTCGGTGCTGATCTCGGGGCTGAAAAATTCTTCGACATCAAGTGCCGCAAGGCCGGTCTCCAGCCGGCCGCCACCGTCATCGTCGCCACGGTGCGCGCCCTCAAGATGCATGGCGGCCTCGCCAAGGAAGAGCTCAAGACCGAGAATGTGGAGGCGCTCAAGAAGGGCCTCGCCAATCTCGGCCGTCACCTCGAGAACGTGAAGAAGTTCGGCGTGCCGATCGCGGTCGCCATCAACCACTTCATCTCCGACACCGACGCCGAGATCCAGGCGGTGATCGACTATTGCCGCACGCATGGCGTCGAGGCCTTCCGCTGCACCCACTGGGCCGAGGGTGGCAAGGGCACCGAGGCGCTGGCCAAGCACGTGGCGGCGCTGGCCGACAAGGGGGGCGCGCAGTTCAAGCCGATCTATGACGAGAACCTGCCGCTGTGGGACAAGGTCCGGACCATCGCGCGGGAAATCTACCGCGCCGACGACATCGTGGCCGACAAGGCGGTGAAGGACCAGCTCAAGGCCTGGGAGGCGGCGGGCTACGGCAAGTTCCCGATCTGCATGGCCAAGACCCAGTACTCGTTCTCGACCGACCCCAACATGAAGGGTGCGCCCACCAACCATATGGTGCCGGTGCGCGAGGTGAGGCTCTCGGCAGGTGCCGAGTTCATCGTGGTGATCTGCGGTGACATCATGACCATGCCGGGCCTGCCCAAGGTGCCGTCGGCGGAAGTCATCGGACTGGACCAGAAGGGCCAGATCGTCGGCCTGTTCTGAGAACATCCGGCCACATCGAAGACAACCAGGCCCGGCGGCAACGCCGGGCCTTCTGCTTTCATCTTGTCCGGAGCCCGCGGTGGCAGGCCATGCGCCGTCAACCGGCTGCCTTCAGGACACGTTGACTTACCGTCGCGACCTGGACGAAGAATGTCGGTCAGCAAGTGCCAAGCTGCGAGGAATTCATGAGAACCTTACTTGTCCTGGTCTGCCTGGCGTTCTGCTGCTCCAGCGCCCATGCGGACAGGGCCAGATTTCAATTCCTGAGGACTGTCAAGGTCTCTGAACTCAACGCGATACTCAACGCTGAGCGGGCGACATTCCTGAATGGTGTCAACCAGGACGCCGGCTATGAACTTCCCGCTGTCCCCAAGGCGAAAAAGGCCGTGGATCTCTACAGTGTGCGCTATTACTCGAGCAGCCCTGAGCTCGGCGGCCAGGAGATGCTCGCCTCCGGCCTTCTGGCGCTGCCAGCCGGCGCGAGCAACACCAAACTCAATCTCCTTGCCTATCTGCACGGCACCGTCATGGGAAAGTATGCCGTTCCTTCCTTCGCCTTCCAGCGCGACAACCCGTCAGGCTACGACTACTATAATGATGCCTTCGAAACCCGTTACATGGTGGCGCTGTTTGCTGGAAACGGCTACGCCGTCATGGCCCCCGACTATTTCGGCATGGGGGCCGGCGCGGCGTTCGACGAAGCCTACATGATCAAGCAAAGCACGGCCCAGGGGAACTATGACCTGTACCTTGATGTCGTGAAGTTTCTTGCCAGCAAGAAGATCAAGCCGGCCCATCTCATGGTCGGTGGCTGGTCGCAGGGTGGTTTGAACACCACTGGCCTCCTGGAGATACTGGAAGCGCGCGGCGTGGAGGTTCGCGCCGCCTTCACGGCAGCAAGCCCGAACGATCCCTATGCAACGATGAACGCATCCGTGTTTCACCCGCGCGCTGCCGACGCGCCCTGGTTGTCGGCGCTTCTCGCCCTGACCGCCTTCTCCTGCGAAAACTACCTGGGGCCGGAAGGGCTCGCGAAGGCCGTGATCAACCCGCAATATTATGCGGACATGAAAGCCATCTATGAGCGGACAACCGGCGGCCCTCCGGGTCTCGCGCTGCTGGTGGGCAGATGGGTGAGTGAAGGCATTCCCTTCACTGACTTCTTCCGCCCCGCCTACAGGGATCCGTCGACGCTTGCGAACTCCCGCTTCGGACAATGCCTGAAACTCAATGAGACCTACAGGCAGGAGTTCAAGACGCCGCTGCGCATGTATTACGGCACGGCGGACCAGGTCATCCGGCCCGTGATCGGACGCCTCGGCCATGACTACCAGCAGCGCATCACCGATACGCCCGATGCGCCGTCGTCCAGCAAGATCACAGCCATCCCTGTCGAGGGAGCAGGCCATAGCCTGACGTTCATCTCGGCAACCGCCGATGCCAAGGCCTGGATGGATTCCCTGCGCTGACGCCGTGCACCGGCCTGGCGCCGTTGCCGGTCGGATGTTCGATCCCGGTCTGCGAACCGTTTCCCCCTCCGGGCGTCACGGCAAACCGCCGCGTCGGCCATGTATTCCCAAGGTGCCGCGCTCTGCGCAGGCCCCGGGGCTGCGCTCTTCCGGCCTGTTGCAGGGCCGCTGTTGAATTTCTTTGGAAACACATTGTTAACCCCATGAACTCATGAGGTTAAATCAGCCATGCAAAAAACGCAGTACTCATTTTGTTGCGCTGCAACTAGATTGTGCCTTGCAACAAGAAACCAGTCACTGTCAATCCAAGGGGAATGACCATGTTCGAAGTCCTGAAGTCCCGCTACTCCACCTGGAAGCGCTATTCCCGCACCGTGCAGGAGCTCGAGGCGCTGTCGAGCCGCGATCTTGCCGATCTCGGCATCACCCGCGCCGACATCCCGCGGCTCGCCCGCGAGGCATCCCGCTCATAGTTTCGGACCTGTCAAAAGGTCCACCCCGAGAAGCCCGCCGGTCCTCCCCCGGCGGGCTTTTCCTGTTCTGTCAGGCGTTTAGGGTTGCCGGACCGGCGACAGGCCGGCTTGCGCTGGCATGACGCAGAAAACGCCCCGCAATTCATCCCTGTTCGAGGTTGCGAGTCTTTTTCCACTGTGATAGCCAACGCGCGCGGCGGGGCGGGGGCTCCGGTCCGTGGGTGTGCGGTTTTGCATGCCGATCTCCCGGAAATTCATGTGGCGCAGCGCCTGTTCGCATCCGGCGCGGGCTGCAGAACTGAGTGAAAGACGGATCGTGGCGAGCACAGACCAGACAGTTTCCGGCGTTCCGGGCCGCTATGCCAGCGCGCTCTTCGAACTGGCCGGCGAGGACAAGTCCACCGGCCAGGTCGGCGAACAGCTGGCCGGCTTCCAGGCCGCCATCGACCAGTCCGATGATTTGAAGCGGCTCGTCCGCTCTCCCGTGTTTTCCTCCGAGGATCAGGTCGCCGCGCTCAGCGCCGTGGCCGGCCAGCTCGGCATCACCGGCACCACGCTCAATTTCCTGAAGCTCGTGGCGAAGAACCGCCGCCTCAGCGCGCTCCCCGACATGATCAAGGCCTATGCCACGCTGCTCAGCCAGTCGCGCGGCGAAGTGGCAGGGGAAGTGACCAGCGCCGAGCCACTCTCTGCCCAGCAACTCTCCGACCTCAAGGCCGCGCTCAAATCCGCGCTCGGCCGCGATGTCGCGCTCATCACCCGTGTCGACAGCTCGATCCTCGGCGGACTCATCGTGAAGGTGGGATCCCGCATGATGGACAATTCGCTCAAGACCAAGCTCCAGTCTCTCAAGATCGCCATGAAGGGAACCGCCTGATGGACATTCGCGCCGCCGAAATCTCCGCCATTCTGAAGAAGCAGATCAAGGACTTCGGCAAGGAAGCCCAAGTCTCCGAGATCGGCCAGGTTCTCTCCGTCGGCGACGGCATCGCCCGCGTCTATGGCCTCGACAATGTGCAGGCCGGCGAGATGGTCGAGTTCGCCAACGGCCTCAAGGGCATGGCACTGAACCTCGAAACCGACAATGTCGGCATCGTGATCTTCGGCTCCGACCGCGAAATCCGCGAGGGCGACACCGTGAAGCGCACCGGCGCCATCGTCGAGGTGCCGGTCGGCAAGGAACTCCTCGGCCGCGTCGTCGATCCGCTCGGCAACCCGATTGACGGCAAGGGCCCGATCAAGTCCAAGGAGATGCGCCGCGTCGACGTCAAGGCGCCCGGCATCATTCCGCGCAAGTCGGTGCATGAGCCAATGTCCACCGGCCTCAAGGCCATCGACGCGCTGATCCCGATCGGCCGCGGCCAGCGCGAGCTCGTCATCGGCGATCGCCAGACCGGCAAGACCGCCATCATCCTCGACACCATCCTGAACCAGAAGCCCATCCACATCGCGGGCCCCGAGAAGGACAAGCTCTATTGCGTCTATGTGGCCTGCGGCCAGAAGCGCTCG
>Ga0129333_10001498_pt1 | contig 21185 bp, 12 predicted proteins | sample CPB6_08_DNA_FD_94474 | JGI IMG/M metagenome (GOLD analysis project Ga0129333, IMG submission 94474) | Freshwater to marine salinity gradient microbial communities from Chesapeake Bay, USA - CPBay_Sum_0.6_0.8_DNA | ecosystem: Environmental > Aquatic > Marine > Coastal | place: USA: Chesapeake... | reverse complement strand
GTGTAGTCTCCGCCCATCGCTTGGTAAGACTCGATCGCACGCTTCATGACCGAAGGCTGGTAGGCTTCCTTGAACACGAACGACAACGACTTCCACAACACGACGCCAGCGTTGTCGAGCTTCTCTTCATAGATCGGCCTCTTCGTTGTGGGGTTCTCGTTGTCACGCAGATTCTGAATCGCGGAAGACAAGATCTGATCGTCGAGATATTGATCGAAGATCGCGATCTCAATGAACTTCGCCGCCGCCTTTGCCGGATTGCCACGGAACAATTGTTCCAATGAACGGAGCGTCGGGTCGGCCAAGATCGCAAACGGATTGAGGAATGTGAAGTCCCACGATTGGAGTTGGCCGTCAGCCTTACGGCGGTAGAAGAAGGTGTGATTGCGTAAGTATTCTGGCAACGAAGCGCGTAGTGCCTCATCCTCATCTTCGCCGATTCCGGCAATGAACTTGGCGATCGCCGCAGGAATGATTGCCGACACACCGCCGAGCATGGTTGTCATTCCAGCGAAACGCTGTATGCCGCGCTTGACCAGTACCGAATTGCCCGACTTCATTTCGCCCCACGATGTCTTGTAGGTGTTCAACACGATGCGCGGAACTTCGACTTTGAACCGGAGGAACGGAGCAAACAGAAGACCGATACCGGACTTCGTGACATCCTTCACGATCGGCGGTGCTTGCGATGCCGACTGCGCGGTAGCCAGTACTTTGTCGCGAGCCATCTTCTCAAGTTGGGAGTCGGACATATTGGCCAGCGATCCGGTGTCGACAGCGCGTGCTTCCTTCAGAACGCGGAGTTCGTTCTCAAAGTAGGCGATCTTGTAGAACGAGTCGACCGAAGCGGACAATACTTGTGCGCGTTCCGAGAGCCATGCCAATGGGCGTGTTCCCTTCTTGGCGGTCTCGATAAGCTCGTCAAGTTTGGACTCGATGTCTCCGGCTGTGTCGCCGCCGCGAAGCATGGCCGACATGATATTGGTATTGATGTCGTCACCGATAACGCCGAGCGAGATAAGATTTGTCCGGTAGGCGTCGAGCCTATTAGGATCGGCGAGAGCGACATCCCACACTTCACGCTTGATCTGTTTCGCCATCGATGTGAGTGCTTTCGGACTCATGAATCCTTGTGCCGGAGCGAAGAAGAGGGCGTTCGATACGATGTTCCTCATGTAGAATCCGAGCGAGCCGAGAGTCTTCGCGGCCATCGCTCCGCCGGAAAGCTTGGAAGCGAGACTGATGGTCTTGTCGACCATCCGTTGCGATTCGGTTTGGTTGAAGCTGACGCCATCCGGAGAGAACACTTTGCGGAACGCGTCCACCATTTCCGGCGGGCCATAGAGTTCGCCGAGCGGATCGTAGCTCGATGTGGTAGATTGCCTAACTGGTTTGTAATCAGCATATGTATCGTAGTCTTTCTTGCGTGCATCAACAAGCTCTTGTGCATTGAGGAGCCATCCGCTTTGGCGACCGATGTCGCGGATCTGGTTGAGGAACGATTGGTTGGAAGCCATCGTGGCTACTGTAACCAGCGAGCGAAGCAGGTTATCTGCTCCGGTCTCTGCTCCCCTTTCGCCAAGGAGATCGCGGATTGGCTTCGGAAGGTCACGCTTCATTTGGACATTGTCGAGCAACGGCTTGAGCGATTGACTCAATCCGGTTGCGGAGATCGCGCTACCGGACTTGTCGTAGTTGCGGACAAACTCTTCCATCATAAGCTGGCCGTAAGTGCGGCCACCCATTGTCTTGAGTCCGAGTTCGCGTCGTGCTTCGCGTTCTGCTTGTGCGCGTGGCACGCTGTTTGGCCCGCTAATACGGCGTTGTACTTCGCTGTCGATAAACTGCTTCTCGAAGAATCCGATAGCGGCTTGGCGGATCGTGTCGTAAGAGGGATCGTTGAGAACCTTTTCGGCGTATCCGACTTCGTCGAACATCCTGTAAGATCTTGTGAGATAGATGCCGAGTTGGTTGTCGAACTTCGCTTTGAGTTCTGGCGGGAATCCGTATAGGCTCGTCACTTTCTTGGAGATCTCGTCAACCAAAGTACGAAGCTGTGTGATGTGGACAACGAGATCCGGAGACTGAACAGCGAGATCGGCCAGAGCTTGATCCCTCCGCGCACGGACTGAATCGGCCAATGACTTCTCCGCATCGGCAACGGCTCTGTCGCGGTTCATCAATGCGATGCCGCGTGCTATCCGTTTGTCTTCAGCGGTCAACGAATCATCGGTGTCGATCACATCGAGATCGTATGTGAAGTCGTCTTCGATCTGATCGAGTACATCTTGTGGCAACGCGAGACCTTTAGTCGAACCGATAGCGTCTTGGATAAGATCAACCGGAGCGGCTTCGATCCCACCGAAGTCTTTCTCGATGATCGAGTCGAGCTTCGTCTTGTATCGTTTGACGAGATCGAATGTGGCTTTGTTGAAGAAGTCACGCTCGTTCTTGAGTCGGAGGATCCGTGGGTCGAGTTCGCCCTTGAAGATCTTGTCGATCAACTTGGACGGCGATTGGTAAGTCCCGACCTCAAGAACCGACGATTCGAGCGACTCAAGGAAGTTGCTGTAGTCTATCAAGTTAGCATCGAATCCGGATGGGAGTTGCGACGCTGAACCGAATTGGGTGTAGCGGATGTCCTGCTTGCCGAGATCAAACCGCTTGCTCAACGGGATGACATTGCCTTTGTCGTCGCGAGTGATTGGGTCTGCGGATTTAATCTGTTCTGGAGAGAATACGACGATTACGCCGTTGTCCGTAATTACAGAATCTGAATTTCCAATATCAGATTTCTTGGTGAATCGGCTCCCACGAAACGGGTTTTCTAGCTTTAAGAAGGCGCGAATCGTTCTAGCTTTTGACTCACCACCACCCACCAATGATCTACCTAACGCGGTGGCTTCTGCGAGTTTTTGATCGGTGTAGAACATCACCCGCCCACGGCGCATATCAAATGTGTTAAATTCATCGGCAGTTCCGTGCCATCCTTCTACATTATATCCAGCTGCCTTCGCAGCCTCATCCACCATCCTCTGCTGTGCCTCTACATCACCAGCCTCAACGGCTTTCATGTAGTCGGCATCGAGTTGGGCTGAACCGAATTGGGTTGGGCGCATCGCCCTATTCGATTGGTCCGGAAGTTTGGCGACATAATCAACTAATCTATAGACGCTAATAGCGTTGTCACCATTGGTGAGTTCTGGATCATTTAATGCTGGTGAGTCCCCATAACTCTCTAGTTTTTCAAACGCATCAGAATATAAATCTAGCATTCGAGTTTCCGAAAGCTCATCTGACAATCTCTGGAGCGCCTCTTCGTTATTGATAGATCCTTCGTCAGTCGTCTTTACATTAGAATTATAAATAGACTGCATCACCCACTCACCGTCCTCTTTGGTAGCGGTAATCAAATCTCCATCTGGAGTTTTGAAGATGTGCGTTCCGCCGATGTATTCAGTCGGAAGATCGCCATCGTCTCTAACCTTAATGAGCTTCAGCGGCGGCTTGCCTTCCATGTAGGCTTCAGCTTGGGCCGCCTCATCTCCGAGTTCGTCTTTCCAATCTGCAATAGATAGCGGTGCTGGAATGTCCGAACCGAATTGGGTTGGGCGCATCGATCTCACAACATTTGGTTCTCTTATTAAGATGTTATCACTACCAGAAAACTTCTGAACAAATCCGTTCTTCTTGTACCAGTCTACAAGTTGCTTTTTAGTTAATGACTTCTCTCCTTTTTTAGTTAGGGTTGAGACAGCTTCTGGTTCAAGTTGAAGAGTTAATCCGGATTTGTCAGCGGCATCAGTTATAATTGAGATAGCCCTGCTCGCTTGTCCAGTTCCCCTACTTTTTGGATCTGTAAACACTCTGGCGATAGTGTAGATAGTATTCCCGTTTTGGTCGGCATCAGACTCGTAAGAGGCTTGTACTTTACCTTTGTCGAGATAGAGACCCTCTGTGGTGAAGGCGACTTTAGTGTCACCAATAACGGCTGTTGGATAACGACGAGCATCGATGGTGACACCACCACGACGATCCCATTCTTCAACACCGCCTTCTTCTACTACATCGCGATAGACAAGATATTCAAATCCAGAATCTTTAATGTTTTGTTTGAAGGCGGGGATCCCGATCTGAGATTCGGAACCAAATTGGGTGTAGCGTATTGGAACATTCTTATCAAGAGAGTCTCCAAATTTTGGGTTCTTAACGAAGACAGTATCTCCAATTTGGAATGCCTCATCTCCGCTAATCACCATCCGGCTTGATCCGCGCTCGTAATAGTAAGAGTGTCTATCTGGATTGAAGCCTATTTGAGTCCAAGTTTCCAAGTCTTCTGGCACGCTTTGGTCTGCCATCCACTTGCCTTTGATGGTAATGTGTGGCCCCTTATCTTCACCTAAAGCTATCTTTTCTGACAGCTTTTCGGTCTTGCTCACATCGAAAGTGGGGTTGGATATGCGAGCGGCTGAAAGATAAACTCCTAAATTATTTTTATTTTTCCGGTATGTTACTACAACAACTCCGGTATTGTGTTGCGTCTTGGCAGGAACATCCTGCCTAAGTTCAGCCGGATCGCCCTCCTCCGGAAGACCTTCTTCTACCGATCTATTGTGCTTTCTGACCTTATCCGCAGTGATTACTTCGAGGACTCGCTCTTGCGATGGGAGTTCCTCTATTGCTTTAGCTACATCAACTTTCTGCGACTGGAAGTGTTCATCGATAGCGCGAGCCATTACAGACTTCGGAATGTCTTCACCATTCTTTCTTCTCTGAAGAAGATCCCGAACAATTGGTGAAAAGGTGCGGCCCCTTTCGGTTGTTGCCCTGCTGGCCCAACCCTCATATTTCGACATGATCGAGTCGTAGACTGGATCTGTCTCTGCTTGGGTTCCTATTTGGGTCGCTCTTGTAGGAGTGAGTTCAGCGTCTCTTCCGCCGCCGACTCTCCCACTTGCCTGATCAGGTCTAGCAAGTCCTGTTCGCTCAAGGGCTTTTCTTGTGTATCCGGATATGGTGTCATCTGTCTTGGCATAACGGTATCCGGCCTTCTGCATCTGGTCAAGAATAAAAAACCAACGAACTGCTTGGGCCGCTGATGGCTCTAGTTCTTGTCCAGTTCTCTTTTTCCACGCTTCATTAAACTTCGTGGCAAAAGTCTGCATTAGGTTTTGGTCGTCTACATTTTCTGGTAGGCCAGTTCCCGTCTCGAATCCGCCGACAAAATAGGATCGCACAAAACGTCCTTCCCAAATATCGGTCGTTGTGTAACGGCTGTCACCAATAGCATTCAATGTGTATGCTCCAACCTTTTGGCCAAATATAAACATCCGTGGGATTTTCGTATCTTGACCAGTAGCTTCCTTTACCACTTTCCGGATAGCCCCGATGCCGCCAACATTTCCCTTATAACCCATCTCTTTGTTAAAACTCTGAAGGGTTTTGATATCAACTTCCTCTTGAAGGAAATTGATGGCTTCATCTATAGATCCTTTTTGTCTAATCAGTTCGCCAACTATTTTAAGTGTCCGAGCTTTATTAGTTCCGGTTGTGGATCTAAATGTGAACGGAGTTTTTCCAAGTTTAAGATTTCCTTTAGGGCTAATCTCTAAATTGATTCGGTCAAAGTTTCCGTCCTCAACCCAAAGATTGAGAGAATTGACTGCGTCAATCATGTTGTCTGGAAGCTTTGTGCTTGGACTTGTCAGACCACTTATGATTCGGAACAACCTAAACAACTCTGGTTTTTGTTCTACATCTGGGAAAGACGATTTAAGATATTCATTAGTCTGATCCCAATCAGAATTATAATAGTCTGCAAATCTTGGGTTCTCTTTAAGCCACGGCTCGACTTCTATGACAGCAGTTTCAGCGGCTTGCTGGATTCCTTTAGCTGTCCGTTTGTATTGGCCACCAACTTCTTTAAGGATCTTTGGCCAGAAAGAAGAAAGGAACGTGTCATGGAATTGTTTCTCGTTCCTCACCAAAGCAGCAGCTTTTTCTGCGGCGGGGGTTACGATTCCGACACGCTCTCCAATTTGAGTAGCTGTCATTTGGGAAGCAATCTGCGCCAGTCCAGCGTGTGGGTTCTGGACATCGAACTCCAGCGTGTTCGGTGCAAGACGGTATCCGGAATTGATGGCGCGGAGTTCGGTGACCATCCGCTGGACGACAGCGCGTTGATCGCCACGCATCGTCTTGAGAGACTTGCCAGCCATGTAGCGGTTAATGAATCCCTTCAGATAGCGGCCCAAGATCTTGAACAGAGACGGCTTTGTGCGCCAGAACATATAGTCCTCTTCGGTCGTATAGCCGCGTGTTACTTTCTGAGAGTGCATCCGGAGCTTCTCTTCAGCAAGAAGCTCACGCTCTTGTGCCGCTTCGATCGGATCTTCGGAACGAAGTCTTGCTTTGCCAGCCTCTCTCGCTTCGTTGGTCTGGTAATAGGTGTCCGCGATTTCGTCGTAGTCAGCATCGCGCAAAGTCGAAACATAGAGATCGATCTCTGCTTGCGTCAAAGCATTGTATGAGGCGGCGTGTGCCACCTCTTCGGTCATGATGCCTTCGATGATTCCACGTGCCGATACAGGATCAAGTCCGCTGACAACGCCAGCCATGCGTGCTGGATTGAGTAGGATCTTGCCGCCAGAAAATGCGGCGGCGTATGGGATATCGTAATTGAGTTCCAACTCAAACTCAGCAGGAACCATGCGACGTACCATACGGATGACGTCTTTGACTTTGGCAAGTACCTCAGACGATGGTTCGGTAGAGACATCAGCTTGAATATCCTGTTCGGTGACAGACTGTGCAACCGATTCGGCTTGTGCCTCTGCGGCGGCTTCCTGTTCATTGATCGCTGGCTCTTCCACCGCTGTTTCGGTTTCGGCTTCGACCGACGTTCCGAGAACTTGGCGAATCGCTTTGGCCGCTTCGGATGCCTGATTCAGGGTTCGGGATGCGGGAACCGCGAGACGGTTGACCAACGCATTCGGAGTCATCGGTGCGCTGATAATTGCGCTCCGAGTAAGGTCTACGATGTCGGTGAACGCCTCTTGGTAGGACTGCTGTCTCGAACGATTGAGTCCGAACATATCGAGAACGGCATCGATCATGCGGCGGAAGAATCCGCGTTGCTTCGTCGGAGGAAGCAAGCTCTTCAGATATCCTTGGAACTCTGTGCTGGTGAAGAAGTGGGTGACGAACTCATTAAGGTTCTCAAGACCGTCGGTCAAAGTCGGGTCGTCGATTCCGGCGTCAGCGGCGGCGGTGCGTGCAAGCTCAAGGATACCGTTGATCCGTTGAAGAGATCCACGCTGTGCCGCGTTGAGGTTCTCGTTCGGAGTCGCGGCGGTGATGCTGACGAATGCGTGGGTGTACTCGTGAAGGAGTACGTCGACAAGACCGCGTCCGTTGTGGCCGTCCAAGTTGATCGAGATCATTGGCTGTCCGTTAGAAGCGGTGAGGAATGCGCCAGCATATTGGAGCGGCGATTCGTCGAGACTGAACTCGACCTGTTGGATATACGATTGGTTCTCAAGCAACAGCTTGGCGAGAAGCTTCTTGTTGGGATCCGTTTCGGTCGCGGCGATCTTCTTGAGTGCCTCAATGACGGACTTGGGATCGTTCGTCTTGAGTCCGAGTCGTGCAACTTCGGCATCGTTCTGTTGACGTGCATAGAGGATCTGCTCTCCACGGACATAGGAGCGGGACAGGAGCGGTTGAACACTTCCGCCGATTGCTTTGATAAAGTTGGAAGCCTCAACCGCCGTAACTCGACGGCCAAAAGATGCCTCAAGATTTTCGCGGATCGACTCCACATATGCGCTATCTTTCGATGCGTCACCTTCGATAGTCTTTGAAGCGAGCTGCATCATCTTCAATGGACGGCGAAGTCTTTCACCGTTTTCATAGACGCCGTCGCGGAGATCGCGTTGGAATTTAATTGCTTCCGGATTGGTCTTATAATTTCCGGTAGCCATCCAAGAAGCGATCATCCCGAACGCGTCGCTTGAGCTTAACTTCGTGACATCGATGGCGCTGTTGCCCTTAAACACCGTGCGGCGGAGTAGCTTATCAATCTGACTACGGAGTTCGATATCTTCGTCGAGTGCGCTTGATGCGTCGAAAGAGGCTTCCTTTAAGATTCCAGAAATAAGTCTTGGAGACGGTGCTTCAAAAGGCTCTGAAGGAAACACCATATTAGAGTCAGCCGCTTCGATTTCTGGATCAAAGGATTCGGTATCGTTTTGAAGTTGCCTAATATCGGACGGGCTTGTGGTTTCAAACAAAGCCTTCCGAGCAAACAGATCTCGCTCGCGCTGTTGTTGTGCAAATGCGTTTCCAACTTTCGATCCGATCTCCCTATATGTCGCCATCTGAGGCGGTTGAGCGAGTACGACGCTTTCTATAAATTCTTTGATAAACAGATCTGGCTCCGTTTCCGGATTGATATCTGATTTGAAAGTCTTACTGAGAACTCTAGCGACGGTAGCTTTTGTATCGGCTCCTTCTGGTTTTGTCCGTGCCACAAGCTCGTTGATCGCAGATGTAATCTTGTCTGGCTTGAGGCTTGGGGTTTCTTCTCCGGACTTGCGTTCGGAGAACTTATCCATAGCAACACGAAGCTCGTAAAGATAGGCTTCTTTACGTACAGCCATATTAAATGCAGGAACAGCTGCCTCAAAGAACTCCCTCTCAAGAGATCCTTGCTTCGGTTTCAAGATTGAGCGGAGCGTGGCGCGAGCCTTTTCCGGATCGCCGTATGCGCTGTTTGGTCTGTCAGTTGATGCAGCGGCATAGAGTTGGTCTGCATCAAAAATAATTTCGTCCAAAGTGACTTGAGCGGTTCCGCCTTTTGGATCGGGAACAGAGCGATTTTTGATATCGGTATTAAACAGAGATACAAAAGACGATAGCGAATTATAGTAATCATAGTTTGGTTCGCTCGACAAAACGCGATCCTGCTTGGTCAATACAGAAACAAAACCATTTCCCGTTTCCGGATTGGTCATAACGATATCGTTGAGATATGTGGTGTTTCCGAATTTAATTGTTCTAAATGAAGGATTCAGGGTTCCGGAATCTTCTGGAACAACAACCGGAATACGACGATCGAGAAGCAGTTTCATGGAAACTGGATCGTTGTTGAAAATGCCAACACCATCTGCGTTTACAACAGCCTTCGGCCTTGCCCGAACAACGGCTTTCTTTTGAGGATCATAAAAGGTTATCTTATCCTTTCCAGTAATGACAGAATCTTCTGCTCCAGTTTTTACCGGAATAGTCGGATATAGCTCTGCTACTTTGCGGGCGATCAAGTCGGACTTTCCGGAAAGATATCCGGCTGGATATTGACCGCGTGCTGGGAGTCCGTGGAGGGCCTTACGTTCAAGGCGTACTGGATACCCAAGAGTTGTGACGCGCATCATCGCGGAAACCTCTTTTCCAATTAACTCATCGTCGATGAATTCGTTGATGTCGAACATCGGTTCTTGATCAACCGCGCCGATTTGAGACGGCCTAATCGTAGGTTTTTTAGATTTAGGAACTTTGACCGCTGGCTCTGGCGATTTTGCAGTAGCGACAGCAGGAGTTGATTTGAGAGTTTTCTTTGTTGCAGCGGTCTTTGGAGGTTGGGCTCCAGACTCAAGAGCGCCAAACATCTCGATCGTCATTCGGATACGGTCTTGAGTTGACAATTGTTCTCCGGCAAGCTCTGCCTCTATCTCCGCCTTCTCTTCGTCGGTGAGATCTTCGTCAGAGTAGTTAGGATCGATGTGGTTGTTCTGTTCGTCGATCGCAGCATTATCAAAATCGAGATCAAGCTGTTTAGCGAGTTCGGTCTTCTCACTATTTCTGACGGTAGAGTTAGTACGCGTCTTCGTAACTTTTGGTTTCGTAGCATCGGGAACATCGAGTCCGAGATCGAGTTGGTCTTGGACTTTCTTTTCCTGCTTCGCGACAAAGTCGAATTCCATTTGTTGAACCACCGGACTCTTGTCGCCAGCGGGCTTGCGTATGGTGCGGCCACGCTTTGCAACTTCGTTTGGCACAATGTCTTCGACAAACGGGAACATTCCTTGTCCACGTTCATCGACAAGTACTTTAGCAACGGCGTCTGGAGATGTGTTCTTGTTGAGGGCTTCAACAATCTCTTCGGTCGAGACGCCGCCTTCCTCAGCTTCAACATCGATCTCTGCTTCGGCAGCTGGTTGGCCAGCCGCGTCGAAGATAGCTTGTGCAATCGGAGCGCGTGTCCGGCGTGGAGCAGTGAGGATAGAGTAAACAGTTTGGGCAGCGATCGGACTACCGCTTTGAGTGAGCTTATCGCTGACTCCGCGAGCAAAGTCAACTTCGATAGCCATGCGGGCCCCAATGTCGGACTGCGAAGCCACAGCTTCTTTAGCGGCTTTGACGACAGGAACGCCACCACCGATTACGCCGCCGATAATAGCGGCGCGGCCCGCTTGTTCGAGCCTTTCGAGAAACGGAGTGTCTTGATCGGTAGCTGCATCAGAAACAAACCCATTAACGAACTCGTCGAGAGCTTCTTCAGCGCCTTCGTCGATTGCGTTCTTAACAACTTGGTTACCGACTTTTAGCCCGCTGTACTTTTTAAGTGTCTCCGAAAGTTGTTTAGCGACAGCTTGGTTGAACTTCTTAACTGGAATATCATCTACACCAGCAAGCCGAGTTGCGATGTTTTTAAGCTGTTTATAAGAAGCTCCGCTAAGGAGGGCGTCTTCAAGACCGCCACGACCGAACGCGCCGAATCCGGCTGTGATAGCAGCCGTGATTGTGCCGCTCGTCAAAGCAGCTCCGAGTGCGCGGTCGTGTTTTTCTTCCGGCGTTAGATCTTTGTTTTTCTCAAGGGTAGAATAGACCGAAGCATAGGTAGCTCCAGCAGATCTGTTGAATGCGGGAAGAGCGACAGCCGAAGTTGTTCCAATAGTCTTGGCGAGCGAGCTATTGTATCCTTTGATAGCGGCCATCGCTCCGCTACGGCCAGCCTCTTCGGTAGAGGCTTTGATGAGTCCTTGTGCGACAAGACGTTCAGCCGCTTGTTCGGCAGTCTCAGTTGGGAGCTGCCTCAAAGCATTGGACGTCATTCCTTTGACAAGTCCTTTGGCGGTGAGTCGTGCGCCTTGTTTGGCAGCAAGATATACGCCGCCGCCAGTACCAGCAGCTGGTGCTGTTGCAACAGAAAGGAGAGCGGTCGCGCCAACGTCGGCAAGCATCGGAGCGATGGACTCCATAATGTCTTGCCCCATTCCGTATTCGGCTCCAAACAAACGAGCGACAGCACGGCGGTTGCTCTTGTCTTTGATGTTGTCGATCATGTAGTCGCGAGCCCAATCGGCTCCCATCATCATCGGAACAGCAGCAACCATCTCGCCGATGCCGTCGACGATTGATCTGCCGACAGCCAATGTGCGGTCCGTCATCTCGCTAAAGTTATCGGGATCGCTGAGGAATTCCCTCACGATCTCTGTGTCCTTCTTGCCACCGACTCGTCCGGCTTGGAGTGTGTTGAGCCAGTCGTCTGATAGTTCAGACTCAGTCAACAACTTGTTTATGTCTTCAAAAGATTGTTGGATATAGGGATCACGCTGTGCGGTGAGAATTGTCTTTTGATCTTCAGACAGGTTCGGATTGTCTGTGACAGACATCTTAAACACGTCGTCGTTTACCATCGCCGCTGGATGAACAAACGGAGTCTGGTATCCAGCGAAACGTACGTTCTTCGACGCTTCTTCTGGATCATCATAGAGCTTAAATTTTCCACCTTCATTAGCGTTGAAGAACGCAATCTGAGTAAGTGCTTTCGATACCTCTTCGTTAGAGAAAGAATCTTCGTCGGATACGAGACCACTCTTGTTGAGTTCGTAGCTGATCAAGCTCGCCTTATCTTCAAACGACTTGGCCTTTCTGCCATCTTCATCGGCAGCTGCAAGTTCGTCAGAATAGTTTTGAATAATTTTAGCCCAATGGGTATCTTTCTTCGCAAGCTCAGAGATAGCTGCGGCGGCGTCGTCGTAGCGTTCGGTCTTGTAAAGAGGCTCGTTGTATCCGATTGGAGTCGACAACTTCGACTGGACAACTTTAGCGTCAGCAAAAGAGATGCCTCCGGCTTTACTGGCGCGGATTGCCTCTGCCATCTTCATGTTGCCGAGAGTCGGAGAAGCAATGATCTCTTCTTCTCCTTTGGCGTTCTTGACGCGGGCAAGTGGGAGTTCGCCAGAACGTACAGCTTTGCGGAGTGCCGTGTTGTAAGAGGTATCTGCTACCGCTTGTGCGTCGGCAAAATATTGCTCGCCCTTTAGTTTAATCTCTTCGGGAATGTCAGCTCCCTCTGGATTAAGATCTTTGAAAGTCAAATACTTAGTGGCCGCTTGCCAAGCCGGATCGGTAGGATCAAGATTCTTTTGAACCATTCTGAGCTTGGAATCAAGATCCTGCTCATCCGGCATCGAGATTAGTTTGATCTGTTCATCATCGAGACCAGCTTGTTTTGCTGCCATTTCTGTAGCCCCACTGATCTCGTTCTCGATTCGGTCATCGTACATTCCGGCAGTGGCGTACTCTTCACGGACATAGTTCGCATAGTTTTTGCGATTCTTAATGAGGTCTCCGGAATCGTTGTCCTTTGCCCAATCGTCGTAGGCAAGGAAATCTGGATCTTCTTTTAGTAGGTTATCAAGCTCTGACATAGCAGACACTGGTTATTGGTTGTTGTTATTGGGGCGGTTTAGGAAGAAACTTGTTTGCGGGAAACCCGAATCCGGATTTAGTGTCCCCGCCGGAACCGAATCCGGAAAGGTTTCTGAGTGCGGACGTGGTTGCACGGAGGTTGAGGCGATAGAGATCTATATCAGAAAGTTTGGAGATCTCTTCTAGTGGCACTCCGAAAGTTGTGGCCATTATTTGAAGCTCGCTCTTATCTTCTTCCGCGAACTTGAACGGCTTGGCTTGTGGGATGGTCGACTGTTTGGTCTTGTCGCCAGAAAGTGTTCCGATCTGCATTCCGGTTTCATCTTCTTTTGGAGGGGACAGCTTACGAAGGGTAGACATGTAGTCCTTCATCAACGTCGTTTGAGCAGTCAAAGTGGCGGCTTCGCGTTCGGCTGCTGCCTTAGCGAGTCCTGACTCTTTCAGGATCCTCTTCTCTTCCTCTTTAGCGGCTCTACTAGCAGTAGCTCCAATAATGTACTCTTCAGCCATTGGGTTATTTTTACCCTCCATAATCTTGGCGACTGCTTCTGGTTCGCCAGCTTGGGCAAGAGAATAGGCAAGAGCATTGGTACGATCTTCTTCAGCTTTTCGGATCATTAGCCTATCTTCTGCTCCAGCGAACAGTGCCTTTCCTTTTTCAGTAGTCGCAAGTTGTGGCAACTTGAATCTGACTTCAGCGATTCCGGCCATCTTTTGATAGTCGTCAAGCTCCGGATTATCCATGATACTCGTCAAAGCCTTAGTGGCTTCAGGAATCGCGGCTAAGGATTCACGTTCCAGTTTTGCTTCTTCTTTCGCCCTCTCTAACTGGAACTGCTGAGTTCTAAATTGAAGATCTTGGGACTGAAGCTTTATCATTTCATTCTGCAATTTGATTTGTGTTTCAATCGCAGGGTCTCTCACAGCCCTAAACTTGGAAGTGAGCATTGATTGCTCTCTATCTGAAAGCGAAGAGCCAGAAAAATATTCACCCTTCAGTGGGGAGATATCTGAGCTATAAGAGAATTCAGCCATTTGTTCTTTGACTCTAGAAAATTTAAGACTTCATCCCTAACATCCATGATGGGATTTCACCAGCTTCTAATTTTTTATTAGTTAAATCAATCATTCTATTCTGCATTTCAAGAATTTTTTTAGCTTGTTCGTCGGAACGGGCTTGTTCTTGTTTTGCAAGATTTGCGATCTCAGCTTCTTTCCTTCGGTATTCTTCAGTGCGAATAGATGGTTCACCCATCTTCGCCTCTGCGCCAGCAAGCGCCATCCTCTCAGCGGCGCTCCCGAATCCTTGTCGTTGAAGCTTGCGAGCAATGCGCATCATTTTACCACTTTCAGACTCAAGTGAACGTGTTCTATTTTTCTCAGCAGTCCACGCGCCAAATGGTTGGCTCTGCAATTTCTCGTACTCATCAAGACGGCTGAAAGTTCCGCCAGCTACTTTTTTGCTATCTTGTGGTTGTTGTACTCCAACAGTAGTTGATGTCGATTGTTTTGGTTGGAACAATCGCTCTGCAAATCCGGCAATCTCCTCTTCGGCTAGTCCAGTACCCATCTTGGTATCAATCGATCCTTTCTGGATATTTCCAAGATTAACGCCAGTTTCGGAAAGAACGGCGTCCTCCATCGACTTCCCCTGTCCCTTCGCTGCAATCAAACGAGACGCAAGATCTTGTCTCTTTTTAAGGATGTCCTCATCAGTAGCCGCTGTGGCATATGTAGTCGCGTACGAAGGAGAAAGAGCCATGAGCGGGATTCTAGTTTCAATGATTTACATTGTCAACACAATAAAGCGAATCACCACAAATATTTACAAGCCCAGTGGCGGGCAGTGGTTTTGTCCTTCGCGGTCTCACAGTTGTGTCTAGACCGGAAGTTGGCCCTCCGTTTGGGGTCTTTGTGTTGGGTGAAATCTTCGTAGCCTCTAGCCCCAAACGACACCTTCTTAATCTTATCTCCTTCTTTGCCCAACACTACAAACTTCTTTGGAGAGCCAGCTGGTGCCTTCTTCGGTTTATTAAAGCCAGCGTACTTCTCGCCCATATACTGGATCTGACCGGACGGTAGCCTCTTAAATCGTGGGGTAGCCATGTGATTACAGTGTAATTACAATCTGTTTCGCTGTCAATACATTTTGATGGTCTGGTTCAATGTATTTACATTGTAGTTTGATTGCCCTTTAAGATACCCTATATAAAAAGTTTTTCTATACTCCATTAAACCATTATGGCTATAGGCATAATGGTTTATCATCATCTATAAAAAGTTTTCAAGTGGGGGTCAAAAACAGGCAATCAAACTACAATGTAAATACATGACCAATCTGGCCACGGAAAATCAGTTTCGCTGTACAATAAAACTGGCGAGATCAGTCGAGCATGACCGTCATATCAGACGTCAACGCATTCCGGAGCGACTGGAACGTTGTACCCTGTTTCCTGAATCCGGTTCCCTGATCCGCGATCGGCTCGACCGCGACCACTCCGTGGCGTTGTCTGGCCATGTCGAGACAGAGGAACGCGGCGTCAGCCAAGTCCGGCGACCGACCAAATCTGGCTTTGAATTCTGGCTTCGATTCTACCTTAACCCGCAACGTGCTTCCCTTAATAAGATCGTAGTTTCTGGCGCAGATCTCTTGTGCGAGATCTCCGGAAATGCCAAACAGCTGTTTGGTTCGGACCAACTCCTTTCCGACAAACCAGAGTTCGGAAACACGGTTCACGTAGAGTTCTTCACCAGTCAGGCTGCTGTTTGCGCTGACCCGCTTGTCAGACGCTTTACCGCCGAAGCTGACACGGAGGAAGGCAGAAGACCATTCTCCGGCGAGAACGTCACAGAACGGCGCTCCGGCGCCAGTCGCGTCGACCGCCACGTTTTCTGGAGCGATGCCCCTCTTGACGCAGTGGTCTTTCACTTGCCTCACGATCTGGTAGGTACGCGGAACCGCCTTATTGGTAGCGTCGTCGTTCAAGTGTATGGCCTCACCGAACTCGCACACATATTGTCCGTTGGTGTCGTAGCCAACCAGTCCGGTAAACAGGATCGTTCTGTCGCCGCCGTTGGTAAAGGCCGGATCGAGTCCCGCAATCGGGATCGGCTTTCCAGCCCACTGGACTTTGCCTAATGCTCCGCTTCTAGCAAGTTCCGCCTCAGAATAGATTCCTTCCGTCTCTTCAGAATCGAAGAACACGGCACGGACCATCCGCATGTAGCCGCGAGATTCTTGTCCAAGCAGTGCCTTGTCCTCCGCCAGCTTGGCTTCGGTCGGGAGCCACGGATAGAGCGTCTCTCCGGCAATGATGTTGGGGCTTCGTTCGCCGTCGAGTCGGATATATTTGCCGCCCCACTTAGTGTCCCACTCGTCGTCGATCTGGCAGTCGACTGAGTCCCATCCGCTTTTCGGTTGAGCCCACACACCGAACGCGTCGAATCGGCTGTTGGGGTTGCTCATCCCGATCATTTGGAAATCAGGGTTCTTGGACAAGTTGGTGAGGCCAGCGTTGAGAATAGCCTCCGACAATTCCGAAAGCTCGTCTCCGATTAGGATCACACGCTTTTGCTTGATACCGATGAACTTGCCAACCGCCTCACGAGTCTTGCTCTTTTCGGCAGCGATAAGCGAGAGGCCAGCACGCTCGATAAGGTCTCCGTTTTCGTTGACGTAGGCGACGTTTCCGATTGAATCCCGAATCTTGATTGGTGCGTCCTCAATCACGGTAAGGAGCGAAATGATGGAACCCCAAATCCGTTTCCGTGCTTCCCGAAGAGTGGTACTGGTTACAAGGATCAGTGTGTCTCGTGGCTGTGCAAGGAAGTTCACGATACCCCAAGCGGCCATCGTGTGGGACTTCCCGCTCGACGCCGAACCGCCGATCGCGAGATACTTGTTGCGGATCGCGCTCTTGATCATTCGGTCTGCCCACGGATGTCGGACCATCAGCTTTTCTGGAAGGTCGTCGTTATTCCAAAGCTCGTCGCAGATTCGCCAGAAATAGTATTCCTTTGCGACCGCACGGTCGTGCTTGGCAAATCCATAGAGTAGTGCCGTCAATAGACTGGTTGGCCGGATGAACAAGCCGCCGACATCCATCTTCTTTGTTACGGGATCGATTCGTGGCTCAAGAACGTTTCTGGCCGGATTAGATTTGTTTGACATTTTTGAATTATTTTCTTGAAATCTTTGCCGAACCGAACTTAATTCATTCCAAGTTGAGCAGCAACAAGAAATCCAGTTTGAAGAAGAAGGGCATAAAAAGCAAGCCCAAGCAGTCGCGTGAAGAGATCGCTGAGAAAACATCTCGCCTGAAACAGCGTGCATTGGAACTGTACCAGCAGGACTACATGGTGACCTCAATTGCCAGAGATCTGAATGTAAGTACAGCGTCAATACATAAATGGATTCGGGCAGCAGGGATCAGGAAGAAGGTAAACGGATACGTTTCAGTCGCTGATCCGGACGCCGAACCAGTGGATCCATTGGCCGACACGTTAGAGGAAGACCTCAAACACAAGACCGGAGAGGCCGTTCGTTTGGCCAAGCACGACGCCGTGATCGAAGAAGAGAAGAGCATTCTTGAGATTGCCGAATCGCAGTCGAGTCCTGCAGACAAGTACCAGCACTATGTTGCCGCAGCCGGAATTAAGCTGATGCGGGACAGCATGAAGAACCTTCGTGGTCCGCGAACGGTCCGTGAGTTCAGCGAGCTTGACCAGCTGATCCGCCGCAACTTGGGACTCAACTCCAAGAACGGAGGAGGTACAAGCAAAATGCAAATTGATATTTCTATCCTCAACAACACCGAAGCCGATCGCGGCAACGGAGCTGTGAGGATAAAGAAAAAAGACACAATAATTGATATCCCAAACGAAGACAACAACGATGATCAAGTTCCATGAAACTCCAGTCCGCTTTGCGGCTCGACTCGAAGATAAGAATCCGGACGTAATCAAGAAACGTAAAATGATTACAACTGACGACTACGCGTTCGACTCGACCCAAATCAAAGGCCGCTACTACCGCGTGTTTCCGACAACCGCCAGAGAGGTATTCTTTCTGTCGATGCTCCGTAAGTACGACGAGAAGTGGGCTCCTGCAAAAGGAGATGGCATTATTGTAAGGGCCGACATTATCGATCAGATCGCGTGATCATCGGTATCGACAACGGACTCGACGGCGGACTGTGTGCGATATCGGCACACGACGGATCTGTCATCGATAAGTGGGCGACACCGACCTTTCAACGATCTGGCAAAAGAGAAGTAGATACAAAGACTATCTACAACTGGATCACCGACCTGCACACCGAACCATTGATCGCGATTGAGGAACCGCTGAAACACGCGAAGTCCTCACAAGCGATGCGTTCGATGGGGATCTCATATGGAAAGATCCTCGGCATGTGTGAGTCACACCATCTTAAAGTCAAGCCGATCCAAGTTCTGGACTGGCAAAAGGACATGCTCGGCAAAGTACCGAAGTCCCAAACAAAAACCTTCGCGCTACGTAAGGCGCAAGAACTTGCTCCAGATGAGGACTGGCGTAAGAACAACCGTTGCACGGTACCACATGATGGTATCGTTGACGCCTTCCTCATAGCACAATACGCCAGAAAAAAATATGGATAAGATCAAAGAAACAGTTGAGCAATGTCTTGGGGATGAAGAGGAGATCCTACTCGCAACCGGATTTGAAGAAGCATTCATGGGTATCGCCAGACAGTTCGGTAGGCCGTTCGCCGTCTACAACTTCGAGAAGTGTCTCGAAATCTTGGAGCGCGACATGGCTCCAGACGACGCAATCGAGTACTTTTACTTTAATGTTGAAGGTGCGTACGTTGGAGAAAACACTCCAGCATTCCTGTCTTGGGCTGACGGTTATGAGGCCACATAAAAGTTTTCAAATTTTTTTCTCGACTCCCCAACGAAGTTGTGGTAAGTGCTGTCTCGAATGAAGACGCTCTACCCCAAACAGGAACAGTCAAAAAACTTTTACCTTAACTGCCAACGCCAGAAGATTAACACGCTGGACAGCTCCAGCGTCGGTACTGGCAAGACGGTTGTGGCTGTCCATCTGGCAAAAGAACTCGGAGTACCGGTAGCTGTCCTTTGCCCGAAAGCTGTCATACCATCATGGCAGCGTGAGTTTGCTGAACACGGCGTGACTCCAGAGTTCGTTCTCAACTTCGAGAAGGTCCGCAACGGCAAGACCAAATGGATGTCCAAAGTTGGCAAGAAGATCATGCGCTGGAACCTGAACCCTGATTCCTTGATCCTTGTCGATGAGATCCACAAGTGCAAAGGACCATACACGCAGAACGCACAGCTGGTAATCTCATTGGTACAACAGGGCTTCCGTGTCCACGGCATGTCTGCCACAGCCGCCGAAGATCCTACAGAGATGCGGGCTTTAGGATTCCTGTTGGGACTGCACTCTCTCAACAAGCCAGAGAAGGGACTGTCTAGCTGGTACAGCTGGATGATGCAACACGGATGCTACCAAGACGATTGGGGTGGATGGAAGCTGTCGAACCGCAGTAAGCTGGCTCTGATCCGCCAAGCAATCTATGGGGTCAACGCCAACAAGCTGACTCCAGCGGACTTTCCAGACTCGTTTAGAAACAACCGTGTGTTCGTCGAACCGACCGAATTCAAAGACCTCAAGAAGATCGACAAAGCCTATGAGCAGTTGGGCCTTACGCCAGCAATCATCGACGAGTACATCCTTAACGGAACCGTAGCAAACAGCGAACACGTTCTCGTCAACATACTCAAAGCCCGCCAGTTGGCAGAGTCGTTCAAAGTTCCAGACATTGTCGAAATGGCGGAGGACTTTATCGACGGCGGCAATAGCGTAGCAATCTTCGTCAACTTCACAGATACCGTCAATTCGCTGTGTGGTCTCCTAAACTGTCCGAAGATCGACGGCAACCAGAATGCCGCGCAGAGACAGCAAGCTATCGACGATTTCCAAAATGACTCAGCCCACTGCGTTGTGGTCAACATCGCGGCTGGTGGCACTGGTCTGTCACTACATGATATCCGTGGTGAAAGACCGCGCATTTCCCTGATCTGTCCCACATTTAACGCCAAAGACTATCTACAAGTCTTGGGCCGAATTCACCGCAACGGAGCCAAGTCAGATGCCGTGCAGAAAGTGCTTGTCGCCGCTGGAACAATTGAGGAGCATGTCATGAAAGCAATCAAGACCAAGACCGAAAATCTAGTGGCAATCCACGGCACGTAAAATTTCCAACTTTTTTCTTTACACATACTATTCACCGTTTAACGTACCAGCACTATGTCATTCGGAACCGGAGCAGGAAAGGGCGATCTGCCACGACACGTGGACGGAGAAGCATACCGCAATAACTTTGACGACATCTTCCGCAAGAAGCCTACTTTTGCAGAGCTTCTCAAAAAGCACGACACAGCAATTGAAGAAGGAAGATTTGATAAGGCAGCAGAACTAAAACAACAACTACAATCAGTAATCGAAAACCATGAATGAATACAATGACCCCAAAGGACATGCTGGATCTCTCAAAACACCGCTCGGACTTATCCCGCCATCAGCAATGGAACAAGTTGCTTGGGCGCATAAGTTGGGTGCAGACAAGTACGGTCCGTGGAATTGGCGCAAGACTGGCGTGTGCGCTAGTACTTATGTCAATGCCATCATGCGCCATCTTAACGCATGGCGCGACGGAGAAGATCTCGATCCCGAATCCGGCTTCTCGCACCTTGCACACATTGCCTGTTCCTGCAACATCCTTATGGACGCCGCTAAGGTAGGCAAGCTACAGGATGACAGGAACAAGCTACCGACTAACGGAGAAGTCGAAGAGGATTCTTCGATAGAGAGTATCCTTCAAGAGTGGCTTGAGTCTGCACGAAAAGATATGGAAGACTTCGGATTTGAACTTAGCGTTGAAGACATCGAAGCTGGCATTGAAGACGATTGGGCCATAGCAGGATATCGCATCCTTAAAGAGGATGAAAGACTACAGGACGGTGACGAAGTCTATGTCGGTGAAGGTCGTTGGTTGCCACTGTATATTGAAAGTTGGGCTACGCCAGCCTATGTAAATAATGGGACCTACCGCCGCAAGATCACAAACTGTGATCTTAAAGAAAAGGTCGCAGATTGCGACCTTAAAGAAGAGCCAGAAGATTTAGGCGAATGCACATGCGGTCGCCGCTACATCTACCATTGGCTCTACGGCTGGATCTGCGAAGACTGTGACATCAAATATCCAGACCCATACAACTCATGAAACCAATTAAGATCACGGTCGAAGGACCGAAAGAAAAGTCCCTGCAAATCACACTGCCAGTTGACGCTCCAATCGAATACTATGTAGAAACGTTTCGCACCATCATGGTACACCTTACATGGCATCCAGATGTAGCGGAGTCGATCTTCAATAAGGAGACTCTTGAGGACTACGGCATTTAAG
>Ga0129333_10001497_pt1 | contig 21201 bp, 28 predicted proteins | sample CPB6_08_DNA_FD_94474 | JGI IMG/M metagenome (GOLD analysis project Ga0129333, IMG submission 94474) | Freshwater to marine salinity gradient microbial communities from Chesapeake Bay, USA - CPBay_Sum_0.6_0.8_DNA | ecosystem: Environmental > Aquatic > Marine > Coastal | place: USA: Chesapeake... | reverse complement strand
GCTAATTGCGGGAAGCCACCAACTTTCACTATTATAAAGGTTATAGTTTTTCTTTTCTATACGAATAGATTCTCTTGGAGTTCTATGAAACATGATTTTATCGTCTTTATCGCAATCAATATAAAATACTCCTGATAAGAAACTATTCGGATGAGTGTGTGTATGATGTGATTGATCTTTTTCAGTATAATTAATCCAGCTTGTTGTTATTCTTAAAGTCAATGGATGAACAGGTTGTAAAACATGATCTATGTATTTCTGAGCCTGGCTCTCTAGCCATAATTTTAAATTTTTTAATCTTTCATCATCTAATATTTTACTACATACGCTGGTTAAGTTATAAACATTATCTCTTTTGTTGTCTTGATACTCGAGAAAAGAATCTTTTTCATCCGATAAGAAATCTCTATCTAGATCTTCAAATAACACTGTGCTAGGGAAAAATGCCTGTAATTTTATCTCTTGTGTAGCGGACATTTTTGGTCTTGCTCTTTTAAGAGAGATTTTAGTCTTTGGTAATTGTTTATAAAAAAGCTCACTCCATAGGTCTTGTGGTGATACTTGTGGATTTCCTCTTTGGTGCTGTAATGAAATTCAAATTTTAAAGGTCTTTCAGTTAGCGGTATGACCTGTGCTATAGGGGTTCCTGCACTGAATTGATAATGAGAATCACCGCTATCTGGAATAATAAAAGAATTTAGATGTAGATGCGATTGATATTTGAATTCTACAACTCCGGGACAAATCTGAAAATTTGTAGTTTCTTTATGATTCCAAAAAGGAGCCATTAATAAAAAGTTCACTTCTTCCTCACAACTAAACATCCATGGATTAACCAATTTTAGGTGTAAAGCATGAGGTAAAAAACCTTCCCATTGATTAGGAGGATGACTTACTGCATTGCTCATACCATCAGCAAATAACCACTTATAGTTTATAATTTTATCTTCTTGGTATTTTAGTTGAAGGTCAAAATCACTCCACAACGGTATAATAAAACTATTTTTATAAAGACGTAAAAAACCGTCGCAGGTTTTCATTGTACCGTATGGAATTTCATTATGACTAATAGATTTTGGTAATTTTTTCCACCAATCCGGCCAAAAATGCTTGGCCTCTTTGATTTTGAAGAAGTCAAAGGCAATAGAATTAGAAGTGTAACAATGTAGAGTTATTTCTTTATTTTTTTTATGGAAGAACATGTCTTTATTATAAACGGTTATAGATATTTGTCAAATTCAATTTTAACCATAATTATAGTTTTAGGATCATTATTTTTATTCACTATACAGAATTTAAACCAACTAGGGAAAATTTGTAAACTCCCTCCTGCTATGGGAATAGTAAATATGCCATAGCAATATTTAGAAAGTTCTAGGCCTTGGTTGACAAGATGATTAGAAAGGCCGAAAATAAATTCATTTGAATTATGAAGTACTAGTTCTAAATATCCAGGACATTCATCAGGAAGAAAGATCCCTGCAATAAAATTCTCTTGAAAACATCCACTAAAACTAGATAATGGATTTACTATTGTATAAGATTGGTCTGTAATTTTAAGGCAACCGCAGTTTAACTCACCTGCATATTGATTAATACAAGGCATGAGTTTATCTAGATGATCATTATTAAGAAATTTTTCGTTCAGTATTTGTTTTTTCTCATCTGTGGTAAAAATATTAAAGTTACAACTGACAAGATTAGGGAAAACAGTTAAAAAATCTGTATGTGAATATTGTTTGTAAAAATCAAATTCTTCCAACTTAGTGGGTATCTTTTTTAGATTTTTGTAATTACTATCTATATTTTCAATATGATCTAAATATTCTTTACCCCATATATTGGTACTCATATGTTTAGTATAGAACTTGGTGTCATAGGCTAGATAGTTTTGATTAAATGTAGCATAATCTAAAAGTTTTATAGAGAATCTATCTCTGTATCTAAAATACATTTGACTCATGTGTATGTTACCACAAATTACGTTTACTGCTGCTACATTGATAGTAGGAAGCGTCTCGTCTCCGTTATTACTAGTTTCAGTGATATCGTCTTTGCTGTATTGGATTAACTTTGATAAACTTTCTTCAAAACTATATAGGAAAAAAGGATGACCGTCCACACCGGCAAATAAAAAATTTTCACAAGGATCAAATTTAGTTCCTTGTGAACGGGTCGCTACAATACATATATCGGAGGTTAATTCACTATAAAAATTTTTATAGCAAAATACATCCATGTCAATATAGATTCCTCCATACTTATAAATTATGAGTAACCTAGCCAGATCAATTTTAATAATTTCTAAAGGTAAGTTTTTCCACCAATAATAAAAATTCGCGAATTCTTGTTTGACAAAATCGTCTGTTCTTTCGTGTGTCCATAGTTCATACTTAAAATCCCTAAACTCTTTTTTAACACTTTGTTGGCACGGTAACCAAAAAGAATGCCATTTATCAACTTGCGCAGGGGCCATTTGATGTATGATTTTTGGGATCATTTTTTGTTTAATTCATAAACATAATTAATTGTATCATGGTTTTCTCTTAAAACACGAGCACCATTACGTAGATGAAATCGGCTTGCCATATCTGTTTTTGGACTTAAAGTAACAAACTTTTCAACATTCGATCTATGCTCTTTGATATAGTTTACACTATCAAAAATTAATTGTCTGCCTTTGCCTGATTCATAACTCCAAATTGTATAAAATACAGCAATATTAGGAGTCTCACATACTTCGAAAAGCATAGCTTCGTTTTCTGGAATAATAGTTTGATAACTAACACAGGTAATTGCTCCTGGAATATCTTGTTCTTCCAGAACAAATATATCTTTGTTTTTACCAAGACGTTGTTCGTGCGGTATGTGTGGTCTGATAGGATCTTCTTTGAGCAGGCTGAAAAAACGGTCGCTTAGATCGCGAATTAGATGTAGCATGGCGATTGACAGTAAAATACCTATTTAACCATTTCTACGACTACTCCTCCTTGTTTAAGGAAATTAATTCCAGCATTGTCTCTATAAGACTCGTTAAACCAAACATGTTTTATTCCTGCTTGATATATCAATTTAGCGCATTCAAGGCAAGGGCTATGGGTAACAAATAAATCAGCACCAAGACCACTGTTAGAGGATTTAGCTAATTTCGCTATGGCGTTAGATTCAGCATGTAATACCTCAGGTTTGGTTTTAAGCTGACTTGAGATTCCGTCCACGATAATATCTTCGCAGTTGTTATCCCACCCTGCAGGCATGCCATTATACCCATAGCTGATCACTGTATCGTCTTTGACAATAATAGCCCCAACTTTTAATCTTTGAGCATGACTTAGTTCGGCTGTTCTAGATGCTATGTCCATATAAAATTTAATGAATTTAGTTTTCATATCTCTGTTTCATTTTCAATATTTCATCATACATCCAGTTAGCTATAACTTTGTATCCAAGTAAATTTGGATGGTAATCCCCTAGACTAAAATTTCTTTGATCATGATAAACTTTTCTACTGCCGTATTCCCAAACGCTGACATCATTGGCCTTTTCATATTCCGCAAGTATGTCAGCAGGTGTGATGTTAGGACAGATCCAACTTGATAATTTTACGGAATCTACAATGTAGGGTTCTTCTTTAAAGGTAGGATAGAAACTGTTAAAAAAATATGTTTCATGATCTGCCAGTAATTTTTCAGCGGTCAATAATAAAGTCTGTAAATCAATGTTCTTTGATTCCTCGCTATTTAGATGTCTATAGGGAAACGACCACATTACTATTACACAATCATTTTTATCTAAGAATTTTTTAAATCGTGCTATGTTATTAACAATATTGTAATTGGTGATTCCGCATAATCCTAAATTTACAAATGGAACGTCAAATTTATTTGCCAACCATCTCACCCAACTATTATTCATGCGTAGATTGAATATAAAAGCATCTGGACTAGCAATTTCTTTATATTGTATATCTTCTTCTACACCATGACCGTGTGTCCAAGAATCACCAAAAGCAATTAATCTTTTCACTTGTTTTTTCTTTCCAGTGCTTTAAATGCTTCCTCTTCTTCTGCTGTAACTTCTAAATGGGTTCTGTTATATTCTGCTAGTTTACTTTCATAGACTTCTTTGGTTAAGCTATGCCAACCTATACAGTTGCCAGTAGGTGATCTTCCGCAACCGCAGGTTCCTTTTTTCATCTGGGTTACAGTTGGACTCATTTACCTTGTCCTCTATAGGTCTTGAAAGATCTTCTTGCGCTTTTATTCATAGAACTGGTCTTCGGAGGGTTCCCGCCCTGGGCTGTTCTTTTTTCAACTTTTCTATGTGCTCTTTGTTCTTTGGTCTTTGACATAATTGTTCCTTATCAATGTATCTACTTATGATCTTTACTAGGAAAAATTCAATGAAATTGAGATTCTAGGATCTGTGTTTTTACCTGGTTCAACACAGTGCCTAAGGTATGATCTAAAAATGTACAAGCTGCCTGCAGAAGGCATGTACCCGCATCTACCAAAGGTTAAATCGTTTTTTTCTTTGATATTCTTAATTGGCAACATGTCTGGCAATTTTGGGTCTTCAAATATCAGTTTGCCACAATTAATTGGAGCATGAACATAATAAACTGCACTGAAAATTGAGCCATCATGTGTATGAAATTCTTGGAAAGTATCTGCGTAATTTATATTAAACCAAGAATGATTACAAACATAATAATCGTAAGATTGATGTTCCTTGGCAAATATATGTACATGATTCGTAATTACATCTAGCAACTCTACAAAGTCTTTATCGTCCTGTAGATCAAATGTGTCGTGTGTGGTAATAGTATTACCTAACCATTCTTTTCCACCCTTTTCTGTTGTTTTTTCTAGTTCTAATATTTTATTAGTCCAAGCCATATTAGTGTCTAGATCGAATAGATTATGAACTTTGTATATGGCTACAGGGAACCAAAGATCTATCGTACTCATATTTTTAGACTAATCCAATTTCTATTGACCGTACTGATTTCTTCTAATATGGGAAAACTGATACTCAGCCTAGGACCCATACTGATAAAGTTATGTTCAGTTTTTTTTGGAATAAACAAGACGTCTCCTGGGTTAGTTCTTAATCTACCGTAGTGTTCTAACTCAATTTCACTGATTCCTTCTATTTGTACTATCATTACATCCATACTGTCGGTATGAGCACCCAGTCCTTGATATTTGGGATTTACAGTAAAGAAAAGATGAGCATCAGCTGTGCCATGTGTTATTTCATCGAGGTCTTTACAGATGTTAGCAATATGTTGATTCACCCTATTACATTCATAGATTAGACAAAAACTATTTTGAATTATTGTCTCAATTACTTCTATCGTTGGGCACTCTGGATCTCTTGTCCAATAGTCCATATCCCAGTTGTAATATTGATCATTTTGGAAAAATTTAAATCTACTGGTCCTCATAAATTGTCTAAGGTTCAAAAGTTTTTCTAATTCTTTCCAACTAAAAATAGTATTCAAGTTGGTTTGACAATGGAAAAATTGTCTAGCCTTTACACATGCTTTTATTTCTTCTGGTAACATTATTCAAAAAAATCAAGATTACATACAACACAAATTCTATGCCCATCTGATGTGATACCGGGTGGATCTACTCTGTGTTTAATATAGGAAGGAAATATATACATTGTGTCTTCTTGAGGATATAGATACCAATGTTTGAAATAAGTCGATGCGTGATTGTCTGTAGCATTAAACAATTTTTGAGACATATCACTGACTTTTTCTGGAAAATAGTTTGCAAATGAATAAGGATTTTCTATAATAAGCGGGCTAGAATTTTTATCTACTGATATGTAATGAACAGCAGTGAAGAAAGTTACATCTCCGAAATGATCATGATTGTTCATAAAATTGTAAGATTCTTTATGAACAGTGATATTTGAAATTATGTATTGCCAAAGAGGGAATTTCTTAAATTGACATTCAGTGATAAAATTTCGAAAGAGAGGTTCATACACCTTCATTAACGATGAAAGATCGAGTTTTTTAAATTCATTGTTGCTCCAATCATTATAGTAATGATGTATGTTGGCAGCATTATGCCATAGAGATCTTTTTGGTTGAAGATTATAATTGTGTATGATATCGTTAACAAGCTCTGTTTTATTGTACAGATTTTTGTCTATTTTTACTTCAGCAAATATAGATGGGAATAGAAATTTATACTGTATATCCATGATTTATGTTATGGTAGTAGGTTAGGGAATCGAACCCTACCGTTCCAGCCCATCTGACCAGTCTCCAGAGTTTATAAGTCTCCGCCGCACACCAGTGCTACCTACCATGATGTTATTATAATATGTTTAATATTTTTTTCAAGTAATTTTGGAAATATTTATAGTGTAAAGTACACCGTGTAAATAAAGATGAAATGAATTATACCACTCTGGCCTCTATTACAGACATAGATGGCATATTTGATATTTTGAATAGTCATGATCACATTTATGGACATAGAATTGATGAGATTAAAATAAAACTTAAAAATTTGATTAATCAGATCTTGAACAGAGAGATATCTGGATGTATCATTTTACACTATGAGGACAATCAAATTACAGGATTAGGGATTGCAAGATTTTTTCAAAATGTTTGGGTGATCTCTTTAGTTTTAATGAAATGGAAAGATTATAATATAAAAAATCAAATTCATGGGGGACATATATTTGCCAGCTTAGTTCAACAGGCGGAACAAAGGGGGCTTAAAGAATTTTATTGGGCAGCTAGAGAAGAAAAATCATCTAAGTACAATAGATTGAAAATCGTATTAGAGCAATCGGATATTTTAGATAGGTATGAAATTTTTACAATAGAAAAACTTGAACCCTATACAACTTCTAAGCATGAACTTATTAATCAAGGTGTTCTTTGCGATTTAGCAGGAAAAAACAAAAAACCTATAGCTATAAGAAAGGCTGTCTTAAAGTAATGGATTTTATAATTTTTACATGCGTAAGTGGAATTTTGTTTCAGCGTTCAATAGGAGCTTACCAATTAGCTCATTTTTTAAGACAAAATAATTATAATGTACAGGTTATTGATTTTACAGATTATTTTACAAAAGATGAACTACTAGAAGCCTGTTATAAATTTATTAGTAATGAAACTTTAGCAATAGGAATATCTACAACCTTTTACTCAACAGACAAAGAAAACTTTGGGTATTCTAAAGATCTAGATAATAAATTTCAATTACAATCGTTATCCAATAATCTAAACCATGTGTTAAAAAAAATAAGGGAGCAGTATCCTAATATTAAGATAGTCATAGGAGGAGCCAAATCTGCATCTACAAAATTAGGTATTACAGATAAGGTAATAAATGGATATGCAGAACAAGAAGTATTAGATTATCTAAATGAGCTCAACGGCAAAATCAAGATTAAAAATCTATATAGACAGCAACAATTTTTTTCAATAGAGCATCTTGATCATAGGTTTCTTAAAAATGATTGTATATTAGATAATGAAACATTACCTATTGAAATTAGTAGAGGATGTATTTTCAAATGTAAATTTTGTGCCTTTCCATTAAATGGAAAAAACAAGTTAGACTATCTTAGAGATCCGGAAAGAATAAAAGAAGAAATGATTTATAATTTTGAAAATTATAAAGTTAGAAACTATTTTTTTAGCGACGATACTTTTAATGATAGTACAATTAAAGTAGAAAAAATACATAAAGCAATAATGGATTTGCCTTTTAAGATTAATTTTACAACATACCTTAGGCTTGATCTGCTGTATCATAATCGATCTCAAATTGAAATGTTAAAAGATATGGGTCTAGCAACTGCTTTTTTTGGAATAGAAACACTGAACCAAAAAACAGCAAGTTGTATTGGCAAAGGGATGAATGTAGAACGGACAAAAAACTTCTTGACAGATTTGTATGAAAATAAGTGGGGAAGACAAATTCCTATTACCTGTAGTTTTATTATTGGCTTACCATATGAAAGTGTTGAAAACATAGAAGAAACATATAATTGGATCAAAGGCACAGGATTAAGTTCAATGTTTTTCCCATTGGCAATTACAGACAAAGCATTTTTTAAATCTGAATTTGATACTAATTATCAAAGCTATGGTTATAAATTTAACCCGCAAACTGGTTTTTGGTCAAATGAATTTATGAATTCTGATAAGGCCTATGAGTTATCTAGTCGGTATAATAATGAACTAATGAAATATAATGATACACCAAGTGGTTGGTTTTTAATGAGTCTTCTTAATAATGGCTATAATTTAGAAGAAGCAAAGAGATTAAAAGTTAGTGAGCTTAGTCTTAAAAGAATGTTGAGATCAAGATTAAATAAAATATCTCAATATAAAAAACTATTGAAAGATTTAAATGAAAAAACTCATCTTATCTAACGCTGAAGTAGAACTTCTTCATGAGATATTTTTTCCTACAGGAAACGTTCTAAAATACGATCAAGCTAATAAGGTAGTAAATGTCTTAGAATCTCCTATGCGACGATATATCTTAGATAGTAATCATACTAAGAAGTTATCTAAATCTAAATTATTGTCTAATCCAGGAAAGTTTGATTGTAATTTTTTAAGCTATGGGTTTTTTGAAACGTTAAATGTTTTAATAGAGGCAGACTATGATCTATATATAAAATTATTTGATTACTTTGACTATTTAGACTTATCTATGAGTAAGTTTATCCAAAGCACTATCAATAAAACAGTTTTGTTTTCAAATGAAAGATTTGGAGAAAAATTATTCACTCATATTCATTTAGATAATGACACTAGACTTGATACAGTAAGTCTTTTTTTTAGACTGACTGAGAATGACAAATCATTCCCAAATCTTATTTTATATGATGCTCTTAAGGAAGATAATAGAATATTGACCAAAGGTTATATGGATTTTAGAAAATTAACTTATCATGAAAAAACCAGTAAAGATACAAAACAAATACCCATAGAAGATTTTTTAATGGTGAAATTTAATGCATCTATAATACCACATTCATTTACATATAACAAGGACCTATGGGTAACAATGGTCTATGACCATGTGGTTTTAAAAAATATTGATTTTAATCATATGAATGGCTACTCAGTTTTAAAACTAAATACACTTTTGTAGGTAGTCAATAATGATTATTTCAACTCATCAGTTTGTTAAAACTACTCAAGCAGATTGGGACACATCCATTAATGGGATCCCTGAAAATATGAAAACTACACTATTTGCATTAAAATCATATGTACAGCAAAACGCAGTAGAAATAGTAGATTTTCCTGATCCTAATACATGTAAAATTACTGTTGTTTGGAGTAATAACGATTTCAATGCTTTCTTGACTCATGCGAATTCTATTACTAATTACACACAATGGTTAGAAGATTTTCGTCAAGTCCAGGCAGATCTTGGGTACACTTTTACAAGGACTATTGAAGACATACCGGATTAAAGTGATTTTATCTCATAATAAATTAGTTAGATCAATTCAGTTTCTAAATCATTTACTGCTTATAGCAGGTATTACATTTGTATTTTATACAGATAGATATGAATTGTTATTACTAAGTCTTATTACCTATTGGTCAATAGGCGTTCTAGGAATTAACATAGGATTTCATCGATTATTAAGTCATAGAAGTTTTAAGACGTATAAGTTTATAGAATATTTTTTGAGCATTGTAGGTATAATAACTACCGTAGGAAGTTCATTAGCGTGGGTGGCTATACATAGACAACATCATAGAAAAACTGAGACCAGAGAGGATCCTCATAGTCCATATTACATAGGAAATTTAAAGGCTTGGTTTGGATTTTGGTCAATAAGACAATTAGATGTTAAGTTAATTAGGGATATAAAATCTTCAAAATTTCATAGGTTTTTACATAGAAAGTATTTCTTAATAATTTTTCTATGGTGCTGTTTGTTAGCATTATTAGATCCCATGTATATCGTATTTGTATATGCTATTCCTGCTTGTCTGTGCTTACATAGCACAAGTGCTATAATTGTTATAGCTCATAGACACGGGTATAAAACCTATGAACTAAAACAAGATGAATCTAGAAATAGTTGGATAGCTAATATAATAACATTAGGAGAAGGATGGCACAATAATCACCATGCTAAACCCTATCAATGGTCAAATTGGGAACGTTGGTGGGAATGGGACATACCTTCGTTGTTTATACGATTAATTAAGAAATGAAATACGGTAAAAATTTTTACCTAGTCTTTTTGCCTTTTCACATTTTAGGTTTGTTTGGCCTTTACTATTCGGCCGATTACTGGTTAGAGCTAATTTTATTTTGGTTTCTTTTCGGTGTTATAGGAAATGGTGTTGGCGGGCATAGATATTTTGCACATGGTCAGTTTGAGACCAATAGAATTTTAAAATGGTTTTTAGGCGTTTTAACTACATTAGGAGCAATAGGGCCATTGACATATTGGATTATCCAACATAAAACACATCATTTAAGATCAGATAATGATAATGATCCACATACCCCTCTAAAAGGTATATGGCATACTTTTTATTCTTGGACATTTCAACAAGGTAGTAATGAGCAAGAGTATTTGAAAGAACGATTTGCCAAGCGACTCGCTATTCAAATGGCCAAAGATCCTTTTTTTACGTTTTTTCATAACTATCATTATTACATTATCTTTATATTTTCTTTGATATTATTCATTATAGATTACAAGTTGTTATGTATCTACACCCTGGCCTACTGTATAGATTTTTTTAAATTAGGACTTATTAATTACTGCTGTCATAAGTTTGGTTATCGAAATCATCAGACCAATGACCATTCAACAAATAACTTAATATTGGGATTTTTAACAATGGGATTTGGTTGGCATAACAATCATCATGCCAACCCTGGAAAACTGATTCTAACAGAGCAATGGTGGGAATTAGACATAGAAGGTTATATTGGATACTGTTTTTCTAAACTTAAATAACAACATGAACAATTTATCTCATCAGATTTATAAATTTCGTGTGCTTTATCTAAGCGGCTGGGCTGCTATGATCTTCACTGTATTTTATGCTATAAACTACAATGAATGGGTACTTTTTTTGTTATCATTCGTATGGGGTAGGATAGTTTCTTTATTTTCAATTATCATAGGTCTTCATAGGTATTATGCCCATAAAAGTTTTGAAACAGGAAACTTAAGGAAAAAATTCCTATTATATTTCAGTATCCTAGGTGCTGAGGGAAGTCCCTTGGCTTGGGGCGTACATCATAGGCATCATCACAGGTATGCTGATACTGAGCGTGATATCCATAGCCCTTATGAATCGATAATTTTGAGTAGTTTTATTTGGCAAATTAAAAAGCCCTCATGGTGGTTAAAAACCAAAGAGGTTAAAACATTGCCTAAAGATCTAATGCGAGACAAAGACATCTTGTTTGTGGACAAATACTACTATCATATTTGGATTTTGTTAAGTTTGACTACCTTGTTAATAGACTGGAAACTATTTGTTTTCTTTCTTTTAGCACCTGCAGGTTGGGCATACTTTTTTGGGATAATGATCAATACTCTTAGTCATATTAATATGCCTGGAAGCTATAGGAGCTTTGATACTACAGATTGTAGCTATAATAATAAAGTTTTAGCAATAATAACATTAGGTGAAGGACTACATAATAACCATCATGGCAAGACTACCTTAAGCAACTTCGCTATAAGAAGAGGCGAGTTTGATTTGGCTGGTTTAATAATAGACAAGTTTTTTAAAGTTCAATCTTGATAAAGTATAGCGTAGTCCTTATATTTTTTAGCCGATTTAATTATTAATTTTTCTAAAGTAGGTAATTGATTGATTGGTTTATCGACAGTTACAATAACACCTATTCTACCAGAATTAGTTTGATTATTATTAACAGCATGTAATGCTCGTATGTTGTTAAGATAAAATGGCATTTTTAGATTGGGCATTTTAGGTTTATAGACCTTATGAATAAAGCCCTCAATTTGAGGATTGTAAGGAAGTCCTAATTCTTTTTGTTCATTGACAGGTTCTTTACTTTTAATCATATATAAAAAATCTTCTTTTTGATTGTTTTCTATATACAGACGTAACCCATTTATATCTGGGTCTGCGTGCCAAAACACTGTACCAGTTTTATCATCCTTCAAAGGAAGTAACAAAATATCTAGCAGTTGCGATGCCTCTAATCCAAATGCTTTATGAAAATATTCTGAAAGTTCAGGAAAAAGAGTATCAAAATTATTACACCATTTTTTTTGTATTTTAGCATAGGTAGATTTCCAGGGATAAATTTTTTCTTCTGTCCTTTTAAGGCCGTCATGCCTTTTTTCATAGTTTTGATTTTCAAATGTTTGATCTATCCATGATCTCATTAATTCTAAATTTACCGTAGGCATAAGCGGGCCATCTATAGGTGTGAATAAAATATCAATTGGTTTCATAATTTTTTGCCCATTTAATTTTAAGTTTTTCTAGTTTTTTAAAATAAGGCTTATCTTCTAAGACAATGTTATATCTAGAATCAAACAACTTGTGTAATTTATCTACTGTATACCTAAATTCAATTTCTTTATAGTTCATTACTTCTGTTTTGAATTTTTCCATGTAATCTGGTAAAGAAGCGTATCTATTGATTCCTTCATATCCTACTAATTTTTGCTTTGTTTTTATAGAAGGCCATAATGGTCTATGTAGCTGATCCCTAAACGACCACGAACTTAGCTTATTAGGAATTTCGTCATTTATAAGATTTTTAATATAATCTATTTCTAGATAAGACAACCATATTTCGGGAGTGAACATATACCATTCACCGATTATAGTTCTATTGATATATTTACTGTAAATAGAATGAGCATAATCATGTTCTACCATAACCATACTCCAATTAGATTTTTTCTTAAAATTGTTCCATTCATCTCTTACCCAGTATGGTTCTCCATCTCCTGCTACCGGTATATTATCTAAATAATCAAACCATCTATATCTAACAAGTTTTTCAACTACCGCAGGATAACAAGTCTTATACAATTGTTCAGCATCATTTTCAAAGAATTTTTTTAAATTAAAATCAACAATGTTTAATTTTATATTAAGATCTTTACAGGTAGAAATAGCGTTTTGGACATCTAAAACATTGATATTATCTTCAAATCGAAATGTATAAACATTTTGTTTTATTCCCAAATGATTGAACGTTCTTACAACAACCTCACTGTCAATACCACCTGACAACAATACATCAAATGGACCATTGTATATGTCTTTTATTAGACTGGCGTTTCTAAAAAGAGCATCATGGTAAGAGATATTTTTTGGTTTATAATTTTGATTAAAATGAATTTTTAATTTTGAATTCTTTTTCTTTTTGGGCTCATTTGGTAAACCTTGATCAAAAGTGAACCACATCCAATTGTTATATCTTTCCATTTTACCTAGCTATCATCCTAGTTTTTTATAAAGTTTTTTATATATAAAATTATATCCGTCTTTTTGTACTATAGATAATCTTAAATTATTTTTATGATGAACTGTAGCTGAGGTTATACTGGCTCCTAATTTTATTACAACTGACTCAAAGTATCTGTTAAGAATAGTATGTATGCCTTTACGTCTATGTTCATACTTAACCGCAGTGAGCAGTATATTAATCATAGATATATCTATATCTTTTTTATCGTATGCAAATATAGCTACAACTTCATTTTGTATTGTTCCATACAATATGCCGCTTTTATTATCATCCCAACTTGTAATTTTAACACAGTGATCATTGTCCATTAAATCGGCCATTTGCCTAAGAAAAAAAGAATAAGCTGGATTCATACTTAACTGGTCACTGTGGGAGATTAATAACTCTTCTCCAGAAACTAATTTTTCTTGTCCTAGTATTTCTATCATAATTCTAATAATTTAGTTTTATATTCATTTTTAAAATTAAATAGATCGGAAATTGAAATATAATCAACGGGTTGTTGTTTTAAAAAGTTTATATCCTTTTTAGTTATATTGACAGCATCAAACAATGACCAACTAGTTAATTTATTATATGGTTCTATGAGTTTATTAACTTCTTCAACCTTTCTATAAATTTTATTGCTGTCCCAATTATCGTTGTAAAATCCGGTTTCATTGATCGTGTATCCATATGATTTATAGTTAACGGTGAATTCACTTTTAGGTCCACTGTCTTCTCTATAATTATATAAATTAAGACCAACGAACTTATTCATACCAAAATTATTCTCAATACACCATTTTACAGATTGATCGATATCATATTCAGTTTCATATGGTAATCCAATAATAAAATTATTCCAAATACTTATTTCTTTATGCCAATGGTTAAAATATAAGTTAGGTAAAAACTCTTTGGCATGCTTACCACTCCATCCTTTTCCTATAACTTGACTGGCCTGTTTATGAAACGATTCAATACCAAAAAAAGAACTTTTCAATCCTGAATCAAGCAAATAGTTAGCACTATCTTTCATACTCCAAATCAAATCAGCTCTTAGATAACCATTCCAATTAATTACCCAATTCATTTTTTTGTTTATATCGGCGAGTGCTTTAACTTTATCTAAGTCTTCATTCACAGTATCATCTAGAAACAGATAATTCGTAGTGGCAAAATTATCATAATTATATCTTATTTCTTCCTCTACTAATTTAAAATTCCTTTGGTAAGTGTATTTAGGTTTTCCTAAGTTAGAATGGCTACAAAATTTACATTTAAAAATACACCCGCGACCTAGTTCTATGGGTAAAACTTCATTATTTAAAATACAATCTTGTTTAGTGAATCTATGATCTAGTTTTGTTATGTTGAAGGGTGTAATATATGACTTATCTTTTTCTAATTTTTCATATAACCAATCTGTTAAACTGTTTTCAGATTCGCCTAAGAAAACCATATCATAATATTTTTTGTATAATGGATTGTTAGCTCTTGGACCTCCGAAAAATATCTGTATATTAGGATATTTGTCTTTAAAAGCGGTTATGGCATCTTTAAGATAAACATGATTGTCTGGCCAAAATCCTGTGGCAATACCTAAGGCCATTGTTTCTTTTTCAATAAATTTTTCTGTAATTTCAATTAATTCTTTGGTTGAGAATAAACCTGTAAAATCGATAACTTGGGCAGAAAGATTATTTTTCCGTAGATGATGAGCAAGTTGGTAGCAAGCAATAGGTCTAGTAAATTGTTTAGGAAATATACTGCTCCAAAATATTATATTTGCCATAAGATAAATATATTTATGGTAGTAGGAGAGTCTAATATGGATCATATAGGTTTAAAAAAAGCAATTTTAAGAAGCCAACATTGCCAAAGAAATTGGGATTTAACTAAAACTATTCCTGAAGAAGACTTAAACTTGATTATAGATGCTGCTACTCAATGTCCTAGCAAACAGAATATAGCTTTTTACAATGCTCATTTCTTACAGAGCCGAGATCTCATAGAACAAGTTCATGAGCTTACAAGACATCCTAGCAGACATCCTAAGTATGAAACTGAAACCAATTCCCAAATCTTAGCTAATCTTGTGATAGTTTTTGAAGAAAATGACTATCTAAAAAATATTAAAGGCGATATATATCGTAATGAGGAAATACTGGCAATTAAACAAGGTAAGGACCTAGACCAACATCATACAACTTTAGCAAGAGATAACCATATGGCTGTTGGGATAGCTGCAGGTTATGTAAATGTCATAGCCAATATTTTAGGATTATCTACCGGATGTTGTGCCTGCTTTGACAGTGCTGGCATTAAAAAAGTTTTAGGTTTAGAAAATGAAATTTTATTATTGATGGGAATAGGATATAAGAATGAACACAAGAACAGACGTATCCATCATCAAATACCTGATTTTGTTTTTAGCACAAAGAAAAAACAACCGATCGAATATACAGTTAGATAAATGGAATATGTTTATCCTTTAAATCTGCCTCCAATGAAGGAGGTCTTTTTAGAAACATTTGAGGGCTTTCAAGATGATGATCTAATAACTAACTACCAGTTTAGACGTGATATTGGCCAAATATTGAAAAAAGAATTCTGCGAATTAAACAATATTCCGTGGAATGCGTTGTTATATTTTAAAAAGGACAACCAACCTGGAGATATTCACACCGATGTTGATATATATCAAAAACAGCCTAATGGTTTGTCTAATCATCCGTGGGGAGTTAATTGGGTATGGGAAGGTGATGGTTTATTTGAATATTGGCTATATGAAGATTGTGATTTTGACTATGTGTGCTCTGGATCCCTAAATGGAAATCAAGGGCAGGTAAAGGTTTATAATTCTAATATTTTACCATTCAAATCTTATCCTATGTACAGAAACAAAGTCTATCTAACCTATGGCGGGTTGCCTCACAAAGCTACAGGATATCCAGGACGTAAACTTTTAAGTCTTAGATGTTTTGCCTATTCGTATAGGAGCTGGGAAAAAACTGTTGAATCTTTTAAAGATTATATTGTTACTTAAAATTTTTTTATCAAGCACAACAGGTAGAATGTGGGGTCAAACTCCCACCATTTTTGTCCATAATTCAAACTTTTAGGATTATGGTGATGATTATTATGCCAGGCTTCCCCTTGTATAAAAGGAAATAACCATATTGAATTTACACTACTATCTGCTAAATGGAAATTTTTATAGCCTATAGATTGACAGTGATTAAGGCTTGTATTAATACAATTTGCGTGTAGTGTTAAAAAAGCAGGTAATGCTAATAGATATAACCAAAGTTGTGCATCAATCATAGCAATGATTAAATGACTAGTAAAAAATATAATTCCGTAGTATCTGTGAAAAAAGATGCATTCTTTGTCTCTAATAATATCAGGTATAGTTTTTATGTTAAGATTTTTATAATCAAAATTAAACATCCATAATATATAGCTATGCCAAAATCCATTATGAGGACTGTGTGCGTCATTTGCTGTATCAGCATACCGATGATGATAACCTCTATGAATTGCTACCCAAAAAACTGGACTTCCTTGGCCTGCAAGGGCAGCAAACCATAGTAGAATTATTTTTATATATTTAGAAACAGTATAAGATTTATGGGAAAGTAATCTATGATAACATCCTGCGATGCCTAACATCATTAAACAAATATATCCAATAAAAGTATAAATCCACCAATAAGTTAAAGGCTGCTCTATGAATAGGATATAAATTGCATATATACCAAATAAATTTATTGGTAAAACGCAATACATTTTGACAACTTTTGCTAGTATGCTTTTCTTTTCCATGTTTCTAATACAGTAGAGTCTCCAGAATATATTATAGTTTGCCAGCAAGATTTATCATCTTCATTAGGGCAAGTTAAGTATAGATAATCAGACGAATCAAAGTTGATACCGTAATCTTTAAAATTTTTAATAACCCAATCAGTCCATGATCTTGATTGCCTACTGATAAAATATAAGCAACAATCTGCGTTTTCTTTTAACCACTCAATTTGGCTCTTGGTAGTTTCGGCATAGCTAGGACCCATAAACCTAGGGTATTTTTTAATTCTAACATTAGGCTTCCATAGTCTATTTAATATTCTATAAGAATTATTTGGCCAACAGGATCTATGAGAAATACTGCCGCACATTATAGGTTCGTCGTTATCAAAACATATTGTGGTAGCCACAACATATTTCATAAAGTCTTCATTATAATTATGATATAACCTATGCCCGGTATCTTGATACTGTATTTCTCTTAGTTGATTAAATGTTAGATCAAGTCTAGCATTGGTACCAGGAATCCATGTAATAGTTTTCATTATTTTATTTTGTTAGATTATTTAAGATAAGTAATAAAATAAATTATATTTCATGGAACGATTCAACAACTGGATGTCGTATCATTATGATGATGACAGCAGTTTTAAACAATTTAGAACATCTATTCTCAGTTTGAATATAAAAAATATTCAGGGAAAAGATATTGATCATTATCAAGCCCTTGTTCGAAACGCAGAAATAATAAGAGATTCTTACAAAGAAAAATTTGATGTCATGCTTTCTGGGGGAATAGATAGTGAATTAATTGTAAGGATAAATCATCTCTTAGGTATTCCACAAAATGTTTTCTTTTTCAAACTTGAAAATGATTACAATATACTAGATTACCTATCAGCTAAAAAAATATGTAATGATCTAAATATTCAATTAAAAGTTATAAATTTTAACTTAAAAGAATTTTTTGATAATGATGCGGAATATTACTATAACAATACATTCTGTGGGCAAATAGCCATATTACCAAGATTTAAGTTTATTGAAATGTTAGATAATATACCGGTGTTTGGGGGAGGGGAACCCTATTATCGTAGGAAAAACCAATCTGATTATACAACTAAATCTCAATGGATATTAAATTGGATAGAGCATGAATTATTTATGGGTATATATGGTGATAGAATTAATCGGAAAATAATTGGTGAATGGTATCTATATACACCTGAAGTTGTGTTATCCTATCATAAAAATAAAATTATTAAAAATGTATTAGCAGATAGAGTTTATGGTAAATTGAGCACATGGAGTAGTAGAACAGAAGTTTATAAATCAATGTTCCCGCAAATTGAACATAAACCTAAACTTGTTGGCTATGAAGGTAGAAGTACTCCTAATGACATGCCAGACTTTATGAAAGACTTTCATAACAAGATTATAAAAGGTACAGCTAATGTTGAATTTAATTTTAGCCTGAAACAAGTTAGAACTGAATTTAATTCCAGATCTACGACCGGTAGGCTTCGAACCTACAAAGGCAATGTCTAAGACTGTGCCCCATCACCAGCTATCCAATTAAGGGTAAGCGGCAGGTCTTCCAATTCCACTCACGGTCGCACAATTATAATATATTCTTTTATCCTTAAGGTCATCTATTTTGATTATAATTTTTCTATAAACATGTAGGAAAAGAATGTATTTGGAATGAGGTGATATGATTTTCTGAATTGTATATTGTAAGAATCAAGTTCTTTTAATATAAAATTTTTATTCAAAAAAAGATTGAAGTATTTCCCATTTAATTTTTCATACGCAATACGGTTATCAATTAGATATTTCCATTTTGGAGTTGATAGGTCGTCGCACGATCCAAATTCTTCAATTCTTAGTTTTTGATAGTGCTCTACAGTAGGTTGGTCATCTTGGTCTAAGAAGTTTAATAAAAGATATCCTCCTGGTTTTACTTTATCATATAAAAATCGTATAGTTGTAAAAAAGGTATTGATATCACAATTGGTTAAACTTTGATATGAAATAGCTACATCGTAAAATTTTTCGTTTGGAACAAATACGTTGCTTGTAGGGTCATGATGTATAAACTCTGTTTCTGGCCATGTATCACTTGCTTGAGAAACAATGAATTCATCAGTATCAACTCCTGTGTAATTTAGGTGATTGATTATAGATAGTTCGTTGTCAATGAATGGGCTTTGGCCAAAGCCAAAATCTAATATTGTTCCTTTAACTATTTTAGGAAAAATTGTAGTAAAGTAAGTAGAGGATTCAGTCATATTATAATGTATTTACATTTACTTAAGAAATTACAAATGAATACCAACCTGTGATAATATACTTAGTTTGAGATGGGGAAGTAATGCCTCGATGTGTGTGAGTCCAGTCTGTAGGCCATATCAAGGTTAATCCTTTTTCTGGTTTTACTTTTAATTCTTGATAAAAGAATTCAGTTTCACCTTGATCATTTACATCGTTTAGATAGGTCATGAAGGTTAAATGTCGTAATACTGCAGGGGAAAATCCAGTATTACGCTCACAATGCCATTGATAAAATCCTTCACCTGGATAATACCTTTGTATTCCAATGTCTGATAAAGACCATTTTTCTGTAAGATCACAAAAGATATATTTTTTCCTATAGCAATCAACTACCTCTTGAAGTAAACTTTGATAGCAACGAACAAGACTACTATTGTCATCATTCAAACTTAGGTCTGTAGATTTCTTAGATTGATTATCTATTACATCTTGATAATCGTATCTACCTATCATGCCTTGATATTTGTCTGGACTTGCTTCAAAATAATTTATCAAATCATCGCATATGCTCAAGTCTCTTATAAACCAAGATCCTATAAAAGTTTGCGAATTTGACAAAATAATTTCTCTAAGCATGTTCCAATATTTTTATGGAAGGCCACTCATTCCCATGAGCCCCTACTTGAGTTGTTACCCTGTCCGTGCCTTTTAACGAAGAGGCAACCTCCACACATACTTTTACCCTGCCGGATGAATGGCCCGGAGGGAGGTAGGTATGATAACACCTAAGACTCCTAACGCTAGTCTTATCGCGCCTACTCGCTAACCGGCGTAGGGCCGGGGATTATGGTGCCCCAGGGGAGACTCGAACTCCCAAAATTATGATCCTAAGTCATACACGTATGCCAATTCCGTCACCGGGGCTAATCTAATATTTACGCAAATAATAATACAGGAAAAACATAATGAAAGCAATTACAAATATAGCCATTTTACCGCTCCTAAAGTGGCACCACCTGCAAGAATCGAACTCACATCTCCTGGTTCGTAGCCAAGGGTATTATCCATTATACTAAGGTGGTAGTGTTTGGTGCTCTTATCAAGAATCGAACTTGAAATACAGTCTTACCAAGACTGTGTTATTCCATTTAACTATAAGAGCAATATTAGATATTCAATAAATATTTTTATGGAACATTGTTATTATAGAACGATTTTAGATCCTACTAACATGTATGATAAAAATTGGAAATATGTTCCAACAAAAATATTTGATCTTCAACTAAACATTGTTCCTATTACAGATTATTTCATAAAATACTTAGAGTCTTTTGGACTTTTATTTGATTCTACTTTATTTTTTTATTCAAAAATTGCTTTAAATTGTACTGCTCACATAGATATGTATACTACAGGAGGATTGGCAAATCCTGGTTTAAATTATATCATAGGTGGTAAAAATAGTTTAATGACTTGGTACAATACACCTACATACACTGAAAAACCTAGTTTGAGTTCGGCTGGTGTAATTTATCAAGAATTTTTAGTTAAAGATTTAGAATTAATCGATAGTTACGAATTAAAGCAAAATGAACTAACATTGGTCAGAGTAGACATTCCGCACTCGGTG
>Ga0129333_10001496_pt1 | contig 21203 bp, 10 predicted proteins | sample CPB6_08_DNA_FD_94474 | JGI IMG/M metagenome (GOLD analysis project Ga0129333, IMG submission 94474) | Freshwater to marine salinity gradient microbial communities from Chesapeake Bay, USA - CPBay_Sum_0.6_0.8_DNA | ecosystem: Environmental > Aquatic > Marine > Coastal | place: USA: Chesapeake... | reverse complement strand
TGAACCATTTAAGGCTGATAATTTTTGGGTACGAGGAAAGTTTACATATACTACTAAAATTACTCCCGAAAGTGTCGATAGTAATGGTGGAGTAGAATGGAGTGGATATTTCGTCCTGACGCAAACAGGATCTCATACTTTTAGATTATCCAGTAGTGCCTGCTTTACATTTGATTATGAAACACAAGGATATATCAGCGGAATTAATACTTATACAGAAATAAATCGTATTGGAATCAGTAGTGTATTATCAGCAAGTGGAACAAGTGGTACAAATCAAATTACATTATCCAGCGTTTCTAATGTAAAACACGTTGCGATTGGTCAGAGTGTTTCTGCGACATTCATTCAGTCTGGAACAGAAGTTTCTGACATCAATAGATCAACTGGTGTTATTACTCTTGAACCACCATCGGGAAATGCGGTTACTTCTACCACTAGTGGAAATGTGACATTCTTCAAAACCGTTGGGCAAGATACTTATGCAGATTTCAGTACATATACACTCCAAAAATTTGAACCATATCACATAAGAATACGTTATTTTATTCCAGAGAACATAAATGCACAGACGGCAGTTCGTGTGATGGACGTCAACCATAATCCCCCAACGGGAGGAAATCTTACCACTATAGATTTTAAGTATCTCTATCCACTAGATTATGATTTTAGCGAATCTGCAAAAGGTTCCTTTAACTTATTTCTAGACAATTCTATTCTTTCTGGAGGTGGTACATTAGGTGGAACTGCATCATCAAATGATTATGTAAGTTTAACTTCATCTGGAAAGGTTGATATTAAGTATATACCAAAATCATCTCTTGCAGGAATCACAAGAGCAACCGTAAATGGAACTACTATCAATGGTTCTAATGTTATTTCCATATCAGATACAACATCTATTGAAGTTGGAACTTATGTTTTTGGTTCTGGCATTACAGATGGCACAAGAGTTAAAGAAATTTTAATTAATCAGTTTATAATTATTGATCAAAATGCGACTGCCTCGGCAACAGTTTCTCTAACTTTTATTGACCATCGTGGTTTTGTCAAAAAAACTGTAGGAAGTATTTCTGGTACGACTCTTACATTGAGCAGTGGAAATACCAGTGGATTACGTTCTGGTATGATTGTAATTGGTAATGGAGTCACACAGTATACTGGAATTACAACCACTGGATCAACAAGTGCGGTTACTGTTTCTCCATCCCAGACAGTATCGTCAACAAATCTTTATTTCTATCAGTCTAGAGGATTGGTAAATAATAGTTTAGATTTATTTTGCTTACCTTCCGCAACTCGCTGTCTCATTGTAAGTTCAAATACTGCTGCTGGTTCATCAACAATACCTGTAAGTAGTACAACTGGAATATCAAATGGATGGAATGTTTATGGATTTCAATTTGCTACTGGCACTACAATATCATCATTTACTGCAAGCAGCATTACTATCTCATCACCAACGACAAGAAATCTAGTAGCAGGATCAAACTTTACGGTTTCTAGTAGTAGCGATGAAAAGAAAGGACTGTGCTGTCCACCAACAGACACTTCTCCACCATTCAACCCAACAGAAGATGGATTAGAAACTGTATCTGGAGCAAAAAATTTGAGAATTGACTCTGGAGATATAGTTCTTGATACTTTAATTATATCCACTAGTCCTTCTAATATTACAAATTATAGTTCTGGAGATACATCAGGTTCAAGACTTGAAATAGGAACTCCCAGTGGGACATTCAAAGTTTTATGTGTTTAAGAGAAGATAATAAGTTTCTCCATTTATAATCGTAGGAATCTTGTGAGTGAATGCTGTCGCAGCAATCACTGTACCTGATATTGTACTAATCCCACTGATATTTAATCCATTGTAAAACAAAAGTTCTGCCAAAGAAACCTCACTACTAGATGTGCTTAGTGCGGTTCCAACCTGTGCCCAGGGATTGTTGTCACTTGAAAATGCTCTAGTCGTTCCAATAAAAACTCCAGGAGAATTAGCATCTCCTAGACCAGTTAAATTAGAGTTTAAACCTGCTGGATCCTCAATCCTAATAGATCCTTCAAATTTCAATTCATCATTAGTTGTGAGATCTTCATTGGTTTTATACTTTTTGGTGATAAAGAATTCTGCAGTTTCATTTGTATCTTGTATTGAAATAAAATTATCATTAACGTTCCCTGACAAAAAAGAAAATTCATCGTCTAACTTCTCTGGTTCTATTAGGTTAAGTACATTTTCTAAAAGAACGTAATCTTTGCGAATAAAATTAAACGAAGAAGGACTTATACTGGAAACAGTAACTGTGTTTACACCAATACTAGATGGAGTAAATGATAGTTTAAACTGTGTTTTTCCATTTGAATTACAAACAAAGTATTCTGTTCCAGGAAATAGTGTTGTAGATCCAACAGAAACACTGGTGCTGACTCCAACTATATCATCATTGGTAAATGTTGATTCACTACCAGGAAAAGAAAAGAATCCACTAGAAAATGTTGAATATCCAATTGTAGATATATTTCTAAGATTATTTTGTATGATTCTAAGATCATTTGGTAAATTTGGACCACCAAGGTTACTTAGTGCCAATACTTCATTGGGAGTTTCCTCTAGATTTAAATCTTTACGAAATCCTTGATTCTGTCTTACCATAATTTAATCGTGAGTGATTGACCAACCTTTAGATTGTAAAAATGCAATTTTATCCAAAACATCTTGTCCAGAGGGTGCGGTGTTTGATCTTAGGTTAATCGTAACCCCACCTCTCTTTGCCGAATCATAATTTGTATATAGATCTGTAATAATTTGATTGATTGCTTGTTGAGATAAACTATTTCCGGATAGATCCAAATATCTCAAATAGTATAATGCAGAAAATGATCCAGAAGTATATCCAGTAAATTGGTTATTGTAGAGAATCAAATAATACATTCTTGGACACTCTGTAAAATCTGGAATATTTCCAGAAATTTGATTATTGTGTGCATAGAAATATGTGAGGTTTGGAAGATTTGTAAACTTTGATAGACTTGTAAATCTATTGTTATAAAGAAACAGGTAATAAAGATTGCTAAGATTTTTAAGTGCAGGAATTGTTCCACTTAAAGAATTATAAGCTAATTGAACATAATAGATACTGGGATTGGATGCAAAGTTTGGCATTGACCCAGTAAAATTATTATAATATAAGTAAAGATAAGTTAATTGTGAGCAAGAAGAAAGTGATGGTATGGACCCTGTTGTTCTTCCGTAAGAAACATACCATAAGTAGTATAAAACTGTAGTATTTACAAATGCATCTGGGTGAATAGGGCTTGTAAGGAGATTTCCAGATTGTAGAAGCATATATCTCAATTTAGTACATTGTTCAAAAGTATCTGCTGGAATAACATAAGTTGTGCTTCCACCAGGACTTCCACCAGTTAATGCTGTATATCTCAATTCCAAGTAACTTAATTCTGGATTGGTGAACTTTGGTATTGCACCAGTTAATGGAGAATCATAAAAATATAAGACAGATAGTTTGGGGCAATTATTAAAGCGATAAGTTCCAGATGCAAATATACTTCCAACGTTTCTAGAATAGTGTTGGTAATATGACTGCAACTCTTGCCTATTTGCTAGGTTTGCACAAGACAGACCACAGTTTCCAACATTTACATAACTAATATCTTGAGATGCAATTGAAAAAGATGTATCTGTCAGATAATAATTATCATACGTTTCTAGACTGACTAAATTTGGCAGATCTTTTATATTGTATCTATTGTTTCCAGAATCTGTTGTACCAAATGCTCTGAAATCATTATAGTTTACATTATAAACCTCACAATTATCAGAAACATTAGGAAGTTGGCAAGTGCTGTCTGTAGTATCTGGATGGAATATTCTTGGACCACTTCTGGATAAATTTAAGACAGTAAGGTTGGGAAGATCGTCTGCAATAATATTTTGTGTAATGGATCCGTAGAATGTTCCACCAAGATATAATTCCTCCAATCCAGTAGGAATTTTATCTATGATGTTTTGATTTAAATTTCGTTCATTCTCGGTTTCACTTAGATAGAATGGGTTTTGAACTAAAAAAAGTTTATCAAGGTTTGGTGCAATAAATGTAAAGTCTGGAAAGTTTCTTAAATTATTATATGAAAAATTGAATGACGTTGCATTTGGTAATCTTACTAAGGGCAATTCTTCAATGTTTGCTGAGTTAATCGTGATTGTTGAGATATTGTCTGGATTGTAATAGTATTTGATATATCTTTCTCTTGAAGACGAAGACCTGAACCGAATTGTATTTCCAGCATTTGTAAAGTTGGAAAAATTATTTGAATTATCTACTTCAACAACTTTCCAACTTGCTACAGTATTATTAATCAATGATGATAATGTAATTGTTGCGTCTAGGTTTCTAAAGAATCCTCTAAATGTTAGAGGTATACCTTTCATTGCATATAACGTAACTGTTTTTCCATCAATGGTACATTGTATTTTTGATGTGGGAAATTCTGATGGAAACTCTTTTGCCTCTGGCACTACTGTCGTTTGCAACCTAATCTGACTTGGACTTGCTGCAGTTCCAAACTGAAGTTGACCGCCAGTAATAATTCCCACTCTTGCACCATAAGAAATGGGTGATGTATTTAATACTGGAGAAGCACTAGAACTCCAAGAACTAACTCTAGACGTTGAGATGTCGGCAATTTTGACCGTTGCACTTCCGCCAGTTCCATCCAAATATCTGTATCTTATCGCATTTCCACTTATTCTCCCATTAATAGTTAATCCACCAAACAAGGTTCCTCTTAATCCTGCCCTATCTTCTAATGCCGTAGAAAAAATTGAGGAATCCCCACTATATCTACTTAAGGTCTTATAAATTGGTTCATTTAATCTTGATAAACTAACCCAATCCTGCCTACTTGCTGAAGATGCAGATCCATTTATAACTTCTAGATCAAGAGGGGGAAGATTAAGAGCACTTAATGCTTGATTCTTATTTTCTATATCAGCAAAATAACTTAAAACATTTAAACCAAATAATTTTGGATTCGTTAGTGCCATTATTAAATTACTTTACCAATACTAATACCGTATTTATCATTGCTCTTTATAATTTAAACTGACTTCCATATTACCAGATGCCCCACTATCAATCTTTTGTGCTGTAATAAATGTAGCCTCTAGATTGTTATTGTCTGGTGTAATGACGTTTCTATCTGGTCCAAAAGTTTTATATAAATCTATAGTTTCTGTACTATTTGCACCAATGTATAATGTATCTCTCTTTGTTGATGGTCTTAACCTTTGTTGATTTTGTGTATCAACAAGTGCTGCAGATAGTCTACTTACCTCAGTAAAATTAGTTGGGGCAGCTCCTGTAGTATCAGCATTGCCGCCAGCATTTGTGATCTCACATCCACCAGAAACATAAAATCTTGGAGTAATTGTTCTTTGAAAATCTCCTATAGTTTCCTTCACCGTAATATTGTTTATTGCAGCATTATCGTGAAGTTGTGCCACGAGATACAATGGAAATGGATTATAATTATATAACTTCTGCGTATTGATGTGAGTTCCTGTTGCTCTAACTGGTCTAATTAAAATTGTAAAATCAGATCCTGCAGATAAAGTACTAGAAATTTGAATATAAGAAAATAAATTATTAGAACTGTCCGTATAAGAACTTGTAACACCGACATATGTTGGTCCAGGAGTTGTTATGGTTCCACTACTTAAAATAGCAATCTGTCCTCCATCATATCCATAATCCTGACCACCGATTACTGATAGTGCTGGAAAACTTCCAGATACTTGAATATAGGTATTACCATCACTTGCACTTGTTTGTGGATTCACATTAAATTCATTTACATTATTAATTTGAATCGGATCAAGAACGTCTATAGTCAGTTTGGAGCACATTCCACCAGCAGGATTTGCTAATCTTGGAATCCTATAATCAATTTCCATAATATCTTCTCTACGACGATCAGATTCTCCAGTTTCTACACCTTCTTCGGTCAAACTTACATCTCTTTGTTTATATTCGCCGTAAAGAATATTAGATTTGGGAAGAATTGTAGTAACTCCTATCCCAGGAATATCAAATCCATTAAGAGTATTTGGAAGAGAAACATCTGGTTGTTTATCAGTAACTCCAATTAAAAAGTTTGCCCATTGTCCATAATCATCTCTATTTTCTGGATTTACAAATTGTATTTCTATCCTTGATCCAGAAAGAGCAAAATCTGAGGCAGCATATGCATTATAATTGCTTAGTCTTATTGGATACGGATATGTTGTCTGTGCAATTGTAGTTGTGACTCCAGTTACTTGATCCAATACGAGTTCTCCAGCAACACTTCGGCTTAACTTTGCACTTTCAAAAGATCCTCCTGCTCCAACTGGATCAGATACTTCTTCAATATACAAATCATAGAGAGATGGTGCTACAAGTCTTGCACCAACATCAGAACTACTAAAGTAACTGTCGTTAATTGCTGCTATTGTATCTGGACCAGTAAACTCAACATCAACAGAGTTTCCAGTCTCTGTAGTTGCAATTCCTGGAGTATAAACGTGACCAAATCCAGGACAAGCAGTACAAGTAACTACATTCAACTCTGCTAGTGAATCGGAAGATACATTTAACTTTGTAGGTATGACTAACTTTTTGTTTTCAATTTCAACTCCGACAGAATTTAGTAAATTTTCTTTTGGATATACTCCTAGTAAAGTTTTTTGCTGAGAAGGTGAAATACTTTTCAATCCAGAACTTACAGAATAGATTTGAGAAGTTCCTTCATCTCCACCATCAATGTAGTAAGAAGCGCCATACTTATAAAGATACTGAGGTGTTCTTATATTCTCTGTGTTGGAAATATTCAAAGAATACTTGAATCTGAAATAAGAATCTTGTAAGCAAGGAGATTCAAGAGAGTTTTCAATTACTAATGTATGAATGACAACCCATCTCGCATCACCATTACTAGTTGGAATGTAAGCATAAAATCTTGCACCAATTGCACCATACCAACCAAACTCAATCTTATACATTGTAACATTATCTGGTTGCAACAAGTATCCAGAAGGACCATTTGAGTTTAGTGGATCTCCATTGAATTTATCTCTAGGAATCTTAATTGTCCAATATTGCGTACTATCAAATGGATCACCACTTGTCTGCCTTATCTGGTCAGATGAAGTTAATAAATTTCTTTCAAGAACACTTGTGGATAATGGTATTGTACTTCTTCTAATGATTGATAATTGCCCTGCATCAATTTGAAGAATATATTGATCTGTTGGATTTGTTATTCCCCACTCTAAAGTGATTCCAGGAACTGGCTCAACAGAAGATCTTAAACCGAAGGTAAATCCACTGATTCTTCCTGGTTGATATCTAAAAACTCTTCTAGATTGTAGAAAAGCATATCTTTGCTCATCAGCATAATATCCTGGTCTAGTGTTTGTAGAATCAAAAAAACCAATACCGCTTAAACCACTAATTACAGAGAATGTAAATGGAGTTCCAGTTACAGGATCTGACAAAATACCATCTTTTATATTTCTCCAAGTATCGGTCCAAGTATCAATCTGTGCAAATGCAGTTTCTATTCCTGCAACATACTCAACGTCACCAGCAAAAACTCTTGCGATTCCACTAGGAAGAAATTTATTTCTCCATTCATTTGGATATGATGATCCAGGACCAGTAGTGAAGTAATCATACAACTTATTACCCAGTTCAACAAATCTCAAATAGTTTTGAAAGAAACTATTATTGTATAAACCAATCTTATCAAATTTTGGACCAAAGGGATATGAGTATGGAGTTGAGAATGCTGTCAGTTGTATTGCAGATTCCTGAACCTCCTCTGTAAGTTTGGCATTGTACCTATTTCCATAAACAGCGTTTCTCCTATTTGCCCAAGATGAGAAACTAATTCCATCATTATAAGTATAAAATTCCCAATCACTAGAATCTAGTCCATAGGAAGAAACATTTGAAAATAAAGAAAGTTGTTTCTCCCCTCTAGTAATACCCAAAAGAGTCGTACTAACTTCACTAGATTCTTTAAATTGCTCCTCTACTTTTAATACAGGATCTGATTTTGCCTTTATAGTTCTTCTTCTCTTGACAATTGCTTGTTCAGAAGTTACGGTTGTGTTTTTTGCATTGTTTGATAAGTAGACACTAGATATTCCTATCCTAGTGATTGATGTTGCCTCTGGCAAAAGAGACCCGACAATAACATCACCAATCTGAAGATCGTTTGTTGATATTCCAACATTATTTGATAATATTTGACTATACGTTACAGTTCTTATTCCTACGTTTATAACGCTTTTAAGATCATAAGAGTCTGCTTCTACATTGAATACAACAGATGTTGATCTTTTAATTGATGTATCTGGGATATAATAAATTGGAACTTCAGTAATAAGTGGATTTCCAAATTCATCAGTAAGTATTTCACCGTTGGCAATATTGTAGAGTGGTTCTTCAGAAACGGGTACGATAGAAACAGGTCTCTTATCGTGACCTATCTTTATATCCTTTCCACCATTCATGAATCACTGTTCCTCCCAAGTTAAACTTGCAGAAACATTTCCTATTGTTGATCCTATGCCAAATGCTGAGGAAGATGATGCACACAAATACAAACTATCAACCTTGTTTGTAAGTGGGAAGGATAAGTATTCCTTATTATAGTCAAAGTATGGTGTCAGATCATACTCTTCTCCAGATGCTGGAATATAAATGCTGGCAATTGGTGTTCCAGTTCCAGGGATTGGACTTCTGATCTGAGGATTAATCTTAATAGATGATAATTGTGCTAATGAAAATTCTGAAGATGTAGAAGTAACCACATTACCAATTGAGTTGTGATTATCTTCTCTTAGGAATGGTTTGTCTGCTGTTAGAATAATATTATCCGTTGTAGACTCTAACGCATAGAAGTAATAACCATCAGTCTCAATATTCTTTGTTCTATCTGATCCTCTGTTCTCCAAGAATCCTAGAACGGATATTGGTTTTTGAGTCGGATCATTTTGGAAATAACCTCTGAAGTAACCGTATGTTCCTGTTCCAATGTCTCTGATATATTCTGCAACTGCTTGTCCTACATTAACATCAAATGTATTTGTGGACGCATTAGAAACAGTAAGATTCTGCCCAAATTTTGGATCTGTTGTTCTTGGATATGAATGCTCTGTGGCGTAATTGTCAAGAGAACATGTGAATGTTAGAGATCCTTGTGCAATGGTTACAGTATTGCCATTTGATAGACCGTGACTATTTGAAGTGATTGTAAGAACACCAGTTACTGGATTATATGCCGCATTAGTCGCAGTAATTGTTCCACCGATAGATCTAGTGATTCCATTTGCCGTTGCACTTACAAACTGGTGTGTTCCTGCATAGAGAACAGTATTAATTCCAACCTGCGTTGGTTTTCCTCTCTTACCAAGATTCACTGTCGAAGTAAGAATGGGATCATCTTCTCTTCTTACTGAAGTTACAATTGATGTTGTTTGGAAGATCGGAGATTTTAAGAGATCTAATTTTACAACACCATTAGAACCTGTTGACAGTCTAGTTGGATATACTTGAGTTCTATTTCTTACATTCTTGCCAGTGCTGCTCTGAATCTGATCCTTACACTTTAAACCGAGTAATGGAGTTACTCTATTCAATAGAATAGTAACATTTGCTAAGGAGTTCTCATTTAGTTTTGCATTTAAATATAATCTCTGTTGTCCTGGTCTCGCATCAACATAATTAATTTCAATGTTTTGATCTAGTGGATTAGTCGTAATAACCTTTCCACCAACAAAGAAAGACGAACTAATTCCAGCAGCAGCAATAATATATGGGTCAGTTGAGGATGTTGCATTGGTCAGATCAACCTCACCAACTGCAACACCAGTCCCTCCACCATTATTAACAGTATATGTTCTTCTTGATCCATAAACATCAATAGGAGTTGGTGTAGAGTAACTGAAGAGTTTGACTGTTCCTCTGTCACCGCCATCAATGTAATAAGAAGCACCGTACTTAACAATATGTTCTGATGCTGTACCATAAGAGAAGGTAGATTCTCCTCTTAAAGAATTAGTGTATCCATATCTATTTGCATTTCCACCACCATATACCATATAAGTAATGGGAAGCGTTGCATTACCAAGTGAGGAAACCTTCAACTGGTTTGATGCTCTTAGGTGGTGTACACGCACCCAACGTGCCTCACCATTGCTTACAGGCACATACGCAAGGAATAGAGCACCAACAGCACCATACCAGGAGAACTCAATCTTATACATTGTAACCTTGGTGAAATCAAGATCCCAAATGCTTGTATCCGTGAGTTCTTCACTGGTGTCTTCATCTAGAACAACATCACCAGCCCTCTTATCACCTACAGCATCACTGTATACTAAGGTTGCTGTTTCTGCATCCAAGCGGTCTGAACTAAATCTAGATCTTGGAATGCGATATTCATACACATTCCAATAATCCATTGCAACATTTTGATTTACCCACTTATCATAGTAATCATTGACATCATCAATCTGATCTTTTAGTGTGGATGTTGATGCGGTTGTGTCGACATATCCCTCATTGTTTCCATCACCGTCCTCATAGTAATAGGGGAACATTCCCGTTGCTTTAATAGTGGTATATTTTGTTTTACCTGATGCGATCAAAGATCCATTCGTTGGTTGTACAAAAGGAACAGGAGTCACAATGTTATGTGGATGACCGTATGTCCCGTTTGTTAATCCAGTTAGAGCAGTTCCATCTAATCTGTTAAGAGTAATCTGACCAAGAGAATTAACTGATGCAACTCTATAAATTCCAGTATCAGTAAATCCAGTAATCACTCCAACACTGGAGTCATTTTTATAAGAGACATATTGTCCAGTTGATAAACCAACTGCAGTTCCACCAGAAACATAGAATGTTGGAACCGTAGAGACACCAACATTAACGGTGAATGATGTTGTTGAGTTTACCTGGAGAACATTATATCCTAGTGTTCTATTTGGATATGATTTTGGAGTTACTGGATCCAAATAGCAAGTCATTGCTATTCCACTTAAAGTAATATACTTCCCTCTTTCAAATCCGTGTGCTGAGGAAGTTGTAACAACCATCAGACCAGTATCTATATCATAGACAGCATTACTAATTTTCTTTACAATACTAGGAACAAAAATCGTATTGCCACCACTTACAGTAGTAATGCCAACTTTTGTTTCGCTCTGAAGTAGTGAAGGGTCATACACACCAGCGTGTGTCATCATAAGATTGTCTCTTAGAATGACGAGATCACCAAACTTCTTAGGTGTTGCTGCTGGATTTGCTTGTGCAGTTGAATTATCTTCGGACTCAGAACCCCTTGCTGCTAGTGGATCTGATGGATTTGTTCTTCCATAATCTTCTTCCTGCTGCCCCGCACCAGTTCCAAAAGTGAGAGGATTTTCATAAATTAGTGACTGAGTTCTTCTAACAACACAAAAATTATCTTCATCTCCATTATTCCTAGTCTCCCAATAGTATCCATCAAAGTTGTCAAAGATTCCATACTTACGAATTGCTGGGTTTTGAATACCAGCACCAGTTCCTTCTGCAGTTGTTGCATTGATAATTGTTGTTTTTACACCGAAAGTTGCGGAAGAAACACGACCAGGTTGATATCTAAAAAATCTTTTAGATGTTAATACTGCAGTCTTGTCCGCAGGTGCTTCTATCAGTGCTCCAGATTCCTCCGGAACGTGTGATAAACCCCACCCCATTGATGATCCACCAATACCAGTATAAGCACCAGTATTGTCAATGGTTGTAAACTGTTCTGGTTCTGCTGTCCATTCAGTTGGATTTACATCATAAGTGTTTACGTCTGCAAAAATACCAAGTGCAACTTCTGATCTTGGAATACCAAGTAATGAAAGTGCAACTTCGGATTGAACTTTATTTTGTTCCGCAACTGGTAATGTTGTTTGATCACTTGCAATAACAACTGGTATGGATTTTTCTGATCTTTGTTGACCAGGAGGAACTGGGGCTGTTCTACCTACAACAACTACTGCTGCATTATTATTAACATTAGTGTTATCAGGCATATTACAGAACCCCTACCCTTCCTTTTGCTATTGTAAACAATTTCCTTATACTTATATATCCGCTGTTCAGACCATTAACTACTGAAGTTGTTGTAAATCCAGATAGAACTAACTGCTTTGTAATTGCAGAAACATTATTCTTTTGATATACTGTTAGTTCATATGATGAGAGGTCGGGAGTTACAGAGTGGTTCACAAGTTTAATCACATCACCAGTTGAAATACCAGAGAACTGATCTGGTTCTAATAGAGTTACAGTATACGTTGTTGCACCAGAACCAATAAGATTAAACTTTCCAGTCTGAATACCAACATAAGTTGAGAATCCAGATGGTTGAGTCAAGTATTCTTTTGCAACAATGTTATATCCAAGAGAAGATGTCAATCCAAGAGTACTTGTTTGTGCTGCAGTTAGGTTTAATTGAATATAACCTTCCTCTCTACCAAAAGATCCAGAATCTGGTGTTGGTATATTAAAGTTAAGAAATCTATTACCCAGAGTTTCTGTTGCAGTTCCTTCATTAATAATAGTTCCAATTCCAGCAGAAATAATTGTAACTGCTGAACTACTAATATCTTTTGGATCTCCATCTTCAAGATATTGAAGAACAGGACCATAGAAATCTATTCCCCTTTCAATAGAAATATTGATTGAATTATAATCACTATCATAGATGTCTGGGGAAGGAATATATTCATCGGAAGGTCCAAGAATAATATTATTTGATGTTGTAATTTTTCCAGTTGCAAATGCTCTTAATCCAGTTCCACAATTACGAATAATATTTCCACCAGTTGCAACAACAGAGGTTACAGAGAAATCTACTGGACCAGAAAAGTTTTCAAACAAACAGTCATTAACTCTTAGAGTATCTGATTCTTGAACATTCAGTGGAGTATATGAATATCTGTCTGTTAGAGATGAATCAACAAATGTAGAACTATCAATTAGAACTCTAGAGGAGTTGTAGAGATATAATCCGTGAGCAGGAGAATTTCTAACTTCAATTCCCTTAAACATAGAAGAACTAGTTTCTGGAAAGTACATAATATAATTGTCCAATTCACCATCAAACATAATGTTGTTTCCACTATTACCATCAATAGTTAAATCCATTATGGTAATGTCCCTACCAGATGTTGTTCCTAATCCAACAACATTACCATCAAATGAAAGTGCTGTTCCATCTCCATCAAATTCATCATTTGCAAAATATTGAGTTTTGATTATAGAATTCTTTCCATTTCCTCTAAGTGTAAAACCACTTGGTATTAAAAGTTCATTGGTTAAGAAAGTCCCACTTGGAAGATTGATATAATTTAATCCGTTTTGAACTGCGTGCTCAACAGCATTTTTGAATGCATATGTATTATCGTGAACCACTTTCACTTGATTTGTAGTTCCAATTCCAATGTTTGTATTATAGTTTCCAGAAACAGTTATAGAATTATTACCAATAGCGGTGATAGTATCAATTTTCCATCCACGATATCCAGTTGTATTTGCGATTCCTGGAAAGTGAATTTGATTTACATATTCATTCTTTGTTCCTTTTGTTGACCATTCTGTTTGATCATAAGTTCCATAATCTTTCCAGGTAATTCCAGAAGTGTCTGATGCAAGTTCTTTAGGTCCTAAGATTGCAATCAATTTCGCATCATTTATATTAGTAGTTCCTGCACCTACACTTTCTTGGCGGAAAACAAGGAGACCGTGATTTGTATCAGTTCTTGCAAGTGTAAGTGAAACGTGATTTAAATCATTAAAATCACCAATCGCAACTTGTCCAATTCCATTTGTTGGAGTAATCTGAGATGAAACTCCAACCTTACCGTTTCTATAATTATATTGAGAGATCCAATACCGATATGTATTTACAGTTGCTGCTGTTCCAACCTTAGTAGCACTTAGAGACGACAAAACTGGTGGCGCTATTAATGAAGAATCTGTAGTAGGAGTTACACCAAAAATTTTAACTTTTTGATCAACAGCAAATGTTGATGTTGAAATACCAGTAATTTGAAAGTTAGATCCTACTGCAGTTCCTAGTCCGGTATAGATATTTCCATCATTACTGAAATTAGAATTGCTAATTTCAAAAGTAGTCGCAACAATTTTTCCCGTTACTTCTATATCGGTAATCTCAATCGGCGGTGCATTTGTAAAATACTGGTATAACTTTGCCATTTTTACCTCTTATCGTAGTCCCATCCAGCAAGAGAATATTGACTATTATCTCCTGGATAATCTAATGGTGTTGTTCCCTCATATTCTGGAATTAATTTATCACCCAAACGATCTGCCCAAATGTGATAATAACAATTTATATGGGAAGCATTACCAGATTTTATGAAAACTCCATTCTCAGTAACTTTATCTATCACTAGATCTTGGCTAGTTCCAATCTGACTTAAGTTTACAGTAATTGTACTATAATCAACAAGACCCTTCCAGTAATCTGGTAGTCTGATAAAGTTTTCACCTGATATTCTGCCTCTAATATAAATGGCAGACTCTGGTCCCTCAACGCAAATATGTCTAAGTCTCCATCCTTCTTTATTTGGATGCTTTATATCAAATCCTTTTTTACTGTTGATTGCAGTTGCAACATCACCAACACCAGTTAGATTTAATATTCCATTGATTCTAGTAACAGTTCCGGAAATAATATTTACAGGAGCATCAAGTTTGTTTGATGTTGCTGCGACAAGAGTATTTGTTGCAGAAGCATTTAATGTATTCGCTACTGCATCAAGGTCATTATTGACGACGAAAGTTCTAAACTCTGTTCCAGTGACGAGTGATTGCCCATTTACCGTTAAAGAACCAGTCTGAGTTGTTGCACCATTTAAGGTATTAGTTCCTGTGGCAAAAATACTGATCGGACTTGTTGCCGAAGGACCAACAACCAATGCTCCAGCGAAGGGAGTTAGTGTAGCACCAGTTCCGAAGTGTCCTTTATATGCAGAAAATGAACCTGGTTCCCATAAACCAAGTGGAAGATTTAGAGCACCCCCACCAACGGGACTCATTATATCAAGAGTTCCTAATGCTAAATTATCAAGCATCTCAATATCTCCTACTTACAAGTTTGTGATAGGGCAGTCAAAAGATTCGACCAATTTCCTGCAAGTAATGATGACACAAAACTTGCAGAACTCACTGCTGATGTCTTTGAAAAATCTCCAGATACAAATACATTTCCAACAAAGTTGATATTTCCCTCGGAAGCAAAGCACATTCTTCCTGCAGCAAGTCTAAACTCTTCTCCTGTTGCAACTCTTACTTGCCCGTTTGCTTTGAGTAAAAAATTTCCCTGCCCTTGTGGTCCTTCAGTTACAATATGAATATTTCTTGCTTTTAATCGTATGTCTCCATTTTCTGCAATAAGTACAATATCACCAGCTTCTGCAACAATTGCTTTTGCAGGTTCACCACGTTGCGTTGGATCTAGTTCCTTTCCAACAATTTCTTTGCTGGCACCTTGAATATACTCAACTTTACTACCACTTTTTGAATATACTGTTTGACAATTAGTTGATGTAGCAATAGTCAAATCTCTTTCATCATCACCATCCGCATCAGAGGCAATAGGACCACAGTGTATTAATGCGTGGGGATTACTTGTAACTGTATAATCAGGTGCCTTTTCTGCCATTACTTAGAAACACAATCGACGATTTGGACTAGTTTATTTGGATCAATCACTTGCAATTCTTGTTCAAGTAAGAATTGATTCAGTGGTATAAACTTAAGTCTGGGTCTAAACTTAGCACCCACACCCTGGAAACTATTTATCCTCACTGTTGGAATCCTAGTAAATCCATATCCACTGGTCAGTAAGTTTATACCAACGATTTGACCTAGTTGATTTGTTTGAATTTCTGCAGTTGCACCAGTTCCAGTATCATCTTCAATGATGACAGTGTCTCCTCCAGTATAACCAATTCCAGTGCTTATAAGGTCAATATTACCAACTACGGCAACGGCATTATTGTTTCCAGTTCCAGAAGTATTTGAGGTGATTGGTGTTGTTGTGGTTGTGGTTGGTGTGGTTGTTGCTGTAGTTGTGGTGGTTGGTGTTGTAGTTACTGCCGCTGCTGTTGTAGTTGTTCCTGCTGTTGTTCCTTCTGTTGCGCTCTGAACAACTGTTAGTATAAAAGTTCTTGTTGTTGTTTGTGATTCTGAATTAGTATTACTCTTAGTTGCTGTAAGAGTATATGTAATGGTTGTTTGATCACTATTTGTTGGGAAAGTGACATCACTAGTATTGACGGCAATAGTTGTTGATCCAACTAGTGGTAAATCAGTATATCCTGCTATACCAAGAGAGACAGTATCGGCATTAGTAACGTTCCAAGACAATGAAACAGAATTACCAACAACAAGTGGGTTTGGTGCTCCATAAAATGAAGTAATAACTGGTGCTCCACCATTATAAGTGCTGTCATAATTATATCCTGGGGTATTCATAACAATCTCATCAACAATCCCTGTTGGATATCCATCTTCATCAGTTCCCATAACTGCATATGCAGAGGCATTTTCACCACAACCAGCAGGATCAACAATACTTACAAATGGCGGTGATGTATATCCAGAACCTCCAGTCAGTAAGTCAACACCGACAACTTCACCAATCGTATTAACAACAGCTTGTCCAACTGCACCAGAACCACCACCACCAAAAATTTGAATTTGTGGAATACCACATTCAAAAGTTCCCGTATAACATTCTCCAGGAGATTGGTTCAGAGTTCCAGAATCTTCTCCAAAGAAATCATCCAGTAAATTATCAGCACCCGTTGTAATTCCACTGGCAAGATTCTTAGAGACTCCAAAATTAAAATTATTAAAATTATTCTGCTGAGTTTGAGTTGGACCACCCCAAGGTCCTGCTTTAAATTTAATTACCTCAGGGCAATCTGGTGCTCCACATAAGAATCCTTGAAGACCGAGAATAAAATCAATTGCCTCATATATGGATCCTGCAATCTCGGCAACACCACCTAGTATATCATTAATAGAATCAAAAATTGGTGCGAGAGCTTCATCAATAGAATTTACGAGATTATCTACGAGAGCATTTGTCCATTGTTCTGCTGCACAGAATGGAGTATTGATAATTTGTCCAATTAATGCATATAAAAAGTCTCCGACTAATCCAACCAATCCACCAATAATCTCTTCAAATGCACAGAAAATCTGATCGACAATACCACCAACAATTGCTTGCTTTAGTTCCTTTGCTAGAGTTGTTGCAACATAAGTAAGAGCCTGTTCAATCAGTGCCTTGAGTTTATTTAAAATCCAGTTTCTTAGTCTTTGAACAAGTGTTTTTAAAATACTAGCAATGGCGACTGTGACCGCAGATATTTGAGACTGGATATTTTCTACTTTGTTAATAGCACCATTGATGTAAAAATCACCATACTTTTGAACTGCCTTTAATACAGTAAAAAGTTTTTCAATTTCAACTGCAATACTATCAGTCCCATCTGCATCTTTACAGGGATCTCCAGTACTATATTCTTTTTTATCCCACTCAGATTTCGTCGCAGCCAATATCGTTTGTGAGATAGAAAGAGTATTGTTCGTTCTACCAGCATTATTTAATGTATTATTTACTGCGTTGGAAGTTGCCATAATTACTGGAGTCTTAAATGATATTTATTAGAATAGAGTAACCGTTCCATCAGGATTGACTTGACCAGTGATTTGATTGGCAATGTTAGTCACAAAAACGCCATCATTTGAAAGAAAATTTCCAGTGCCTCTTAACGTATCAACAGTAAGTGGTGCTGATGGTTCTGGTGCTGTTGATTGACTATCTGGAGAAAGACCAAATTCTGCAGGAGAAGGAACTGTTGGTTTTGTTTTTGATGCTTGTTCCGTTTCTCCACCTAGTGTTTGCCAGGGTTGTGGTTGAATTGCACCAAAATAATTTTTTGTTCTTCCAAATCCAGTGCTTCTATTTTGAGATGCAATTTCTTCTGTGACTTCATATTCATCAGAACTTCTTCCAAGAACACCAATAATCATAAAGTTTTTCTTATTGCCACCATCATTGATAAAAAACCCAACCACCCACTCACCACCAACAAGACCAGTTGATCCTCCACCTAAAGTTCCTTGAGAGGTTGGTTTTAGTACAACTGCCCAAGGAAGATCATCATCTGGATTTACATTTCCACTTGGAGAGTGATGTCCAACAACTCTAACCTTTACACGATCTCCCCATCTAATCCCATCACGTTTGTTTTCAACCTGATTTAATGGAACTTGTCCAAGAAATAATCTTGGTGGACTTTTACCAAAAAATTCTGGACTAAACATTACCCTTCTCCTCCTGATGTATATAGACCGTGTGTATCACGAACCATTGTGATATGAGTCGTCGATCCAGTCTGTCCATCAGAAGTAAAATGATGTGCGAGATGCAGTATCAAATACTTTCCACTTATTTTTTCGTCAGAAATTCCTTGTGCTGGATCATTTGTTAGTTTGGGGAAAGAGCAATCAATTACATCACCTGCTTTTAGATTTAGATTGCAAGGAACTACAATATCACAGCTGTTGAAGACCATAGAATTATATCTCATCATTGATGCAAACCAATCTTTTGGATTGTTGTTTACGGATCTTGAGATTCCTTGTTCATTATTTCCACTATCAATGATATTAAAAACAGTTCTACCATATTCTTGAACATTGTTTGATTGAAATATATCAGTTTGTCCATCACTTCCGATTGTTGATTCAATTGATTCAGAAAGTTTAAATTGTTGTTCAGAAAATGTTAGTGTGTTTATATCAAAGGTAATCGCATTAATATTATATACTCCACCTCTAATCTGAGTCAGTAAATCATTTTCAACTGGTGGATTATAATTTAGAATTCTGAAGTTACTTGCTTCTCCAGAAGTCGCAACATCTGAGAAAATATATCCGCCAGTAGAAGCAATTGCTTGATTAAATAACGCATCTATTGATCTAAAATTAAATCCATTGATATTCTCATAGAAAACATATCCAGGAGCACCAGTTGTAGGTGCTGCCATTCTAGAGAGGTTTATAATAAGATTAAATGGGTTTTCTCCTAAACCAAAAAATGCTTCTGAGTTTTTCGTTGTATCTTTAATAATTCTATTAGTAGGAACTCCCAGTTTAGAAGTCAGAATGCTCTGCACAGAATCTGAAATTGAGTTATAATACTTTTCATATACTTTAGAATTCTCGTTCTTAGAAGCATACTCGGATGCCAAGCGGAAAGCATACACTTGTCTCTTATTGTTTGTTCCAATGGTAATTGTATTTGTAATCTCAAGAGGATATGTATCAAACTCCATTCCACTTGTCAGAGACTCGTGCCTCATCTTTATACGAACCTTCTTCCCCTTGAAATTTGAAGTGGAAGTGTAGATTGATCCTATTCGTTCTTGAGTATCATTTTGTCCTTTGACGGCATTTCCAGTATCAATATATGTTAGAGAACCAGTAACGTGTGGTGAAAACAATGACTCATAATAAGAAAACTCAACAAATCCTCCGCTTAAATCAACTTCTCCCAGATCTTCATCATCTATGATGAGTTCTTCTATGATTGATGGTCTTGACCAATTTGCCATATTACACTAACTCCCTTAGTCCTGATGATTTCGGTGCGATTGGCACAGCAACAGGCATAACTTGTGTTCTTGTTCTTGTAATATATCTAGTCGGTCCAGGAACAATAATTGGTTGCTGTGCCATAACCACTAGAACTTCACCATCACTACCAACATTGTCAAAAGATTGAACTAGCAAACCCATTTTCTGTCCACCATTTTTTGATTTAGGGGTCACTTTTGGTTTTGGTGGGGCAAGTAAATTTAAAGTTCTTACATCTTTATTTGCAGATCTAAGTATTAATTGAATTAGTCTATCCGCACCAGAATATTTACCAGTCGTGTGTCCAGGATAGGAATTTCGCTCATAAAAATCAACACTAGTATGTGGACCAGTCATATTACCAGCACCAGGCATCGCTCTGTCTTTCTTTATATCCCACCCAACAGATCCGAGATATGTTCCTGCCTGTACAGTATCACCTACTTTAACTGCAAAATTTCCAAAGTGTGCGTAAAGAGCATCAAACTCTTTTCCGTTAGTATCTTTACTTCTAACAGTCACGTGTCTTCCATAACCACTTCCATAGTAACTCCCAACTTCAACTACTGTTCCAGGGAATATAGAGTAATTACTGTAAATGTCTGCATAACTAAAATCAACTCCAGGTTGTCCTGGATCAGCACCTTGTGCAGAATCAAACGTTATGATTGGTCCTTTTGCTCCAGGAGTTGGTGCAGGGGGTTGACCTGATGGTGGTTGACCTGATGGTGGTTGACCTGATGGTGGTTGACCTGATGGTGGTTGACCTGATGGTGGTTGACCTGATGGTTTTCCATCATCTTTACTCATTAATGCTAAATTTCTAAAATTCTCAATTAACTTTTCAAACGATTTATTATTTTCTTTTTGAATTTCAATAATATTGCTAGTTGTATAAGTTGAGGATTCAAAATCAGTAAAAGACTGTGTAGATTCTCTTGCCTTTCTTGCACTTGCAGATTCTCCGGAGAATGATTCTCCCCCACTTCTACCAGATGTTTGTGGTTTGACTGTTCCACCTTGAGAATATCCTTTAACTCCTTGAGATTTCATCTGAGAATAAATCTCATCCTGCTTTTCAATAACGTTTAAAAATCTCTTATCAAATTCCTCTGCAGTAATTTGTGCTCCAGAAACATCCGTTGCTTTTTCACTTGTCCCAAATCCAAGAAAACCTCTTGTTTTTTGGTAGGATCCTAAACCTGGAATTTTAATTTTTTGAGTTGGTTCTGATGAAGATTTGGCAGATCTATACGTTCCAAGAGACCTACGAAAACTTCTTTGGTCCAATCCAGATTTTGGTAGTTCTTGTTTTACATCTTCAACAACTTGTTCTGGAGTTTTTTCTATAAAAGTATCTTTAAATTCATCTTTTAAATCTTTTTTCAAAGTGACAGTATCAGCAACTAAGGAATT
>Ga0129333_10001495_pt1 | contig 21206 bp, 18 predicted proteins | sample CPB6_08_DNA_FD_94474 | JGI IMG/M metagenome (GOLD analysis project Ga0129333, IMG submission 94474) | Freshwater to marine salinity gradient microbial communities from Chesapeake Bay, USA - CPBay_Sum_0.6_0.8_DNA | ecosystem: Environmental > Aquatic > Marine > Coastal | place: USA: Chesapeake... | reverse complement strand
TCCTCACGGGCCAAGGTGAGCGCGCGCTGGGCAGCCCAGAGCGCGACGTGGGCCTGGAAGGTCTCGTTGAGGATGGCGACGAGCCGGGCCTTGCCGTCGGCCTCGGCGGCGGCGCGCTCCGCGGCGGCGTACTGGGAGCGGAGGCCGAGGTCGCCGCGGCGCAGCGGCTGGAGCAGGCGCACCTCGGCGCCGCCGTCACCGCCGATGTCCTTGATCTCCGCCTCGAGGCGCGGCGCGGCGCGCTGCTCGAGCTGCTGGGACTCGGCGAGGCGCAGGCGCAGCCCAGCGTCGGCGGTGAGGACATCGGGATGGTGTCCGAGCGCGAGACGCAGGGAATCGGCCACGGTAAGCTCGGCGGCGCCGAGCAGGGTGGCGAGGCAGGGAAGCAGCAGCAGGTGTCTCATGGTGTGGGTGTTCGCATCGGGACTGGGCCCGCGGATGCCTCCGGGGACGGCTCGGAATACGGGAACGCGACGCGCCGTCACCCGGCGCCACGTCCTCGGGCCCACAAGGGGCGATGCGCGCTCAGACCAGCAGCGGACTCAAACCCGCCGACCAGCCCGATCGCTGCGGAGACCGATCACTAGAGTCGGGCGGACGGAGACCGACGACGGGCGCGGAAGGCGGCGGCAGCGTGGTGCAGATCGACAGGCAGGCGAGACACTCGGCCTGCGCCAGGCGCGGCGCGGTTGGTGCGACAAAGTCGAGATCGGGAACCGCCTCGTGCGAATGACAGGCGGTGTGACCACAAGCATCGGAATGCGCGTGCGCATGATGGCATTCGGCAACGGCATCGACATGGAACAACCCATGGAACCACCCGGCGTGCTCGGCGGCATGTCCGAGGACCGCTGCAAGAACGGTGAGCAGAATTCCCGTGAAGAGATTGGGGATCCAACGCGGCACATCGGGACGGTCTCGCGGGGACGAGGGGAAGCAAGGGGATTTTGGGTCGCGGGGGCGGGAAAGGGCTGGAACGGCGGCCCGAAAAGGCTGTCCTAGGGACACCCCTCCCCCAACCCCATGTCGAACCCCCTGCATCGTCGTACCTTCCTCAAGACCGCCGCGCTGGGCGCCGCCTACGTCGGCCTGAGCGCGCGCTCCTACGGCCAGGTGGCCGGGGCCAACGAGCGCCTGCGCGTCGGCGTGATCGGCTTCCGCAGCCGCGGGGCCCAGCTCATCGCCGCCGCGAGCAAGCTGAAGGGCATCGAGATTGCCGGGCTGTGCGACGTCGACAGCACCGTGCTTGCCGCCGGCGTGAAGAAGCATGAAGGCGCCAAGGGTTACGAGGACGCGCGCCGCATGCTCGAGAACAAGGACATCGACGCGGTCATCGTCTCCACCCCGAACCACACCCACGTGCTCAACGGCATCTGGGCGCTCGAGACGGGCAAGCACCTTTACGTCGAGAAGCCCCTCTCGCACAACATCTGGGAGGGCCGCCAGCTCGTCGGCGCCGCCGCCAAGTTCCCCAAGCTCATCGCCCAGGCGGGCACGCAGAGCCGCTCCGGCCCCGGCCTGATCGCGGCGCTCGAGTACCTGCGCTCGGGCAAGCTCGGCAAGGTGAAGCTCGCCCGCGGCATCTGCTACAAGCCGCGCCAGTCCATCGGCAAGGCGATCAAGCAAAGCATCCCCGCCAACATCAACTACGACCTCTGGAGCGGTCCGGCCGACGTGGTCGACTCGGTGCGCAGCGGCTCCTACGGCGCGGTGCACTATGATTGGCACTGGTTCTGGAACTACGGTGGCGGCGACGTCCTCAACCAGGGCGTGCACGAGGTCGACGTGGCCCGCTGGTTCCTCGGCGAGGACGCGATGGCCCCGGCGGTCGCCACGGTCGGCGCGCGCCTCGGTCTCGACGACGCAGGCGAGACGCCCAACACCGTGGTCACTGTCCACGCCTACGCCGCCGCACCCCTCATCATGGAGGTCCGCGGCCTGCCGAGGAACGCCGACGAGATGAAGCTGCGCGAAGTGCAGTCGAAGCAGAAGGACGGCACCCTGAAGACCGAGAGCAAGATCACCTGGGACATGGATACCTACAAGGGCCTGGGCATCGGCATCTTGATCGAGTGCGAGAACGGCTCGATCCACATCCCCGACTACAGCTCGGCCTCGGTGCGCGACAGCGAGGGCAAGGTCGTGCAGAAGTTCGGCAAGACGGCCGGCAGCGCCACCAACCTCGCGGTCGCCGGCGGCGAGGAGGGCCACCTCGGCAACTGGGTCTCCGCCATCCGCAACGCCAAGCCCGCCGAGCTCCGCGCGACGGTGCGCGACTGCCATCTCTCGACCGCGCTGGTCCACGCCAGCAACGTCGCCTACCGCACCGGTGCCGAGCACAGCCAGGGCGAGATCAAGGACATCGTGAAGTCCAACGCCGTCCTCGCCGAGGCCACCGAGCGCGCGACCGAGCACCTCGCCAAGTGCGGCTTCGCCGACGCCAAGCTCCGCACCGGCGCGCTGACGCTCGATCCCGCGACCGAGCAGTTCACCGGCGCCCTGGCCGACAAGGCCAACGCCGACCTCATCGCCAAGCGCACGGGCCGCGGCGAGTTCAAGATTCCCGTTCACGCCTGAGTCTGAACGGAATTAAAAATTAAGAATTAAGAATTAAAAAGGGCGGCAAAACCGAGCGTTGGGTCCCTAGCCTCGCCCTGACTTCACTGCATTCATCTTAATTTTTAATTCTTAATTCTTAATTTAGCCTCCTATCCCTTCCCATGCGCCCCCTCCTCGCCCTCTCCGTCCTCGTCGCCGCCGCCTCCGCGATGGCGCAAAGCACGCCAGCCGAGTTTCTCGGCGGCAGCACGCCGCGCGGCAAGGGCGGCAAGGCCATCTACCGCATGGAGGACGGCATCCTCGTCGGCGAGGCGGTGGCGAAGTCGCCCAACACCTTCCTCAGCACCGACAAGGAGTACGGCGACTTCGTCCTGGAGTACGACTTCAAGGTCGACCCGCGCCTGAACTCGGGCGTGCAGATCCGCAGCCACGCCTACGACAAGGACACGACCTTCGTCGACGGCGCGGGCAAGACCCAGACCATCGCCGCGGGCAAGGTGCACGGCTACCAGATCGAGATCGACACCGACCCCGACAACCAGGGCAACCGCCAGTGGACCGGCGGGCTCTACGAGGAGGGCCGCCGCCTCTGGCTCGTGCCCGGGCTGCTCGGCGGGGACAAGAAGGCCTTTAGCGAACAAGGGCGCCGACTGACCAAGATCGGTGATTGGAACCACGTGAAGATCGAGGCGGTGGGACCGCGCATCCGCACCTGGCTCAACGGCGAGCTGCGCGTCGACGCGATGGACGGCGACTCGCCGCGCGGCTTCATCGGCTTCCAGGTGCACTCGGTCAACAAGCCGGAGCTCGTCGGCACCCAGAACCGCTGGCGCAACGTGCGGTTGACCGAGGTCGCGCCCAACACCCTGACCGAGACCGAGAAGGCCGAGGGATGGACGCTGCTCTTCGACGGCACCTCGACCGATGCCTGGCGCGCGGTCAAGGGCGACACCTTCCCCGCCAAGGGCTGGGTCGCGCGCGACGGCGTGCTGACCGTGCTCCGGAGCGACGGCGGTGAGTCGACCGGCGGCGGCGACATCGTGACCAAGCGCACCTACAAGGCTTTCGAGTTCACCACCGAGTTCCGCATCACCGAGGGTGCCAACAGCGGCATCAAGTACTTCGCCCAGCCTGCGCTCAACAAGGGCGCGGGCTCGGCCTTCGGCCTCGAGTTCCAGATCCTCGACGATGCCCGCCACCCCGACGCCAAGCTGGGGCGCGATGGCAACCGCACCATCGGCTCGCTCTACGACCTGATCACGGCGAAGTCCGACAAGCTCGTGCGCCCGATCGGTGAGTGGAACCACGCGCTCGTGCGCTGCCTCGACGGCAAGCGCGTCGAGCATTGGCTGAACGGTCGCCTGACCGTTAGCTATGAGCGCGGATCGGAGGACTTCCGCGCCGCCCGCGCCAAGAGCAAGTACGCCGATCCCAAGTACGGCGCCGATTTCGGTGAGTGGAGCGAGGGCAACATCCTGCTCCAGGACCACGGTAACGAGGTCAGCTTCCGGAGCATCAAGGTGCGGCAAGCGGGGAACTGAGCCTGCCGAGCGGGAAGAGACGACCGGAACTCAGCCTGGCTTGCGGTGTTCAATCTCGCATGAGGTTCTCCGCCTGCGTCGCACTGCTGACCACAGCCTTGCTCGCGAGCCAGACGCCGGGCGACTCGGCGCTGGTCGAAGCCGCGGAGAAGGCAGGCGCGGCCGTGACGCCGGCGGTGCGCGAGGCCTTTCTGGCCGAGTCGGAGCGACGGGTCATCGACGAGCTCGCCACGGTGGGCGTGCGCCTGACGCCAGCCCAGCTCGATGTGGTGCGCAAGGACCCGGAGGCGCGCGCGGCCTGCTTCGGTACGGTCTGGCCGCCGGACCCGCGCATCCTGCTCAACCTGCTCGAGGTGCGCGAGGAGGTCGGACCCGAGCTCTACGCCCGGCAGCGTCGTTACCTAATCGCTGGGTCGGTCGCGCGGCGGCTGGTCGGCGTCGGCGAGGCAGCGCTCGGGGAGAAGGAGGAGTGGGCGCTGCGGGGCAAGGCCGAGTCCGAGTCCAAGGGCGGGCGCCGTCACTGGCCGGACTACGCGCGTTTCGAGATCGACGAGACTGGCGACGCCGGGAAGTCATCCGAGGCCGCGAAGAAGCAGCCCCGGGCACGCATCGTCAAGAAGCGCCAGGAACGCGAGGCGGAGCGCGCGTCAAAGCGCGCCGACGCCGAGGGCCTCGCCCTCGGGGCGGCTTTTCTGAAATCCTGCGGCTCGACACCGGCGCAGGTCATGGCGTCCGACGAGCTCCGCGACGCGCTGCGCAAGGCGATGGGCGCGCATGCGCCGAGGTCAGGCGGCATCACCCACGAGTTGATGCTCAACCTGATGGCCGAGGCTGGGCTACGGCCAGCCGAACGGGACCCATTCCCCAGCCTAGCGGACTATGCGCGTCACCTCGACGGCATCCGCACGCGCTTCCCAGTGCGAACGGCGCCTTGGCCGCTGCTGATGCCACTCGCGAAGGGCTGGCCGATTCGCGAGGCCGAGGATATCGGGCGTCGTGTCGCCGACAGAGGCAAGCTTCCGACCTACGGCAAGTACCAAGGGAAGGAACTGGTGCTGCGTGCCCGGCTGATACCCTCGAAATGGCATTGGGACTCCTGGCAGGGGACATACCAAGCCGGTGGTGTCTGCCATGAGATGTCGACCATCGGGGTCGGCACCTACCAGGCGCTGGGCGTACCAGCCACAAAGACCGGACAGCCACACCACTCCTGTGTGACAATCTTCGACAACTCACCCAAGGGCTACTCGGTGCAGATTAAGCAGGGCACGCACGGACCGAACGACACCCACACCCAGTGGCTCTTCGCCGACCCGAAGGTCGAGCTTCCGCTGGCTTATCACATGGGTCTGGCGCTCTCGATGAATGTAGGACTCGAGGCTTACATCGACACGCGTATCGCGGTGCACCTCGCCAGTATGGCCGAAGCAGCGGGCAAACCCGCACTCGCCATGCGAATCCTTGAGTTGGCCGCGGCACGATGCGCCTACAATACAGAGGTTTGGGTTGGCTTGGCACGCCTAGCGATTCCCGGTGAGCCGGCTTTGGTGCGCAGGACGCGCGTCCTACGCCTGCTCTGCGAGCAGGCGGGGGCGTCGGACAGCGACCTAACTTCGACGCGCCAGCGAGCGACCGACACCGACCTCTCCAGCGATCCCGACGACCCGCAGGTGGAACTGCCCGCAAGTTGGCGCGCGAACTACGTGCGCACCGTGAGCAAGGAATTCTTGATCGAGGGAATCACGCCGACAAACGACGAGGCGGCGAACCGCGCGGCGCTGGATAACCTCCGCTCTTGCCGAGGCAAGGCGGCGCCGACTGCCGAGCTCATCGCCCGCTTCGGGACGCCGGACCAGCCGGCGCGCTAGGCGCGAGGTGGATCAGTGGCCGACCGCAATCTCGACCAGGACGGCGCGGTGGTCGGAGACCCAAGGCTCGTGCGCGACGTCGCTGTAGGGCCCAGGCTCGCCCACGACCCAGGCGGCCTGGGCGCGGCAGGGTCCGCCGATGAAGACATAGTCGATGCGCGCCGCGTACTGCGCGGCGAAGGACCGTCGTCCAGGCGTGCCATCGGCGTAGGCGGGCGTCCAGGTGTCACCGCGGTGGCTAATCTCGTTTGGATAGACCGCCCGGTAGGCGTCGACGAGGCCGCCGGACTCGAGGTGGCGCGTGCCACCCCAAGGGACCTCGGGACAGGTGGCGCCGGCCCAGCGCGCGACCTTGCTGTCCGCGGCGCGCCTCGTCCAGTCGAGGTGTGAGGCTTGGTTGAGGTCACCGGCCAGGAGGACGGCGGCGCCACGCGCCAGCCAGGGGCGAAGCGCATCGAGCGTCGCTTTGGCCGGCGCCAAGACGGAGTCATCCGCGGCAAGCTGGGCGACACGCGCGGGCGTCAGCGGGGCAACGAGTGACTCGACCCGGGCGCGTTCGAGCATGTCGGGCTGCGGCCTCCAATGCGTGCCGAAGACGGCGAGCTGGGTGCCGTTGGCGAGCCGCAGGAGCGCGCCGGAGGGGTCTTGCGTGTGCTTGGGCGGGAGTGGGACATCGCGGATCGGCTCGGCAGCGAGGGTGCGACGGATGAACAGGTCGCCGATCAGGTCATACTCGGAGAGCAACTCGGGGAGCCGGGTGCGAGCGGCCCGAGTCATCTCGCAGACGACGACGACATCGGCCTTGGTCTCGCGGATGACCGCGGCGATCTCGGAGTGGCGGGGCTTGTTCTGCAGCGGATGGCCATTGCCGAGCTCGGGGCGAGGGTCGCCGCCGTAAAGCACGTTGAACTGGAGGACGCGCAGGGTGGCTGGCTCGGCCGGCAGGACGGCGGCGAGGGCGATAAGGATGAGCGATAACACGCTTCTCATTTTCGGCGTTCGACCTTGCCGGCGGAGCCAACGAGCTTCGGGAGGCCGTCGCCGTTGAGCCAGGCCTTGGCGGACTTGTCGGCGCGCAGGGTGGCGTCGAGGAAGCGCAGGGTGGCATCGGCGAGCAGCGCGTGCCAGCGCGTGTAGTTGCTGCGCACGGCTTCGCCCGCCATCATCGGGATGCGACCGGAGAAGGCCATGTGGTCGGCGCCATCGAGCACGACGAGGTAGCTCTCGGGATTGGTCGACTCGCGGAACGGGCAGAGGCGCATCGCGGGATCCTTGCTCTCCTCGATCGGCGTCGTGTCCCTGGTGCCGGTGATGTGGAACTGCGGGATGCCGATGGCGGCGAAGCGCTCGGGTCCAGAGACAGGGGGCGGCGAGAGAATGATGGAGGCACGGATGCGCGGGTCGGAGAAGTCGGCACCAGGCGCGGTGGGAAAACGCTCGCCCGAGAGTGCCATCGAGGTGCGTGCGCCGTAGGAGTGACCGGCGATCGCGACCTCGCCCGCGTCGTGGCGCTCGGCGAGGCCGGGTGTGAGGCGGAGCTTGTCGAGGGCGACCTTGGCGTCCTGCACGCGCGCGGTGAACTCCTCGACGGAGGTGGCGGCCTTGAGGGCGCGCTCGCGATCGAGCAACATGCCGGCGAAGATCGAGCTGTCGGAACCGGGATGCTGGATGTGGACGACGAGGTAGCCGTTTGCCGCCCAGTGCTTGCCGAGGTATTCCATCGCGTCCTTGCTGCCGCCGAGACCGTGCGAGATGAGTACGGTCGGGCGCTTGCCCGGGGTCTCGGGCACGCGTGCCCGGTAGGAGATGACGCGGCCGGAGGCCTGGTTCTTCCATGTGCCCTCGATGACCGCAGGGGCCGCGGAGAGAGAGGCGGAGAGGAGGAGGAATAGGGGGAGCAGGCGCATGGGAGAAGAGTAAGGAGTAAAAGGTGAAAAGTAATGAGTAAAAAAAGGGGGCGATGCTGCGGTGACCGGTGACGGGTGACCGGTCGCACAGGCCGTCGGCTGCCTTGGGTAGGGGCAGGAGGGCGTCCTGCCCAAGCAGCACACCATGCTACCCCTGCCTCTGAATCCTGTTTTGGCTGGCGGGGGTGGCGGCGGGATGGGATGATGACGTCCCCGATGAGCCGGTACTACTTCGCCTACGGTTCGGACCTCGACGCTGGTCAGATGACCCGTCGTTGCCCGGGCGCGCAGGCGCGCGGGAAGGCCTTCCTGCCCGCGCACACGCTGCGCTTCTCGTACCCGAGCCCGACCTGGGGCGGCGGATCGGAGGACGTGGTCTCGGACATCCTCGGACTCGGCGTCTGGGGTTACGTCTACGAGATGACCGTCGCCGACTGGATCCGCCTCGACGAGGCCACGGGCGACGGCTACCGCCGCATCAAGATGACCGTCTGGGAGGCGGGCGTGGAGGACTGCCCGCTCGAGGTGCAACTCTACCGCGTGATCGATCCGACCGGACCGCACCTACCCGCGAAGTCGTACCACGAGAAGATCGTGCGCGGCGCGCAGGCCCGCGGGCTGCCCGCGGGCTGGGTGACCTGGCTGCGCGGGTTGCCGACGAAGTGAGGCGCCAGCGGCGATGCCGCCGGAGTGAGACTATGGACTAAAGAGGCGGAACGGAAGATGCTCCGGTGACCGGTGACAGGTGACCGGTGGCACAACCCTACGGGTGCCTTCATGAAGCCCCTGCGGGGCTATAGCGGCAACGCGCGGAGCGAGTTCTCCCAGCGGTCACCGGTGACCGGTGACCGGAGCATGATGAGGCCCGCTCAGAACCTGTGCGTGAGGCCGAGATAGACGGCGCGCGGGGCGGCGGGATAGCCGATGCTGGTCAGCTCGGCGTCGGAGCCGGCGAGGTTCTCGACGCGCAGCGAGAGGTCGGTGCTGTCGGTGAGCGCGTGGCGCAGCCAGAGCCGGGCCTGGAGCGAGTCGCGGAGGTCGACGCGCGCGCCGGTGTTGAAGTCGAAGTCCTCGCGTCCGCGGAGCCAGGTGGCGGCGAGGCCGACGACCCACGCGGAGGTCGGGCGAGTCTCGACGCCGACGGAGAGCGCGAGGTCGGGACGTCGCAGTAGGCGGTCTCCGGCGGAGACGATGCCGAGGTAATCCGAGAGCGCGGTGGCCTCGAGCCAGGTGGCGGCTCCGAAGACGCGCCAGCCGACAGCAGGGCGGACCTCGCCGCCGAGCTCGAGGCCGCGGGTGCGCGCCTTGCCGATGTTGAAGGTCTTGTAGTTGTCGGCGGGGTCGTAGTCGATGAGGTCGGTCAGGCGGTTCTCGAAGGCGATGATGGTCCAGCCGGCGCCGAACGGGCCCTCGGGCGTGCGGCGGAGACCGAGCTCGGTGGCGACGTTGGACTCGGGGCGCAGCGGGCGGTCGCCCGAGGTACCGTAGGCGAGGTCGTTGGCGGAGGGTGCGCGGAAGGCCGAGGCGAGCTTGGCGTGGAGCAGGAGGCCAGGCGCGAGCGTGCGCAGCCAGGCGAGCTCGCCCGTGACCTTGCCGCCGAAGTCGGTGAAGGTGTCGGCGCGCACGCCGAACCGGAGATGGTCGGCGGCGGTGAGCTTCCAGTCGGCGCGCGTCCAGGCACCGAGACCTTCCTGGGTGTCGCGCCAGCTGAGCGAGAAGGGGTCGAGCGCCTTCTGGTCGAAGGCGGTGCGCTCGTAGGTCAGGCCGTAGCCGAGTGTCAGCGCCCGGCTGAGATCGGTCTCACCGAGCGCGGTGATTTCGTCTCGGTTGAGTAGGAAACGCTGGTGGTAAAGGTAGGCGCCGTAGAACGAGGTGCCGTCGACATAGCTGGTGACAGTCGACTCGGAGCGGGCCCAGAAGACCTGTCCGCGGAAGTCGCCGCGCTCGACCGAGATACCAGGCGAGACGAGCCAGCCCGTGTCGCGCTGCCAGTCGTTCGGATCGTCGAGGCCACCGACGGTGCGCTGTCCGGGCAGACCCGCACGGGTGCGGTCGGCGGAAAAGACGAGGTCGGCGACGGTGCCTGGCGAGCCGAGGGCCCAGGCGGCCTTGCCCAGGACGTGCGCGGACTCGCGGTCGGCGTTGCCGCGCCAGCCGTCCTCGCGAGAGCCGTCGACATTGAGGGCGAAACCGAAGGTCGGCGTGGGACCGGCGGCGCGCTGGAGGGTGGAGAGGCCGAGTGTGGCGCGCCCAAAGGAACCGCCCTCGGCGGCGAGCGACGTGCCCGGCGCGTCGGCGAGCGGGTTGCGCAGGCGCAGGTCGATGACGCCGCCGAGGGCGTTGGCGCCGTAAAGCGCAGAGGAGGCACCGCGGAGGATCTCGAGCGAACCGAGGCCGTCGAGGCGGTAACGTCCGGGCTCATAGCTGCCAGAGAAGCCGGGCGAGAGGCGACGACCATCGAGCAGGAGCGCGGTCTGCGACGAGTTGGTGCCGCGCGTGAAGATGGAGGTCTGCGAGCCCTCGCCAGCCTGGGTCAGGCCGAGGATGCCGGGCGTGCCGGCGAGCGCGGCGGCCAGGTCAAGGCGGCCGGACTCGGCGAGGTCGGCGCCGTCGATCCGCGTGACCGAGGGCGACGAGGTCGCGGCAGGGGCGGAGATGCGTGTCTCGACCACGACGGTCTCCGGAAGGCTGGGCGCGGCCCACGCGCGCGAGGCGCAGGCGGCGGCGAGGAGGAGGTGGAGCGAGAGGCGCATGAAGGAGAGGCGAGGCTGAAGACTAAGGACGAAGGACTAAAGGATAGAGCGAGCAGGAAGCGGCAAAGGGCAAGCGGGAAGGAGGATGGAAGGCGCACCGGTGACCGGTCACCGGTGACCGCTGAGAGAACTCGCTGCGCTCGTTGTCGCTGGTAGGGGCAGCACGGTGTGCTGCCCGGGCAGGACACCGTCCTGCCCCAACCCAAGGCAGCCGGAGGCTGGTGCGACCGGTCACCCGTCACCGGTCACCGGAGTCTCTCCACGGGCTTTAGGCTGGAGCAGGCGGGAGAAGTCTGTCATAAGAATCTCATGTCCTCGCAGACGCAGCGCCAACCCGACCTCGGGGTCGTCCGGCAGTACTCCGTCTTCGTCGAGAACAAGGTCGGCCGCCTGAGCGAGCTAGTCGAGTCGCTGGGCAAGGCCGACGTGCACATCCTCGCGCTGTGCATGGTCGACTCGACCGACTCGGTGATTATCCGCATCGTGGTCGACCATCCCGAGCAGGCCGAGGCCGTGCTCGAGGAGCACAAGTTCGCCAACGACGTGGTGGGCGTGGTGGCGCTCGAGCTGCCGTCGGAGGCCCACCTCAAGAACGTGGCCGACATCCTGCTGCGCGCCGAGATCAACATCCACTACCTCTACCCCTTCCTGTTCCGTCCCTCCGGCAAGTGCGGGCTCGTCCTGCGCGCCGAGGACCAAGACCTCGCGGCCGCGGTGCTCGCCCGCCACGGCGTGACGGTGCTCGGGCAGAGCGATTTGGCGCGCTGAACGAGGCTCCGGTGACCGGTGACGGGTGACCGGTGGTAGTGGGCCCGAGGCCCGCCTCGACATAGCCTCTACGGGTCAAAGGGCGGGGACGAGCGAAGCGAGTTCTGCCAGCGGTCACCGGTGACCGGTCACCGGAGCCTCGACCGCCTTTAGGCTTTAGGCTTTCGGCTTTGGGCTTTTTATCGGTGCCCCACCCTCTCCCATGGCCACCACCAAGAAGAAGACCAAGGCAACCGCCAAGGCGCCCGCCCACCACGATTACCCCGTCTTCCTGCGCGAACTGCTCGAGGCGAAGTCGCCGACCGGCCACGAGTATGCGGCGCAGGCGGTGATCGACCGTCACGTGGCCCCGTCTGCGACCACTTACCGCAAGGACACCATCGGCAACCGCATCGCGGAGACTGCGGGTAAGGGTGGACCGACGGTCCTCTTCGCCGGGCACATCGACGAGATTGGCCTGATCATCTCACACGTCGATGACCGCGGGTACCTGTACTTCGACTTCCTCGGCGGACACGACCAGGTGATTCCCTCGGGACGCCGCATCCACATCCTGACCAAGCGCGGACCGGTGCTCGGCATCACGGGCAAGCGCGCGGTGCACCTGATGTCACCCGAGGATCGCAAGCGCGTCCCCGAGCGCCACGACATGTGGATCGATATCGGCGTGAACAACCGCACCGAGGCCCTCGGCGTGGTGCGCATCGGCGACCCCGCGGTGTATGTCGACGGACCCGAGATGCTGCGAGGGAGCCTCGGCGTGGCCCGCGCCTTCGACGACAAGGCCGGCGCCTACGCGGTGATGGAGGCCTTCCGTCGCCTCGCCAAGGAGAAGGGTCTCGCCGCCCGCGTCGTCTCCGTGGCCACGACCCAGGAGGAAATCGGCACGCGCGGCGCGCAGGTCGCCGCCCAGGGCGTCAATCCCGACGTCGCCATCGCCGTCGACGTCACCCATGCCACCGACCACCCCGACGCCGACAACCGCAAGTTCGGGCGCTTCTCGCTCTCGGGCGGCCCGGTGATCGGGCGCGGACCGAACATCAACCCCGTGGTCTTCGACCGACTCGTCGCGGCAGCCGAGAAACTCGGCATCCATTACCAGATCCAGGCCGAGGCCCGTCCCACAGGCACCGATGCCCGCGCCATCCAGATGGCCAACGGCGGCGTGGCCTGCGGCCTGATCTCGATTCCCCTGCGCTACATGCACACGCCCGGCGAAATCGTCGACCTCAAGGTCGTCGAGCAACTCGTCCAGCTCCTCGTGCAGTTCACGAAGGATTTGAAGAAGGGCGACACGTTCGAGTGGTGAGCGCTGCGGCGGAGGCCGCATGGAGCAGGAAGGGGCAAGCGGGAAGCGGGAAGGAAATACTCCGGTGACCGGTCGCCGGTGACCGCTGGCAGAACTCGCTGCACTCGTTATAGCTGGTTAGCGGGTTAGCTGGTTAGCGGTGTTAGCGGCGGTGAACTCGCTCTGCTCGTTACCTCAGGCTTCTCGCTTCTCGCCTCCCGTGTCCCGTATCCAGCCTCTCCTCCCGCTTGTCCCTTCCCGCTTCCTGCTCTGCGGCTACGCCGCAGCCCTCCCTTTTCCTTTGTGTAAGAGGGCGTGTTAGACATCCTCAAGGCATGGAAAGCTCTACCGGTGCCGTGGACCCGACCCTAAGCAAGTTGGCTGGCACAGGCGGAGCGCTGAAAGTGTGCTACCGCACGGCCGTCGCCGGCCTCTGCTTCTGGATGCTCTTTCTGGTGGCCCTCGCCGCCAAGGCCATCGAGCGGAACGAGCAGGGGGTCTTCACGCCGCTGATCGGGATGCTGGTCTGGCTCCTCCTCGCGGTGCCGATCCTCCTGCACATCTGGCCGATCCTCGCGCTGCGGGTTGCCGGACGGAGGATGCAGGCTTTCGCCGAGGCGCCGTCGGATGACAGCGCCATCGACGCGCTCCGCGCCCAGACACGCTACTGGAGGGCCGCCGCCCTCTGTCACCTCACCCTGATCATCTGGGTGATCGCCGACCTGGTGATCATCGAGCTGCTCGTGCGCGCCCAGCAGTCCTGAAATCCCAAACCCATGTCCACCCAAGCCGCCATCGCAGAACTTCGCTCCAGCCGACGCTGGGTGACGACCATGGCCATTCTCGCCATCATGCTGCTCAGTCTGTGGGTTATCGCCTTCACGGCGACGTGGTTCCGACCCGACACGCTGCAGATGTACGACGGCTGGATGCAGGCGTTCTTCCTTGGCTTCATAGCCCAGCTGACGCTCTACGCCTACGCGGCGGTCATCCCCTTCCTCAACCTCTGCCGCTACGCTCGGAGCTTGTTCGCGCTACGCGAGGGTGATCCGGCAGGACTGGAGCGCGCAATCGAGCTGAACATCCGCTTCTGGCGGCAATGCTCGTACCTGATGTGGGGCATGGCCTGGCTGCTGACCTATCTGGTCGGCGGGTCCATTATCGGGACGCTCCTCGGCGGGAAGTAAGCGGGCTTAGATAAGCAGGAAGGGGCAAGCGGGAAGCGGGAGAGAAATACCCCGGTGACCGGTCACGGGTGACCGGTCGCAGAGGGCCTGCAGCCCGCCTCAAAATAGCCCCTACAGGGCGAGGGGGGTAACGAGCGAAGCGAGTTCTCGCACCGGTCACCGGTGACCGGTCACCGGAGCCTCTGCCGCCTTTAGGCCTTAGGCTTTAGGCTTTGCACGCCTCCCGCTTGCCCCTTCCCGCTTCCCGCTCTACTTCACACCCCATGCCCTCCCCCACCCTCGTCTGGCTGCGCACCGACCTGCGGGTCGCGGACAACCCGGCCCTGGCGGCGGCGGTCGCGGCGGGCGGCGCGGTCATCCCGGTCTACATCCATGATCCGGAGTCGGAGGGCCCTTGGAGGGCGCGGGGTGCCTCCGAGGCCTGGCTACACCACGCGCTCGCAGACCTGGCGGAGCAGTTCGAAAAGCTTGGCTCCCCGCTCGTCATACGGCGCGGTGAGAGCCTGAAGGAGCTACGCGCGTTGGTGAAGGAAACGGGCGCCGCGGGCGTGACCTGGAACCGACGCTATGAGCCGGTGGTGCGCGAGCGCGACAGCACGATCAAGGCGGCGTTGCGGACCGACGGACTCAAGGCGGAATCCTTCAACGGCGCGTTGCTGCACGATCCGACGAAGATAAAGAACCTCTCCGGGAATCCCTTCCAAGTCTTCACGCCCTTCTGGAAGAACTGCCTCGCGAACCTACCCTTCGAGGCGCCGCTCGCGGCCCCGAGGAAGCTCGCGGCACCGGAGAAGGCCCCGAAATCCCTCAAGGTCGACGCGTTGGGGCTCAAGCCGGATATCGGCTGGGATGCGGGCTTCTGGAAGGCGTGGGATCCGACGCGGCGCGGCGCGCAGAAGCGCCTGCGTGAATTCGTCGACGGCCCGATGCGCGACTACCCGACGGCGCGTGATGTGCCGGAGACCGATGGGACGTCGCGGCTCTCGCCTTACCTGCACTTCGGCCAGATCTCACCGCGCGAGATCGTCGCCGCGGTCAAAGAGGCGGGCAAGTGGTCGACGAAGGGCGGCGAGAAATTCGTCGCCGAGGTCGGCTGGCGCGAGTTCGGCCACCACCTGCTGCACCACTTCCCTGGGACGACCGACGAACCCCTGCGGGCCGAGTTCAAGTCGTTCCCCTGGGCACGCGAGAAGCGCCTGCTACGCGGCTGGCAGCGTGGTCGCACCGGCTACCCGATCGTCGACGCCGGCATGCGCCAGCTCTGGGAGACGGGCTGGATGCACAACCGCGTGCGCATGATCGCCGCGTCCGTGCTGGTGAAGCACTTCCTCCAGCCATGGCAGGATGGCGCGGCGTGGTTCTGGGACACACTCGTCGACGCCGACCTCGCCTCGAACACCCTCGGCTGGCAGTGGGCGGGCGGCTGCGGCGCCGACGCCGCGCCGTATTTCCGCGTCTTCAACCCGGTGCTGCAGGGGTTGAAGTTCGACCCCACCGGCGCCTACGTGCGCAAGTATGTGCCCGAGTTGGCGAAGGTGCCGGCGGAGTGGATCCACAAGCCCTGGGAGGCGCCGGAGGATGTGCTGCGCGCGGCGGGCGTGACGCTCGACAAGACCTACCCCCGCCCGCTGGTGGGGCTGACCGAGGGCCGCGACCGCGCGCTCGCGGCCTTTGAGCGGCTCAAGGCAGGGCTATGAGCAAGGGGCGGAAACGGTGCCCTTGGTGCGGGGACGACCCGCTTTACGTCCGATACCATGACAAGGAATGGGGACGTCCGGTGCGCGACGACCGGGTGCTCTTCGAGTTCCTGATCCTGGAGGGCGCGCAGGCCGGCCTCTCCTGGCTGACGGTGCTGCGGCGGCGCGAGGGGTATCGCAAGGCCTTCGCGAGTTTCGATCCGGCCAAGGTGGCGCGTTTCGATGCCGCCAAGGCACGCAGCCTGCTGGCCGACCCCGGCATCATCCGACACCGCGGCAAGGTGGAGTCGGCGATCGGCAACGCGCGCGTCTTTCTGGAGATGCAGCGGGAGTTTGGCTCGTTCGCCGCGTGGCTGTGGGGCCGGGCGAAGGACCACCCTTCGAGGCGAGGGCGACGTCCGAGGACGATGTCCGACATCCCCGCCACGTCCGCCCTGGCGACGGAGCTCTCGCGCGAGCTGCGCAAGCGGGGCATGCGCTTCGTCGGGCCGACCATCCTGCACGCCTACCTGCAGGCGGTGGGCGTGGTCGACGAACATGTCGTCGGTTGCTGGCGCGCCAAGGACGGGCTTTAGCCTTCCTTCCTGACGCAAACGGAATGTCATCTGCTCCAATGAACACCCAGCACCCGCATGCGAGGTTCCGGTACTACGAGCTCATCATGGCGGCCTTCGTGGCGGTGCTGCTCTGCTCCAACCTCATCGGCCCGGCCAAGGTGGTGCAGCTCGACCTGCCCCTGCTGGGCAAGGTCGACTTCGGCGCGGGCAACCTCTTCTTCCCGCTGTCCTACATCTTCGGTGACATCCTGACCGAGGTCTACGGCTACGCGCTCGCGCGCCGTGTGATCTGGGCGGGCTTCGGCGCGATGACCTTCGCCACGGTGATGACCTGGGTTGTGCTCGCGCTGCCGGCGAGCCCCAACGAGCCCTTCAGCGCGCAGCTGCAGCCCGCGCTCGAGACATGCTTCGGCGGCGGCTGGCGCATCGCGGTGGGCTCGATCATCGCCTTCTTCATCGGCGACTTCCTGAACTCCTACGTGCTGGCGAAGCTGAAGGTGCGCACGCAGGGAAGGCATCTCTGGCTGCGCACCATCGGATCGACCTTCGTCGGGCAGGGCGTGGACAGCCTGGTCTTCTACCCGATTGCCTTCGCGGGCATCTGGACCGGGAGCACGCTGGCGGCGGTGATGCTCGCGAATTGGCTGTTCAAGGTGACGGTCGAGGCGGTGATGACGCCGGTGACCTACTGGGCCTGCGCCTCGCTGAAGCGCGCCGAGGGCGTCGACGCCTACGACAACAAGACCGACTTCACGCCCTTCAGCCTAAAGGCGTGATAACCAGCCTAAAGCTTAAGGCCTAAAGGCGGTAAAGGCAGGAGAGGCTCCGGTGACCGGCGACAGGTGACCGCTGAGAGAACTCGCATCGCTCGTTGCCGCTTTGGTAGGGTTGCCGCTCCGCGGCGACCGTGACCGGCGCGGAGCGCCAGTCCTACCCAAGGCAGCCAAAGGCTTGTGCCAGCGGTCACCGGTGACCGGTCACCGGGATGTCTTCAGCTGGTTAGCCGGTTAGCTCGCCAGCTGGTTAGCTTATCTCGGGTTGGCCGCGACCCAGGCCTTGACCCAGGCGATGGCGCCAGGCTCGTCGGTGAAGGCGCCGTCGAGCTGCGCCTCGTAGGCGGCTTCGAGCGCCTCGGAGAACCAGGGCTGGGGCTTGTGCCCGAGGGCGATGAGGTGGCGTCCGAGCGCGAGGCGCTTCGGCGCCGATGCCGCGACGTCGAGCGCCATGGCCTTGCCCCCGAGCCACTCGCCCTGGGGTGAGGGGACGCTGGGGTCGAAGTAGGTGCCGCGTCCGCGGCGATCGGCGTCGTCGACGCGCACGAGGCGGTCGATGCGCACGACCTTGGCGGCGAGGCGGCGGACGCCGGCGTCGCCAGCCTGGGCCTTCCAGAGCTCGTAGGGAGCGGCGTGCCAGCGCACGAGGGGCAGGACGGAGTCGATGATCTCGCGGTGCTGGGTGAGGCGCTCGAGGAAGGCGCGGGCCATCGGCTCGCCCGCGGCCTCGTGACCGTAGGCGTGGATGCGCCCGTCGGCCTCGACCTTGCTCGTGGTCGCCTTGCCGAGGTCGTGGAGGAGGACGGCCCAGCCGACGATGAGGTCCTCCTTGTCGTCGTGCGTGCGCGCGGCGGCGAAGGCATCGAGGCAGAGCGCGGTGTGGGTCCAGACATCGCCCTCGGGGTGCCACTCCGGATCCTGGGCGATGCCGATAGTGGCGTGGAGCTCGGGGAAGAAGCGCGACCAGCCGCAGGCCTTGAGGAATTCGAGGCCGACGGAGGGCTTGGCACCACGCAGGAGGAGCTTGCACCACTCGTCGTAGACGCGCTCGGGACTGAGGGCCGTGGGTGTGAGCGTGGCGCAGAGGGCGATGGTCTCGGGCGCGACGGCGAAGTCGAAGCGCGCGGCGAACTGCATGGCGCGGAGGACACGGAGCGGATCCTCGGCGAACTTGTCGGAGACGTGGCGGAGGCGGCGCGCCTTGAGGTCGTCGATGCCGCCCCAGGGGTCGAGCACCTCGCCGGTGCGCGGGTCCCAGAGGAGGGCGTTGACGGTGAAGTCGCGGCGAGTGGCAGCGTCCTTGGGCGACATGGTCGGATCGCCCTCGATGGCGAAGTCGCGGTGACCGGCGCCGATCTGGTTCTCGCGCCGGGGCAGGGAGACATCGATGGGATGTCCCTTGATCTTAAGCACGCCGAAGGCGGCGCCGACGCTGACCACGGAGAACTCGCGGCGCAGGGCAGCCTCGATGGCGCGCGGCTCGAGCCCGTAGACCTCGAGGTCGATATCCTTGGCCGGGATGCCGAGCAGGGCGTCGCGCACGCTACCGCCGACGATCAGCGGCCGGCCGCCCGCCTCGGTGAGCAGGCGCACGACATCGCCCACGGCGGCGAGCTCGCCGACGAAGGGAATGAGGTTGGGACGAAGGTCGGGCACGCCTCAGGGATGTCGGAGGCACCCCACCGTGGCAAGGCAGGCGTTTGCCGCTTTCCCCGCGCGATGTTCTCCGCTTAAGTCGACGCCATGGGTGACAATCCCTTCGAACGCCTCGATGGCCAAGGCCTGCCGCCTGGGCCGCCGCCGAAGCCCGTGGCGCCCGCGCCGAAGCGCAAGCTTGGCAAGGTCGTGCTCCGCTACGAGCGCGCCGGTCGCGGCGGCAAGGAGGTGACCTTGCTCGAGGGTCAGTGGATCGAGTCGCAGGAGGGCAGGGTGCGCGACCTGTTGCTCGGCGACCTCAAGAAGGCGCTCGGCACGGGCGGCGCGCTCGAGGGTCGCGCCATTGTCCTGCAGGGAGACCGCCGGGACTCGGCGAAGGCCTGGCTGGAGAAGCACGGCTTCACGACGAATCTCTGAGCCAGCGGGGAAAAACAATCCGGTGACCGGTGACGGGTGACCGCTGATAGAAGCCTTCGGCTGCCGCCAGGGAGCCCTTTCGGGGCTGGTGAGGCAACGAGCGTAGCGAGTTCTCGCACCGGTCACCGGTGACCGGTCACCGGAACGGCGTCCGCCTTTAGCCTTAGTCTTCAGTCTCCTCCTGGCCCTTCCCGCTTCCTGCTTGCCCCTGCCCGCGTCCCTTGGCTAGGAAAGCGCACCCACGGATGGGTAGCTCAGCTGGTCAGAGCGGCTCGTTTACATCGAGTTGGTCGTGGGTTCGAATCCCTCCCCGTCCACCACCTCTCCCCCACCCTTTATGAAGAAGAAGCACACCCTCTCCGCCCTGGTCGAAAACAAGTTCGGCGTCCTCGCCCGCGTGGCCGGCATGCTCTCGGGTCGCGGCTTCAACATCGAGACCCTGAACGTCGGGCCGACGCACGACCCCGCCTACTCGCGCATCACCGCGACGGTGGTGGCCGACGAGGCCGCGCTCGACCGCTGCGTGAAGGCCCTGGACAAGCTCGTCAACGTCATCACCGTCCATGACTTCTCCCGCGAGCAGGTCGATCACGTCGCCCGCGAACTCGTGCTGGTGAAGGTCAAGGCAACCAAGGCCAGCCGCACCGAGATCATCGAGATTGCCAGCCTCTTCCGCGCCAAGATCGTCGACGTCGCCCTGGACGCCGTGGTCATCGAGTTCACCGGCAACGAGAGCAAGATCTCGGCCTTCCTCTCGCTCATCGAGCCCTTCGGCATCCTTGAGACCGCGCGCACCGGCACGGTGGCGCTGCCCCGCGGCAAGAAGAAGGCCTGAGGGGCGGGAGAGCGTAGCCTAAAGCCTAAAGGCTAAAGGTGGAGAGGCTCCGGTGACCGGTGACGGTTGACCGGTCGCACCAGCCTACGGCTGATAAAAAGACCAATGACTAAAGACTAAGGACTAAAGAAAGCCGGAGGGAAGCGGCGGGCTTTTAGTCCTTCGTCTGACCGCGAAGCGGCTTAGTCTTTAGTCTCCACTCCGCGGTCACCGGACACCGGTCACCGGAATCTCGCTCAGGCGGAGAGTCCGCGCGAGCGGCGGAGCCAACGCTCGGCGGGTCCGAAGAGAGCAAGGTCGGCGAGTAGACCGACGAGCATGACCATGCCCATCACGCCGACGACCTGCTCCATGCGAAGCAGCTCACGGCCATCGTGGAGCATCGAGCCGAGGCCGTAGCCGCTGAGGATGACGACGAAGATCTCGGCGGCCATGAGCGAGCGCCAGGCGAAGGCCCAGCCCTGCTTCATGCCGCTGAGCACGCCGGGCAGGGCGGCGGGGAGCACGACGTGGGACCAGAGATGGAAGCCGCGCGAGCCCATGGTCTGGGCGGCGCGCAAGTAGAGGGGGGGCACGGCGAGCACCGATTCCTGAACAGCGAGCACCACGGACCAGATGGTACCCATGACGGTGACAAAGAGGATGGCCGACTCCTCCTGGCCGAACCAGAGGATGGCGAGTGGCACCCAGCAGACCGAGGGGAGTGTCTGCAGACCGAGCGCAAGCATGCCCAGGGTGTCGCGCACAACGCGGACCCGCGCGCAGAGCGCGCCGAGCGGGATACCGATGACCGCGCCGAGGAGGAAGCCCACGCCGAGGCGCTTGAGGGTGACGAAGGTGGCGGAGACCAGGGAGCCGTCGAGGAGCGCCTCCCAGAACCAGCGCCCGATGGCCGACGGCGTGGGCAGGAAGGGCGAGCCCGGTGCGAAGTGCCGGACGAGGAATTCCCAACTCGCGAGGAAGACCGCGAGGGCGAGGACTGGGACGAGGGCGCGGCGCGGGCTCATGCGGCGGACTCGCCCGAGGCGAGATGGGCGGCGAGGGCGGCGGTGACCTCCGCGGCGAGATTGGCCAAGGCGGGGTCGTTGATGCGGCGGGGACGCGGCAGGTTGATGTCGAAGACCTGGCGCACGCGGCCGGGATTGGGCGAGAGGAGGACGACGCGGTCGCCGAGGCAGACAGCCTCGCGGATGTTGTGCGTGACGAGCACGATGGTCTTCCGGCGCTGCGTGAAGATCCGCTGGATGTCGCCGTAGAGCTGGTCGCGGGTGAGGGCGTCGAGGGCGGAGAAAGGCTCGTCCATCAGCAGCACGCGGGGGTTCGGCGCGAGGCAGCGCGCGAGCGCGACGCGCTGGCGCATGCCGCCGGAGAGCTCGTGGGGCCGGGCGCGCTCGCGGTCG
>Ga0129333_10001494_pt1 | contig 21208 bp, 21 predicted proteins | sample CPB6_08_DNA_FD_94474 | JGI IMG/M metagenome (GOLD analysis project Ga0129333, IMG submission 94474) | Freshwater to marine salinity gradient microbial communities from Chesapeake Bay, USA - CPBay_Sum_0.6_0.8_DNA | ecosystem: Environmental > Aquatic > Marine > Coastal | place: USA: Chesapeake... | reverse complement strand
TGACTGGGTCATCATCAGTGACTGTGATGAAATCATCAATCCCAATCACATTGACTTTGCTCTCAACGTAGCCCGTAACACGCCAAATCATATCATCAAACTACCCTTGATCAATCTCTATGGTCGTGCTGATCTGCGCCCTTACCGTCGAGATGGCACACCGTTTATCTGGCGCACTGCCATGAGCTTATGCCAACAGAAAGTGATAGCTCAAACCACTCCACACCGTATACGCTGCGAGTATGCCTGTCCACTGGAATGCGTCAAACCCACACTAGATGGTGAAATATTTGATGAGTTTGGTTGGCACTTCTCTTGGCAGGGCGGTCGAGATCGTGTGCTCACAAAAAGCGCCAGTTATGGTCATGCCTACAACGTAGGTCATCAAGAGCATGCCCGTCGTGGTTTTCATTTTGAAGAAGGAAAACCCTTGAGCTGGGACGAAGATTCAGTGCTGGTACGATTCCCACATGACCAGCTACCGCAAATCTTGTTTGACTTGCCCAGGGTGAAGCAAGTATTGCTACCTAGCTAGATTTAGCCACAAATAAATCTTTGAAGTGCTGCCAGAACGGGCAGTTGGTCATGTGCATACCGCCTAGTATTTTCCTATCTGGATGCAATAGCGGAGTCACTTCGTGTAATCTAGTCCAATGCACACCAGGTTTGTGATGATGTTCTTGGTGATATCCTGCACCAAACCCAATGATATTGTACCAACGACTGTAGATTCCGATGCTGTCTTGAGTGGTGTCTCCACGACGATCCAAGACCTGCCAATGTTCGCCGTAACTGGTAGCACGGTTCATGAAATTGGCCACATAGAGTATAACCAAAGAATACCATAATCCATACCATACATCACAGCATATTATGGCCAGCGTATACAGAAATATGGTACATCTCTCTCGTCTAAGTTGCGGCCCATCTACAGTCTTGCATTGATGAATAGGTAACAATATTGCTGAAAATGTGGTCACTACTGCTTTCCAGGCGTGGGTGGTACAATGTATCCAAAAATTTTCTGGTTCGCCGTTTTTGCTTTGAGCAAACACCGATAATGGATCTTTGCATACTCCATTCACTGGTTTGTCATTGACATGTATATGATGTAACAAATGACTCTGTCTATAAGCAGCGTTGCAAATGTTAGAAGCTGCACTTGCACACAGATCATAAATCATTCCTACCCAACGATTAGTAAATGTTTTCCAATGAGCATTGTGATGCAATGAAGAATTCTGTGCATTCACGATCAACCAAGCGTGCAACGGCAGCATGAGAATCCAGGCTATCAAATCAAGATCCATGATGACTATGATAAATGGTAGGATTCCTACCATCAAAGTGTACATCACAGGATATATGTCTTTGGGAGAATGGCGAAAAATTTTCATAATGGTATTTAACCTATATCGTTTGCCTAGTAACTGATATCATTGTCCAAGAAATAACTTTCAACTATGTTGCGCACTATACCTGGATCGCAATGCACATACTCGCTCTGTACTCGAGCTACTTTCCTCATGGTTTCCAGGATCCTGCGCTCATGCACGCGATCTGGTATTTGATATACCTGTAGGAAGTAGACATTGGGCGCGGCTGTTTTGTAGGCTCGTATGCGTCCTGTGGGATCGCCAGTGATGCCCAGCTTGCACTTGTTGGGTTTGTCTGGATCCACCATGATGTAGTAGTACAGCATTCAAATACTTATTTTTGGTAGCGTAGCCAACAAAAAAGGGCCTTGCGGCCCTTTTTGTCCTTCCCATCCCTGGGTTGGATTCTCTGATTAGGAGAATGAAAGGTTTGATACAGCGATCTCACCCAGATAGTCAGCTGCGTTACCGAAGCTGCTGGCTGTGTTGGTGAGTTCCACGTATCCGTAACGAGTCATGAAGCTCACGACTGGTTCGAATGTGGTGGGATCCAGCACAACACCGCTTGACATCAAGGGGATGTATGGGCAGTAGAAAGCTGCTGCATCTGCTTCTGAAGTACCTTTGTAACCAACCAGCACAGGGGTGGTATCGCTGGCATAGCTGTCAACGAACACACGCATAGCGCCGTTCAGTGTACCAACGAACTTGGTGTTGGTAGGTGCTTCAAATGTGCCCTCGGTGGTACGGGCAAAAGCTGAGGTTGTGGCTGACTGAAGCACAGTGAGTGCTGCCGAGCTAACAACAGCCCAGTTACCTGCGCCGCGACGTGTGCGCTGAGCGATCAGGTTAGCAACACGGTTGATCAGAACTGCCAGAGCGGCGTGTTCGTCACCAACGAATGTAGCGGTACCTGAAACGGTAGCTTGGTTGTATGTGAACTCAGTAGCGGCCAAAGTGCGCAGGCTCAACAGGATCTCTTGATCGATTTCAGCTGTGATTTCCTGGGCCAGTGCTGCCATGATTTCAGCTTCAACGTCAATACCATGCATGGCTTGTGCGTCTTGTGCTGATTCAAATGTCCAACGAGCTTGCAGCTTGCGTGTCTTTGCTTCAACAGCTTGCTTCAAGATCTGAACACTGATCTGCTTACCGCCTGTGCCTTCCATGGTAGCTGTGTTGCCACCGGTGTAGGCGTTGGTGCTGGTGGTTGCCTGGGGCACTGTGCTGTAAGCTGTAGCGATCGTGAATGGGCTCAAAGCTTCTTGACCAGCTGTCACTGAAGTAGCGGCAGTTGAGGTGTCAGTCAAGCTCTGTGCATAACGAACGCGCAGTGTGTGGATCTGACCAACAGGACCAGTCATTGGCTGAACACCAACCAACTCATTAGCGATCACTGTGGGCATTACACGTCGAATCACTGGCAAAATCACACGGTTCAGTGTGGCAATGTTGCCAGAAGTGGTTGAACCCGCTGAAGCATTCTCTTTCAAGTAGCGACGGGTGTTTTCCAGAATGACACTCATCGATGTGCGCTTGGAGCCAGCAAGGCCTTCCATCAACGCATCTTTGGTCTCATTCCAGCGACCTTCAAGTAGTTCTTGTGACATTAGAGTCTCCTTTTTCTTATTACAGACCTGCCAGACGCTTGAGGTCGATCACGTTGCTGCGATCTAGTTCAGGTTGTTCGTCTTGTGCGCGGACAGATTTATCACCAGTGACTTCAGATACCGACTCTGTGATCACCTTGGCGGCTTTCGCAGGACGATTTTCCAAAACTGCTGGCAGATACTTTTCGAAAGCAGCCTTCAACCGTGGGGTTTGGACGCTTTCCAGCAAGTTACGCATGATCTCTGCCTTTTCCTCATTGAGAGGGCTCAGCAGTTCATCCATGGCAGCTTGACGCTGATTGGATTCTTTGATGATGCGCAAATCACGTTCTTTTGATTCCACCAAGACTTTCGCCTTGTGTGCGAATCGGATGGCTTCGGCCAACTTCTCATCTTTGGCGCGGATAACGTCATGCAGTTTGCGGACTTCTGCCTTCTCATTGAGGTGAGTGGCTCCGAATTCTGCTGCGTATGCTTCAAAAATGCGACGACCAAAATTGTTCTCACGAGCAACCTTGATGTCTTCTTGCAGTTGGCTGAGTTCAGCCTTTAGATGCTTGCTAACAGCCTGGCTCATCTTGTTGGCGCTCTCCTTGACGAAGCGTGCCTTGAGACCTTCCAGTTTGGCGCGTGCCTCTGCCACCAAACGCACCTTGGTGTTGACCAAGTCTTGTTTGTCTGTGGCGAATTCACGGATTTCACGTGCCAACGCATGCACCACGAAGTTTTCCAGCTTGTTGATACCTTCGTTGTGTGCCTTGCGATCTTTGCGCAGTTCACCAATTTCCTCAGCAAGTTTTGTGACCAAGAAGTTGTTGAACTTGGTGGCACTTTCTTTCATCTTGCTCTGAAACTTGACGCGATCTTCAGCCAGTGCTTGCTTTTCAGCAGCAACAGCCTGGATCTCTGCGGCCAGACCTTCTGTTACCATCTTATCTAGGGCTTCCACCATCACTGTTTTGTCATGCTCATAGCGTTGTGCAAACTCCTCGCGGAGCTCTGCACGAGCTTGTTCACGAGCTTCAACCAGCTTGGCTTCCCAGGCTTCGTTGATCTCTTGACGAGTTTCCTCGGTGATCAAGTCGCTATCTAGTAATGGTTTAATAGCATCAAACATGCCTATTTCTCCTTAGATTTTGAGATTTTTGATCAGCTTTTTTACTTCGCTGGTCAAATATCTCTGTACCCTGTTGTCCTGCCCCGCTTCTTTGGCCACTTCCAAGAGCCTATGACCATACTTCATGTTCATGAGCCCTTCATAGATGGCTGTGGGATACGCATTGGGTGCGCTGGGTTGGGCAACTACATCAACAGTGACGATTTCAAAGTCACTGACATGTCCTGTGCGGTCATCAACGTTGCCAGATCCACGGCTGCTGACGCCAAGCTTCACACCCGCATCCAGCATGGTCTTGACCAGCTGTCCCATGGGTGTGGGCAGAATTCTCAGTTTACCATAACCGATAGCACCATCACACCACATCTTGTCGATGGTATGGCTCACACGGTCTAGGTTTATTTTGAGGTCATCTGGGTGATCTACTTCGCCCAGCACTGAATGACCTGTTTTGATTTGCTCATTGATGGTCTCTACGGCCTTGCGGATCTCGTGCGCAGGATAGATGCGTTCGTTGGCGTTACGCTTGTCGCCTTCGATGCAGATACCTTGCATGTAGAGAGTTTTGCCCGAACCATCCTCAGCTTCCTCGCGCAAGAGTTCAACCCTTGCTTGAGTGAAGCTGAGATGTTCGCTTAGATATCGAGCCATATCTTTGTATTAACCCTTGGGGAACGGGGTCTTGGTATTAACACCCGCAGCCTGTGTGGTCACTGGCTTGGGTGCTGCATCCAGCTTGGCATTTGAACCACCCTTGCCAGGCACATTACGGAACTTGCCAGCTTCTGGCAGATCCTGTGTCTTGGGTGCGGGGCGGCCTTCGGCTGTGTCACCAGTCATTTTAACTGGGGCACCTTCCATGCCAGCTTTGCCGGAATTCGCTGCTACTGTGCTTTTCTTGTTGACGAAGCTTTCTTCTGATGTCTTGGGAGCGGGCGCCTTGTCCAGTGCCACGTTCTCGCTCATCATTTCTTCGGTGTCGTCCATCTCAATGGCGTCGCCGCCTTCTTCTGGACCAAAGTCATCACCATCGCCCATTTCGTCGCTGTCCATGTCGCTGGTGTCGCTGTCGCCGCCCATCATGCTTTCAAATTCAGCCATGAGTTCGTCCAGCTTGTCTTCCAGATCAACCACGCGGTCTTCCAGTTCAGCGTCGGCCATGTCTTGTTCTTCGCTGTCATCTTCCATGGCCATGCCTTCTTCTTCCATCTCAACATCGTCGATCAGGTCGTCGGCAGCATCTCCGCCCATGGCAGTTTCATCCATTTCCTGGGCTTCATCCATTTCTTCTGCTTCATCCAGCTCTTCTTCACCTTCTTCTTCCTCTTTGGCCTCGTCAAGCTCTTCTTCGCTTTCCTCAGTCATTAGGTTTTCCCAGATACCACGGCTTTTTTCCACAACGATTTCATGGAAAAGCTCTTTGGCTTTGGCTTCGTCATCGTTGATGACGTATTCAATAAGTTGTTCGAATTTGTTCATGAGACCCTCCAAAGTAAATGGCTCGTGAATATATTTACATATATCCACAAAACTAGGGGCTTTTGGGGGTCAAATATGGAGGTTTTTAGATCACATGCCTGGAGCGGCAGGTGGTGGTGCATACTGCTGTCGGATCAGCTTGAGCTTGTCTTTGTATTCCACAGTGCGGATGTCATTCATCTGGCGCAGCTTGTGCAGCTGGCGCAAGGTCAAGCGTGTCTTGCGCAGGTCACCTAGGCGCATCTGTGCATTGTCTTGACCAAGATCTTGATATGCTTCAGGTTGCTTGCTGTAGATTTCATTGAGGATCATAAGGTATTTATCACAGCGTAGGTATTGGCGGGGCACCCGGAGGAGCTCCAGCACTTGCGCCGGCAGCACCTGGACCAGCAACAGCTGGCGCTGGAGGTTCGCCACCAGGACCTGCAGGTTGCAGATTGGTCATCTGCTGGCCGGTTTCTATGTCAGTTTCCATGGCACCTGGGCTCACACCCACGGCACGCAGGTCTTGACCAGTGGCTTGTTGTAGCTCAGGCTGCTCGCGCTCTTCACGCCACATCTGCTCGTTTTCCAAGATTTCTTCTTCGCTGAGTCCTAGATAGCGTTTGAGCAAGAATCGCTTGCTCAAATAAGGCAGCGGTTCCAGGCTGGTAAACGTGCTCACGCGGCTGGTATCCAGCTCTGCTTCGCGATAGCTGGCAAAGTTTTGTGGAGCGCAGAACGTAAGATTGAATATGCTGTTGTCAATATTGAAACCGCGCCAGCGCATGAACATCTTGAACTCATCGTCTAGTTTCTGACAGATCAGTTTCTGTAAACGCTCACAATATTGATTGAAACGATATTCCTGTATCAAGGCAGTGCCCACACGCCCATCGTTAAGTGGCACAGCTGAATCATCCGGTCCGGTGGGCAAGTAGCTGGATGGCACACGAAGGCCTCGAGCCATCTTGTTGTTGAAGTATTTCAAATCGTCGATTTCACCCAGATTCTGTCCGCCGGGCAAGGTGTCTACAGTGCTGCCACGGCCACCTTCTGTCATAGGGAAAAAGAAATCTTCGTTGATGCTGAGTGGGTTGTAGGTGGCATCCATCATGTTCTGTCCACCACCGCTTAACGTGGGGATCCTGCGCTGATGCATCTCGTTTTTCACACGTTCCACAAAGGCCATGGCCATATGGCTGGGCATGCCGCCCACGTCAATCTTGAATATCCTGCGTTCTGGAGCACGCTGCACACGATAGATCAGCACAGCATCTTCCAACAGTTCTTTTTGTTTGTAAACCTTGAAGATATTTTCTAATATGCTCTGTCCAAAAGGCCAGAAGTAGTCTAGGCCATCGCTGAGGCTGATGTGTACCACGTGCTTGGCATCCAGGGTCATTTCATTTAGCGCACGACTGAATCTGCTGTTGCCTGCTAGACCTTGCGCACCCGATGGTGCTGTGTAGTTGCCTTGGTTGGTAATGCTGCCCACACTGGGGTTGACCACAAAGTCCTGCGCGGTCTTCTGAGCCACTGTGAGATTTTCAAAGTTGGGATTGATATCGCGCACCACGTACTGCTCTGGGCGCTTGCCTTCTGATTCGTTCACGATCACTCTGCTGACCTTGACCATCTCTACCCAGAACATCTCAAAGGTTTCGGGATCACGCAAGAATACCTGATCGCCGTACTTGATGGTGTTACGGAACAGCTTGAATATGCGCTGATCCAGCTTGTTTAGTTTGACCCACTGCTGTAGCTGCTTCTTGATGATTTCAACTTCGTGATCGGTGGGTGTGTCCACGAAATGTATGTCAAATGGGGTGCCGTTGTCCTGATTCATCTGAGTGCTGAACTCTGAAATGATGTCAAGGCAGGCATTGATCTCGCTATCGCAATCCATCTGTTCATACTGATTGTAGCGTTCTATGCGGTTGGGGTGGCCTGAGTACACTTCAGGCAAGCGGCTGGCATAGTTGCGGAAAGCAAAATCCTGACTGTAGTACACCTGATCGCCGTTGAGCTGGGCATTGCCTGTTTTGCCATAGCCTGGCAGGCCAAACTGATTGGTGCCGGATATGGGGCTCATTGAGCCACCCACATCAGCTACTTTGAAATACTTGCGCCAACCACCATTGCGTCCGTTGCGACCACTTTCTGTTGCCATTTGGATAGAGTTCCTTTGGGGTATTTACCGTGTGTTAGGTAGCATAGGCCAGAAGTTTTTGTGTGGCCTGCACTTGATCGCGCATGACACTGATTATGGTATCCAAGCGATCCAGTTGCAGTTCAAAGTTGCCAGAATCAGCATTTTGCACAGGAATGCTACGTCCATCTGGTAAGGGTACCACTGCTTCTGTGCCATGCAGCATGGCGTTATAGCCGCCTTTGGGTCCACTCACCACACCACCAGTGGCCAGTTGTGCGTGGAAATGCGGTCCTGTGGCTCTAGGACTGGGATTGTTGTATTCATCCAAAGCAAAACCAAATCCCATGTTCCTTAGAGATTCCACCATACTTCTGCCTTGTTCTACATCACCCACTGTCATGCCCGGCAGGGTAAAATCCAGAGCCTCTCCTCGTCCATGAGACCCTTCAAATCTATCATTGATACCAGTGAATGTAACACCTGGGTACATGTCCTGTAACTTTCTAGCCAAATCAATCAGTCGTGGATCATACTGACCAAGTTCTCCTCGGCTGCGCACATTCAGTTGTTGCAATGCATCGGGTCCTAGTCTGGGTCTAGGTTGAAGCTGCCCACCACCAGGAACCATGCCCGTGGCCGCACCACCAGGAGTGGTGTTTGGTCCAGGTGCGTTGGCAGCTCCGGCTGAACCTGCACCTCCACCTCCACCTCCAAACACTGCATTGAACACAGCATTCATGGCTTTGGCTGCACCCAAGCTAGCAGTAGCCAGCAGTGAAACTGCTGTAGATGCAGCAGGCAGTGCTTGCTTGGTCAGTTTGGTCAACTCGATAGTGGTTTCTTGCATGACTTTGATAGCGTCTTGAGTCTGTAAAGTCAACTTGTTTTGAGTTTTTGCTGCGCCATCTTGTTCAAATCGTATAGCATCTGGTGTGAGCTGGTTGAGAGCATGTGCTTGACCTTGGGCCAACTCAGCAAAGTTGATGAATGTGCCGCTGGCATTATGAGTGGCCTGTGCGAAGTCGGCTATGGTTCCCATGCTGGGCTCAATGGCACCTTGCAATCTCTGCAAAGTGGAAGTCATGCCTTGACCATTGTTGATCACATCCGTGATGATACCTGTGAACTGGCCCATGGTGCTAGCACTAGCGGCGGCAGCTTTTTCATTGGTGATCATGCCGCTGGCTGCTGCCATTGCGGCCTGCTGCATCTCAGGGCCATACACTTTGCCAATAGCACCAATGGTCTGTCTCAATCTATCAGCGTCTTCTTTGCGACCTTGCATCTCCAACTTGTACAGAGTGGCCCTGTACTGCTGATCAGTTTCTGCTGCTTGACGCTGCTTTTCTAGGTTTTCTTTGCTTTCGCCTGTGAGCCTTGACAGTTCATCCAGCTGCTTGACATAGGCTATGGTACCAGCTGTGAGTTGCTCTGCTGTGGTAGCTCGAGCCCGACCCATGCGCTGTTCGCTGGCTATGTAGGTAGCGGCCCATTGGGCTATGTCTTCGCCTTTGAGGCCAAGATTGCGCAGCTCATCACCGGCTGTCTTGGCTGGATCAGTTAGATCTGATACCAGCTGCGAGAATCGTTCTGCGCCTTGGAAAGCAGTACCACCAAACGCAGCCAAAGTCTGGCTGTTGTCCATGACCACTTTGCCAAATGCTTCCAGACCCAGCTTGCTCTGCAACGACTGATCAATCAGACCTTCAATGCCTTGCGCACCCAATGCACCAACTGAGCCAAACTGTTGAAATACCTTGTAGCTGGCATTGAGACGTTCTGTTAGATACTTGGCGCTGGCCAGCGTGGCTTTGTTGAATACATCAAGTGTTCGACCGCCCACACCCAGAGCCTGACCAAATCTTCCCAACCTTCCACCAACGCCGCTGAGACTCAGACCCCATCTTTGCAGTCCGGTGGCACCTTTGCTGAGCACTAGGCTCAGTATTTCTAGCTGTCCGTTGAAACTCTGGAGATCGCTGGTTCCCCGGGCCAGGCTGCCACCTAGAGCGCCAAGCGCTCTCACTTGCGAACGCAGCTCGTTGGACAAGTTGTCTTGGGTTTGTTTTAGCTTGTCGCCGGCCTTTTTGGTGTTGTCAGCAGCTTCATTGGCTGCATCACTAAAGTTCCTGGCTGCGTTGGCTGCGGATTGTAGATCAGTTTCTGCTGACATGGGGATTTTGTCCTATAAGTACCTTATATTTATAGAGAGGTAAAATGGCCACATTAGACAATCCTTTGCGCAAGTATTTCCGCCAGCCAGCGATCCACTTACGCTTGCCCAGCGGGGGACGTAACTGGCCCGCCCAGGCAATCAGCATGCCACCCAATGGCGAGCTACCCATCTACCCCATGACCGCCGTGGACGAAATCACCAGCCGTACCCCAGATGCTCTGTTCAATGGATCGGCTGTGACAGATATCATACGCAGTTGCGTGCCTGCCATACATGATCCTTGGGCCACACCAGCATCAGACATCACAGCCTTGCTGGTGGCCATCAGGTTGGCCAGCTACGGTCACAGCATGGAGATGGGAACCAAATGTCCCAAGTGCAGCGAAGAAAACGAGTACAGCTTGGACCTAAGAACAGTGCTGGATGGTCTTAAATCTGGAGACTACGAGACTCCTTTACAGAGCGGTGATCTCACTATCTACTTCACACCCATGACCTATCAGCAGCTGAATGAAAATAATCGTGTGCAGTTTGAAGATCAGAAAATGATACAGAGCTTGAACAGCGCAGAAATAGACGAAGAAGAAAAACTGCGTCTGCTGACCGAAATCTACAAAAAAGTGTCTGAGCTCACAGTGATCAGCATACGCAACAGCATCACCATGATCAAAACCGCAGATGCCATTGTGAGCGAACCCCAGTTCATTGATGAGTTCCTGCGTAACTGCCGCAAGGAAGTGTTTGAAGCCATACGTGATCGTGCTGTAGAGCTGCGTGAACAATCCGATGTGCGACCACTCAAGCTCACTTGCCCCAGCTGCCAACATCAATATGAACAGACGTTTACTTTAGATCTGTCAAATTTTTTCGAAACCGCCTCCTAGTCCTGGACCCTGAGGGCATCACCAAGTTAGTGGATGCCATGGAGGCGGAAGCAGAAACCATCCGGACTGAAACCATAAAACTGTGTTGGTACATGCGTGGTGGAGTCACTTACGATGAAGCCATGCAGATGAGTTACGCAGAACGCACCACCGTGAGCAATCTGGTCAAAGATAACTTGGAAACCACCAAGAAAACTGGACTGCCTTTCTTCTAAACTATACCTATGACCATGTAACGATGATACTGGGTTTCGGGATCCTGTAACGCCAACTGGCCTTTATACATGATCTGATCCATGGGGTAATCAGCCACAAACTCCTGTAAGCTAGGATTCATCGCATCACGGCCTTGCAAAACCACTATGGTGCCAGCGGGTATGTTTCGGAACCACTGATCTCCCCGAATGTCATTGGTACTGGTGTTTATGACCACGCTAGGTTGATCAGCTTGACGATAATCTAGATCATTTACATCGGCTATCATGTGCTGTGTACGATCATCAATGTTCATGCGATTGGCTATGTCTTGGCTGACTCGTATCCAATCAGGATCACGATCCACATTGATCACAGTATCAGCAGGGAATCGCTTGGCAGCTAACACCATGCTTACGCCGCCAGTCCAGCTGCCTAACACATACACGGCGTTCACATGATTGATATCTAACTGATCAAGCACTCGAGAAAGTTCTTCCCATAGCCATAGCTTGCTGATCAGCAAGTCAGGAGTAAAACTTCCTTGTACTGTGAGTGGACTATCTTCTGTGATTTCTTGTGCTCGCATGACAGTATTTACTCTGACTTCCCAAAGACTTGCTGCGCAAGTCTGTTGATTTCACTTCGTTCATCAACGTTGTTTCTAAGGCTATCATCCAGATACTTTGGTCAATATTCACCGTATGCACGGTGAATTTGAATGGCATCATCCGAGTGACTCCAGTCATCTATTCTAATGGGATTGAGTTTCCTCGCGGAGGCGGTTGACCGGTACCCCCTACCCAAGCTTCACATATCAACGGAACCCTAGTGATCCGGAATAGACCCAAATCCTATGAGCCAGGGTTGTATCTTTTTCACAGCGCCCTGATCCTTTGTTGCCTGTAGTTAGCAATTACCTTTGACGCCCAAGATCCGGACCGGGTATCTCACCGTTCCTCAATGGGACCAGTCCACGACTGGCACAGAGTCTGTTGCTGCCTATCTAGATTTTGTTTAGGATGTGTGAGCCATGCACTCTAACCTGTATATGGCCATTGTAATAATCAGTTGATTCTAATACTCGTCTGCTGAACTGTTCTCTAGCTTCAATGTATGAACACGCTGCCTTTGATGCGCAATAGTAGAGTATTTCTCTGGAGAAGTTTTCAATGCCTAGTCGTTGTATATCTGCGGTCAATTCTGGACTTGATCCATAGTATTCGCGCCAGTCTGAATCTACTTTGCTGCGAATCTTTTTCCGCCGTTTTTTGCCGTTCTTGAGTGTGACTGTTTGATATCTAGTTCGGGAAAATTTGCCTAGTTTTTTGCCTATGTACTTGCGCCCAGTGAGATTATTTGTGATGAGATAAACGAAACCGATACAGTCTTCGGGCAAAGTCTCAACTGGGGTGTTTTGATATTGCCAAGTCATGTACGATTTAGGGTACCTTTCGGACTATTACTTAGTTGGTAAGGTACCCAACTGCATAATTCTCGTCTACTAATCCACAATTACATTTTTGCTCACATTCTACCCAGGCTTTTTCTGGATCATCAAACGTGTCAAATAGTTTTGCCCACACTGGATTATCTAATACTTGTTGTAAAGAATGTGTTTTTAAATTCAGCTGTTCTCTGTAGTTCTGATGGAAACTGTTGTGGAATTTGATAGTTTTCCTTGGAGTACCGATTGATTGGTATGGATAGCTCACCCAACTGCACGGGTGCAATATTCCGTCGGCGCTGACATACAAACCGCGATTTCCAATGGAACACATGGGGGTTATAAATTTGTTATGGGTTTGTTTGATCTTGATGTATTGATTGAGATTGTGTTCAAGATATGAGTGATTGAGTTGTTGCCGGTTGCCTAAGGGCACAAAATATCTTTCGTACCGGTGTGTGCTGCTGATAAATTCCTTCCGCGGTTCAAGTACATCATCTGAACCGCCATAAGACTCTCCATATTTGCTGCCAAACTTTGTGCTGTAGGTCATCTGTAGACCGTCGCAGCCCATTTCCTGGGCCTGTTGTTTGATCTGATCTACATGATCCTGATTGAATGAAAACAATATCATGGCCCAGTAAACATGTGCAGAACTTTCTTTACACATAATCTTCATGCCAGACATGATAGAATCCCAATCGCTGCCCACACGATATAGATTGTTGCTGGCAGCGTCATACCCATCTACGCTGAAATTGATGGTGTCGTACTCGTTTGATACTGTGGCTAATTCTCTCCACCAAGATTCTTTCCTGTAGCTGCCATTGGTGATGGTGTATACATGTATCTTGGGATTGTGTTGTTTGATATAGCGTATGATGTCGATGTATTCACTGGCATATATAGGATCACCTATGTCACCACACATGGTGATGCGTCGGACTTGGGTTTTCAATAAGTCAGGACTCAAAGTGCGTTGAAAAAAGTCAAGATCTAATTCCTTGTTCATCCACGGCACCGATGCAGTGTCGTTACGCGGACATCTTGGACATTTCAATGTGCATTTGCCGCTGACTTCAAAATGCCAATGGTATAACTGCCAAGGATATTTCATGGGGAGATCTCTACAAATTTTATTGTAGCATCAAACAGCACTGATGTTATACGATCAATCACATGGTCCACTGTCAAACACGGCCTGCCGGAATATATGTCAGAATATCTATGGTTGTGATCACGATATCTATTGTGATTGAAGTTGGTCTGGACCAAACCTAATCGTATCTCTAGATAATGTACGTTAGGATATTCAACGCGCAACATTTCACCAAAGCCGGACAAGGCCGATTTGCTCAGGCTATAGGCTAGATCATTTGGCCAATATCGATTGTTATTGGTGCTGGTGATATTCACGATTTTGCAATCGGGGTTGCTGCACAATACTTTCTTGGTCAGCAACACAGGAGAGATCAAATTGACATTCAAGATGTCAACCACATTCCGGTCCACATGATTAACGAAATCAATTTTACCCCCAACGCCAGTACCAGCACAATTGATTAACATGTCAGCCGGAGCCAATTCATATCGCGATACCTCATCGATGTTGGATAGGTCCAACTGATTTCGTGTGAGCGCAACGATTGAATGATTTTGCAATCTATCAACAAGACCTTGACCGATGCCGCTATTGGCTCCGGTGATCACGATTCTCATGCTAGGTCCACGTCCGTGCTGTAGGAAGTGAAACCATTTTCTTTGATCACTTTCAAGATGTTTTCCACACGTCCTGCCAGTTCATCTCTGTGGCTCACCAACCAGATGCTCTTGTGACGCTCGCGGCTCATGCGTTTGAGCAGGGCCAGTGCATTCTCCACACCCTGTGTGTCAAGGCCGTTGTCGATCATCTCGTCTATGAACAACAGGTTGATGGGCTGATACAGGCTCTCCCACACATCGCGGAAGGCCCAGCTCATGCTCAGGATCAGTCTGCCTCGTTCACCGCGACTGAGGTTGTCAAAGTCCAGCTCACGACCCAGCTCTTCGATCATCACAGTGAGATCATTCTGGAACTTCACAGTGTGCGGCAAGCCAATACGATCCAGATAGTGTGTGAGGCGTTGATTGAGATAGCTCAAGTTCTGATCAATGATCTTTTTGCGAACAAAAGAATCCTTGCTGGTCAGTAGCTTGAGCAAGAACTCTTGATGCTCTTGCAGTCGGGTCAGATCATTCAATGCATCATAAGTCACTGTCTGGAGAGCTTGCCCCTGCATCTCGAGTATCTGTTCACCATAGGGATCAGTTTCGGCCTGTTTGGCTAGAATCTGACCTTGCAAGGCAGCCAGTGTACTGCGATGATCAATGGCCAGGTCCTTGTTGTCATAGAACACTGTGGGTACAGCACCAGGTTCGCCCAACTGGGTCAACTCTGATTCCACATCCTCCAGCTGATCTTCCAGCTCGTTCACGGTCTCTAGGGCTTCACGCAGGGCCTCGTTCTTGCTGTCTAACACTTCTTGATGTTTGGTGTCATGCAGGTCTTGACCACAGGCGTGGCACTTGTGATCTTCTAGGCTGGTGATCTCACTGCGTATGCGGTCTATGCTCTTGTTCTCTCGGGCTAGATCTAGATCCAGTCGTTTCTGACGAGCTGTCAAGGTGTTGCGTTGGGTAGCCACGCGATTGTGTTCTTCCAAGGCCTGATGTGCCAGGATCTCTGCGTCGATGTCTATCTTGGTCAGCTGATCCAAGGCAGTTTGTAGCTGTCCTAGTTCTTCTGCATGTTTGGTCACCCACATGGTCTGTCTACGTTGCAGGCTCACGATCTGCTGCTCGATGCGTGTGTTGGCTTCTTGCACAGCCCGGATGCGAAACTCCTCTTGGCTGATACCGTCCTTGGTGGCCTTGTTGAGTTCTTTGATGCGGTCAGCACGTTCGCTCAACAGGGTTATACCCAAGAGCTGCTCGATTATGGTACGCTGATCGTTGGCTTTGAGATTGAGAAATGGTTCTGTGTAGGTGTTCAGGGCCAGGATGTGTTTGAACATGTCGTGGCTCATGCCCAGGATACGCTCTATGGCTTCCTGTGTTTCGCGGCTGTCGCCCTGTGCTTCATCCTCAGCGGCTTTTTGCTCATCGTTCACATAGAATCGCAACACATTGGGTTTACGTCCGCGCTCGATTCTATAGTTGATACCACTCACAGCAAAGTCCAGGCTGACCAGCATGTTCTTGGCATTGGTCTTGTTGACCAGATTGTCCTTGCGGATGTTGCTGAGAGCTTGACCATACAAGGCATAGCTAAGAGCATTGATTATGGTGGTCTTGCCTGTGCCATTTCTGGAACCATCACCGCCCAGGTCCAGGTTTTCGCCTAGCACAAGGGTAAGATCGGATCTATCAAAGTTGATGGCCTGCGTGGCATTGCCCACGCTCATGAAGTTCTTTACTGTGAGATCACGTATGTGGATCATAGGTTTTGATATATTTTCAACAGTAGTTTGCTGTCGTAGAATTCGCTTTCAATGTTGGTGATCTGATCTGTCACGATCTGATCCACACTTTCAAACTTGATCTCGCCAGGAGCCATGTCTGTGTCCACCGATGCTGTTTTGTTGGGTATGAGAGCCATCTCGCGGAGATTGTAATCTCGTATGAATGTCTCTTTGATGAAGTTGGCTTCTTCGTAGCTGATCTCAATGTCTAATTGTACACGAACATGCATGCGAGGCTGTAGCAAAGCGGCAGCATTGTCTATGAGGTTGGCCAAGCCCAGCACACGATATCTGGGCTGGTCCGGCCAAGCATGATATTCAGGTTCCCGGCCCCATTCCAGGATGGTGAGTCCACGCTCATCATCGCCAGCGTCAGCATAGTTATGGGGGAAAGCGTTGCCTATGTAGGTGATGTTCTTTTTGGTCTGGCGCTTGTGAAAGTGACCAGTGAACACATGTTCAAAGTTCTGGAAGTCATCGCGCTGCACTTCGCCATGATCCGGCATCTCTACCATGGCGTTCATGAGATAACCGGGCAGCTCAAAGTGCCCAAACATGTACTTGCCTTTCAGTCGTGGTATCCGCTTGTGATCATCAGCCACGAGCCAAGGAGCGATAACCACATCACCACTACTGAACCAGTCATTACATATCTCAACGTTAGGGAGGTGTCTAGCCCATTCAACACTTTGGATATCCCGTTTGTCACGATAATACAGATCGTGGTTTCCAGGAATAAAATAAACATGTTCAAAATGCTCATTGAGATGCTCCAAGGCTCGCAGGCTGTAGTTCAATGTCACAATGTTGAGACTGGCACGATTGTTGTGCCAATCTCCCAAGAACAAGCAGGTTTCGCAACCCTGTTCCTGGGCCTTGGCAGTGGCCCACTTCACAAAAGACAAGCAGTCTTCATTATGTAGCTGGCTGTTGCTTTTGAGGCCAAAGTGGATATCCGTGAATATGGCGGCCTTGCGGAATAGATTAGTCATCTCGTCAGTGTACTATTCTTCGTAGCTGCTTGCGACCGGTATGGTGATCATGCCTGGTGAGCTCTTGCCTGAGTTCTGTCGTGTCCAGCTGGGATTAAGGCCATTCATTTCCAAGATGTCATCACGTATGTTTTGATTCTTTTTCTCTAGATTCAAGATGCGTGTGAAACTGTTGGTGATGGCTGCTGTGTAGTAAGCAAATGGGTTCTGGCTCTTGCTCTCGTCGAACTGTAGACCAATCTGGCTGAGCTGTAGCAAGGCTTGGCCACGCATTTCTTCGTTGTAGGTATAGCCGCGCCAGTTGGATCGTGTGGCATAGCGTTCACACAGTTTCATAAACATCAAGGCCAGCTTGTTGGTCATCTTGCCATGATCCTTGGAGAACTCTCCGGTGTCAAGATCGCCGCGCCAGTGGCTTTTGCCCACCAGATACGGCTCCTTGTTTTGGTCTATGCGATAGTGCCAGAACGGGGGAAAGTTCACCCGCATGTGGGTGGGATCCAGCACAGGTTCTTCTACTAAATCTGCTAGTGGATCTTCTTCGGGCATGTCCAAGTCCAGGATATCTTCGATCTTGCGTTTTTTGGCCTGTGCCTTGGGCACTTTCTTGGGTGCCATGGGTATGTGTTCCCAGGTCATGATGCGGAAAACCAAGTCCGTGTTGGGGATTTTTCGGGGATCCTGATCCACGCCGGTTTCCCTGCGTATGCGATCTGCGCGATTGCGGCGTGCTTCGGCCACGGTTTTTTGATTGATCCTGCCCACTGTGGGCAGGATGATGTCATACTGATGATCTGCTACAGGATCCCGATAGGAGCAGTAGCTGTTCTTGCTGAGATGTATTTCTTTCAGTATGTCGCGATTGTTGAGGTAGTTTACTTTGGCTGGGGTTCTTGTTTGGGGTTGGGACACCTGCAATCTCCTGTTAGTTACTTATTGTAACACAGATCCTGGCATTGTCAACCTGATCTTAAACTGTGTGGTTTTTGATCTGGGTAAATACACATATGGATACCGTCACCTCACAAGTTCAAGATCAACCACCAGTATTTGGGCCACCTGCTCAGGTGCAAACTGCTGAACGCCGCCCCAATTTTGATGAAATAGTGCAGGTCAAACACCTGCACACGGATGGCTTGTACGTCAAAGCCTATCAGGCACCTGCTGGTACACGCATGTATACCAAACAGTTTGCTACCAATCACATGACCATATTGGCACGTGGCACCGCTGTACTAGAAGCAGAAGGACAAGGAGTAAGGCTGGTAGCACCTGTGCATTGTGTGATTCCGGCAAACACCCGGGTCCGAGTGAGTTTGTTGGAAGATTCGGTATGGTACTGTTTGCACCCTACCGCAGAGACCGATATCGAACGGCTCAAAGAGCTGTTCTAACCTGGATTGAACCATGAGTCTTGATAGCTTGATAGAATTTGGTACTGAAGTTGCATCCACGGCAGCGGAAGCTGTGTCATCCGTGGTAGATGTGGCTGCGGACAGCTTTTCTTTTGGAGATATCGCGCTCACAGGAGCAGACTACGCCGACCAGTTGGCGGGCCAAAACTTATTTGATCAAGGTCTAGTGCAAGTGGGTACCGAAGCTGGTAGCGGCAGTTTCTGGGACACATTCAATCCTGGCAGCATTTATGACAATGTGGTGGGCAGTATCACAGATTTTTTCAATCCCAATGAAGGCCTAGCCTTGACCCAACAGTTTGCTGGTCAGACCCCGGGCACCAGTATAGGCAGTTTGCTTGGCAATGCCTATACCACCGTGACTGATTTCCTCAGTCCCAATGCAGGTATAGGACTCACACAACAGATACTGGGCACCAATCCAATCAGTGCATTAGATGCAGGCCTGGGAAATTATGCTTCCTTGGGTAACTTCGTTGGATCAACTGTGGGCAGTGCCAACCCTGTCAATTCTGTGCTGAGTGGTTTGGTCAGCAACCAGACATTCGATCTTGGCACAGTGCTCAAAGTGGCCACATCAGTGGGACCTCAAGCAGTCAATGCATTGTTTGGAGGTGGCACCACAGGTCAGCTGGCAGCACAAGTATTCAGAACCGGTGCCGGTTTGGTCAGCGGTGCTGTTAATCCTCAAGTCCTGGGACCCAACGCTGGACCACAACTGCCCGTGCGACAAGGCACCACGGTGTTTGACAACAGCTACGGCGGAGGCAGTCAAGCCGAGTTCAATGCCATCAACTTCAGCATACAACAGCAAGAACTTGGTGATGCACTAGCAGGAGTCAACCAAGCCCAGGACAATGTAGACAGCCAACAGCGTACCTACCAAGCTGCTCAAGAATCATTGACCCAGGCTTCTGCATCAGTTGAGGCATATGATCAGTTGTTGGCTGAACCAGGACTTAGCGATCAAGAAATAGCCAGCCTCACAGCCCAGCGCGAGGCAGCAGCAGCACAGGTGCAAGAAGCCACATATCAGGTACAAGTGTCTCAGCAGGATCTTGAATCAGCACAAGGTCAGCTGTACACAGCCAATGCACAATATCAGCAGGCCACAGAGACTGCTCTAGCACAACCACTGAGTCCAAATCAAGATCCTTCGGTTAACACCAACCCAGTCACTGCTACAGGAACCAATCAGATTGGTCCATTCAATGTGAATCAGGCAGTTAATGCTGCTCTAGCAGGACTAGGTACTAGTCCGGCGCAAGCTGTTAATCAGTTGATACGCACAGCTCAGAACGTGGTTGGCAACGTGGCCGGTATACCTAGCGCGGTAGCTGCTCAGATTGGTAACATTATTTCTTCGGCTACCGGTGTTAGTCCCAACAGCGATGCCTACGCAGGTTTGATACAGGCAGTGGCCAATCAACTGGCCACACAAGGAGTATCACCCGACATACTGGCTGCACTGCGCACCGCACAGGGCGGTATAGATCAAGCCTTGCTGGATCAGGCCAGAAACGTGGCCACTCTGCGACAACAAACACAGAATCCTGCACAAAGCGGGGACTGGCGTGTGCGTTTGCGCTTGGCACCCCAGAGCAACTACTTGTACAATGCTCCAGCCCCTGGCATCTTGCAACCACTCAAGCTCACAGATGGTGTGATATTCCCATACACGCCCAGAATCAACACCGTTTACAGAGCAGACTACGAAGCCTATAACTTGATTCACAGCAACTATCGTGGCTTATTTTACAAAAGCAGTTATGCAGGAGATGTCACCATTGATGGCACATTCACTGCACAGGATACCACAGAAGCCAACTACTTGTTGGCTGTGATACATTTCTTCCGCAGCGCCACCAAGATGTTCTATGGTCAGGACGCCCTGCGCGGTGCTCCACCGCCCTTGGTATTCCTGTCAGGTCTAGGTGAATATCAGTACAATGAACATCCTTGTGTGATCACTTCGTTCCAGTACAATCTACCTGATGGTGTGGATTATATCCGCGCCTACAGCGCCTTTCCCAATGGTACCAATCTGCTAGTGCAACGAGATCGATTCCAAGGCACAGCCAGCAACCCTTTGAGTTATGCTCTGCAGAGATTGGCATCAGTGGGCCTGACCAAAGGTGCCCTGGATAATCGCATACCTCCGCCTACCTTGGGTGTGAACAATCCCAACTATGTGCCTACTAAGATGGACATCTCTCTAACCTTGATTCCTGTACAAAGCCGTAGTCAGGTCAGCAAACAGTTTAGCCTGCAAAACTTTGCCAATGGCAACTTACTCAAAGGAGGTTTCTGGTAATGGCCCAATACGACCCAACCAGTCCTTATTTCGCTACCGGTATCACACAGTTCTATCTTGATACCATGGTCAACAGGCCCATCCCCAAGTACCCAGACGATCTACAGTTTGAAATCAATCAGACCTATCAGTATCGTCCTGACATGCTGGCGTTTGACTTGTATGAGACCCCTACCCTGTGGTGGGTGTTCTATCAGCGCAATCCCAACGCCTTGCAGGCACCTCCTTTGGATTTCAAGATTGGCACTCGTATCTACTTGCCCAAAATAACCACACTGCGCTCAGTGTTAGGATTCTAATTCATGGCCACGCTAGTAGAACTGCAAAGACAGCTTGAAGTAGCGCAGCTAGAACTGCGACGTCTCAACGACCAAGCCACCGCCTTGGCCGCACAGTATGCGGCAGCAGGTTATCCCACAGGCGGAGCGTTGTATGACAGCGTGGTGGCTAATAGTTTGGCACGCAAAGAAGTGGCCACACAGATAGACACCTTGACCATACAGATTTCTCAGATCAACAGCTCGGGTACCAGCGCCGGCAACATAGTACAGAATGATGATGCTGCTACG